>Ga0326597_10008623_pt1 | contig 13736 bp, 8 predicted proteins | sample RVTome_12_FD_203789 | JGI IMG/M metagenome (GOLD analysis project Ga0326597, IMG submission 203789) | Soil microbial communities from uranium-contaminated site in the Upper Colorado River Basin, Wyoming, United States - RVT100D185 | ecosystem: Environmental > Terrestrial > Soil > Contaminated >... | reverse complement strand
GCTGACCCTGCACATGCTCACCGCGCTCCTGCGGGTGCCGACCGTCCGGCGCCTCGTCGCTGCGGCGGTGCTCCTGCTCGGCGCCGGGATTGCGGCCGCCTACCTCGTCGAGGTGGGTTTCGGGTGGATCCGCTGGTGGAGCCTCGTCGGTGGCTTCGCCGCGCCACCGCTGCGTCCTGGGTTCGCGAGCCTGTCGTTCGGGTCGCCGAACCTCGTCGCGACGTTCCTGCTACTCCTCGCGCCGCTCGCGGCGGCGATCGCCGCGGAGCGGTTCGGGCGCGTCGTTGCGGCGGCCATTCTCTTCGTCGCGATCGTGGCGCTGATCCTGAGCGGGAGCCGGGGCGGGTACATCGGGCTTGCACTCGCGGTCGGCGTCGCCGTCCTGCTTGCGGCTCCGGCGCTGTGGGATCGGGCCCGGCGGGTCCGGTCGGCGCTCGGTGGTCGGCGGTCGGCCGGGCTGGCGGTCGGCGCGGTTGCGGTGGCGGCCGTCGGCGCCGCCGTCCTTGCGCCGGGCGTGCTTGCCCGCCTGACGCTCAGCGGGTCCGACCTGCGCGGCTGGTACTGGCGCGGCGCGACGGAGATCTGGGAGCGCTCGCCGCTGACCGGGGCGGGCCCGGGGACGTGGGCCCAGCTGAAGCTCGGCGAGGTGCTGCCGCACGAAGTGAACTTCTCGGTCCCGCATGCCCACAACCTGTACTTCCAGGCGATGGCGGAGGTGGGCCTGCTCGGGACCGTTGCCCTCGGGGTCTTTACCGTCGCGTTCCTGGGGCGGTGCATCCGCGTCTACCGCGGTGGCGACCGCTGGACGCGGGTCCAGGTGGCGGCGGTCGTGGCCGGGCTGGTGGGCCTCGTGGGCCAGCAGATCCCGGACTACTTCATGAACCTCCCGTCGGTCGCGCTCGTGGCGGGCGTCCTCATCGCCTGGGTCGATGGTGCCGGGGTTGAGGAGGGCTCACCGGCCGCCGCCGCCCCGGCGCCGGCCGGTTTCGTCGCTGTTGTGCGCCGCGTCGGCACGCCGCTGGCCGTCGCGCTCGGCGCCGTCCTCGTCGTCTCGGTGCCCACGCTCCTGTCCGTCAACCGGGCGATGTGGTCCACCTGGGACGCGAACGGGCTCGCCGCCGACGGCGACTGGGAGGGCGCCCTCGCCGGTTACGAAGCGGCGCTCGCCGAGGACCCGGACTTCACGCTCTACCAGCTCGAGCGAGCGAACGCGCTCGCCCATCTCGGACGGCTCGAGGCGGCTCGCGACGCATACGCACCCGCGGTCGACGTGGACCTCCTACCCGAGCACGTCCTGGGGCTCGCGGCCATTGAGCTCGAGCTCGGAAACGGCGAGCGGGCTACCGAGCTGGCAGAGCTGGCACTGGAACGGGGCTGGCGGAACCCCACGGCGACGCTCAACGCGGGGCGGATTCTTGAGGCATCTGGCAATCTGGGGTTGGCGCTAGATGCCTACGTCGCATCGATCGAGCTGCGTCAGGAGCTTGCGCAATCCCGCTACTGGGCCAAGCCGGATCGAACGATCTCGCAAGGCCAGGTCATCGACTCCGTCACGCGAGCAATGAATGCGTCGGGCAACGTCGGCGGCGCTGCGACTGTTGCCGCTTACGCCGGTCGGATGGATGAGGCGCGCGTGTACGTCGGGTTGATCCGAGACGAGGCAACTAGGCTGCTGTACAGCGCCCTGATCGAGGGCATCGGCGGAGATCGTGAGGTAGGGATCGCTTGGCTCAAGACGACGGTCGAGACCTCACCGGGCGACTTCACATCAACGACCGCTCTTGCCCGATTGCTACGAGACGCGGGCGACCCGTCGGCCGAGGAATACATCGACCGGGCGTTGATCCTACGTGCCGACGAGGCGCCGTCACTCGTGGTTGAATTCTCCGTCGTGCCCGCGATCGAGTCGGAGCGGGTACTGGGTGCTTGGACGAGCTACCCGTTCGCGGTCTACTCGCGGCTGGGACCGCGCGACTTGTGGCCGCCACAAATGCTCGTCATTGGAGTCACGGAAGCACCGTAGCATGCTTGGAGTCGGGTGGAGAGGCTGGATGATCGACCTATCAGGCAAGAGCGCCGTCGTTACCGGGGGCTCCCGGGGGATCGGGCGGGCGATCGTCCTGCGGCTCGCTCGGCAGGGCGCGGACGTCGCGTTCAGCTACCGCGGCAACGAGGCGGCGGCGACGGCCACAGTGGCCGACGTGGAGGCGCTCGGCCGCCGAGCGGTCGCGGTACAGGGCGACGCCACGAACCCGGCGTCGGCCGAGGTGCTCGTCAAGGCTGCGCTCGATGCGTATGGCAAGGTCGACATCCTCGTCAACAACGCTGGGATCACCCGCGACGACCTGATCATGCGAATGAGCCCGGACATGTTCCGCGAGGTCCTCGAGACGAACCTGTTCGGCGCCTTCTACGCCACGAAGGCGGTCACCCGGCCGATGCTCAAGGCGCGCGCTGGCCGGATCGTCAACATCACATCGGTGTCCGGACAGGCGGGCCAGATGGGCCAGGCCAACTACTCGTCGGCCAAGGCGGGGCTCATCGGGCTGACCAAGGCGACCGCGCGGGAGCTCGCCTCGCGTGGGATCACGTGCAACGCGGTCGCACCCGGATTCGTCCTGACCGAGCTGACGAAGGACCTGCCGGATGCGCTCCAGGCTGAGATCACGGCCCGGACGCCGCTCGGGCGCTTCGGGACGGTCGAGGAGATCGCCGACGCGGTCGCGTTCCTCGTCAGCGACGAGGCGCGGTTCATTACCGGCCAGGTGCTCGCCGTTGACGGTGGGCTGGTGATGATGTAGGAAGCGGCGATTTGGGTACGGGTTCGAGATGTCCTGGGGCGATTGACCGAGCTGCGGCGTGCCAGGCGGCTGCCGAGTCGGGCGGTACGTTCGGGCCCGACGTGCCGGCCGCCTTCGCGCCGCTGGCGAGAAGTCCTCGGACGCGCTCGCCGCAGCGACCGCGGCGGGGAGCCTCGACAGCCCGGGACTCGTGACCCAACGACCCTGCCAGCATCGACGCTGGCCGACTTTGCTCGACTGCGACCCGCCGGTTCATCGTGGTCGGCGGACCGTCAGTCGTTTCCGACGGTAACGCCATTCCGGAACGAACTCGACCGTCTTACGCCCGGACGCGTGGCCGCGGCCGGTGGTCCCGGAGTTCTTGCAGACACTGCGCTTTTCGTCGCGTCCTACTGACGATCCGCCGTGATGCGGCGAGCAGCCTCTGCTCGGACGACCGCTGGCTCACCGTGCGCATGTAGGAGGCGGTCGGCATCTTGCTCGTAGGAGGCCTCGATGTCTGAACGCGGCCCCGCGCGACGGAGCTGTTCGATCTTCGCAGCCGTCACCAGCCGATAGCCGGCCATCAGGATGGCTAGGTAGAACCCACGCCAGCCATCTCGATAGCCGCGCCGCGCGACGAACCGGCTAACGAACTCTCGTAGGGCCGCGATCAACGCCATCGGCCGGCTGCTCGGCTGCCCGTGCTCAAGCGCGGACGACGCTTCGATGTCGGTGTATCGATTGAGTTTCTCGAGGAAGTGGCCCACGTCGGTGTAGTTGTAATGAACGAGGGCCATCGACTCCCGAACGGGCAAGTCCAGGATCCGAGCGCCGGGGGCAACCCGGAGATAGTCGTGGATGTCCGGAGTCGTGGTTAGTGCTCCCTTTCGAAAGAAACGAATATGACGATCCTGCGCCGGGCCCCAACCGGTGCCGACGAGCTTGGCGCCCAGCAAATGGTTGACCATCGGGATGCGTACGACGTCGACCGCGTTGTCGGCAGCGACACGCTGCAGAGTCCTGGCGAGCTCAATCGGCACCAATTCATCGGCGTCAAGGATCAGGATCCAGTCTGTGGTTGCCTTCGAGAGTGCGTAGGCACGAGCCGGGTCTGCGTACCCGAGGCGATCGTGCAGAAACAGTTCCGCGCCGAAGGACCGCGCCACATCTGCCGTGCGATCGTCGCTGCGCATGTCAACCACGACGATCTGGTCCACCCACTGGTAGACCGACGCAAGCGCAGACGGAAGACGCTTCTCCTCGTTCAGCGTGTTGACGACGACCGCGATCGAGGGTCGCATCGACTCATCGGGCAACTTCTCGCCTGCGGTCACAAGCCTTGCGGGCCCCGCGCGCTACCAAGGAACCGGAGCGACCAGCGATGCGTCCTCATGACTGCGATGGTAGCGTAGAGTCAGGTCATGACCGCCCTTCGATATGGGTTCTTGATCGCGTGAACAGCCCACCGTTGTTGGCGCTCCTCGCGGTACTCGACGTCGGCCTCTTCTTCATTGCTCTCTGGCGTCCGTGGCTTGGCCTCGGCGCGCTCCTGATCCTGCTGCCGTTCAACGGGATCCTGCTCGACGTAGGGGCACAACTCCTCCAGCTTGACGGCTTCGGTCAGGTTCTCCTCGCCTCATGGCACGATGCGCTTGCTCTCGGCGTCATTGCTGCCGCGGCGGCGGCTGTGGTGCGACGACGTCGGATCGGCCGCTCGGTCCTGGAGGTCTCGGGAGCTGCCGTGCTCGGGTTCGGGCTGCTCGCTGCCGCGTTCGCTCCGGATTACCTCGCAGCCGCGTATGCCTACCGCACCCTCTACGAACCAGTCGCGCTGATGCTCGCGGTTGTCATCCTGGCCGCGCCCGATGCGCTACCTGATCGATATGTTGAGCGCGTCGCGGCCGGAGTCGTGGGGGCGGCCGTCGTGGCGGCGGCGTTCGCATGGTGGCAGGTTTATGCGGGCGGTTACTACTTCCTGAACGTCTATTACCGAACGGCAAGCGGCGACCTGCCGGCCGCGTACAGCGCAACCTTCGTAAACCAGCCGCGTGCCATTGGGACGTTCCACTCACCGAACGAGTTCGGGGCGTTCCTGGTCATGTCGCTGCTTCTTGTCCTCGTACCCGGTGTGCTCCGGCTCGGGCACGCTCGACCGTGGATCTGCGTCTTCCTTGGGCTCGCCCTTCTCCTCACCTTCTCGCGCAGTGCCTGGGTGGGTACGATGATCGGGGTTGCCGTGCTCGTCGGTCTCCGATGGAGGCCGAGCTCGCCGGTCGACTGGATCCGCGCCAACTACCGACGCGCCCTGGTGGACGTCGGCCCACCGGCGGCGACCTTCGTCTTGGTCGCGGCGCTGATCGTGGGAGCGTCCGGCGGCGGAGAGTTCCTTGGGGCGACCGTTTCGGGCACGGAGCCCTCGGCGACGACGCACGTTGGAGCCGTAAAGGACGTTCTCGCCGATCTCATCAACGGGCCAGGGGAGCCCACGGACGGCCCGCCATCGTCGGGTGGCTCGTCGGGTGGCTCGAGCACCGGGGAACGGATAACCCTGACGCCGCTTGGGAGCGGCTTGGGCACGGCCGGCCCGAAGTCGACCCGCTTTACCGGAGGGGAGCCTGTCCGGCACAGCGAGATCTGGTTCCTGAATTATGTCGGGCAGGTGGGATTGATCGGGCTTGCGCTGACCGCGCTCTTCGTCGTCGCGATACTCGGTACCTTGCTGCCCGCCCGGGAGCGAGGTTGGCCGTCACTCGCGATCGGATCCCTGCTCGCACTCGGTGCAGGCGCCGTCTTCATCCCGGTGGTCGACGAACCCGCCGTTGCGGGCACGCTCTGGAGCATCCTCGGCATTGCGATCGTCGACGCGCGCGCGACTCGCTCGAAGCTCCTGGGGAGCGAAGAGCCCTAGGTCGAATGGCGCCGGAGTCGCGCGGAGTCCAGCACGCGCGCCATCTGGCGAGCCGATTCACGACGCGTGAGACGACCCAGGGACTCTTGGTCGGCGATCCGCTCCTGTGCGGTCTTCCAATCGTGATGAAGCTGGACGATCGCCGTCCGGATGCCCTCGACATCGTCAGGCTCAGCTGCTTCGCCAGCGTGGAGGCGAACGACGAGCTCGCGCCCGGGCCCCGGAGGTGCGAGCATCAGGACAGGTCTCCGAAGGCCGAGGTACTCAGGCAACTTGCTGGTCATTCCGGCGGCCCCAGATTCACGCTGGGTCGTGATCACGAGGAGCACGGCTGCTTTCGCCGCGTGAGCCAGCGCATCGCGGTGCGATAGAAGGCCAGCCGAGATCACCCGTTCGTTGCCGAGTTCGCGACGCGCTGCCTCGTGGACCCACGGTGCGACGTTCCCGATCAACCGCAGACGCAGGTCTACGCCGAACTCTTCGTCCTCCGTCACCAGTCGACCCAGGGCGACGAGGAGAGGTCGCGGGTCGCGGCGGATGTCCAGCGACCCCGTATAGACAATCTCAAACGCGCGTGCGCGCGCCCCCGGAGTGGGTAGATCGTCAGGATCGAACCCATTTGCCACGACGTGGACGCGTCCCTGCGCACGAGGGAATGCTGCCAGCATCTCGTCGGCCGCCGCGTTGCTGATGACGACGATGCCTGCGGCTCTCCGGACAAGGGCAGCCTCGAGCTGCCGCTCGACGGAGGCCCGAATCCCGTGCCTGCGATAGAGGGGGTTCATCGTCCAGTTGTCGCGGTACTCGGCGATCCACGGGGTCCTGTCGCGAGTTAGCGCAAGCCAGCCGCCGACGAGATGAGTGGAGAATGGTGGCGCTGTCGTGAGGACCACGTCGAAGCCCGACGTCAGACGCCGGACCGCTCTGGCCGCAGGAAGCGCCCACAGCACGTCCCGATCCGGGATGAGGAGCCGGGCCGCCTCTCGCTTGAGCCGAGATAGGCTCCGGTCCTCGGTGGTACGTTGGGGTTGTGGCTCCCCGGCCAGTCGCACGGTGGCAGCGTCCATCGGCGGAACGAGCGAAGCGAGCAACCGCGCGATCCGAATGACGTGTGCGCGGTTCATGTCGTCGACGTGCGTTTCGTCAATTGCCCATGCGTGGCTTTCGGGCACAGTAACGATGGTGACTCGCCAGCCGAACTCGGGCAGGTACTTGGCAAGCTTGGCCACCCTGATCGGGTGTGGCCCGACAGCGGGCGGGGCCTCGCGCGTGACGATCAGGACAGCTCCGCCCGCCTGATCAGACACTGTCGCCGCGGCCTGCAGCAGGACCGATCGCGCTCAGCGCCGCCGCTCGGGCCGCGACGGCCATTCGACGTGCATTTGCCGGGCGTGATCGATGTTGGGCAATCGATCGGGCCAGGAACCCTAGACTTGCGAGGAGGGATGCGGCCCTCGCCTCGACCGGGCCCCTGTGAAGGACGAGATAGCGATGGAAGGCGCGATACCACCTCGCAGGCTGCTCACTGCCCTGAGAGCCGCCGATCTCGTGGACGACATGGGCGGCGGGCACGTAGCCGATCTGCCAACCCTCAGCGCGAAGGCGTCGGCAGAGGTCGATGTCCTCCATGTAGAGAAAGAGACGAGTATCGAAACCGCCGACGTTGTCGAACGCCGTCCGTCGCACGAGCATGGCCGCGCCCGTCATCCAATCCGGCCGGGCAGGCACCAACGGGTCGACGAGGTGGAGGGGTGGGAAAGCCGATCCGACAACCGGCAGGTGGGCGAAGCGAAGGTAGTGCCCAAGCACTGCGCGTAGAGATGGCTCAGCTCCTCCCGCTGAAGCAAGGACGTCACCGCGTGGATGGACCACTCGCGGCCCGGCTATGGCCAATCGCGAATCGGCACCCAGGGCCGCCAGCAGGCCCGAAGTGCAGCCTCGCTCCAGGCGAGCATCCGGGTTCACGAAGAAGACCGCCTCGGCATCCGACGCGGCAACCCCCGCGTTGCAGCCGGAGCCGAAGCCGACGTTCTCGGGCAGTCGAATCACGCGCGGATGCGACGGATGCTCCTCGGCGATGGTCGCGGAGGCATCTGGCGAAGCATTGTCGACAACGATGATCCCTGCCCGGTCCGGCCGATCAGCGTTGATGGCGTCGAGGCACCAGGCCAAATCGCGGCCGGAGCGATAGGAGACGACGACATAGTCGACTTGCATCGAGCAGCACCGTAGGGTTTGGGGGCCGCCATGATAAGGTCCCGCCCGTGGTTTGGTTCGGGATCGACGCACGCTGGCTCGACGCAGGCCCCGCGAGCGGCACGAGGTACGTGAGAGGACTTCTGCGCGGTATTTCGACGCTTCCCGCCCCGCCCGATCTCGTCCTCTTCACCCCGAGCCGTGCAGCTCAACCAGGGCGCGGGGTGGCGGTCCGGCGCCTCAGGATGTTCCCCGGGCCGGTTTTCAACGGCCTTGCGATTCAGGCCGCAATCGACGAGAACATAGCGGCGGTTCTCTATCAGAGCTTCGCGCCAGTGTGGTCGAGGGCGGCCCGCGCCGTGGTGGTTCACGATCTGATCTACCTCGCGCGTCCGGAGCTGTTCACCCGAGCGGAGCGGCTCTACTTCAACCTGATTCCGAAGCTGCTGCCCGCGGCCGAGGTGATCGTTACCGTTTCCGAGCACGTGAGATCGCAGGTGCTGGAACTTTTCCCGCGGCGCGATCCTTCCACGGTGATGATCGTGCCGAACGGCGTCGACGATGCGTTCTTCCTTGATACTGTTGACAGGCCGGTCCGGATCGAGGCGGCGCGTCGTGCCTTGGGCATCGATGGGCCGTACGTCGTGGCGGTCGGTCGCGTCAACCCGCGGAAGAACCTGGCTCGGCTGGTCATCGCTATGGAACAGGCCAACCTCGGCGGAGTCGCGCTGGTGTTGGCCGGCCCGCAGGATGGTCCGGCCGACCCAGCGCTTCTCGCTGCCCTGTCGTCCGCGAAGGGCATCCGCGTGATGGTGGTGGGGCATGTTCCCGAGGAGCACCTTCCAGGACTGTACGGAGGGGCACTCGCCGCCTGCTATGTCTCGCTGGACGAGGGGTTTGGGGTTCCCCCACTCGAGGCCATGGCGGCCGGGACGCCGGTGCTTGTGTCAGATATCCCGCCCCTTCGGGAAGTGGTCGGTGAGGCCGCCCTGCGAGTCGATCCGCTATCCGTGGACGCCATCGCCGATGGACTGCGCGCGCTGGTGTGCGACACGGCAGGTCGAGCCAGGTGGATGTCGGACGGGCACGGTCGAGCGACGAGATTTCGTTGGACCTCGGCTGGCGCGGCGGCAGTTGCGACCCTGTCGGCTGCAGCCGCTCTGCGTTCGGCCCGCTACCGTCGATCACGAGCGTAGTCACGGATGTGCGGGATCGCTGGAGCTTTCTTTGTTCGCGATCGGGCGCTCATCGACCGGTTTGCGAGGCAGGCAACGCTGAGCCTGGCGCACCGGGGTCCCGACGATGCTGACCGGCTCGACCTGCCGGAAGGGACTCTGGTCCACCGGCGCCTCAGCATCCTCGATCCAAGTCCGGCAGGCAGACAGCCGTTTGCTAGTTCCGATGGTCGTCGCTGGGTCATTCACAACGGGGAGATCTACAACTACCTCGAGTTGCGCGATCAGCTCCGAGGACTTGGTCACGTCTTCACGACCAACACAGACACGGAGGTGATCCTCGCGGCGCACCGCCAGTGGGGCGTGGAGGCCGTCGAACACTTCAACGGCATCTGGGCGTTCGCGATCTGGGACGAGACCAGTCGGACGTTGCTGCTGAGCCGCGATCGGCTTGGCGTCAAGCCACTGTACGTGACCGAGCAGAGTGGTGGAACCTTCTTCGCAAGCGAAATCAAGGCATTGCTGCCGATTATTGCCACTCGATCCCCGAATATCGGGGCATTGCGCGACTACGCTTGGCACGGCCTGGTCGATCACGCCGATGACACGTTCTTTGCCGAAGTACGTCCGGTGCCACCGGCGACGTGTCTCGTCGTCAGAGAGGCGGCGACCACCGCCTGGCGATACTGGTCACTCGAGAAGCTCGCCAGTGACGCACGTCCGGAAGCGCAAGCGCAGGACGACGAGACCGTGGCGACGTTCGGATCGCTCCTCCGCAGCGCCATCGGATTGCAACTCCGCTCGGACGTCCCGCTCGGGACGTGCCTCTCCGGAGGCATCGATTCGTCGACCATCGTCGCGCTGTCAGCCGAGCACATCAAACGGTACCCAGCAGGCCCCCATCAGGCGGCGCCTCGTGTCGCAATCACAGCCTCATTTCCCGGGTTCGTCGACGATGAGTCCGCCCGGGCATCGCTGATGGCGCGCGCGGCCGCAATCGACCACGTGGTCGTGCCGTTGGAGACAGGCGACCTGCTCGAGACGCTCGCCTGTCTCCTCGAGGAACAGGACGAGCCCTTCATTTCGTCCTCGGTGCTCGCACAGCGAAGCGTGATGCGCGCTGCCGCCGCTGCGGGGGTCAAGGTCATGCTCGACGGACAGGGCGCCGACGAGCTGCTCGGCGGATACCCGCACTATCGGTATCCTTGGCTTCTGGGTATCGCGCTGACCAGCCCTGGCGCCCTCCCGCGCGCGGTCCGCGCACTCTACCGGCTCGGAATCTCACCGTCGGTCGCGGTGCGGCAGGCCCTCCTGGCGGCGCTGCAGCTGGGCCCGACGGGTGTCGCGCCGATCGGGCGAGCGTCCCGTCCGCCGAGCTGGATCGGCCCGGTCCTTCGACGGGCAAACCCGCTGCCGCTTCGCCCGCACGGCCTGGAGGCCCGGGGAGCTACGCCTCTGGCGCGCCACCTTGTCCGCGCTGTGCTCTCGACCAGCCTACCTGCTCTCCTCCGATATGAAGATCGCAACAGCATGCGATTTGCCATCGAAGCGCGCGTTCCCTACCTGGACCATCGCCTCGTCGAGGCGGCGATGCTCCTGCCGGACCGGCTCAAGATCGACCGCGGCATCACCAAGGCGGTCCTGAGGCGCGCAGCCCGCGGAGCGGTCCCAGACGTGATCCTCAACGAGAACAGGAAGATCGGCTTCGCGGCCCCTCAACGGTCATGGCTGGACAGCGCACGGCCAGCCATCAGTGCGCTGTTTGCCGACTCAGTCGCTGTTCGATCCGGGCTTGCTGATCCAGACCAGCTGGCGCGGCTTGCCAAGCTTCGGACATCGCCCCACGACGATGTCTCCCTCTGGCGCGCGGTGTCGCTTGAACTTTGGCTGCGCGGATCGGCGGCTATCGCATGACTACGAGCGACCTCACCGCGTACGCGCCCGGCAGCGGCGCACCAACGGACTTGGTCAACGTGATTTCGGCGTGGCGTAGAACGTGAAGCTGTCGATCGAGCTCCCGCCGATCACGTCGGCGTGGACCTCGAGGACGATGAGCCCGGCAGCGTCGAGGATATCGCGGGCGTCGGGCTGGCCGATCCCGATCATTCGGATCGGGCTCAGGCCCAGCTGCCCAAGCAGAAGCTGTGATGGCACCCCAAGCCGCCTGAGCAGAGCGTAGGCCCGCCGGCGCGGCTGGATCCAGTTGCGGATCGGGATGCGCCCCGGCACCTGGACGACGAGCAGCCCGCCACGCCCGACGACGCGCGCGAGTCCGCCCAGCGTTTCGCGCAGTCGGGCGTGGCTCGGCAGGTGCTGGAGCACCCAGCGCGAGTAGACGAGATCGAAGCCACCAGCCGGCAGGTCGGTCAGCGTCGTGCTGGCGGCAACTGCGAACGTCACGTTCGACTGAGCGGCGCAGTGCTCGCGGGCCTGCTCCACCATAGGCCGCGAGACGTCAACTCCAAGGACCGACTCGAACCGCGACGCGAGCGCCCGGCTGATCCGGCCGACACCGGCCCCGAAGTCGAGCGCCGTCCGGCGCTCGAGCGGGTGACCCAGCCGATCGATGATCCTCATCAGGCGGGCCACCTCCTCCTCGCCGGTCGCGAAGAACTCGCCGGTGTCCCAGCGGCGATGACGCTTGGCCGGGTCGGACAGTACTGCCCACAGCGGATCCGTGCGCCCGAGCTGCTCCCAGTCGTCGCGATGCTGCGCGTCGGTCGCCGACGCCTCTTGCGTCGGCGTTCCTACGCGCGCGAGTCGGTCGGCGCTCACGGCCCGTATGATAGGCGCCCGCCCCGGCTGCCCGTCGGTGGCCCGCGGTACACTTCGCCGGGCAAACTCCCCCGAGGCCGCCGGCTCCACGCCCCGGTGCGAACGGCCCTCACGCCGAGCGGAGATGGCATGAACAAGGTTCTGGTGATCGGCGGGGCCGGATATGTCGGGTCGGTTTTGGTCGACGAACTTCTGGCCGTTGGCTTCAGCGTCCGCGTCCTCGATCGCATGTTCTATGGTCGTCAGTCGGCCGAGGCCTTTCTCGATCGGGTCGAGCTCGTCACAGGCGACATGCGCGACTTCGACGAGTCCCACGTCGAGGACTGCGCTGCAGTGATCAACCTCGGCGGCCTGTCGAACGATCCCACCGCGGAGTTCAACCCGAAGGCGAACGAGGAACTCAACACGCGAGCCTCGATCCGAGTTGCGGAGGTCGCCAAGCGGGCCGGCGTACCACGACTCCTGTTCGCGAGTACCTGTTCGATCTACGACCGGGGCGTCGGCGACGATGCGCGCGACCTGCTGCTCGACGAGGAATCGCCGGTTGAGCCGCGCGCCGCCTACGCGACCTCCAAACTGGCCGCCGAGCGAGCGATCCTGCCGATGACGAGCGACACGTTTGCGACACTGATCTTCCGCAAGGGCACGATCTTCGGCTTCTCGCCGCGGATGCGATACGACCTCGTCGTCAACACCTTCGTCAAGGATGCGCTCTCGAAGGGCCGAATCTCCGTCCACTACGGTGGCTCGATGTGGCGGCCGCTGATCGACATTCGCGACGTGGCGCGAGCGTACGTGATGGGCCTCCAGGCCCCCGCCGACGTCATCCGTGGCCAGATCATCAACCTGTCTGCCGGTAACTTCCGGATCTCCGAGCTGGCGCTCCGGGTCCAGCACGCCCTGCGCGAGCTCGGCGTCGACGTCGAACTCGACATCGAGTTCGGCTACCGCCTGGTCCGAAGCTACCGCGTCTCGTCCGAGAAGGCCAATCGGGTACTTGGCTTCCAGCCACAGGTCACGGTCGAGGAATCCGTGGCGCGCATGGTCGCGGCGATCGAGGATCACGGATACACGGACTTCTCGCACCCGCGCTACTACAACATCGAGTGGATGAAGGTGCTCGAGGAAGCGGTCGACATCGTCGCCACCCACGGCTACGTTCTGTCTCGACCGGAGGGCGACATCGCGAAGGGACGGAACGGCCGCGCGCGCGCCGTCGCCGGTCTCGCCCAGCCAAAGACCGACTGACGTGCGCTTGGTGGTCTTCGGAGGCTGGGGGCAGCTCGGCAGCGACATCGCCATCGCGGCGGACCGCCGCCACGACCTGGTCCGGCCGCGCCACGCCGAAGTTGACGTGACGGACCAAGCGGCCGTCGCCGGCGCCGTCGATGCGGTCAAGCCGGACGCCGTCATTGACGCGGCGGCGTTCCACAAGGTCGAGCTGTGCGAATCCGATCCGGCGCAGGCCTTCGCCGTGAACGCCGTTGCCCCGCTCTACGTCGCGCGGGCTGCCCGTGCGGCAGGCGCCCGGACCGTATTCATCAGCACGGACTACGTATTCGATGGTTCGAGCGAGGACGGTTATCGCGAGGACGATCCGGTTGGCCCAGTCAACGTGTACGGGATCTCCAAGGTAGCCGGTGAGGCGGCCGTCCGGCTGGCCGACCCTGACGCGATCGTCGTTCGCGGCTCCGGCCTGTTCGGCCATGCAGGCTCCGCCGGCAAGGGCGGCAACTTCGTGGACAACATGCTCGCCAAAGCGCGCGCCGGCGAATCGCTCTCGATCGTCGACGACCAGCGCCTGGCGCCGACAGCAACGCGCGACATGGCGGAACGGATCCTGCTGTATCTCGAAGTCGACGTGCCGGCGGGCATCTACCACGCAGCGAACACCGGGTC
>Ga0326597_10008622_pt1 | contig 13737 bp, 9 predicted proteins | sample RVTome_12_FD_203789 | JGI IMG/M metagenome (GOLD analysis project Ga0326597, IMG submission 203789) | Soil microbial communities from uranium-contaminated site in the Upper Colorado River Basin, Wyoming, United States - RVT100D185 | ecosystem: Environmental > Terrestrial > Soil > Contaminated >... | reverse complement strand
CGTCCAGCACTTCCAGATAGCTCGAGATTCCGCTGCCGTAGCGCAGCTCGGCGAGCTCGAAGGCCCGTCGGAGGGCGGCTGTGCGCGTCTGCTCGGCGATCACCTGGTCCCGGCTCGCACGCACGCCCGTCATCGCGTCCGAAGCCTCGTGCATCGCGGTCAACACGGCGCGTTCGTAGTTGGCTCCCGCCTGCTCCGCACGTGCGCGCGCGGCCTCCGAGCGGTTCTCGAGCTCGCCGCCCGTGTACACGCGGAACGACAGCCCCGCCTGGGCGCTCCAGATGCGCGCGGTCGAATCGAACAGCTGATCCGGCTCGCTCGCCTGCGCCCCATAAGAGCTGAAGATCGAGATCTCGGGCAGCCGCGCCGCGTCCGCGACGCCGATCCGCGCCGTGGCGGCCGCGAAGGCGCGCTCGGCCTGCTGCACATCCGGCCGGCGGGAGAGCAGCTCGGCGGAGGCGGAGTCCGGCACCGTCAACGCGAGCGCCGCCTCGCGCAGCGTGCCGCCGCGCGGGATGCTCGACGGCGGCTGCCCGATCAGCTCGCTCAGCGCGTTCTCCTGGAGCGCTTGCAGCTGCTGGACCTCCGCGAGCGCCACGGCCGGAACGGCGAGCTGCGCCTCGAACTGGGCGACGTCGAGCTCGGACGTTACGCCTTGCTCGAATCGCCCCCGCGCCAGGTCGAGCGTCTCACGGCGCGAGGCGAGCGCCTCTTCCGCGATCGCCCTCTCTTGATCGAAGGCGAGCAGCTGCAGGTAGCCGGTTGCGACCTCGCTCACGATCTCGACCACGCGGCCCCGCTCGGCCGCGACCTGTCCATCGAGGTCCGCGTTGGCAGCCTCGACTCCTCGGCGAGTCAAACCCCAAAAGTCCAGCTCCCACGCGAGGTCGCCCGTCGCGGTGAGCGCGGTGAAGAGCATGGGTGGGAAGCTCCCGAACGCCACCTGGCTTCGGCCGGCGCTCGTGTTCAGCGTGAGATCGGGAAAGAGTGGAGCGCGCGCAGCGCCGGCCTCGGCGCGGAACTCACGCACGCGCGCCCGGGCCACCACCAGGTCCCGGTTCTGGCCGACCGCCGTGTCCACCAGCCGAGTGAGCACGGAATCCCGCAGGACCGTGAGCCAGCTGAGGTCCTCCGCTGGGAGCGCCCCCGACGCCGACACGGGCAGCGCGGCGGTCGCGACGGCTGGCACGGCCGCCTCCTGCGCCGTGGAGAGCGAGTCGAGAAACGCACGCATTTCTGGAGACGGAGCGGCCGCGCCGACCCGCGCCTGGGCGGCCGCGGTCGGAATCGGCTGGTAGTCCGGGCCGACTGCGCACCCCGACACCGCCATCAAGATCACAACCAGCGCCGCGCCGGACGCCGTCCGGCTGCGCGCCCGACCAAGGCCTTTGATCAACGTGAAGAAGAGCGGAATGAAGAGGATGCCGATCAACGTGGCGAAGAGCATGCCCGCGAAGACCGACGTCCCCATCGAGTGACGGCTCGCCGCGCCGGCGCCGTTGGCGATCAGCAGCGGCGAAACGCCCAAGATGAACGCGAACGAGGTCATCAGGATCGGCCGCAGCCGCTGCTTCGCAGCCTCGACCGCCGCGTGCCGCAGGTCGTGGCCCTGACGAAGCAGGTCGTTCGCGAACTCGACGATCAAGATCGAGTTCTTTGCCGCGAGCCCGACAACCGTGATCAGCCCGACCTGGAAGTAGATGTCGGCCGGGAGACCCCGCAGCATGATCCCGAGCAGCGCGCCGAGCAGACCGAACGGCACGCCGAGCAGAATCGCAAAAGGAATGGAAAAGCTCTCGTACTGCGCGGCGAGCACGAGGAACACGATGATGAGGCCGAGCACGAACACGAACACCCCGGCCCCGGACGAGCTTCGCTCGAGGAACGACTGACCCGAGTATTCGAGCCCGATTCCCCGGGATGCGAACTGCGTCTGCGTGAGCAGATCGAGCTGCTCCATTAGGTCACCCGAGCTCGCCCCTTCACCCGGGGCACCGGCGAGGAGCGCGGAGGGATAGCCGTTGAAGCGGGTCACCAGCGTGGGCCCGCCCCGGAACTCCGTGCGGGTCAGCGCGGAGATCGGGATCATCTCGTCGTTCGCGCCCCGCACGTGCAGCCGACCGATATCCGACGGTGTTTGCCGGAATTCGGACTGGGCCTCGGCCTGCACCCGGTAGGTACGGCCGAGGAGGTTGAAATCATTGATGTAAAGCGTGGAAAGGAGCGCCTGGAGGGTGCCGAACAGCTCGTTCAGGTTCACGCCTCTGGCCTTCGCGGCGGCGCGGTCCACTTCCACGAACAGCTGCGGGACGTTCGCGCGGAAGTTTGAGTTCAGCCCACCGGACGCGGGGAGCTGATTTGCCGCCTGCGTGAATGCCTGCACCTGCTGCGCGAACGCGTCGAAATCCTGCGCGGACCGATTCTGGATTTGGGCCTCGATTCCAGCCGTCGTTCCTACTCCCGGAATCTCGGGCATGTTGAACGCGAAGCCGAGCGCCTCCGCCATCCCGAATAGCCTGCCGTTCAGGCGCGCGGTGACGGCGTCGACCGAATCATCCGGGCCCCGTTCCTCCCACGGCCTCATCATCACGAAGATCGCGGCGGAGCTCGTCTGCTGCGAAAAGCTCAGCATGTCGAGCCCGGCGAGGGCCGCGGTCGTCTGCACCGCCGGCTCCTCGCGGAGAAAGCCCTCGACCGTAGCGAGCACCTTCTGCGTGCGCTGGAGTGACGCACCGTCGGGAAGCTGGAGGGCCATCGCGAAGTACCCCTTGTCCTCCGTGGGGAGGAACGCGGTCGGAGCCCGCATCCAAAGGACTCCGGCGAGCACGGCCAGCACCGCGAACGCCGCGAGTGGCGCAGCCGGCCGCCTCAAGACGTGATCCACCGCGCCCCCATACCAATGTGTGACACGGTGGAAGCCGCGATTGAAGGCGCCGAAGAAGCCCGTGGTGTGGGCCTCGTTCGATTCCTCGAGCAGGAATGCGCACAGGGCCGGCGTCAACGTGAGCGCAACGACACCAGAGAGCACCACGGCGATCACGATCGTGATCGCGAACTGCTGGAAGAGCGCACCCGTGACGCCGCCCATGAATCCCACCGGCACGAACACCGCACATAGGACGAGGACGATCGCGATCAGCGCACCCCGTACCTGCCGGATTGCGCGGTCCGCCGCCACGCGGGCGGACACCCCCTCCGCCGCCATGATGCGCTCCACGTTTTCGATCACGACGATCGCGTCGTCCACCACGATCCCGATGGCGAGCACAAGCGCGAACAGCGTCAGCACGTTGATCGAGAACCCGATGACGAGCATCCCGAGGAACGTGCCCACTACGCTGACCGGGACCGCGAGCATCGGAATCAGCGTGGCGCGAAAGCTCTGTAAGAAGAGGAACACGACGAGCGCCACGAGCCCCATCGCGATGAGTAGCGTCTCGACGACCTCGTCGATCGAAGCCTCGACGAACGGCGTCGTGTCGAACGGGATCTGGTAGGTCACGCCCGGGGGAAAGCTCACCGCGAGCTCCTCCAGCCTCTCGACGATCGCCTCCTGCACGGCGAGGGCATTGGCGTCGGAGCGCGCGAACGCGAGGGCGAAAGCCGTCGGCTGCCCGTTGAGGCGCGCTGCGGCATCGTAGCTGTAGGCACCCAACTGGACCTCGCCTACGTCACTCACGCGGATCAGTGAACCGTCCGGCTCGGCCCGCACTACGATCTCCCCGAACTGCTCCGGGGTCTGGAGACGCCCGATTGTGGTGACCGGAATGGTCAACTCGGTCCCGTACGGAGCCGGCTCGCGGCCGAGCCGGCCGGAGGGGTTGGTCGTGTTCTGTTCCTGTACGGCGGCCGCGACGTCGGTCACCGTGACTCCGAGCTGCGCCATGCGGTCCGGGTCCAGCTGGAGCAGCATCGAGAACTCGAGGCCGCCGAAGGTGAGCACACTCCCGACTCCGGGCACTCGTTTCAGCTCGTTCTCGACGTACAGCTTCAAATAGTTCGTAAGGTACGCCTCGTCGTAGCGGGGGTCCGACGACGAGAGACCGATCACGGAGAGGATGTTCGGATTGGCCTTGAGAATCGTGATTCCGATCCGCCGGACCGCTTCGGGAAGCCTAGACTCTGCCAACTTTACGGCGTTTTGAACGTCCACCGCCGCGAGATCCTGGTCGCGATCGATGTCGAAGAACACCTGGAGGTTCATGATCCCGTCCCCAGAGTTGGCGGACGAGTAATACAAGACTCCTTCGAGCCCGGAGAGCTGTTCCTCGATCGGGGCCGCCACGGCAACCGCCACATCCTGAGCGCTCGCGCCCGGATAGACCGCGGTGATTTGCACCGAAGGGGGGGGTGATCAGCGGGTATTGGGCGATCGGCAGGAGCCGGATCGCAAAGACTCCGAGGAGCGTGATGATAATCGAGATCACCGCGGCCATCACCGGCCGACGGATGAAGAAGTATTGGACCTCGGGTGTCTCGTTCGCGGCTGTGTTCTCACTCACGGCGCACCTCCCGGAACCGGCGAGGATGCACCACTCGAATCGGTCGCTGCCGGGGCCGGACCCGAGGCCTCGGTAGGCTGGACGGGCATCCCCGGGAAGACCTTCTGGACGCCGTCGACGATCACCCGGTCGCCCTGGAGGAGCCCCTCAAGGATGATCCAGCGGTCACCGCTCCACGGTCCCGTGGTCACGTCGCGGGCCTGAGCGGTGTCGCCCGGGCCGACCACGTAGACGAACTGCCGGCCCATCCCGGTCTGCACCGCGCGCTGCGGCACCGCGAGCGCATTCTCGCGCGTGAAGCCCGAGAGGCGAACGCGCACGAATTGTCCCGGCGCCAGGAGAAGATCCGGATTCTGGAAGACCGCGCGCACTTCGCGCGTGCCTGTTGCCGCATCGACCGTCGGCGCCACGAAGTCGATTAGCCCGGTCTGTGGGAAGGACGACCCGTCGGGAAGCGTGACCTCCACGGTCAAACCCCCGCCCGGCTGAATGAGCTCTCGCCACTGCGCGTCCTGCTGCCAGGCCAGGAACTGCTCCGACGACGGCCGGAAGCTCACGTAGACGGGGTCGAGACGCTCGATGGTGGTAAGAAGATCGGCCGGACCGCTGACGCGCGCGCCCAAGTCCATGAGCGTCTGACCTACGCGGCCGGTCATGCCGGCTCGCACGGTCGCATCCGCCAGGTCCCGCTCGGCCTGGTCTACGGCCGCCTGTGCGTCGGCGAGAGCCGCACGGGCGTTGTCCACGTCCTGCTGGGCGACGGCGCGCTGGCCCAGGAGTGGCTCGAGGCGTGCCAGGCTGCTTTCGGCATTCTCGAGGCGTGCCTCGGCGCCACGATAGGCCGCTTCGTGATGCACGCGCTCCAGCTCATAAAGGACATCGCCCTGCTGGACGACCTGACCCTCGACGAAGGGGCGTTCCAGGATGATGCCGTCCACCCGAGAGCGCACTTCGACGCGACGGTATGGGACCACTTCGCCGGTGAACTCGAACACCTCGGGAACGGTCCCGGCCGACACCGTCTCGACCGTCACCGCCGGGGGCGGAAATGCCGCCATCTCCGGCGCCGCCTCGCCACCCTCGCCCGCGCATCCACCGAGCAGGACTGCCGTCGCGACGGCCGAAACCAGACCGGTGTTTTGCAAGGTCCTAACGCTCATTTAGCCGACCTCGTAAGAAGAGAAATGGACCAACTTGCGCCGGTACCCCTTAGACGAACGGGCGCGCCCGGAATCGACATCGGCGTTACAAAAGGAGCGTGGTGGGCCTTCTCTGGCCTGGGGGGCCGGACCCTGCAACGGCGGAAGGAAGAGGGAACATGCCCCCCCGGTGCGAGGCGGAGCACGACCCACGGCGGAAGCCGCAGGGGTCGATGGTGCTGATTCTTCATTCTCTTTTGTTTTCGTGTTCGATGATGCGTCGGTTTGGCTGAACGGGACTTCGTCAGCGCTCATCGGAACGCCGCTGTTCGGTTCCGCTCGGTGCCTCCAGGCTGGCAGGAAATCTGCAGAGATCGCAGGTGATTGCTCCCGGACCGGAGGCGAATATGCCCGAAAAGAGAACGGTGGAACGTGCCCGTAAGGCCAAACGAGCTGGCAAGTCGCCCGGCAGTCAGGCGGGCGAGTTCGTCCGTGAGGAAATCCACCACGTCCGCGAAGGTAGACACGGTGCGCGGTCGCCCGAGCAAGTCATCGCGATCGGGCTTTCGAAAGCGCGGAGAGCCGGGGTCAAGCTACCCGCCCCCGAAAAGGGCGAAGCGAGCGAGGAGACGATCAGGGGCGCAAAGCGCGCTCTCGCGGCCGGTCGTAACAGGAAGACTTCTCCGAAGCGTAGCCGCGCCAGCCGCTCGAAGCTGAAGGGCGAGGGGCACTCGGCGGCGTCCACGTCCGCGCTCAGCCGCCATGCACGTAAGGCTGCGAGGAAGCGTACGGCGGCCGAACGCTCGGCGTCCGCCCGGAAGGCGGCGCGAACTCGGGCGCGGAAGGGCAGCTAACTCGGGGCCTAGTCTCTGGTTTCGAGCAGGCCTAACCCTCGCGCAGCACGGCTGAAGGATCGAGCCTAGCAGCGCGCCTCGCCGGCACCCATGCGGCGACAACGCCGACGGCGACCAGCACTGCTGCCGCACCCACGAAAGTTGCCGCATCGCGGGCGTCCACCTGAAAAAGCAGGGCCTGCACGAAACGTGCGCCCCAGAGGCTGCCCACGAGGCCCAGCGCGAGCCCGATCGCGAGCAACACGCCTACGCGGTTGAACACGAAACGCACGATGCCGGACGGAGCCGCGCCCAGCGCCATTCGAAGCCCGATTTCCGTCTGCCGCACGCGCACCGCGTGCGCAACGACGCCGTATAGGCCGACAGCAGCCAGGAGCAGTGCGAGCCCCCCGAAGAAGGCTGAGAGCATCGCGATGAGCCGCTCCTGCGTGACCGTGTCCTCGACGAGCTGATCGAAGGTCCCAAACGTGAATACGACGGTCGGATCGGCCTCCGTCAAGGCCGCGGCGACGTCGCGCTCCAGGGCCACGCGCTGGCCAGACGCCGCGTTGATCGTCAGGAGGACGGTCGGCCAGAAGGTCTCCGGCGCTTGTTGCGCCACGGGTACGTACATGGTCGGCAACATTCCGTCGCGCGGCGTCGTGTAGACCGCATCGCCGACGACGCCGACGATCGCGAAGCGCGTCACTTCATCTCTTCCGAGACGGACGTGCTCCCCAATCGGCGGCTCGTCCGGTAAGAACCGGCGCACGAACGCTTCGTTCACGATGGCAACGGGAGCGCTGCCCGCGCGGTCGCCGGCCCCGAAGTCTCGGCCGCTGCGCAGGGGAATGCCCATCGTCTCGAACCATCCCGGCGTGGTGGCGTCTCGCCAGAGGTCCTGGCCCGTGCGGGAAATCGGCTCATCGCCGACACCCATGAGGCCGCTCGACCAGCCGCCCCCGGTGAGGAGTCGTATCGCGGACACAGACGCCGATCGCACGCCGGGAACCGCCGTGGCCGCGTCGCGTAGACGCTCGACGCGCGCTCCGCGCTCCTCGGGCGGACCGCCTCCCGCTTGGAGGTTCAGCTCCGCCACGAGCAGGGGCTCCGACACGAATCCGAGCGGCAGCTGGTTGAGCGACGCAAAGGTGCGGAGGAAAAGCCCCGCCGCCACGACCAGGACGAGTGACACGGCAATTTGCGCGACGACGAGCGTGCTGCGCACGGCGAAGCGCCGGTCGCCTGCGATCCCGCGGCCCGTGTCCTTGAGCGTCTCTCCCGGGGTGACGGTTCTGAGCCCGAACACGGGGGCCACTCCAGCGGTGATCGCCGAGAGACACGCGAGAGCGGCCGTGAACCCGAGCACGCGCCAATCGAGCGCGAGGTCCAGCGAAACATTGGTATCCCACGTGCTCAGCTGCCGCACGAGGAGCGCGCTGCTCCACGAGGCAAATACCAGCCCGAGCGCCGCACCGGCCGCGGCCACGATCAGGCTTTCGATGAAGAGCAGCTGAGCGATGTGCCAACGTGAACTGCCCAGCACAAGTCGCACGCTGAGCTCGGGGCGTCGCGCCAGCGCCCGCGCTAGAAGCAGGCTGGCGATGTTCGCACACGCCACGAGCAGCACGAGCCCCACGGCGACCAGCATCGCGAAGAGCGGCGTCTCGAACCGCCCGCGCAGCTCCGACCTGCCGGTGGCGGCCGGCACCAAGGTGAGCGGCTCACGAATGTCCCAGGTTGCCGTCTCGACGATCTGCGACTGAGAAGCGCGGAGCGCGGCGTTCGTCAGCTCGATGCTTTGCCCCGGCTTCAGGCGCACCATGAACTGCAGCCATGACGAGCCGGCGCTCGCCAACCGACTCTCCGCGCCTAGAATGAGCGGTTCGGCTGCGAGGGGCAGCATCACGTCCTTCATCCGTCCGACATCCGGGCCGAAGAACCCGGCCGGCATCACGCCGACGATGGTGAAGGGAACGCTTTGCACGGAGAGTAGGCGTCCGACGACGTCGCTTGCACCGGCGAAGTGTTGGCGCCAGAGGCGGTCACTGATGACGACGACCGGGCCGTCCGTCGCGGCGCCCGCGTCGTCCGCGGGCGTGATCATCCGGCCCCGTGCGGCAGTGACCCCGAGCACCTCGAAGAGGCCGCCACTCACGAACGCGCCGTCCACGAGGTCACTTTGGCCGCTCGGCGACAAGTCGAACCTCTCTTCGGACCAGGCGAACGCGCCGTCGAACAGCTCCTGGCGGGCCTCGATCTCTTCCCAGATCGGATAGGACCACGACCCGTACGCGAGCAGGGCGAGGCTGTCCGGATCACGCACAGGCAGCGGGCGCAAAATCAGGCTGCTGAAGATCGAGAAGAGCGCCGTGTTGGCGCCGATGCCCAGCGCGAGCGTCGCTACCGCCACCGCAGTGAAACCCGGTGCTCTAAGAAGGGCCCGCGTGGCGTAGGATACGTCGCGGCGGAGGTGGTCGATGAGCGGAAGCCCTCGCTGCTCCCGATAAGCCTCCTTCGCGAGCTCGATGCCCCCGGTACGAACGAGGGCTTCCCGACGCGCCTCCGCGGGGGACTTGCCCCTCCCGACGAGCTCGTCGATCTCGAACCGGACGTGCGTCTCGAGCTCTTCCGCGAACTCCCGGTCGCTCCGCGCACCGACGAACGTGCCAAGGAGCCGTGAGAACCATCGCCGCAGGGTACTCATGCGGGCTCGGGGTCCAGAAACCACCCGAGGATTCGGCTGGTCTGCTCCCATTGCCGCCGCTCTTCGGCGAGCTGGCGCTTGCCGGCAGGCGTAAGGGAGTAGTATTTCGCGCGCCGGTTGTTCTCCGAAGTGCCCCACTCACCTCGGATGAAGCCGTCCTGCTCGAGCTTGAGCAACGCCGGATAGAGCGTCCCGTAGTTTACGGCCAGCAGATCTCGAGCGGTCTGTTCTATGCGGCGGGCGATCCCGTATCCGTGAAGGGCCCCGTCGGTCTCGAGCGTCCTCAGCACCATCAGGGCGAGTGTCCCCTGCTGGACCTCTGTCTTCTTGGTCATCCTCTCTCCTATTGGTTTCCCATACCAGAATAGGCACAGACCTATGGGAAAGCAATAGAAGTGTTATCGGTGTCTGCCCACCTAGAGCGAGGAACTTGGAGACTATTGAAAAACGCGCGGCAAGTTTGTATTTCGCACCCATGAAGCCGAGCCTCTTTTTCCGCGTTCCTCTCCTCGCGCTCACCGTCGCTCTGGGACTCCCCGGGTCTGGGAGCGCGCAGACTACTCTCAGCAGAGGCGAGATCGATCGTATCTCGAGAACGGTCGTCCGCATCGTGACTCTGGACGGCGGCGGCGAGCCGGTAGCCTCGGGATCCGGGACGATTGTCCAGCCGACGGGTGAGATCTTCACGAACCGACACGTGGTCGAAGACGGCAGCGACTACGAGATCCAACTCCTGGTCGATCCAAACGACCTGCCTGTCCCCAGCTACCGGGCGCGCCTGGTCGGATACTCCGCGGACGTGGACTTCGCGGTCCTGCAGATCGACCGGGACGTTGACGGTCGCGCGATCGATACGGGAGGGCTGAACCTGCCCTTTCTCACGCCCTCCGATCCGGATGTCGTTCGCGGGGACCGCATCTTCGTCTTCGGATATCCGGGGATTGGCGAAGGATACCTCGCCTTCACGGACGGCACGGTGACGACGATTCGGGACGGCACGCTGAACGACGAGCGCATCCCCGTCTGGTACCAGACCGACGCCGAGATCTCGCCGGGCAACAGCGGGGGGCTCGTGGTGAACGCCGGCAGCGAGATCGTGGGCATTCCGACTCAGGTCCTGATGGAAGAGGGCACGGGAGGCCGCCTGGGGGGGATCCTGCCGATCACCGCCGCTCAGGCCGCCATGACGTCAGGACTCGAGTCGGACCGAGCGGACATGGCGGGGGGAACCACCTCGCCGGTGATCACCGACGGACGGCTGGAAGTGAGCGAGGAACCCACCTTCGGCACCGTCTCTCTGGCCGCGGGATTCACGCCCGATCCACACACGGTCGGGATGCCGAGCGGTGGAGAGGTCGAGGTCAACTATCTGGGTGGCGGGTGCACCGGGTACGCCGCAATCGCCCCCGACTATCGCCTGAACTGGACCGGCGATTCCGACGAGCTCCGCGTCTTCTTCGCCGCCCAGGACGGGAGTGATACGACCCTCCTGATCAACCTGCCGGACGGCGAATGGGTCTGCGACGACGACTCGGATTCCGGCTTGGATCCCCTGATCGAGATCGACCATCCGCCGGCGGGGCAATATGACATCTGGGTGGCCAGCTACAGCGCTGGGGACTTCATCGACGGGACCCTCCATATCACGGAGCTGGACCTCGAGCCCGATGAGGTGGGTGCCGACGAGCTGGATCTCACGCTGTCTCCCTACTTCGGATCGACGGATCTCGAAGCAGGATTCGTCCCGGATCCCTACGAGACTGAGATGACGAGCGGCGGCTCGATCGATGCCGAATACCTGGGGGGCGCCTGCGTCGGTTTCGCCGCCGCGGCACCGGACTTCCGTGTGAACTGGAGCGGGAGCTCCGACGAGATCCGAATCTTCTTCGAGTCCGACGACGATGGCGACGCAACGATGATCGTGAACCTGCCAAACGGAGACTGGACCTGCGACGACGACGCGGATGGTACGCTGAATCCCATGGTGGTCGTGGAGGATCCTTCGGAGGGGCAATACGACATCTGGGTCGGAAGCTACAGCCGCGGTGAGTTCATCAGCGGGACCCTCAGCATCACGGAGCTGAGTCTGGGACCGGATTGATCGGGAAGTATCAGCGGGGCTTGGTGGCGCGCTCATCGTGTCGGAGAATGCTGATCAAGAGGGCGGCGCCACCGGCGACGGCCGCCAAGGAAAAGCACCATCGCGAGCCCTGGGTATCCGAACACGGTGAAGTCGGTGTCAACCGACATCAGCATCGCCGCTCCTACGATCAGTGCAGCAAGAACGAGCCCCAATGCGATACGATTCGCTATGCTCTGAAGACCCTCGATCAAGCGACCTTCGTCGAAAGCCCGCACTCGTAGCTCGAGCTCGTTGTTGGCGAGGCGTTCCAGAGTGGTGTTGATCTGAGCCGGCAGTCGGGGTCGAGAATCCTTCCCGCGTGGTCGAGATTGAGTAGCGTCTTGCCCAGGAGCGTGAACTCAGCGGGCAGCCGAATGCCGTACTGTCCGGCGCTACGCGTCACGCTGACCGCCACTCGTCCCACCGCGATCCGCTCGACCGTCGCGTTCTCTTGCTCGCTCACGATGTCCGCGACAGCCCGTTGAAAAGCGGAGCGGTCCGCGTGCTGTGAGACTTCGGCGATCGAGATTGCCACCTCCGCGGCGCGATCTCCCTCCCCTTCGCCGATCGCCAGGAGAAGCGAGAGCAATTTCTCTTGAGTGCGCGGCGTCGTTCGGCCCACCATGCCGAGGTCTAACAACGCGACACGCCCGTCGCGAGTGAGAAATAGGTTCCCGGGGTGGGGATCGGCATGGAAGAACCCGTCCACAAGGATCTGCTGCAGGTAGGCTTCGAAGATCTGGTCGGCCAGATCAGGTACGTTCACTTTAGTGCGCGCGAGCGGGCTCACCTGATCGAGTTTTCGGCCCCTCACGTGCTCCATCGTCCTCGGCGAGACTCTTCTCGAACGCCGCGACCATCCCTTCCAGATCGTATCGCTCGCCAATGTCGGACCGCCGGTCCAAGAGTCGAGCAATCTCGACGAGTGACTCGAGGTCCGTCGCGATTACCTCTCGCTCGCCCGGCCGCTGGACCTTTACGGCGACCGACCGCCCGTGGGCCCCAGGCGCTCGAGATCCCGCGTCAGGTCTTCGGCGAGGCCGACGCCGACTTCCTCATCTTGTGGGACGAAGTCCCCATTCAGCCCTGACGAGCGCACCAGGTCGCCGCGCCCGTGCTTCACAAAAAGACGAATGAGGTCGCTATATCTCTTGAGATGGCTCGGCTTGAGGGAGACGCCCACCTCGTATCCTCCGCGCGAAAGGAGCATGTTGAGTGCAGCACCCTGCACAATCCAGACCCACGGCGGGCGTGTCCGGATGATGGTGGGGGAACGCTTGGGAATCGTGGTGAGCGGCGGCGGCTGGGCTTACGGATTCTCACAACCGTGCGTGCTGGGTCGCGTCTGCAACACGACGGGAGAGGGGAGGCGGTGCTTGAGTGACCTAATGCGTCCGCACCCCTCCGAGGAAACGCGCCCGCGCCTAGGGCTCGGCACTGCAATTGCAAGCTGCGCTACTTCGACCTGCCAATCGCAGGTTGGGTAACCTGAAAAAGGAGCCGGCCATGGCGAAGACGGCAGCGCGAACGTCCGCGAAGGTCGCGGGAAAAGTCGTTCGCAAAGGGAAGGCCACGGCGAAGCAGGCGAAGACCCTCGCGAAGAAGGGACAGCGCACTTCGGCGAAGGGCGCCGCCAAAATCGTGCGGAAGGGCAAGGCTGCGGTGAAGCAAGCGAAGACCCTCGCTAAGAAGGGAAAGCGCACCTCAGTGAAGGTCGCCGCAAAGGTCGTCCGGAAGGGCAAGGCTGCGGTGAAGCAAGCGAAGACCCTCGCCAGGAAGGGAAAACGCACCTCAGCGAAGGTCGCGAAGGTCGCCGGGAAGGTCGTGAGCAGGGGGAAGACTACGGCGAAGCAGGTGAAGAGCCTTGCGGATTCGGCGCTGGCGCAAGCCGTGAAAGCGGCAACCCCCCGAGACTTCGCCGGGACAGTATGGGCGGTTGGGAGCAGAGTGAGCCAGACCCGGGACCGCTCCGCGGACTGAGGGTCCGAGGGGCCGCTAGCCATTGTCGTTATGGGATGCCGGAGGAGGGACTCGAACCCCCGACACGCGGATTATGATTCCGCTGCTCTAACCAGCTGAGCTACTCCGGCGAGGGGTGGAAACGCTACCCTCGCGGGACTTCCGATGTCAACCCCACACATGTGGGCAGGCGACGCAATCCGACGTCACGCGTCGGCCCAGGTAGCGGCTGGCGCTGTCGCCCTCCGCTCGCTCGTCGCTCGCCGGCATGGAAGCGCCCCAGCCCAGCATGCATTCTCCCTCGACGCCTTGAGTTCCTCTAGGCAGTCCCGTAGTCTGACGAACCCACCTTCAGTCGGAGCGCTGCCGCCTTGACGAAGAGCGAATACCAGGAGCTCGTCGAGTTCCTCGGAGTCAGGTTTCAACGGATCGACGACCGCTTCGAGGCGACCGGGCAAGCCATCCGCCACAATGG
>Ga0326597_10008621_pt1 | contig 13737 bp, 11 predicted proteins | sample RVTome_12_FD_203789 | JGI IMG/M metagenome (GOLD analysis project Ga0326597, IMG submission 203789) | Soil microbial communities from uranium-contaminated site in the Upper Colorado River Basin, Wyoming, United States - RVT100D185 | ecosystem: Environmental > Terrestrial > Soil > Contaminated >... | reverse complement strand
CCAGATACATTTCGCCTTCGACGATGTTCTCCTCGCCGAGCAGCGAGATGGTGTTGCGTATGATCAGCGTGATGGCCGACACGTGCAGCACGATGAACGCGCCGACCGCCACCAGTTCGCCGTCTGCGTCGGCCAGCGCCACATTGAAATCGTTTCCCTCGGTCGCAACCGGCGAACCCGACACGTTGATGACGGTCTGCCCCTGCTCGTCGTTGATCTGCCAGAGGCGGTGTCGCAGCACCTCGAACGTGACCGCATCGGTGCGCGGCCGGAATCGGGTTTGGTCGATCGTGTTCATGGATGGTTCAGGCCCTTTCGCGCTCGGGCGGCCGCCGCCCGCCCGAGTGCGGTTCCGGTCTCGTCGAAACTGATTAAATAGTTCCGGTACGCGTCCACGACCAGATGCTGGCCGTCGTGCAGCGGAATCGTTGTGCCGTAGGACAGCACCACTGCCGGTCCGTGGATTTCGTTACCCGGTCGTAATCGTTCTGAGGCGTATAGCGGGGTGGCCTCGTAGCGGCGCCGTGTCAGGTTGTACACCGGCTTGTCGGCGATCTTTGCCGCGCCGGGATCCGCGCCTGCCTTCGCCGCAGGGGCAAGACGCGTTTGCGCGCGCGTAGGCGCGACCGCGTCGACGCGCACGTTGACCCATTCGATGCGTGCCGTGGGCGAACTCGCGCCGGCGCCGTAGCGCTGCTCATACAGCGCCTCGAACCGTTTCACCACCTCGGCCAGATCACCCGTCGCGAGCGGTACGCTGATCGGCATCGGAACCAGAATCTCGTGTACCTGGTTCCTGTAACGCAGGTCCGCGGACCAGGAGATGCTTCCGCGCGCCGGGTCGACGCGGTCGTGTCCGAATTGTGTTCGGCCGCGCTCGAACAGCGATACCAGGATCGCGTTCAGTTCATCGAGGGATTCGGTGTCGAGCGCGCCGCCCGCGTTGCGCAGCGGCCGGCTGAATGAGTGTACCCACGAGTGACGCAGATCGGACTGGCTGATGCCGAGCGCGGAAAACGCCGTCGCGCTCTCCGGCACAACTACTGTGCCGACGCCGATGTCCGGTCCGAAGGCAGTGCAATGGGTCGGACCGCAGCCTCCGAAGGCCGCGAGCGCAAAGTCGCGCGGATCATGGCCACGTTCGACCGTCATGCGGCGGATCAGGTCGGCCATCCGCGCATTGACGATTTCGTATATCGCCGCGGCAGCCTCGACGACCGACATTCCGAGCGGCTCGGCGACATCTTTTCGTATCGCCTGCTCTGCTCGCTCGCGCGAGATTTTCATGTGGCCGCCGAGAAAGTGCTCCGCATCGATGTATCCGAGCACAACATCGGCGTCGGTCACGGTGGGCGTCGCCCCGCCGCGACCATAGCATGCCGGCCCCGGCATCGCGCCCATGCTGCGCGGCCCGACCTGCAACAGCCCGGATTCGTTGATGCGCGCGACGCTTCCGCCGCCGGCACCCACGGTTTCGATGTCCACCGTGGGTATCGCTACGATCTGGCGTTCGATGACGGTCGTCTGGGTGGACAGTGGCTCGCCTTCCAGGATGAGCCCGACGTCGAAGCTCGTGCCGCCCATGTCGGTGGTGATCACGTTGCGCTGGCCAATCGCCGCGCCTAGATTGCGGCCGGCGATCACCCCCCCCACGGGCCCCGAAAAAAGCGTCACGATCGGCAGTCGCTCGATCTCGCTCGCCGGCGCCAGGCCGCCGACCGATTGCATGATCAGCAGACCGCCACCGTGGCCCTCGACATGCAGCCGCTCGCGCATACCGCTTGCATAGCGCTGAAACACGCGCCCGAGATAGGCGTTGATCGCTGTCGTATTGGCGCGCTCGTACTCGCGCAGGATCGGGACCAGTTCGCTCGATGCGACGACGAACAGCTTCGGGTGACGGCGGCGCGCCATTGCAGCCAGCCGCTGCTCATGCTCGGGCCGTTTGAACGACCACAACAGACAGATGGCCAGCGCTTCGATGCCCGCACCGACCAGTTCGTCGAGAGCAACCTGCGCCCGCGCCTCGTCCAGGGGCACCACCACCTCGCCGTGGGAATCGACCCGCTCCACCACGCCCCGCACCAGTGTGCGCGGAACGATCGGCTCGGGCCACTCTGCGCGCCGGTAGTCGAACAGCCTGGTTTCATCCAGACCGATGGTCCGACCGATGACGTTGGCGATCGATATGGTGTCTTCAAATCCCGCCGTGGTCAGCAATCCGGTCGTTGCGCCCTTGCGCTCGATCATGGCGTTGGTCGTGACCGTGGTGCCGTTGCACATCAGTTCGGCATTCGCGAAAACCTGCGCCGGGGGCAGGCCGGCGAGTTCGGCGGCGGCCTTCACGGCATTGATGATGCCCGCGGGGGGATCCTCGGGCGTGGTCGGCGCCTTGCCGATGGAATAGGTCCGCTGGTCGAGATCCCAGATAACGGCGTCGACGAATGTGCCGCCAGAATCGGTGGATACGAGATATCGCGTCACGCGCTCAGGACGTCCGCGTCGGCCGTCTGATACCGGACATCGTACCGTCGGCTTGCGGCCGGCGCTTCGTGCGCCAGATCTCTGGGTTCATCGGAGACACCGCCGATGCGTCCTCCATCCGAAATGCGTCAAAAAAACTTTATCGATCTCGGGTCCGCGAACGAAGCTCTGCTGACTTTCCGTCGCGGTGCGGCCGTACGACAATCATTGCGGCCCACAGCGGGCAAGATAGCGCATTTTGGGGAAACCGGCTTCGAAATCGGCAGAAGACCGGCGCGACGCGCGCTCCGGCTCCGGGCCGTGCGGCGCCCTACCGCCGCCGGCCAGTTGCACCACCGGATATGCTATCGTTTCCTCGGAAACGCGCGAAACCTGTCCGAACGTTCGGCCGTCCAGTCTGACCCGAAGCTTGCGGGGGGACTGAAATTCGGACATCAGTGCGCTATACCATTCAAGACCACAGGGGAGAGATCGATGCTGCTCGATGGCAAGACCGCAATAGTCACAGGAACCGGGCCCAATATCGGCGGCGAAATCGCGCGTACGCTTGCGGCCAACGGGGCCAAAGTCGTTTGCCTGGACATGAATGCCGACCAGGCCGGAATCGTCGCGGATCAGATCAAGAAACAGGGTGGAAGCGCAGTATCGGTAGGCGCCGACGTCAGCAAGCCGGACGATGTCGAAAAGGCGGTCAAAGCCGCGGTCGACAGTTTCGGAGGGGTGCAGCTGCTGGTCAACAACGCGGCCGTGTCCCCGCTGGGGACCCTGCTGGATCACGACCTGGACAGCTGGCACCGAACCCTGGACGTTATCCTGACGGGCACGCTTCTGTGCAGCCGCTACGCTGCAAGGCAGATGATCAGCCAGGGCCAAGGCGGTGCCATCGTCAACGTAAGTTCCACTTCGGGGCATCGAGGGCGGAAGAACGCGATCGCCTACGCGACGGCAAAAGGAGGCCTGCTCCAGCTCACCCGGCTCATGGCCAACGAGCTGGCGCCGCATAAGATCCGCGTCAATTCGGTTACGCCGACGACCAGCGGCATCGCGCTCGCGACCGGCAGGCCGCACGACGAACTTGGACCGCCGCCGTTCATTCCGCTGGGCCGATGGGGCAGGACCGAGGATCAGGCACAGGCGGTCTTGTTTCTGCTGTCGCCCAACGCGGATTTCATCACCGGAATAGACCTGCCCGTGGACGGCGGCCTGCTCTCCTCGGGGATGTTTCCCCCGATTTCACGAGAGAAATGACGCGCAGCGCCCCGGCGAACTCTGCGCGCGCCGCGGGGACCCGGCGAGGGCGACGGCAGTCTCACGGTATTCCCGGCCGCGACGCGCTGGGCACCGGCGGGCCGGTGCGTGGGCGTGATAGGACGGTACGGTCGAAATGCCCCGACGCCTAGAAACCGGGCAGCACATCATGTTGCGCGCGAAGCGCAACAGGTCGGGTGCGGGTTTCAGTAGGCCGGGTCGACGCCGGGGTCCCGCGGGGACGAGTTGCCGCACCGAAATCAGGGAAACCCCTACATCGGCATGTTCATGATGTCGTTATAGGCGGTAAGGACTTTGTTCCGGACCTGCAACAGGAACTGGAACGAGAGCGATGACTTCTGCCCCGCGATCAGGGTTTCTTCCAGGCTCACACCTGGGTTGCCCAGTTGAAACTCGCGCGCGAGCGTATCCGACTTGGACTGTACCTCATTGACTTGTTCGAGCGCGCCCTTCAGCACCGCGGAAAAGTCGGATGGCGCGGCGACTTTCTGTCCGGACTGCGGCGCAAGCGTGCTGCGCGAGGCGAGTGCCGCGCCCGCCTTGAGTTCAGCGAGCAGCGCGTTCATTTGAGTAACGTCCATGATTGTCGACTCCGTTCCCGTACCGGCGATCCGCGGCGGTTCCTGTTAGTACGCGGGGCCACGGTAGCATCCGAGGGGCATCGCGCCGTCTGCAAATAGCCGCCTAAAAGAAGACCTATTCACGGCTTCACACGCTGCGGCATTCGCGAATAATCCGCTGCATCCGGTTGCGCATGATGCGATCGACGACAGTGCGGAAAATGGAGGTCTAGGCGTGGCAACGGTGGCGAGAGCAATGCGCGGATTGAGCGCGCTTCCGGGCCGTCAGCAGTTCGGAACCATACTGGGGCTTGCAGTGGTTGCCTCGCTGGCAATCGCGGCATGGATGTGGGGGCAGTCGCTCGACTATCGAGTCCTCTTCAGCAACGTATCGGACCGGGATGGCGGCGCCATCGTGGCCGCGCTCAACCAGATGAACACGCCCTACAAGTTCGCTGACGGCGGAACGATACTGGTGCCATCCTCCCACGTCCACGACGCGCGTTTGCGCCTCGCCTCCCAGGGGCTGCCCAAGGGCAGCATCGTCGGCTTCGAACTCATGGAGCGGCAACGAATCGGTGTAACGCAGTTCCAGGAGCGCATCAACTACCAGCGTGCACTGGAGGGCGAACTGGCGAAGTCCATTCAGTCGCTATCGGCCGTCAGGGCAGCGCGCGTGCATCTGGCGATTCCAAAATCAAGCGTGTTTCTTCGCGATCAGCAGAAGCCGAGCGCCTCGGTCCTGTTGAATCTCTACCCGGGACGTACGCTCGAACGCGCGCAAATTGCGGGCATCCTCAACCTGGTGTCCTCCAGCATTCCCGAACTTGCCCCGAAACACGTCTCGGTGCTCGATGAAACCGGAGCGCTGCTATCGGCTCAAACCCACGCAGAGGACGGTTCCATGCTCGATGCAACGCAGCTGCAATACCTGCAAAACGTTGAGTCGAGTTACATGCACAGAATCGTCGCCATACTCGAGCCCATAGTGGGGCGCGAAAATGTGCGCGCGCAAGTTACTGCCGACATCGATTTCAGCCGCACCGAGCAGATGGCCGAACTTTTCAAACCCAACGCCAGTCAGGACAGCGCGGCCATCCGCAGCCGGCAGCTGGCCGAATCCTCGCAATCGGGCGGCACCACCGTCTCGGGGGGCATACCCGGCGCGCTTTCGAACCAGCCTCCCGCCGCGGCGACCGTCCCACTCGGCGCTCAGCCGGCCGCCGGAACGCCGGCCCGCCCCGTTGCGGCGGCCACGCCGACGGCCGCCGGCGCGCCGGCGGGCAACCGCCGGCTCGACACGACGACCAACTTCGAGGTCGACCGGACCATCCGCCACACGCGCAATCCGACCGGAACCATCCGGCGCCTGTCCGCCGCGGTGGTGGTCAACCACAGACGCACGATCAACGAAAGTGGCGAGACCGTCACGACGCCGCGGACCGAAAAGGAAGTCACCCAAATCACGGACCTCGTGCGCGACGCGATCGGATTCAGCAAGGAACGCGGTGACTCGCTCAAGGTCGCGAACGCAGCCTTTACGGTCACCCCGGTCGAAACGGCGCCCGAGGTGCCCATCTGGAAACAGCCGGAGAACGTTTCTCTGGCCAAGGAAGCCGGCAGATACCTGCTCATGGCCCTGGTCGGCGCCTACGTGCTCTTCGGCATGGTCCGGCCCTTGCTGCGCCACCTTGCCACCTACAGACCACCGCCGCCACCGCCTCAACCAGTGGCCGAGCTGAACGTGCTTCAGTCCGCGCAGAGCGCCGACCGGCTCACGCAGGCCAGACAGATCGCACAGCAGGATCCGCGCATCGTCGCGAACGTCGTCCGAGGCTGGGTGGGCGGCAATGGATGACAGCGGCCTGAACCAGGCAGCGATACTGTTGTTATCGCTGGGCGAGGGTGAGGCCGCAGAGGTGTTCAAATACCTCTCCCCTAAAGAAGTGCAGCGCATCGGCCAGATGATGGCCAAGACCCGGAACGTCAGCCGCGACAAGGTCGATGCGGTTCTGGGAACATTCTGCCAGGATGCCGAAACGCAGACTTCGGTCGGCGCAAACGGCGACGAATACGTCCGCTCCGTGCTCAACAAGGCGCTTGGGGCGGAAAAGGCCAATCTGCTGCTCGACCGGATGCTGCAGGGGAACGATGCGGAGGGTATAGAGGGCCTGCGATGGATGGACGCGGCCAGCGTCGCCGAACTGATCAGGAGCGAGCACCCGCAGATCATCGCCTCGATCCTCGTGCACCTGGAACGCGAGCAGGCTTCCGAGATACTGGGTGAATTTACACCGCGCGTCCGCGATGAAGTGCTGCTGCGCATCGCCACCCTGGACGGCATACAGCCCGGCGCGCTCAAGGAACTGAACGACGTACTCGGAAAAGTGATTTCGTCGGGAGACAAACTCAAGAAGGCCCCTCTGGGCGGCGTGCGCGCGGCCGCGGAAATACTCAACTTCATAGGAACGGCACAGGAGTCGTCGATCATCGAGGCGGTGCGCGAGCACGACGCGGATCTCGCCCAGGCTATCCTCGACGAGATGTTTACCTTCGACAATCTCACGGACATCGACGACCGCGGCATCCAGTTGCTGCTGCGCGAGGTGCAGTCCGAGTCCTTGATCACCGCACTCAAGGGTGCCAGCCAGGAGTTGCGCGAGAAGGTCTTCAAGAATATGTCGCAGCGTGCCGGCGACCTGTTGCGCGAGGACCTCGACGCGAAAGGCCCGGTCAGAGTGAGCGAGGTCGAGGCCGAACAGAAGGAGATTCTGAAAATCGCTCGCCGGCTGGCAGAGGAAGGCCAGATCGCCCTGGGCGGCAAGAACGACGAGGCCTACGTGTGAGCTTGCAACGCTATGGCCCATTCGCGTTTGACCGGCGGATCGTTATTCGCATATGAACTCGCGAATTATCCGCAAGGAAGACCTGGAGGCCTGCCAACTCTGGGAAATCGGCGCCATCGGCGAACGCAGCCAGCGTTTCGAGTCCGACGTGCGCCTGCCGACCGCGGGCGAATTGCAGGCCATGCAGGAGGACGCGGTTCGCGAGGGCTACAACACCGGGCTCCACGAAGCACAGGCGCAGGCGGCACGGCTTGCGGCGCTGCTCGCAAGCGTGGAAAGCGCCCACCAGACAATGCAGGAAAAGCTGGCCGAAGAAATCATGCAGCTCGCACTGGTTATCGCCAGCCAGGTTGTGCGCACAGCCCTCAAGGTCCGTCCCGAATTGATTCTGCCGCTGGTGCGCGAGGCCGTACAGGCGCTGCCGGCGGTTCAGGGTGAGCCGATGCTCGTGCTCAATCCCGCGGATTCGGATTTCGTACGCGCGCAGCTTGCCGAGGAGCTGGAGCACGGGCGCTGGAGAATCGCTACCGATGCCAGCATTCCTGCGGGCGGATGCCGCATCGAGAGCGCCGGCGGCGACGTCGACGCGACGCTGGGCAAGCGCTGGGAGCGCGTCATGGCGGCATTGGGCACCCACCATGACTGGATCGAGTAGCAGCTTGGTGAAATACACACGACCGAGCAGCCTGCGCCGCGGCCATGTCTAATGTCTAGCCCGGCCGGATCGGGCATTTGGCCCGAATACTTCGACAACTGCCGCGAACTGGTGCGCGCCTCGCAGCCGGTTGATACGCACGGCCGGCTCACACGCGTGGCCGGGTTGGTGATGGAAGCCGTCGGACTCAAGCTTGCGGTGGGCAATGCGTGCATCGTTTCGCAGTCCGGTGTGCCCGAAGTCGAGGCCGAGGTGGTTGGGTTTTCCGGTGACCGCCTCTACCTCATGCCCGCCAGCGATGTCTACGGCCTGGCCCCGGGCGCGATCGTGACCCCGGTTCGGGTGAAATACCAGCCACCCCGCCCGGGCCAGCCACAGCATCCAAGGCGCCGGGCAGTCGATCGCTCGAAACGCCTCCCTGTCGGAGACGGCCTGCTCGGTCGTATCCTCGACGGTTCCGGACACCCCCTGGACCGCCTGGGTCCCCTGGCAGCCGAACAACTGGCGCCGTTGCAGAGCCGCCCGATCAATCCGATCGAGCGTGCACCGATCAAGCGGCCGCTTGACGTCGGTGTACGTGCCATCAACGGTCTGCTCACGGTAGGGCGGGGCCAGCGCATGGGCCTTTTTGCCGGCAGCGGCGTGGGCAAGTCGGTGCTGCTGGGGATGATGGCCCGCTACACCGCGGCCGATGTCATCGTCGTCGGACTGATCGGCGAGCGAGGGCGTGAGGTCAAGGAATTCATCGAGCACAGTCTGGGCGAGGTCGGACTGGCCCGCGCCGTGGTCGTCGCCGCACCCGCCGATACGCCACCCCTGATGCGTCTTCAGGGTGCGGCCTACGCTACCACCATCGCGGAGCATTTCCGTGCAAAGGGGCGCGATGTCCTGCTTATCATGGATTCGCTCACCCGCTATGCGATGGCCCAGCGCGAAATTGCGCTTGCGATCGGGGAACCGCCGGCCACCAAGGGCTATCCGCCCTCCGCGTTCGCAAAAATGCCGCTGCTCGTGGAGCGCGCAGGCAACGGGCAGGAAGGCGGCGGCTCGATTACCGCGTTCTACACCGTGCTCACCGAGGGCGACGATCCACACGATCCGATCGCCGATGCGGCACGCGCGATCCTGGATGGCCATATCGTGCTGGGGCGCAGTCTTGCCGATCAGGGGCATTACCCGGCCATCGACGTCGAAGCCTCCGTGAGCCGCGCGCTGCACACCATCGTGCCCGCTTCGGAGCTGGATCGCATCCGCCAGTTCAGGCAACTCTACAGCCGCTACCACCGCAGCCGCGACCTGATCAGCGTGGGCGCCTACAGCAGGGGCAGCGATCCCGTCCTGGACGCGGCGATCTCGCTTTATCCGCGCATGGAAGCCTATCTGCAGCAGAACATGGGACAAAAGGTGAGCTTTGAAGACAGCCGCATTGGTCTGGAATCGCTGCTCGCCACGCCCGCCTAGATGCGCTCCCGAGTACACTGCCGCCGCGCGGCCGGCGGCACCGTCTGACTCCGGGTGAGCACACTACCGGCGCGCAGTAATTCCCCGCTCACCGAAACGCAGGCGATCAGGCCCTGCCGGAACTCGCGCAACCCGCCTGTGCCGCACCGGCCTGCAATGCGTTGCAAAGCCCGAAAAGCGCCAACAATTCGGGACTGCTTCGGCTCTGGGTCGCCTCGGCCCTCGCCGACAATTCGATTTGTATATTTCTGTATCGATTCGAGGAATCCATGGCACACCCTTCATCGCTTCAGGTGCTGGTCGAACTTGCGGAACATCGAAGCCACGCGGTCGCGCGCAATTTGGGCTTGCTCATCAACCGCGGCGAAGAAGGCGAGGCGAAGCTGCAGATGCTGCGCAATTACCTTCAGGAATACCGTACCCGCCTGGATGACTCGGTACGCGAGGGGCTGGAGCCGGAGCGTTTGCGCAACTACCTCGCGTTCATTGCACGCCTGGAACGTGCGATCGCCGACCAGGCCAGGGAAGTGGCTGCAGCGAAAGCCTGCATAGACGGGGAAAAGGTGCGCTGGATCGAAAAGGAACGCGAGCGCCGAAGCTTCGAGATCCTGCTTGAGCGTCGCCACCAGGAGGGCAAACGCCGCGAAGCGAAGAGCCAGCAGAAACAGGACGACGAGATCGCAGCGCGCACGGGGCTGGGTTCGCCCGACCGCTGAGCGCATGGCTGATCCTCTTACATTGCCGGCGCGCGCGCCTGCACCCTCCAGTGCAGGGGGCGGCGGCGCCGCCTCTTCGCCGGCAGGCTCGAGCCGCGCAAACGCAAATGAGGTCGCATTCGAGAACATGCTCAAGGCCGGTCTCGACGAACGGCGCGATGCATCGCAGACATCGCCGCCCGCAGTGCTTGCAGGCGCGAAGTCCGGTCCAGCGCACGCCGCGAGATCGGCTGTTCGGCTGGCTCCGGAATCCGGCGCGAATGCAGCCGACACATATGCCGCAAAGACCGAAGAGAACGCTGCACTCTCCGAACTCGGATCGGCTCGGGGCGGCGCGAATTCGCAGCCGGCGAAAAGCGAGGATCAGGCGTCGGATTCGCTCGCCGCGCTGCTCGCCCATCGATCAAACATGGGCGTACCGACCGCGCACCAGCCCGCCATCGCGCCCGCAGGGCTGGCCGAGCCGGTCGCTGCGCGCGAATACGGGCCGCCCTGCGGCGACGTAAAGTCGGTCGCGCTCGCAGCTTCATCCATGCCGGTCGCCGAGGCGCAGCGGCCCGCGTTCGCGCCCGCGGCGGATCCCGCGCCGGATCGGGTGCCGGGACGGGCTCCGGAACCGACAGCAGGGCTGGCAGCGGTACTGGCGAGCGGACAGGCGACCGCACAGGCGACCGCACAGGCGACCGCACAGGCGACCGGACAGGCGACCGCACAGGCGACCGGAAAGGCGACCGCACAGGCGACCGGAAAGGCGACCGCACAGGCGACCGGAAAGGCAACCGCACAGGCGACCGGAAAGGCGACCGGACAGGCAACGGGACAGGCAACGGGACAGGCGGCAGCCGATGCAGTGCCCGGGGCACGGTCCAATACGCAGACCGATGTAACCCTATCTCCTGCCAGCAATTCGCGACCGCCCATGCGTGCGCAAGCCGCCTACCCACGTGTGCAATACCCGGGCACCGTGGGAGACGAGGCGCCATCGGCGCAGCGCGAGATCGACGCGCCCGCGGGCGGCGCCAGCGCGCGTTCCGCAGCAGCCGAAGCAGCGAAGGACGCCGGCACCGTTTCCCCGTCTACGCGCCAGGAAATACGCCCGGGAATACGCACCAACGCATTCCAACCCGTGCGTCAGACCAGGGACACGCAATCGGCAACCCTCGATAACCTGCAACGTGCGTCCGAATCGCTCGTCGCTGATGCGATACGCCGTGGCGAAGAATGGCAGGACGGTATTCAGCCGGCACCAACGAGCGCACCGGCCGAGCACGCGGCCGCCCGTTCGGCCGACATCGCCGCCCGCGTTCCCGCGCTCGACGCGGTGCTGCGCACGGACGCGGCCCCACGGGTGGATTCGGCCCCGGTGCACACAACGGTAGCGCAGGGTCCTTCGTCCGTGGCAAGCGTCTACCTGGAGCGCGGCCTGGGCAGCCCCGGTTGGAATCAGGAATTCGCAACGCAGGTGAACTTTCTCGTTTCGCGGCGCGAACCGCAGGCGCAGATCCGGATCACTCCGCGCGAGCTCGGCCCCGTCGAAGTGCGCATCGGATTGCACGGCGATCAGGTGTCGCTCGCATTCTCCGCAAGTCAGCCCGAGACACGCGCAGCAATAGAGGGCGCGCTGCCGCAGTTGCGCGAAATGCTCGCCGGGAACGGTCTGTCGCTGGGCAGCGCCTCGGTGAGCGCCGACGCATCGCAGCATGAAGCATCGCATACGAGCGCACAACAGAGCGCGCGGGCGCCTCACGGCGACGAGCTCGCGGTGACCGAGAGCGAGGCGACGAGTCGCCGCGTAACAGTCAGGCTGGTGGACACGTTCGCATAATGCGCGACGCCCGCATTTGGCACGCGATTCAAAGTGCCGAGAAGCGCGCCGAATCGGGGGCTGCTCCGGTCATCGCAGCCCGCCGCGGTTGTCCATAATCGCCGGCGTAACGTTCAAGTTTAATCCGAGGAGTCCGCAATGGCCGATGCTGCCCAGGGTGCGATCGAAAACGACGCTGTGCCGCTCGACGCTGCGCCGCTCGACGCAGCCGCGTCGCAGAAAATCTCCCGCCGCAAACTGATCATTGTCTTGGCCGCGGCGACGCTGCTGCTCGCGGCGGTCAGCGGGGCCGCCTGGATGTTTCTGAGAGCCTCGCCGGCCGACGTACCTGACGAGGACGAGCTCAAACCCGCCCAATCGACGAGCACCCCGAAGGCCGGGCGCGGCGCCCGGAAAAGCGCGCGCAGAGGCCAGCCCTCCGTGTTCATGAAGCTGGAAACGTTCACGGTCAATCTGCAGTCCGACGCGGGCGACCGGTTCCTGCAAACGACCATCGTCTTCGAATTGTCCGACGACGAAGTCGCCGAGAAGATAAAGGCGCAGATGCCCGTAATCCGCAGCCGGCTGCTGCTTCTGCTTTCTTCCAGGAAACCGCAGGACCTGATCACGCTGCAAGGCAAGGACAAGCTTGCTGAAGACATCATCGGAGAGGCGCGCAAGCACTTCAACGCCAAGCCGCCCGAGCACGAACTGCTCGAGGTTCACTTCAACTCGTTCGTGATCCAGTAGTCATGGCCAACGAATTTCTCTCTCAGGAAGAAGTCGACGCACTCCTGCGCGGCGTCTCGGGCGAGGCCGAGGAAGAGCAGCAGGTCGAAGAAACCGGTGGCATACGCCCCTATAACCTCGCCACGCAGGAGCGCATCGTACGCGGGCGCATGCCCACGCTGGAGATCATCAACGAGCGTTTCGCGCGCAATTTGCGCGCCGGTCTGTTCAACTTCATGCGCCGCACGCCGGAAATCGCGGTCGGACAGGTCCGCACCCAGAAATACAGTGAATTCGTGCGCAACCTCGTGGTTCCCACCAACCTCAATATCGTGCACCTGCGGCCGTTGCGCGGCAGCGCACTGTTCGTGTTCGAGCCGCGGCTCGTGTTTCTTGTCATCGACAATCTCTTCGGTGGCGACGGGCGTTTCCATACACGCGTCGAAGGCCGGGATTTCACGCAGACCGAGCTGCGCATCATCCAGCGCTTGCTGCGGGTCGTGTTCGATGACTACGAGCGCGCCTGGGCACCCGTGTATCCGATGAAATTCGAGTATGTGCGCTCCGAAATGCACACTCAGTTCACCAACGTCGCCACGCCTTCGGAAGTCGTGGTAAGCGTGACCTTCAATATCGAACTGGGAACTCACTCGGGGGAATTTCATCTGTGCATCCCGTATTCGACGATCGAGCCTATCCGCGACATCCTCTGCTCCAGCGTGCTGGGCGATGCCGCCGAGGTCGACAAGCGCTGGATCAAGATGCTTTCGCGCCAGGTACAGTCTGCCGAGGTCGAGATGGTGGCCAACCTCGGCGAGGCCCCGATCACAATGAGGCACCTGCTCAACATGAAAATAGGCGACGTCATCACGTTCGACGTTCCGGACTCGGTGGTCGCGGCCGTTGACGGAGTGCCCGTGTTCGACTGCAAGTACGGAACGCTGAACGGCCAGATCGCGATCAAGGTCAACCAGATTCTCGCTGTTTCCCAGAAAGACAACCTCATGGAAGACGAGCATGCTTAACGACATTCAGCAGGACGGGGAATCGGACGACTGGGCGGCCGCCATGGCTGAGCAGGCCCAGGCGGGTGCAAAGAACTCCGCCAAGGTCACGCAGATCGACCCGACGCCGGGCAAGCCCAAGCCCGGTCAGGCGGCGTTGTTCGAGAAGTTCTCCGGCGAATCGAGTTCGGCCAGTTCGAACAACGATA
>Ga0326597_10008620_pt1 | contig 13738 bp, 6 predicted proteins | sample RVTome_12_FD_203789 | JGI IMG/M metagenome (GOLD analysis project Ga0326597, IMG submission 203789) | Soil microbial communities from uranium-contaminated site in the Upper Colorado River Basin, Wyoming, United States - RVT100D185 | ecosystem: Environmental > Terrestrial > Soil > Contaminated >... | reverse complement strand
GCCGAGATGGAGCGGCGCGTCATCGGCCTCGACCACCACACGACCGGCAAACGCCTCGCCGAGCAGTGGAGCCTGCCGCACATCATTCAGGACGTGATGTGGCTGCACGGCCAGCCCGTCGAATCCCTCCCGGCCCTGCCGCACGAAGGCATGATCGCCCTCGTCACGCTCGCCGACCATCTCGTGCGCAAGCAGCACCTCGGTTACTCGGGCAATCACCTCTTCCCCGACGACCTCGCGACCCTCTGCTCGCACGTGGGCGTTTCGCTCGACGATACGAAAGACGTCTCGCAGCAGGTGCATGTCGAGACGGCGCAGCGCTGCGAGATTCTCGGCCTCTCGCAGACGCCCGCGGAGGGGCTCTTCCTCGCATCGATCGCCCGGGCCAACCAGGCGCTGGGGCGCATCAACGAAACGCTCGACCGCCGCTCGCAGGCGGCGCACCGCAACGAGCAGGTGCTGCGCGCCATCATCGACTTCCATCAGCAGGCCACGCCGGGCCAGTCGATCGTGGCGGTGTGCGGCACCGTCGTCGCGTCCGCGGCCAAGGAGTTTGGGCGCGGCTTCTTCGCCATGCTCTATCCCTCCGCGCGCTCCGACGCCTGGCAGATCGGCCAATTCTCCTGCGACGGCCGGGTGCTTCGCGCGCAGACCATCGACGTGCCCGCCGCGGGACTCGACGTCGATTCGCTCTCCGACGATCTTCAGGTCTCGGTGGGCATGATGGGGCTGCTCCCCGCGCTGAGCGAATCGATCGGCGACGCTTCGGACCTGCGCAACGTCCGCCTGCTCCCCCTGCGCACGGGGTGGGGGCTTTCGGCCGTGCTCCTGCATGATCGACCGGTGCGGGAGATGGGTCTTTCGCGCTCGCAGATGCTGGCGCTGTGCGAGACGTGGGCCGCCGCCATCGCCGCCGCCCGGCAGCACGAAGGCGCGCGGCAACTGGGCGAGCAACTCGCCGAATCCAATCGCATCCTCACCGAGACGCAGGCGAAACTTGCCCGCTCTCAGGCGCTGGCCTCGCTGGGCGAAATGGCCGCCGGCGCCGCACACGAAATGAACAACCCCTTGTGCGTCATTTCCGGCCGCTCGCAGGTGCTCGCGAGTCAACTCTCCAACCCGCGCGAACGCCGCATGGCCGAGCAGATCAGCGAACAGGCGCAGCGCCTCAGCGACCTCATCACCAGCCTGCACCTCTTCACCGAGCCGCCGCGACCCGCGCCGGACCGCGTGCGCGTGGGCGACCTCGTCGGCCGGGCCGTCAAGATCGCGCGCGAGCGGGCCGGGATGAACGCCCCCATTACCGTGCGCCTCGCCGGCGACCTTCCCGACGCCTGGCTCGACGGCGAGCAGGTGAGCAACGCGCTGGTCGAACTCATCGTCAACGCGATCGAAGCCCAGCCCAGGCACTTCGTCGATGTGCAGGTTCAGATTGACGCTGCGCCCGAGGCGACGGACCCGACGCGACCGGGCGCCCGCGAGAGCCGGGGCGACGAGAGCCGCCTGCTCATCGTGGTCAAGGATGACGGCCAGGGGATGAACGAGCACACCCTCAACCACGCCTTCGACCCCTTCTTCTCCGTCAAGCCCGCCGGCCGCCAGCCGGGCCTGGGCCTCTCGCGCGCGCAACGACTTATCGCCGCCAACGGGGGGATGATCGAGTTCGAATCTCAACCCAATGTCGGCACCACGGCACGGATCATCCTCAAGTCGTGGCGCGTTCCCGACGACGAGCAGTCTCACGGTGCGCGCCCGGCCGAGAGCGGCGCCGCGGAGACTCAGGCGGCGTAACTCACTCACGTCTTGATGCAGGATCAACCGTCGATCGACACCGGCACACAGGTTCACTTCACGTTCCCGGGAGCACGCGGTGAAGAAGGCACGTCCCAAACCCATGCAGGTCGATACCGCACGTCCGGCCGCCGAGCCTCGCGCCGAGCCGGGACGGGTGCTGGTCATCGACGCCGACCCGCAAGGCTGCGGCGTGATCGCCCGCGCCATTGCCGGCGCCCCGGTCGTGCTCTGCGCGGCGGCCTCGATCCGTGAAGGACTCGCGCGCGCCGATGCAGCGCGCTTCGATGTCATCGTCCTCACCGGAGTCGGGGCGGCCGACCTCAATGACGCCGCATTCCAGTTGCAGGCCGGGCGCCTCACGGCCCGCCTCGTGCTGCGGTGCGCCGCGGCCGACTTCGATCTCGCCGTCGCCGCCATGCGCCACGGCGCCGTCGATTGCCTCCTCACCTCCGCCTCCGAGACCGACCTGCGCGTGCGGCTGCTCGACGCCCTCGCCCTCGCCCAGCGCGGCCGGCAGCAGCAGAATCGCTTCGACCAGCTCAAGCGCATCTGCAAGCGGATGAACACGGCGCGCATCGACGTGACCAGCCAGGTCGATTCGCTCTGCAACGACCTCGTCCACGCCTACCAGGAACTCACCGACCAGATTTCGCACGTCACCGCCGTGACCGAGTTCGCCGCCGTCATCCGCCAGGAACTCGACGTCGAGGAACTGCTGCGCACCACGCTCGAATACCTGCTGCGCAAACTCGGCCCGACCAACGCGGCGATCTTCCTGCCCGCGGCCGGCGATGACTTTACCCTCGGCGCCTACATCAACTACGACTGCACGAAGGAAGCGGGCCACTTCCTCCTCGAACACCTCGCCGACATCGTGGCCCCGCTGCTCGTCGAAGAGACGGACCTGCTCGAGTTTCTCGACAACCAGTCTCTCGTCGACTGGATGGGCGAAGATGCGGCTTACCTCGCCGACGCCCACGTCCTGGCGTTTTCATGTCAGCACGACGGCGAGTGCCTGGCGATGTTCATGCTCTGGCGCGACGGCAAGGCGCCCTTCGCACCCGACCTCGTCAACCTGCTTCGGGCGCTCTCTGCGGCGTTCACCAGGCAACTGGCGCACGTCATCCACGTCCACCACCGCCACCTGCCCGACGACGACTGGCCCCCGTACAACGAACCCGACGAAGATTCAGGCGGCCTCGCCGCATGACGCCGCGCGCTGCGCCCGACATCGTCCACGCGCACCGGAGACCGCTTGTGGTTTCGCGGTAGCCCTACTCCAGCAGCGTTCCCTTAAGCGTCAGCGTCCGCGCCTCATCAATGCGCACCGCGACGATCGCTCCCACCAGGGACTGAGCCCGCTCGCGCGGCGCGTCGAAAACGGTGATGAGATCGCCCTCCGTGCGCCCACTCAACTGCACTATTGCCGATTCGCCCCACTCCGGCGCCGCCACGGCCGCAGCGCACGCCGTGCCGCAATCGCCCTCCTCATCCGCGAGAAGTGATAGACCGTTGATCGTGAGACCGGTCACGCCCGCAGCGATGCGCGGACGCAACCCCTCGCCGGCGAGCACCGGCTCGCGCCGGTTCTGCACCGTGGACATCCCCTCGACGAACACCTCGACCGTGCGGCCGATGTGCTCGACGTGAATGGCGCGCGAGATGGCCCCCTGCAGCGCGAGCAGCGCGTTGTTGCGCCGCCGCTTGGCTTCATCGGGCACGTCATCGGGCAGTCGGTCATACGCCGGCGTTCCCGGCCGGCGTGAATACTTGAAAACAAAGCAGTTCTTGAACCGCGCCCAGCGCATCAGGTCCACCGTCGCCTCGAAGTCTTCTTCCGTCTCGCCGGGAAAGCCGACGATCACGTCGCTGGCGATCATCGCGCCGGGCAGGTGCGCGCGAATCCGCTCGATGAAATCGCGGTACTCCTCGACGGTGTAGCCGCGGTTCATCGCTTCGAGGATGCGGTTCGATCCTGACTGCACCGGCACGTGGATGTAGCGGCAGAGGCGCGGGCAGTCGCGGATCACTTCGAGCACATCATCGCCGAAGTCGCGCGGGTAACTCGTCACGAATCGCAGCCGCCGGAGCGCCGGCACCTCATCGTGAATGCGGCGGAGCAGGTCGGCGAAGGTCGTGACGCGGCCGCCGGTGACCGGATCGCGCTCGTGCCCGCCGGTAAACGATCTCCCCTTCTGCGGCTGCATCACGCCGTCGATGCTCACCGCCGCGTCGTGCTCGAATCGATAGTGATTGACCGTCTGGCCGAGGAGGGTGACTTCGACCACGCCGCGCTGCACGAGCATTCGGCACTCATCCACGATCGTGTCCGGCGGGCGGTGCATCTCGGCGCCGCGCGTGAAGGGCACGACGCAATAGGTGCAGAACTTGTTGCAGCCGCGCGTGATGCGCACATATGAACTTCGCCCGGCGGCGCGCTGATCATCCGGCGCGAAACTGCGCGACAGGTCGAGGCGTTCGAGGCTGTCCTCCGCCGCCGCCAGCGTGGCGCTGCGCCGCGAGGTGTTGCCCTGGAGGGCGATGGCCGGCTCCGCCGTCGTGCTCGCGTTGCGCAGCAGCAGGGGCAACTTGTCGAGTTCCCCCGGCCCGCAGAGCAGATCGACGTGCGGAAACTTCCGCAGCAGGTCGCGCCCATCGCGCTCCGCCATGCACCCGAGCACCCCCAGCAGCAGGTCCGGCTGCCTCGCCTTGCGCTGACGCATGATCCCCAGTCGCGACCAGACCTTCTGTTCCGCCTGCTCGCGCACCGAGCAGGTGTTGTAGAGGATCACCCCGGCCTGCTCGGCGTCGGGTGTGAAGCGATACCCCAGCGCGCGCAACTGCGTCGTGACCAGTTCGGAGTCCAGTTCATTCATCTGGCAGCCGAAGGTTTCGAGATACACCAGTTTAGCGGAATCCGCCGGCATCGCGGCAATGATAGGGTGCGCGTGCCCGCAAGGCGGATGTGCCAATCGCGGGGTGCGTCCCATCGCGGGTGGCATGCAACGCCGTGGACTCCGGCGTGGGGCGGCATGACGTCGCGCCTTCCCGGAGTGAGCAGGGTCGAAGTCGCGTCGCTTTGCCGAAAGTTCCTCGGTGGCATGGCGTCGCGCTTCGCGTCGCTATGCCTTCGCGGCAAGTGCGATCGAACGTCCCTGCACGTCCGGCAGAGCCAGGCGAAGCGCCAGGCCATGCCACCCAACGCGCGCTTCGCCGCCACTACCGCTCCACGACCCATGTTGCCTGGTCGATGCGGACGCCCCAGGGAGTCGTTGCGCCGGGGTCGAACCAGTCGAGACGCATTTTGAGTTGACCCGTGCCGGGGGCGATGAAGCGCGTCGGGTCGTCTTCGATGATCACCTCAATCGAGGTGTCGATGATGGTCGTCGCGCGCTCGTCGATGGTGATCCACCTCTCCGCGATGTAATCGAAGAGAGCGAGGCGCTGGAGGGGTTGGTTGGGCATATTGCTCGCAGCGGTCTCGACGGTGACCGTGATGCGCGAGGCGGTCTCGACGGCGGTGGTGCCCTGAACTTCCATGCGGATCATCGGCAAGGTCAGCGCCATCAGCGCCCGGTTACGGATCGTAACATAGAGGTCGTCGCTTTCATGCAGGTCGGCAACCTCGCCGCTGAGGTGTCGCCCAAGAGGAACGGTGAACGACTCCGCCCGCACTTCCTCGCGCACGACGTGGCCGAAGACGGTGAAGGCGATGTCGCGGCGTACGCCTATTATCTGCGCCACGGACACCCAATCCGGAAAGCCGAACCAAGGCGATCGCCAGTACGCCTCCGTATTCCCGAGCAAACCCTGATTCAGGCAAGCAAAGGCCTGGTATTGCCCCCGCCCCACAGGACGCGCACCGATGTAATATCGTCCCGCGGGCAGCCCCACATCGAGTGCGTCCACTTCGAACCGGAAGTATGGGTTTCCGAACACTTCGCCAATACGTTCCATCGTGTAGGTCAAGTCTCGCAGTTCAACGAACTTCTCGAGTTCGCTGCTCAAAACCACAAAGTCAACGCCGGTCGGACCGCTCCCACCCCAGCCATCCAGAAGAATCGCAGTCCAACGATATCGTCGGATTTCAACGTCCGACACAAACGATACGTCATCCACAGCCCATGATTCAGTGACCACGGTGTTGCGCTCGGATGAGATGTTCGAGCTCCCATCCCATTGGCCGTTGTCCCAAAGCACATCCTGACCCGACACCGGAGCGAGCGGCCAAGCAAAGACGGCGCATACGGCCGCCAGACACGGCCGCTGCCAGCCGCGCAACAGGCATCCTGATCGGTTCGGCCTGCTCATGCGACTCTCCTCCGCCATCCACCGGCGACCCCCAAGTGTACCCGACGGCCGGGCGGGGTAGAAGCAAAAAGTGCCGGGATGGAAGGAATTGCCCGGATTCCGGCGGCTTCGGCTCGATCCGGCCGGGGCCGACCGGGGCGGCACCTCGGGGCGACGGCCCCAAAGCGGCGGGGAGCCGTCGCCGCCGTGCGCCATTCCCGTGATGTCAAGCAAAGAGCCGGGCGCGGATCGCGGCGAGGCGCTCGCGCGTGACCTCATCGCCATTGTTGGCGCGCTGTCGCCACGTTGAGACATGGTGATCGAAGGCGCCGCGGCTGAGGAGCATGCCTGAGGCGTGGGGGCGGCCGGCGCGCGCGGCGACGGCGTGCAGGAGGCGGCGCTCGCGAGTGGTCAGGCCCAGGCCGCGCGCCAGGAGGCGGTACGCCGGGCCGAAGCGAGACGCATCCGTCAGGCTCCAGCGCAGGGCGCCGACCGTGGCGCCGACGACCGCCAGAGCCGCCAGCGAAGGGCCGATCCACTCCCAGGACAAGCCCGGCCAGGCGCCGAGCGTGAGCGGCGCGATGGAAAGCATCGAGATGCCCGGCCGCGAGGCGGAGGCAAGCGATGTCTCAGGAGGCTCGGCGGCGCACTTCGCCGCCGGTGCGTGCGGCGTCATCGCGGCGAGCAACCGTCTCGCCGTGCGCTTGGCGCGGTCGCGGATGGGCAGGCTGGGGTCGCTTTGCGCGAGTTGGGCCACGCGCGCGGCGCAGTCGGTCATGGCGGTCTGCTCTGCCGCCCAGAGAGCGCTGAGGCGGTGCAGCGGGCGATCGTCATCGAGCATCGCGCCGAGGCGTTGAGCCGCATCATCACGATCGACTCGCGCCAGGGCGGCGATGGCGTTGGCGCGCGGGCGGTTCTCCGCCGCCTGCGTGAGCGATTCGATCATCGGCCGGTGCAGTTCGATGAGCGAGGGCGCGAGCACCTCGATGGCGTTGGCGCGGGTGCGCCCATCGCGGTGTCGCAGCGCGGCCAGGACGGCGCTGCGCGCGGAAGGAGAGTCAACGCGGCCGAGGGCCTTGATCGCCGTCGCCGCGAGGCGCGGATCGTCCGAGGCCGCGAGGGCCAGCACTTCGAGTTCCACCTCGGCGAGGATCCGTAGATCATCGGCGAATCGAATGGCGCGCAGGCACATCCCGCGCTCCGGAGCGCCCAGACGCCGGCGCACCTCGGCGATGAAGGCCTCGCGGTCGTCGCGCAAGGCAAGTCGCGCGGCGAGTCGCTGCTCGACGCTCGGCCCGCTCCCGGACCAGTGCGACCAGAGACTCTCGAAGTCTGACCTGTGGCCGTGCGCCGCCGCGAGGGCGCGAATGGCGCGATGCGGCGAGGTGAGCAGGCGATCGAGCAGTTCGGGCAACTCGGCGGCGCAGCGCCGAATGCAATGATTGGCCGCCAGGGCCGCGAGACGCTGATCCTCATCGAAGCAGAAACGAGCGACCACGGCATCCGCCCGCGCCTCATCGAGGCTGACGAGCGCCCGCAGGGCCGCGAGCCGGGCGCGCGGCGTGCGAAACGCCAAGCCGTCGGCCAGTCGCAGCACGCGCTCTTCCGCGGACATGGGGATGCTCATGAGCCACGCCGGCAGTGCCGCCTGGGCGCGATCGTCCATCTCAAGCACCACGGAAGAAGGCGGCGCGGCCGGCCGGCGCGGATCGAGTCGCTTGAGACGCGCGCACTGCTCGGGCCGCAGCAGCAGATGCTCACGGCCTGCAACGAGCAGCGCGAAGTGCGGCGTTGCGGCGAGGCGGGCAATGTGCTCAAGCGCCTGAGCCCCCAGCGAGTCGATCCCCAGCCAGGACAGCAGCATCGGCGCGAGTTCGGCGTCGGGCAGACGCTTCATGAAACCGCGCATCGCCAGGTGCGTGGGGTGGTCGCGGTCGGCGAGCCACTTCGCCAGGGCCGGGCCGGGCGCGGCGAGCAGCCGCGCCGCCGCCACGAGGACGGCGCTCTGGCGATGCTTGGGATAGGTATCCAGCGCTGCGGTGAGGGCCTCGTCGAGGGGCTCCGCCGGGGCCTGCCCGGGATCGGAAGAACCCACTGTCGCCGCTGAAACAGCGTGAGCGGCGGCGATTCGATCCAGCGCCACGGCTCCAGCGCGGGTCAGGGCCGCGTCCTCATCCTCTAAGGCAGCCAGAACGACGTTCAAACCGTCGACCAGTCCGAGACGACCGATCAGTTCGAGCGCGTGGCGCCGCTGCGACGCCGCGCCGCACCTCGCACAAGCGACAAGCACGCCAGGCAGTCCGGCCGCAGCAGCCTGCACGCTCTGGCGCACCACGTCGTCGAGATCGGCCCACCGCCGGACGAGAACCGCAAACACTGCGGCGCACGGACGTTGGAGCAGCGCCGCGGCCAGCGGCGGGCACTCCGGCACGTCGGCAAACTCGAGCGCTTCGGCGAGAACGGCGGCGGCCGCTTCGTCAGGCAGTCGATCCACCAGGCGCAGTCGTTGAGAAAGTTGAGGCATGGGTGATCCGCGCAAGTCGTAGTGCCGCAAGGGCTCGGCCGGCGGGTGCTTCCCGCTGCACCGACCGATCTGTGAGCATCGGCCAGTGGGGTGCAACCGCTGCAAGACTTGGCGGTTTGGAGAGAGCGCGATCGGATCAGGGGATGGGGCGTCAGGATTCGGATCGACCGACGCCCTACAACCACAGGGAGGGAAAGAGGGAATCAGAGCCTTGCGAGACGGATTTCATTCAGCATGAGAAAGGATGCAACATGAGCACACTCTCCCCCCGCGCGCTGGCGTCGTTGCAGGCCTATCGACTGATGCTCTATTCCCGACCGCTGCATCCCGAGTTTTTCGACATCCGCAAACAGCGGGCCTCGCAGAACGCCCAGTACGAACTCGACACTTGGCTCTCGCGCGGCGCCCACGTCATCGCCTTCGGCCGGGAGGACGACTGCATCGTCGAGGTGCTCACGCCCCGGCCCAGCGCCATGCCCGGTCGCGGCCGCCTCGAAGAGTTCCCCTGCGCCGGCGAGCGCGACTTCGAGTCCCGGTACGGATCGCGCGTCAACTACATCACCAGCGTGCAGACCGAGATCGTTTCGGAAAACCTCTACCTCGCGACGCTGCGCGAAATGCACGAGCATGCGATCGAGAACGGCTCGCTCATGCACCGCTGGCGCGAGGAGGATTGCCGCATCGACTGCCTCTCGGTGCTCGACATTCAGTGCTATCCCTGCGAGGTCCACGCACAGTCCTGGCACCTCGACGCCGGCTGCGGGCTGATTCTGCGATCGCAGGCGGTTTTCGAGGTTCTGGCGGAGAAGGCGGCGTGAGGACGTGACGTCGCTCCTTCCCTCGGCTCTGCGGGGGAGGGCCGGGGTGGGGGCGCTTTAGAAGAGGCGCCCGGCCGCGCTCCGCTCCGAAGCCATCGCGTCGCGGCGACTGACACCTGTAGAACTTATGTCCTCGCTGACCAGTCGAAAGTCCAACGCTCACCACAAAGGACACAAAGTCACAAAGGAAGCACAAAGAGAAGTACGGACTTTCCCGTTTGGCGCGGTGAACTGAGCCTCACTCGGGCTTCCCATCCTCGGCCTTTTCTGGTGAAATCCTGGTGCCTTGGTGTTCCTGGTGGTGAGCGCTGGGCGTGCGATGTCATGCGGACATTCAAGGTGCCGGGGGCAGTAACCAAAACTCGGCGCCTCGCGATCAATCCTTGATTGTTTCCGGCCGATGAGTACACTCTGATCAGCCATGACCAGCCGCCGATCGCCCATTTCGATTCGCATCCTCATTACCGCGCCCCACTGAGGCGGCTGGGATCGTTGCGGCTCAAGCGAGCATTCGAGCAGAAGATTCCAGGCCCCGCCTCCGGTGGGGCCTGTTGCGTTGCACCGGTACACTTGCACCCACGAGTTGACCGCCCACGGTCGCTTTTTCACGAGACACCGCCATGAGCCATGAATCCCCGACCCCCGCCGCCGCGAGCAAGCCCTCCTACAAGGAGACGCTCAACCTGCCGAAGACGGCCTTTCCGATGCGGGCCAATCTCGTGCAGAACGAACCAGCCAGCGTGAAGCGGTGGGAGAGGATGAACCACTACGCCGCCCTGCGGGAGCGATCGAAGGCCGAGGGGCGTTCGCTGTGGGCCTTCCACGACGGCCCGCCTTACGCGAACGGCTCGATCCACCTCGGCCACCTGCTCAACAAGGTGCTCAAGGACTTCGTCGTGCGCACGCGCACGATGCAGGGGCGCGATGTGCCCTACGTGCCGGGGTGGGACTGCCACGGCCTGCCCATCGAGCACAAGGTCATGACCGAACTCGTGGACTCGGGCAAGGCCGCCAAACTCGACACGCTCTCGGATGATGATCGGCGCATGGCGGTGCGGCGCGAGTGCCGCCGCTACGCCGAGAAGTTCATCAAACTCCAGACGGGTCAGATGAAGCAGTTGCTCACCGTCGCGGACTATGAGAACCCCTACCTGACGATGCAACCGGAGTATGAGGCGGCGACGCTGGAGGTCTTTGCCGACCTCGTCGCGCACGGCCTGGTCTACCGCGCGCTCAAGCCGGTGCACTGGTCGATCGCCAACCAGACGGCGCTGGCCGAGGCGGAACTGGAGTACTACGACCGCGAGGATCTTTCCGTCTACGTGTGGTTCGACGTCGAGGATGTCGCGGGGCTGCTTGCGGCGTTCGGACTCTCGGGCAAGGATGCTCGTGAGTTCGCCGATCTCAAGCCCTCGCTGATGATCTGGACGACGACGCCGTGGACGCTGCCGGCCAACCTCGCCGTCGCGGTGCATCCGAAGTACGAGTACGTGCTGGCGATGATGGGCGGACGGCCGACGGTCATCGCGGCGGAGTTGTACGCGAAAGTGAAGGCGCTGCGCGAGAAGGGTGCCGGGGGGCACGGCACGGGCGAACTCGGCCGGTGCAAAGGCGCAGACCTTGTCGGCCTCACCTACCGCCATCCCTTCTGCGAGCGCATCGCGCCGGTGGTGACGGCTGACTACGTCACACTCGAAGACGGCACGGGACTTGTGCATACTGCGCCCGGACACGGGGCGGAGGACTTCCAGACCGGCCACGCCAGCGGGCTGCCGATCTACTGCCCCGTGCGCGCCGATGGCACCTACGACGACACCGTGCCTGACTGGCTGCGCGGCATGGACATCTGGAAGGCGAACGAGGCGATCGCCGCGCGACTGACTGAAGACGGCACCATGTATCACTCACACACATTCACGCACTCCTATCCGCACGACTGGCGCGGCAAGACACCCGTCATCTTCCGCGCGACTGAGCAGTGGTTCGCGGATGTATGCGGCACGAAGTATTCAGCTGCATTCGACGGTCCGCGTGGTTCGATGACTCTTCAGAGTCGGTCCCTTTGGTGGACCAGGGCTCCCGGAATGGATGAGGCTGCCGGACTCAATCCGAAACAACGCCAGCAGCAAGACGAAGTTGAGGAACTCCAACATGAGGAAGAGTCACATTCGCGCCGGCATCTCACGGAAGAGCAGTCGCCAGAGGTTCTGGGCGGGGCACTACGACTGCTTGCCGAACAAGAAGCGCAGTTCACGCAGTCTTGGGGCGATCATCCTGAGAATGCGGACATCATCCGCTTCTACCCTGCGTGGGGAAGAAATCGGATGCGCGGGATGCTCCACAATCGACCAGACTGGTGCCTGAGTCGCCAGCGCGCTTGGGGGCTGCCGATCCCCGCGTTCTTCAATGAACGCGGCGAGTACCTGCTCACCAAGCGCAGCGTCCTGTGCGTCGCGGAGAAGGTGCGTGCGAAAGGCAGCGATGCGTGGTTCACGATGACGCCGCAGCAACTGCTCGAAGGCTACGACCCCGCGAGCGACCCCGATGCGCCGCAGTGGGCCAAAGCCCCGGGTCTCCCGGCCCGGGGGCTGCGCAAATCCAGCGACATCTTCGACGTCTGGTTCGAGTCCGGCTGCTCGTGGCACGCCGTCATGGAGCAGCGCGGTCAGACGAACCTGCGCCACAACCAGCCCGTCGAACTCTACCTCGAAGGCTCCGACCAGCATCGCGGCTGGTTCCAGGTCTCGCTCCTCACCGCGCTCGGGGCCACCGGCCGCACGCCCTTCAAGGCCCTGCTCACGCACGGCTTCACCGTCGACAAGGACGGCCGCAAGATGAGCAAGAGCCTCGGCAACACCATCGAGGTCGAAGACCTGCTCAAGAAGTACGGCGCCGACGTCTGCCGCTGGTGGGTCGCCTCGATCAACTTCGAGGGCGACATCAAGGTCGATTACTCGCTCTTCGACGTGGCCGGCGAGTCCTATCGCAAGGTGCGCAACACGCTGCGCTTCCTGTTGAGCAACCTCGATGACTACCAGCCGAGCAAGGGGGCGACGCCGCCCGCATCGACGACGCTCGACGCCTGGGTGCTCGGCGTGTTCGGCCGCGTGAGTCGGCGCGTGCGCGAGGCATATGACCGCTACGACTTCCGCGCCGCCCACAACGCGCTGTACGATTTCTGCAACGAGACGCTCAGCGCGGTGTATCTCGCGGCGACGAAGGATCGGCTCTATTGCGACCGCCCCGACAGCCTCCGCCGCCGCGCGACGCAGCGCGCGATGCACTTCATCTGCGATGGCCTGTGCCGCCTGCTGGCGCCGATCCTCCCGCACACCGCCGATGAGGCGTACCGCTCGCTCTGGAAATGCGGCAACGATGACGCCTCGCGCTGCGTGCAGTTCGAGACCTATCTCGACGCGGGCGACGCGGCCGCCGATCCCGACTGGCCGAAGGTCATGGCCAGCCGCGATGCAGCCCTGCTCTCTCTCGAAGCGGCGCGGGCGGCTCAGGTCGTGGACAACCCCCTCGACGCCGAGGTGCATGTCGAGGACGCCGACGGCGCGCTGGCGGCCTTCGCGAAGCGCTTCGCCGAGCAGACCGGCGGGTCATTCGAGACCGAGTTCGCCGATCTGCTGGGGGTGAGCCGCGTCAAGTTCGTCGCCGCCGGCGCTGCCCGCGTCCTCTCGCTTGCCGAAGAGCCGTGCTGCGAGCGCAGTTGGAAGCGCGACGGCACGGTGAAGCAGCGAGAGGGCGGCGGCTGGCTCACCGACCGCGACGCGCAGGCGATCGGCGTCGCGTAATCGGGCTCATGGTTACTGACACCTGTAGAACTTATGTTCCCGCTGACCAGTCGAAAGTCCAACGCTCACCACAAAGGACTCGAAGTCACAAAGGGGGCACGAAGAACAGCAGGGCCATTCAGACTTGGCACGGCAAATCGCCTCTCATACGGTTCACACGTCCAATCCGCGCGTGACCACGGCGCCCTCGCGGCGGAGTGCAAACTCACCGCAGAGATCGCGGAGGTCGCAGAGGGATTCAGAGTTTCGCTTTGATCCAGACTCTCCGCTGCCATTCTCGGCGCTCTCCGCGATCTCTGCGGTGAATGATCTTCCTCGAAGGGCCTGAGCGCCAAAGTGCGCGAACGTCAAGGGAAGGGCGTATCACTCGACCTTCACCTTCCGGGGCTTTCCTGGTGGAGTCTTTGTGCCTTTGTGCTCTTATTCGATCACTCCAATGGATCACGGCTATGCTGACTTCGGATGTTCAGTTCGGTGAATTCGCGATGCGGGGCGCGCGCCCCGCATCGCGA
>Ga0326597_10008619_pt1 | contig 13739 bp, 12 predicted proteins | sample RVTome_12_FD_203789 | JGI IMG/M metagenome (GOLD analysis project Ga0326597, IMG submission 203789) | Soil microbial communities from uranium-contaminated site in the Upper Colorado River Basin, Wyoming, United States - RVT100D185 | ecosystem: Environmental > Terrestrial > Soil > Contaminated >... | reverse complement strand
GTGGAGGACATGGTGCAGCGGGACCTCCATTACGCGATCGTGGACGAGGTCGACTCGATCCTGGTCGACGAGGCGCGGACGCCGCTCATCATCTCCGGCCCCGCGGAGGAGTCCACCTCCTTCTACTCACGGGTGAACTCCGTCATCCCGTTCCTCAAGAAGGACGCCGACTACACGGTCGACGAGAAGGCCCGCCAGGTGCTCCTCAACGAGGACATGGGGATCCCCAAGCTCGAACGCCTCCTGTCGGTGGACAACCTCTACGACCCGCGGAACATCGAAGTGCTCCACCACGTGAACCAGGCGCTCAAGGCCCACATCCTTTTCCACCGGGACGTGGACTACATGGTGAAGGACGGCGAGGTCGTCATCGTCGACGAGTTCACCGGCCGGCTCATGCCGGGGCGGCGCTGGTCCGACGGTCTCCACCAGGCGGTGGAGGCCAAGGAAGGGGTCAAGATCGAGAACGAGAACCAGACGCTGGCGACCATCACCTTCCAGAACTACTTCCGGATGTTCGACAAGCTCGCCGGCATGACCGGGACGGCCGACACCGAGGCGGCCGAGTTCCAGCAGATCTACAACCTCGCCGTCACCATCGTGCCGACGAACCAGCCGATGGTCCGCACGGATCTCTCCGACCAGATCTACCGGACGGAGAAGGAGAAGTTCCAGGCGGTCCTCGAGGAGGTCAAGGAGCTGCACGCGCAGGGTCGGCCGGTCCTGGTCGGCACCGTCTCGATCGAGAAATCCGAGCGGCTCTCCGGGCTGCTGACGCGCCACGGCGTTCCCCACAATGTCCTGAACGCCAAGCACCACGAGCAGGAGGCGCAGATCATCGCCGAGGCGGGACATGCCGGACGAGTGACGATCGCGACCAACATGGCCGGTCGCGGCGTCGACATCAAGCTGGGGGAAGGGGTCGTCGGGGAGGGAGGGCTGCACATCATCGGGACGGAGCGCCACGAGTCCCGCCGGGTCGACAACCAGCTGCGCGGCCGCGCGGGACGGCAGGGAGACCCGGGCTCCTCGCGCTTCTACCTTTCGCTCGAGGACGACCTGCTCCGGATCTTCGGCTCCGACCGGATCGCGCCGATCATGGAGAAGCTGGGGATGGAGGAGGGGGAGCCGATCGAGCACCCGCTCATCAACCGCGCGGTCGAGAACGCCCAGAAGAAGGTCGAGGGGCACAACTTCGACATCCGGAAGCACCTCCTCGAATACGACGACGTGATGAACAAGCAGCGAACGGTGATCTACGACATGCGTCGGGAGATCCTGGGAAGCGAGGACCTCCGGGAGATGGTGCTCGACTTCGCCGGCGAGGTCGCGGAGGATCTCGCCGCGAGGTTCTCGGACGAGAAAACGGTCCCGGAGGAGTGGGATTTCACGGGGCTTTCCACCGCCGTCTACGCCCAGTTCGGGTTCCGGCCGGAGATCCCGGAGCCGGAGAGGCTCCATCTTACGCCGTCCGGCCTCGCGGACCGGGTACGGACGGGGGCGGAGGCGTTCTACGCGAAGAAGGAGGCCGAGTACGGCGCCGAGGCGATCCGGTACCTCGAGCGGATGTTTCTCCTCTCCACGGTGGACGCGCTGTGGAAGGACCACCTCCTGTCGATGGATCACCTCAAGGAGGGGATCGGCCTGCGCGGGTACGCCCAGAAGGACCCGCTCAAGGAGTACCAGCGGGAAGGGTTCGATCTCTTCTCGGACCTGATCTCCCGGATCAAGGAGGAATCCCTCAAGCGCCTGTTCCACGTCAAGGTGCAGCGCGAGGAGGAGAGGGCCGAAATGAAGGAACGGGCGCCCGCCGCGCGCCCGGCCCGGGTCACCCTTTCCCGCGGGGACATCAAGAGCGCCGGGAAGACCACGCAGAAGCGCGAGGGCGCCAAGATCGGCCGGAACGACCCGTGCCCCTGCGGGTCGGGGAAGAAATACAAAAAGTGCTGCGGCGCGAGCGCGTAGCGCGATGAAACTGCCGAAAGAGATCGTCGTCCCGGGGTTCCGGGCCGCGGCGTGTTCCTGCGGGATCAAGAAGACCGGGAAGCCGGACCTCGCGCTGGTGGTCAGCGACCGCCCGTGCGTTTCCGCCGTGGTCTTCACGCGGAACAAGGTGGCGGCCGCCCCCGTCGTATGGGGGAAGGCGCTGCGCACCCGCTCCCGGCTGCGGGGGATCGTGGCGAACAGCGGCAATGCGAACGCCTGCACCGGGGCCGTCGGGATCCGCGCGGTCCGCGAGACCGGCCGGGCGGCCGGAAAGGCCCTCGGCCTGCCTGCCGATGCGCTCCTGATCGGCTCCACCGGCGTCATCGGCGTGCCGCTTCCGGTGGAAAAGATCGTCGCGGCCCTGCCGGGCCTCGCCGCCCGCCTCTCCCCGAAGGGGATCGTCGGTGCGGGGGAGGCGATCCGCACGACGGACGCCTTCCCGAAGCGCGGGATCCGGACGATCCGGGCGGGGGGGCGAACGATCACGATCGGCGGGATCGCGAAGGGCGCCGGGATGATCGCTCCGAACATGGGGACGATGCTCGCGTACGCGTTCACCGACGCGGCCCTGGCCCCCGCCGACGCCCGGCTCCTGCTGCGGGAGGCGGCCGACGCGACGTTCAACCGCATCGTCGTCGACGGCGACACGAGCACCAACGACACCGCGGCTCTCTTCGCCAACGGCGCGTGCGGCTTGCCCCCGCTGGAAGGGAAGGACCTCGCCGCGTTCCGGGCGGCGCTCCTGTCGCTGCTGCTGGATCTCGCCCTGATGATCGCGCGCGACGGGGAGGGGGCGACCCGGGTGGTCCGGCTGTCGGTCACCGGCGCGCGCACGGGCGCGGACGCCACGAAGGCGGCCCGCGCGGTTGCTTCCTCCCCGTTGGTGAAAACCGCCGTCTACGGCGCCGACATGAACTGGGGCCGGGTGATCGCGGCGCTCGGGCGGGCGGGGATCGCGGTGGACCCGATGAAGGTCTCCATGCGGTTCGCCGGGGAGACCCTGCTGCGCCGGGGGATGCGCCCCGACCCGGCGGCGGAGCGCCGCGCCGCCCCGAAGATCCGGGCGGAGGCGTACGCCATCGACGTCGACCTCGGCCTGGGGAAGGGGAGCGACTACGTCTACTTCTCCGACCTGAGCGTCGAGTACGTGAAGTTGAACTCGGGGTATCGATCGTGATATAGGTCTAAGGCTTGGCCGCGGTTTATCACCCACGGGCGGGACTCTCCCCGGGGTGCCCCGGATCGACGGGGTAAATGGGGAGGGGCGGAGCGCCCGGCGGAACAACCCCTAAGATGAAGGAGGAAGGAAAGGGATGGCGAACGGACAGAGCGCGGTAATCTCGATGAAGCAGCTGCTGGAGGCGGGGGTCCACTTCGGGCACCAGACGAAGCGTTGGAACCCGAAGATGAAGCGGTACATCTTCACCGCCCGCAACGGGATCTACATCATCGACCTTCAACAGACGGTGAAGATGTTCCGGGCCGCCTACGAGGCGGTGCGGAGCATGGCGGCGGAGGGGAAGACGATCCTCTTCGTCGGCACCAAGAAGCAGGCGCAGGAGGCGGTCGAGGAGGAGGCCCGTCGCGCCGGTACGCCGTACGTCAACCAGCGCTGGCTGGGCGGCATGCTCACCAACTTCGCCACGATCCGCAAGAGCCTCGACCGGCTGCAGAAGCTCTCGGAGATCGGGACCGACGGGACCGCCGAACGGCTCCCGAAAAAGGAGGTCCTCCAGCTCGAGAAGGAGCGGGTCAAGCTCGAGAAGACCCTCGGCGGCATCCGGGATCTCCGGCGCGTGCCGGACGCGATGTTCGTCGTCGACCCGTCCCGGGAGACGATCGCGATCCTCGAGGGCCGGCGGCTGGGGATCCCCATCGTCGCCATCGTCGACACGAACTGCGACCCCGACCTGATCGACGTCGTGATCCCGGGGAACGACGACGCCATCCGCGCGATCAAGCTGTTCCTCTCCAAGATGGCCGACGCGATCCTCGAGGGGAAGGCGGCCTACGCGGAGAAGAACGCCTCCCGCGTCGACAAGGAGGCGGAGGCGCCGGAGGTCACGGTGTCGCTCATCTCCACCGAGGGGGACGAGGAAGTCTCCATCGCGCCGAAGACTTCGTCGTCGGCGGAATAATACCGGGTCCCGAGCGGCCCGAACGATCAGGGAGATCCAGGGGAATGCAGATCACATCCGGGATGGTCAAGGAGCTCCGCGAGAAGACCGGCGCGGGCCTGATGGATTGCAAGGCGGCTCTCACGGCGTCGGGCGGGGAGATGGAGGCGGCGATCGACCACCTCCGCAAGAAGGGCCTTGCGGCGGCCGCGAAGAAGTCTTCGCGGATCGCCTCCGAGGGGGTGGTGTGCGCCCACGTGGAGGGGAACTCCGGGACGCTGGTCGAGGTGAACTGCGAGACCGACTTCGTGGCCAGGACCGAAGACTTCGCCGGCCTGGCGAAGGAGGTCGCCGCGCTGGTCAACGCCAAGGCCCCGCGGGACGTCGACGAGGCCCTGACCTTGCCGATCGGCGGCGGGAACCTCGGCGAGAAGCTGGTCGCGACGATCGCGAGGATCGGCGAGAAGATCTCCTTCCGGCGGTTCGCCCGCCTGGCGACGCCGGCGGGGACGCCCGGCATCGTCGTTCCGTACATCCACGCCGGGGGGAAGATCGGGGTCCTCGTCGCGCTGTCGGGCGCGGATCGTTCGAACGCCGCGGTCGCCGCCCTTGCCAAGGATCTCGCGATGCAGGTGGCGGCCGCCAACCCGTCGTATGTCGGGAGAGGCGACGTGCCGGCGGCGGTGATCGATCGCGAAAAGTCGATCTACCGCGAGCAGGCAAAGGCTTCCGGGAAACCCGACAGGATCCTGGACAAGATCGCCGACGGGAAACTGGAAAAGTATTTCGGCGATTTCTGCCTCGTCGAGCAGGCGTTCATCAAGGACCCGGACCGGAAGGTCTCGCAGCTCCTCGCGGACGCGGGGAAGGCCTCCGGCGCCCCGATCGCCGTGTGCGCCTTCGCCCGGTTCCAGGTGGGCGAGGGGATGGAGAAGCGGTCTGACGACCTGGCCGCCGAGGTGGCGAAACAGCTCGGGCAGGGGTGATCGATCCGACCCGCCGCCCTGCGGAGGTTGCGTGGCGAAACCGTCGTACCGCCGGATCCTGCTGAAGCTGTCGGGGGAAGCCCTGCTGGGGGAGCAGGCGTACGGGATCGACGACGCGATCCTCGCCGACCTGTCGACCGAGATCCGCGAAGTCGTCGGGCTCGGCGTCCAGGTGGCCCTCGTCGTCGGCGGAGGGAACATCTTCCGGGGGATCGGCACCAGCCGGGACTTCGGCATCGACCGCGCCTCCGCGGACTACATGGGGATGCTGGCGACGGTCATCAACAGCCTCGCCCTGCAGGGCGTCCTCGAGCGGACCGGCGTCACGACCCGCGTGCTGAGCGCGATCGAGATGCGCTCGATCGCCGAGCCGTACATCCGCCGGCGCGCCCTGCGCCACCTTGAAAAGGGGCGGGTGGTGATCTTCGCGGCGGGGACCGGGAACCCGTATTTCACGACGGACACCGCGGCGGCGCTGCGGGCGATGGAGATCAACGCCGACGCCATCCTCAAGGCCACCAAGGTCGACGGCGTGTACGATCGCGACCCGATGTCCGACCCGAAGGCGAGGAAGTACTCCCGCCTGACCTATCTCGACGTCCTCCGGAAGAACCTGAAGGTCATGGACGCCACGGCCGTCTCCCTTTGCATGGACAACGACCTTCCCATCGTCGTGTTCAACCTGACGAAGAAGGGGAACATCCTGAAGGCGGTGCTTGGCGAGAGGATCGGCACCGTGGTCCACGGAGGGAAGTGATGGAAGCGCTGATGAAGGACTCCTCCGCCCGCATGGAGCGGAGCATCGAAGCGTTCCGGAAGGAACTGGGGAAGGTGCGCACGGGGCGCGCCTCCTTCTCGCTGCTGGACGGGGTCAAGGTGGACTACTACGGCACCCCGACGCCGCTCCAGCAGGTGGGGACCCTCTCCGTCCCGGAGAGCCGCCTGATCACCGTCACCCCCTGGGACACGAAGATGATCGGGCCGATCGAGAAGGCGATCCAGGGAAGCGGCCTCGGGCTGAACCCGTCGAGCGACGGGAAGATGGTCCGCATCCCGATCCCGCCCCTGACGGAGGAACGGCGCAAGGATCTGGCCAAGATGGTCCGGAAGATGTCCGAGGACGCCCGGGTGGCGGTCCGCAACGTCCGCCGCGAGGCGATCGAAAAGCTGAAGGACCGGGAGAAGAAGAAGGAGATCTCCGAGGACCTCGTCAAGCGCGGGCAGGAACGGATCCAGAAGGAGACGGACGCACACGTGAAAAAGATCGACGACATCCTCAAATCCAAGGAACAGGAGATCCTGGAGGTCTGATGACCTCCGGAGGAGGCGGCCTCCCCTCCCTGCCGCGGCACGTGGCCATCATCATGGACGGCAACGGCCGGTGGGCGAACCTGCGGGGTCTTCCGCGCGTCGAGGGGCACCGGATGGGGGTCCGCGCCGTGCGCGCCGTCGTCGAGTGCGCCCGGGAGTTGCGCATCTCCTGCCTCACCCTGTACGCCTTCTCCCTCGAGAACTGGGGCCGGCCCGAGCCCGAGGTCCTCGCGCTCATGACCCTTCTGAAGGAGTTCCTCGTCAGCGAGCTTTCCCTGCTCAACAGGCACAAGATCCGGCTCCGCATCATCGGGGAGACCTCCACTCTCCCGTTCGCCGTCCGGCAGGTCCTGGAGCGCACCGTGGCCGCCACGGCGGAGAACGCCGAGATGACCCTGACGCTTGGGCTATCGTACGCGGGGCGGAACGAGATCGTCCGCGCGGCGCGCCTTCTTGCCGTCGAGGCGGTGGAGGGGAGGATTGTTCCGGAGGAGATCACGGAGGAGTTGTTCACCTCCCGCCTCGACACCGCGGGGATCCCCGATCCCGACCTCGTCATCCGCACAAGCGGAGAGCTCCGCATCAGCAACTTCCTGCTCTGGCAATCCGCCTACGCCGAGTTCGCCTTCACGGACGTGCTGTGGCCCGATTTCGGCAAGGCGGAGTTCCTGGAGGCGCTCGAGGAGTACTCCCGCCGCCACCGGCGCTTCGGTCTGACCGGCGAACAGGCCGCGAAGCCCCCGGGGAAATAGCGATGCTGCTGAAGCGGATCGCCACCGCCGCCGTTCTCGTCCCGATCCTGGTCGCCTCCATCCTGTTCTCCGTGGGGCGACCCGGCGGCTGGCCGTTCCTGCTGTTGTGCGCCGTCGCCGCGACGCTCTGCGCCGACGAAGGATTCCGGATGTTCCTCCACGACCCCCTGGATCGCGCGGGCGGGGTCGCGCTCTCCGTTCTCGTTTTTCTTTCGGCGGCGCTGGTGCCGGGTTCTTTCGGCGTACCGGCGCTTCTGGTTTGCGTCCTCCTGTCGGTCTTCCACGTCCTTCCGGGAGCGGCCGACCCGTTGGAGAAAGCGCGCCGGGCGGCGACCCTCTGCCTCGGGTCGGTCTACGTCGGGGGACTTCTGGCGACGTATCCGCGGACGCTTCTCCTTCCCCGCGGGGAGCACTGGGTGCTCCTGGGGATCCTCGCCGTGGCGGTGGGGGACACGATGGCCTACTTCACGGGAAGGGCGATCGGCCGAAGGAAGCTCGCCCCGGCCGTCTCGCCGAACAAGACGGCCGAAGGCGCGGTCGGGGGGCTCCTCGGGAGCGTCGGCTGCGCCGTTCTCTACGCTCAGGGTTTTCTCCCCGGGGTTCCCGCGGGATACGCGGTCGCCGCCGGGGCGGCGGTGGGGATCTCCGGGCAGGCGGGGGACCTGTTCGAGTCGTTGATCAAGCGCGCGGCGGGCGTGAAGGACAGCGGGACGATCCTGCCCGGCCACGGCGGGATCCTCGACCGGGCCGACGGGATCCTCGCCGCCGGGCCCATCCTCTATCTGTTCGCGGCGCTGTCGCCCCTCGCCGGAGCGGGCGCGTGAGCCGCCAGGGGGTGGCGGTGCTGGGCGCCACCGGCTCCGTCGGCCGGAACGCGCTGGACGTCATCTCCCGCTTCCCCCGCCGGTTTCGCGCGACCGCACTGTGCGCCGGGACGAACGCCCGGGCGCTTGCCGGTCTCGCCCGTCGTTTCCGCCCGGACATCGTCTGTCTCTCGGGGGAGAACGGGGAGGATCTGCGGAAGGAACTGCCGCGGGGAACCCGCCTTCTCTTCGGGGAGGAGGGGATGCGGGAGGCGGCGTGCGCGGGGAACGTCGACATCGTCCTCGCCGCCGCCTCCGGGACCTCCTCGATCCGTCCGGTCCTCGCCGCCGCGGAACGGGGGAAGCGGATCGCCCTGGCGAACAAGGAGCTTCTCGTGATGGCAGGAAAGTTCGTCACCGCCGCCGCGCGGCGGGGGAAGGCGGAGATCCTCCCCGTCGACAGCGAGCACTCCGCCGTCTACCAGGCGATCGACGGTCGCCGCGGGGACGAGATCCTCCGGATCCTCCTCACCGCCTCCGGCGGCCCGTTCCGCTCCCACACCGTCGCGCGGATGCGGTCGGCCACCGTGGCGCAGGCGCTGGGACACCCCACGTGGCGGATGGGGGCGAAGATCTCCGTGGATTCCGCCACCCTCATGAACAAGGGTCTCGAGGTGATCGAGGCGACGTGGCTGTTCGGCCTCCCCCCCTCGCGGATCGACGTGGTGATCCACCCCCAATCGGTGGTCCACTCGATGGTGGAGTTCCGCGACGGGAGCGTGATGGCGCAGATGGGGGTCCCCGACATGCGGATCCCCATCGGCTACGCCCTCTCGCACCCCGGGCGGCTCCCCCTGGAACTGACCCGTCTGCGGCCGCATCGAATGGAAGGGCTGACCTTCGAGCGGCCCGACCGGAAGCGGTTCCCGGCGCTGCGGATCGCCTATTCCGCCGCGGAGACGGGAGGCTCGGCGCCGGCGGTCCTGAGCGGCGCCAACGAAGAGGCGGTCCTGGCGTTCCTGTCGGGGCGGATCGCGTTCACCGACATCGTCCGCGTCGTCGACCGGGTGCTGTCGGCGTGGTCGGCGCCGTTCACGGCCCGGTCGCTTCAGGAAGTCCTCGCCGCCGACGCGCGGGCGCGCCGCGAGGCGCGGAACGAACTATCCCGTCACAGGAGACATCGACCATCGTGATCTATTTCCTCTCGTTCATCGTCGTCCTCGGCATCCTCATTTTCGTCCACGAGTTCGGCCACTTCATCGTGGCCCGGAAACTCGGGGTCGGCGTCACCAAGTTCTCGTTCGGGTTCGGGCCGAAGCTGGCCGGGTTCCGTCGGGGCGAAACCGAATACCTCCTCTCCGCGGTTCCCCTCGGCGGGTACGTGAAGCTCGTCGGGGAGAGCGAGGGGGAAGAGGTCCCGCCCGAACAGATGGAGCGCTCGTTCCAGCGGAAACCGGTCTGGGTGAAGATGGCCATCGTGGCGGCCGGACCGCTCGGGAACCTCGTCTTCGCCGTCCTCGTTTTCTGGGTCGTCTTCCTCGGTGGCGTTCCGTCCCTGACCACGCGCATCGGCGACATCGCGCCCGACACCCCGGCCGCCCGCGCGGGGCTGATGAAAGGGGACGTGGTGCTCCGGATCGACGGCGCGACGGTGGCCACCTGGGAGGATCTCGCGGAGAAGATCCGCGCCGGGGGCTCCGGAAGGCCCCTTCGGATCACGGTGAAGCGCGACGGGTCGGAAACGACGATCCCCGTTGCCCCCGAGATGCGGGAGGGGCGCACAATCTTCGGGGAGAAGATATCCGAGCCGAAGATCGGGATCGTCGCGGCGCAGGAGGTGGTCTACCGCAGTATCGGGCCGGGGACGGCCTTCGTCCGCGCCGGGCAGGAGACCGGGAAGCTCGTCTATCTCACCGTGATGACCGTGGTGAAGCTCGTCACGCGCGTCCTCCCGTCCGAGACGCTGGGGGGGCCGATCCTCATCGCTCAGATCGCGGGGGACCAGGCCCGCCAGGGCGTCTCCGCGTTCGCCTACTTCCTCGGCCTGCTGAGCGTCAACCTCGGCATCCTCAACCTGCTTCCGATCCCGATCCTCGACGGCGGGCACCTGCTCTTCTTCTCGGTGGAAGGTCTGATGCGAAGGCCGATCTCCCCGCAGGTGCGCACGCTGGCCCACCAGGTGGGGCTCGCGCTCATCCTCACGCTGACGGCGCTCGTCTTCTACAACGACATCGCGCGGCTCCTGTCCCGTTGATCCTGGCGATCGAGACGGCGACGCCCCGAGGGACCGTGGCGATGGTGTCCGGCGGGGCGGTGCGGGCCGAGGTCTTTCTCTCTACCGGGACGCGGGCGTCCGGGTCGTACATCCCCGCGGTGGAAGCGCTCTTCGCTTCCGCCGGGGCGGTGGCCGGGGACGTCACGGCGGTCGCCGTTTCGGCCGGCCCCGGCGCGTTCACCGGCTTGCGAGTGGGAATGTCGGCGGCGAAAGGGTTCTGTTTCGGGTGGGGCGTGCCGCTCCTCCCCGTGCCGACCCTGCTCGCCCTCGCCCATCGATTCCCCGGGGAGGGGCGGATCGTCTGCCCGGTGCAGGACGCCCGCCGGGGAGAGGTGTACGCGGCGCTCTTCCGCTGGAACGGCGGGGAACTCGCACGTCTGTCCCCCGACATGGCCATCGCTCCCGCTCTGCTCCCCGGCCGGATTCCGGACGGCGACGTCCTCTTCTGCGGCGACGGCGTCACCCCCTTCGGGGCGCTGTTTCGCGAGGCGCTGGGGGACCGCGCGGTCCTCGTCTCCGGGGACGAGGGGCTTCCCCGCGCGTCGGCGGTTGGGATCGTCGGCGAGCGGATCTTCCGGGACGGCGGCGCCGAAGATCCCCGCACGGCCCTTCCCTTCTACCTGCGCCCGGGCCCATAGCCACGGAAGCCGTTCCGCCCCCCCGTTCTTTGAAAACGGGGTTTCATCTGCTATGCTATGGAATCACCCAACCCCACGCCGGAGGTGTCGATGGGCCAGAGCCTGGAAGAGAAAACGGCCGCCCTGATCGCGAAGGATCCGGAGTTCAAGGCGCTCGTCGAGGAGCATCGGCAGCTCGACGAGAAACTGAAGGAATTCGACCGCAAGGTGTACCTGCTCCCCGACGAGGAAGTCGAGCGGAAGCGGCTCCAGAAGCTCAAACTCGCCAGGAAGGACAAGATCGCCCAGATTCTGAACGCGTAGAGGAAGCGGACCGGCCGGAAAGACCACCTCGCCGGAACGAATCCCCGCGTCGGGCGGATCCCCCCCGGGGGTCGCACCCCGGTGGGGTTTTCCGTATCCGGCGGTCCCCGGGAACGAAAGGATGACGATGCGCAGCGACCGAACGAAAAAAGGGCTGGAGCGGATGCCGCACCGGGCGCTCTATTGCGCCGCCGGCGTTCCCCAGGCCGCGATGGGGAAACCGTTCATCGGCGTCGCCACCTCCTACACGGACCTCGTTCCGGGACACGTGGGGATGCGGGCCCTCGAGCGCGCGGTCGAAAACGGCGTCCACGCCGGCGGCGGGTATCCCTTCCTCTTCGGCGTCCCGGCCGTCTGCGACGGGATCGCGATGGGGCACCGCGGGATGCACTACTCCCTCCCGCTGCGGGAGATCGTGGCGGACCTGGTCGAGTCGGTGGCCGAGGCGCACGCGCTCGACGGCCTCGTCCTTCTCACCAACTGCGACAAGATCACGCCCGGCATGCTGATGGCGGCGGCGCGGCTCGACATCCCGTGCATCGTCCTGACGGCGGGACCGATGCACTCGGGCCGGATCGGGGACCGGCGCCTGTCGCTGGTCTCCGACACCTTCGAGGCGGTCGGCCGCTTCCAGCGGGGCGAGATCGACGCGTCGGAGCTTACCCGCCTCGAGGCGGAGGCGTGCCCCGGAGAGGGGTCGTGCCAGGGGCTCTACACCGCGAACACGATGGCGTGCCTGACCGAGACGATGGGGATGTCCCTCCCCGGGTGCGCCACGGCCCTCGCGGGGATGTCGAAGAAGCGGCACATCGCCTACGCGAGCGGCCAGCGCGTGGTCGAGCTCGTGCGGAAGAACGTGACGGCGCGGAAGATCCTCACGAAGGCGGCCTTCGCCAACGCGATCCGCGTCGACCTCGCGCTGGGCGGTTCCTCCAACTCGGTGCTCCATCTGCTGGCGATCGCCCGCGAGGCCGGGGTCGACCTGCCGCTTTCGGAGTTCGACCGGCTTTCCCGCGAGACCCCGCAGCTCACGACGGTGACGCCCGGCGGGCCGCACATGATGGAAGACGTGGAGTACTCGGGCGGGATCCCGGCGATCCTCAACCGACTCCTCCCGTTCCTCAAGAAGAACCCGACCGTCTCCGGCGAGGAGATCACCGCGATCGCCCGGCGCGGACGCGTGCTGGACGACGGCATCGTCCGGACCCTCAAGGCCCCCGTCCGGAGAGAGGGGGGGCTGGCGATCCTCACGGGGAACCTCGCGCCGGGGGGCGCGGTCGTCAAGCAGTCCGGCGTCGACCCGTCGATGTTCGTCTTCCGGGGGAAGGCGCGCGTCTTCGACTCCGAGGAAGCGGCGATGGCGGCGATCATGGGGGGAGGGATCCGCCCCGGCTCGGTCGTGGTCATCCGCTACGAGGGCCCCCGCGGCGGCCCCGGGATGCGGGAGATGCTCTCTCCCACGGCGGCGATCATGGGGATGGGGCTCGGGACGAAGGTCGCGCTGATCACCGACGGGCGGTTCTCGGGCGGCACGCACGGGCCCTGCATCGGGCACATCTCCCCGGAGGCGATGGAGGGGGGACCGATCGCGCTGGTGCGCGAAGGCGATCCGATCGCCCTCGACATCCCGAAGCGGAAACTTTCCCTGGACGTCCCCGCGGCGGAACTCGCGCGGCGTCGGAAGAGTTGGAACGCCCCCGCCCCGAAGGTGGCCAAGGGATACCTCGCCCGGTACGCGAAGCTCGTCCGTTCGGCCGGCGAGGGCGCGGTGGTCGTGTGAGAGGGTCTGTCCAGGAGGTTTCCCCGATGCAGATGACCGGTGCGGAGATCTTCGTCAAGGCGCTCGCGGACCTCGGGGTCGACGTCGTCTTCGGCTACCCCGGCGGGGCGACCATCCACATCTACGACGCCCTGTTCAAGAACGTGAAGGTTCGACACATGCTGTGCCGCCACGAGCAGGGAGCGGTCCACATGGCCGACGGCTACGCCCGCGCGTCCGGAAGGACGGGAGTGTGCCTCGTCACCTCGGGTCCCGGGGCGACGAACACGGTCACCGGCCTCGCCACGGCGTACATGGACTCGATCCCGGTCGTCGTCTTCTCGGGACAGGTTCCCACGCTCCTGATCGGCAACGACGCCTTCCAGGAGGCGGACATCGTCGGGATCAGCCGGCCGTGCACGAAGCACAACTACCTCGTCAAGGAGACGAAGGACCTCGCCCGGATCATCAAGGAGGCGTTCTACATCGCCTCCACGGGTCGTCCCGGCCCCGTGCTGGTCGACATGCCCAAGGACGTGTTGTCCGGCTCCGCGCGGTACGATCTCCCCCGGGAGGTGACTCTCCGGGGGTACCGCCCCACGTATGAAGGGCACCAGCGCCAGGTGGAAAGCGCGGTGCGGCTGATGCTCTCCAGGGAGCGCCCGGTGGTGTACGCCGGGGGGGGTGTCATCCTGTCGAACGCCTCCGGGGAACTGGCGGAACTTTCCCACGCGCTCTCCCTCCCGGTGACCACGACGCTGATGGGGATGGGGGCGTTCCCGGGCACCGACCCGCTCTCGCTGGGGATG
>Ga0326597_10008618_pt1 | contig 13740 bp, 14 predicted proteins | sample RVTome_12_FD_203789 | JGI IMG/M metagenome (GOLD analysis project Ga0326597, IMG submission 203789) | Soil microbial communities from uranium-contaminated site in the Upper Colorado River Basin, Wyoming, United States - RVT100D185 | ecosystem: Environmental > Terrestrial > Soil > Contaminated >... | reverse complement strand
GTCCGGCGCAACCTGCGCCGCCAGGCCGGAGGCGCCGAGGACCAGCAGGCCGAGAAAACCACTCACGAAACCGACCGCGCGCGGACCACGCGAAGCGAGCATTCCCCCACCTCCCCCAAAGAGCCACGGAATCAGGCTACCGTCGTGCAAGCTAGTGTCGGGTACCGAAACTTTCCTGCGGTGCGTGGGCACCGGGGAGTCTCTTCGGGCGCTCCGGTCTCGGCGGACTCGACGCCCACATGTGGAAGAGCCACGCGCGCGGCAGCCTCGGCGCCGAGACCGCCGGCCCTCCGCGCCCTGCGAGACCCCCCGGTGCCCACTCGGACCCCTGGTGGCCACAAACACGACGGGCCGGCAGAGCCGGCCCGCGTTTCAGCACCGAGGGTGGGTCTTCGCTACTGCAGGATGTTCAGCAGCTCCACCTCGAAGACCAGCGTCGCATTGGGCCCGATGTCGGGCGGGGAGCCCGCGGCGCCGTACCCGATCTCCGGACCGATCACGAAGCGGTACTTGCTGCCCACCGACATGAGCTGCAGGCCCTCGGCCCAGCCCGGAACGACCTCGCTCAGAACGAAGGTGACCGGCTGTCCACCCGTGCGGGAGTTGTCGAACTCCTTCCCGTCGCTCAGGGTGCCGACGTAGTGCACCTGGACCGTGCTCGTGGCCGTCGGCTTGGGACCGGTTGCCTCGGTCAGTACCTCGTACTGGAGCCCGCTGGGCGTGGTCGTGACGCCGGTGCGCTTGGCGTTCTCGGCGCGGTACGCCGCGCCGGCGGTCTGATTGCTGTCCGCCAGCGCCTCCCGGCGCGCGGCCTGCCGCGTCTGCACTTCCTGCCCGTATGCCATCAGCACGCGCTGGGCGTCCTGGGGCGTGAGGCGACCGTCGCGTCCCTCCGCGGCGTCGCGCATCCCCTGGAGAACCTGATCGAGGTTGACCTCATCCCGCACCTCGCGGATCGAGGAGCCCATGTTCTGACCGACCGCATAGCTCGCGCTGTCCTGCAACGTCGCCAGCGGAGCGCTCTCCCCCTGCGCACACGCCATGATGGCGGCCACCACCGCCACCGGCGCGACTGTCCCTCGTAACCGCATTGCCGTTGGTGTCCTTCCGGGATGAACGCAGGCCCGCGGGCGCCTCCGGCCCGCCGCGAGCGTTCGTGAGGAGGGGGCAACATACCCAGGCTGTTCGGTTCATCCAACTCCACGGGAACCGCCCCCACTTGACAAGATTCTACCCCATGTTAGAATTTTTAACTACCGTTCAAATTCTTCACCGGGGGTCCGCCTGCCCACCGAGCCGTCCTCGACCCTGCCATCACCGCACGTCCGCGCCAAGCGCCAGCGCCGACGGACGGAGATCCTGCACGCGGCCCTCCGGGCGTTCCGGGAACGGGGCTACCATGCCACGACCCTCGAGGACATCGCCGAGCAGCTCGGGATCCGGAAGACGGCGCTCTATCACTACTTCCCCGATAAGGAAGCGATTCTCTACGCCTGCCACCGGGAGTCGTTAGCCGAGCTTTCCCGGATCCTGGCAGGCGCCCGGGCACTCGATACCCCCCAGGAGCGGCTCGCCTACGTGATCCGCGAGCACGTCCGCGTGATGACCGACACGCTCGAGGGGTCGCCGCTCGCGTTCGAGGTCACGGCGCTCTCACCGAACCTCCAGCGCGAGATCATCGCCGCGCGCGACAAGTACGAGCGCGCGCTGCGGCGCATGATCCAGGACGGCATCACGGCCGGCGACTTCCGGCCCACCAACCCCAAGACCGCGGTGTTCGCCATCCTCGGCGCCATCAACTGGATTGCGCGGTGGTACCGGCCCGATGGCGCCCTCCAGGCCGACGAACTGGGAACAGAGTTCGCCGAGCACCTGCTGGGAGGTCTCACGTGCCGATGACGGCCCTGCGGCTCGCCGCCGCCGGTGGGCCGCTCGAGCTCCAGAGCGTTCCGGACCCGGTTCCGGGTCCCGACGACGTGGTCGTCCAGGTGGCCGGCTGCGGCGTGTGCCACACCGACATCGGCTTCTGGAAGGACGGGGTCCCCACGCGACATCCCCTGCCTCTCACGCTCGGCCACGAGGTGGCCGGGACCGTGGTCGAGGCGGGCGCGGCGTTCCGCGCCCTCGTGGGGCGCAGGGTGATCGTGCCGTCGGTCATCCCCTGCGGCGCGTGCGACCTCTGCGCCCGGGGACGTGGCAACGTCTGCCGGCAGCAGCTCATGCCCGGCAACGACATCGACGGCGGCTTCGCGGAGCGTATCGCGGTGCCGGGACGCGGGCTGTGCGTCGTGGACGACCTCGGAGCGTACGCGCTCGCGGATCTGTCCGTCGTGGCCGACGCCGTCACCACCCCCTATCAGGCCGTGGTGCGGAGCGGGCTCACCGCCGGCGACCTCGCCGTCGTCGTCGGCGTGGGAGGGGTCGGGACCTATTGCGCCCAGATTGCCGCCGCATGCGGCGCGCGGGTGGTGGCGATCGACGTCGACGACGCCAGACTGTGCGCGGTCGCCCCCTACGGGCCGTCTCTCACGATCAACGCGGCCACCACCGATCCCAAGGCGCTCAAGAAGGCGGTCCGGGCGCACGCGGCGGCCGGTGGCTGCCCCGACCACAGCTGGAAGATCTTCGAATGTTCGGGACATCCCGGCGGCCAGGAAACGGCGTACGGGCTGCTCACGCATGCCGCCACGCTCATGGTGATCGGCTTCACCCTGGCCAAGACGGAGCTGCGGCTCAGCAACGCCATGGCGTTCGACGCCACGATCCAGGGCACCTGGGGCTGCAAGCCGGAGCTGTATCCCCCGGCCCTGGGGCTGGTGACGAGCGGCAAGGTGACGCTGGCGCCGTTCATCGAGCGGTTCCCCCTGTCCGACGGTCCCGACGTGCTCGCGCGCGTCGCCGATCACCGGCTGACGAAACGCGCCATCCTGATGCCGGACGCGGCGGCGTGACCACCACACGCCGCGCGGACGGAAGCGGAGGACGAGAACGATGCTGAAGAGCCACACCCTCGTGCCGGACGGCGAGTACTGCGAGATCCTGTACGAGCTTCGCCCGGCCCTGGACCCCGCGGGAAAGCCGGTGCCGGGCCTGCACAATGCCTGGATCATCCTGAACAACCCGGGCCAGCTGAACAGCTACACGACCGAGGCGGTGAAGGAAGTCATTCTCGCCTTCCGTCGAGCCAGCATGGACCGCAGCGTGGTCTGCGTCGTCTTCACGGCCGTCGGGGATCAGGCCTTCTGCACGGGCGGCAATACCCGGGAGTACGCGGAGTACTACGCGGGGAATCCCCAGGAATACAAGCAGTACATGCGGCTGTTCAACGACATGATCGACGCGATCCTGCGCTGCGACAAACCGGTGGTGAACCGGGTGAACGGCATGCGGGTGGGCGGGGGCCAGGAAATCGGGATGGCGTGCGACTTCTCGATCGCGGCGGATACGGCGCGGTTCGGGCAGGCCGGACCCAAGCACGGCTCCGCTCCCGATGGCGGGTCCACGGACTTCCTGCCGCTCTACGTCGGCTTCTCGCACGCCATGGAGAGCGCGGTGCTCTGCGAGATGTGGAGCGCGCACAAGGCGCTGCACCTCGGCCTCCTGAATCAGGTGGTGCCGGTCCTCACGCTGGACGGCCGCTGGATCCCGAATCCAATGGTGATTCTCGATCGCTACGCGGACGAGTTCGGCACCGTCGTGTTCGGTGACTTCAAGACGGGCCCCGCCCGCGAGGAAGCGAAAGCCGTGCTGGCGAAGGCCGCGACCGATCTCTCCAAGCTGGACGAAGCCGTCGAGGCGCTCTGCACGAAGGTCCTGATGCTGATGCCGGACTGCACGTCCAAGACGGTGAACAGCCTCCGCAAGCACAAGCAATGGCACTGGGACAACACGAGCGTCACCAACCGCGAATGGCTGAGTCTCAACATGATGACGGAAGCCAACGCCGGGTTCCGGGCGTTCAACGAGGGCCCGAAGGGGCGGCGCGAGGTGGACTTCATCCGGCTGCGCCAGCTTCTCGCGCAGGGGCATCCGTGGGACGACGACCTGCTCCGCGCCGTCTCACCCCAGTTCCAGGACAAGGGCTGACATGGACCTCGGACTCTCCGGCATGGTCGCGCTCGTCACCGGCGGGCGCCGCGGCATCGGGGCGGCCGTGGCCCGCACGCTCGCCGCGGAAGGCTGCGACGTCGCCGTCGTCGACCGCGAGGCGGACGCGGAGGCAGAAGCGGTCGTGGGCGCGGTTCAGGCAGCCGGCCGCCGGGGGCTGCTGCGCCCCGCCGACGTGCGCGACGTGGACGTGGCCGAGCGCGTTGTCGCGGACGTCGTCGGGCGGCTGGGGCGCCTCGACATCCTCGTCTGCTGCGCGGGCATCACGGCGGACGGCATGGTCTGGAAGCTTTCCGAGACGCAGTGGGACGACGTGGTGGACGTGAACCTCAAGGGCTGCTTCGCGTACACGCGCGCCGCCGCCGCCGTATTCAAGACGCAGCGCTCTGGACGGATCGTTCACGTCGCCTCCATCAACGGCCTGCGAGGCAAGCCGGGCCAGGCGAACTACGCCGCGTCGAAGGGCGGCGTCATCGCGTTCACCAAGGCCGTGGCCCGCGAGATGGGGCGGTATGACGTCACGGTGAACGCCATTGCGCCCGGCATGATCGCCACCGCCATGACCCGGGCGCTGCCCGCGGAGGTATTGGAACAGGCCGTCCGCGAATCCGCGCTCGGGCGGATCGGGGATCCCGAGGACTGCGCGAACCTGGTGGCGTTTCTCTGCTCGGCGCGGGCGCGGCATATCACCGGAGCGGTGGTCACAGTCGATGGGGGGCAGTTCGCGGGCTAGACGGCAAGACCGCTAGACGGCGAGACGGCAAGACGGCAAGACGGCGAGCGGGGGATGGGCTGGAGGTGATGGGTCGTGTTCCTTGCGCCTGGGGGACGGGGATGAGCGGTGACGTGACCGTGAAGCGCACGGTGGCCGACGGGATCGCGCAGCTCACGCTGTGTCATCCGCCGGTCAACATCCTGACACGCGCCGTGCTGCGCGAGGTGCGGTCGCACCTCGCGGCGCTGCGTGCGGATCACTCGCTCCGCGTCCTGCTGCTCCGCGCCGACGGCAAGCACTTTTCGGCCGGGGCAGACGTGGGAGAACACCTTCCGCCGGTGTTCGCAGAGATGATCCCCGAATTCACCGCCACGATTCGCGACCTCTGGGACTTCCCCCTGCCCGTCATCGCCGCGGTCCGGGGTCGGTGCCTGGGCGGCGGCTTCGAGCTGGTGCAGCCGGCGGACGCCATCGTGGCCGGCGTCGGCGCGCAGTTCGGACAGCCCGAGATCTGCCTGGGCGTCTTCCCTCCCGCGGCGTGCGCGGTGTTGCCTCTCCTCCTGGGTCCGGCACAGGCGTCGCGCATCGTGCTGAGCGGTGACCCGCTCACGGCGGAAGAGGCCCGGGCCATCGGCCTGGTGGCGCAGGTGGTGGAAGACGACCAGGTGGACACCGCCGCGCTCGCACTGGCCGGGCGGTGGGCGCGCCACAGCGCAGCCGCCCTGCGGGTGACGAAGCGCGCCCTGCGGGCCGCGACGGACCGGCCGGTGGCCGAGGCGCTCCACGCCACCGAGCGGATCTATGTGGACGACCTCATGGCGACCCACGATGCCGTCGAGGGCCTCGGCGCCTTCCTGGAGAAGCGCCAGCCTGCCTGGGTGCACCAATGACCTCGCCCGTGACGTTCCCCGACTGGCGCGGACAATCGCTCGACGGCGTGATCACCGCCTGTCGCGAGCTGCTGGAGGACGACACCTACCCGACGGTCCGGCGGTGGCGCGAGGCCGGCGGAACGGTCGCGGGGCATTTCCAGGTCTATTTCCCCGAGGAGATCGCGCACGCGGCCGGGATGCTGCCCTTCAAGGTGCGGGGCGGTCCGGTGGAACCCACGCAGGCGGACTCACGCTTCGGGTCGTACCTCTGCTCGATCGTGAAGACGTCGCTGGAGCTGGTGCTGAGCCGGCGGGTCGAGTTGGAGCTGTTCGTCACCCATCCGATCTGCGACGCCGCGCGCAACCTCGCGGCCGTCTGGGGACGGAACTTCCCGTACCCGTGCCAGATCCTCTACCTGCCGCAGAACGCCAACTCCGCGCACGCGGCCGACTACCTCCGCGGAGAGTACGACCGCCTGCGGCGGACCGTCGAGGCCGTGTCCGGCCGTGCCGTGACCGACGAGGCCCTGCGCGCGTCCCTCGCCGTCTTCAACACCAATCGATCGCTGCTCCGCGCGCTGTACGCGCTCAAGCGGGACGCGCCGTGGCTCGTGGCGGCCGATGAGGCCTACGCGCTCATGGCGGTGGGCGGCCTGATCCCGCGGGAGGAGCACAACGCCCTGCTCTCCGCGGCGCTGCCGCAGCTCCGGGAGCGGGACGTGCGCCGGCACGACCGCGTGCGCGTGGTTTTCGAAGGCGGGTTCTGCGAGCAGCCGCCGCTCGACCTGCTGCGGGCCATCGCCCGGTCGTGCTACGTGGTGGACGACGATCTGCTGATCGGGCTGCGCTGGATCCTCGAGGATATCCCGCTGACCGGCGACCCGCTGCACAACCTCGCACACGCCTATCTCGAGCAGTCGTCGTACAGTCCGGTCCAGCACGACCTCCGGAAGCCCAAGGAGGAGATGCTGCTGCACCGGATCCAGGCGGCGGGGGCCCAGGCGGCCATCGTGACGGCCGCCAAGATGTGCGAGCCCGGACTCGAAGAGCAGGTGACGTACACCCACGCGCTCGAGGCGCACGGCGTGCCGTTCTTCGTGAGCGAGTTCGAGGAGAACATGACGAGCTTCGAGACGCTGGAGATCCAGCTCGAGACGTTCGTCGAGAACCTGCTGTTCGACTGAGCGGAGATCCGATGCCGGCGACCGTTGACGGAACCATCGTGGGACGCGGCAACGCGGACGGGGCGCGCCTGTTCCGCGAGTGGTTCGCGGGCCTCACCGCCGCGGCCGAGGCGGGCCGCGGCAGCGCGTACGTGTTCGTGATGGGGAGCCTCGCGGAGCTGCTGCGCACGTTCGACTTCCCCATCGTGTTCCCCGAGATCAACTCGCTCCAGACGGCCGTGCGGCGGGTGGCACACGAGTACCTCAACGAGGCCGAAGACCACGGCTACTCCCCGGACATCTGCGGATACGTCAAGGCGGACGTCGCCACCCAGATGCGCGGCGGCCAGCTGCCGATGGGCCGGATCCCGAAACCGTCCATTGCCGTCTACACCAACGCCTGCAACACCTACATCAAGTGGGCCGAGATCTGGGAGCGGATGTACAAGGTCCCGGTCGTGACCATCGATGTCCCCGGGACGCGGGCGGCCGGCGCCCAGACATGGCCGGGTGACCCCGACTTCGAGAACGACCGCGCCTACGTCCTGGCCCAGCTGCGCGAGCTCATTCCCACACTCGAGCGGGTGAGCGGCGTCCGCTTCGACATCGACCGGCTGCGCGAGGCCATGGGCCATGCCAACACCATGAACACGATGTGGCAGCGGGTGCTCGAGCTGAACGCGGCCCGGCCCTCGGTGTTCAACGCGCTGTCGGACGGCACGATCTACCTGGGCGTCGCCAACGGCTTCCGGGGCGCGCCTGAGGGAGCCCGGTATTTCACGGAGCTGGTGGAGGAGTTGGCGTACAAGAGCGCGCATGGGATCGGAACGCTCACCGACGAACGCTATCGCCTGCTGTTCATCGGCGTGCCCTGCTACCCGATCTTCCGCCGCTTCACCGAGATGTTCACCGAGCTGGGCGGGACGTTCGTGGGTTCGACCTATCTCCGGTTCGCGTCCGGCGGAGCCAACCTGGGGTTGACCTACGATCTCGACCACCCGCTGGAGAGTCTCGCCGAGGGACTGCTCATCGGGGTCCGGGACGCCATGGACAACATGTTCTTCCAGACGGACATCCTGATCCGGATGCTGGACGAGCTCGGGGCCGACGGTCTGGTCTACCATCCCATCAAGAGCTGCCGGACCGTGTCCACCGGCCTCGCGGACAACCGGCGGGCCCTGCTGGCCGCGCGCGACGTGCCGAGTCTTTTCATCGAGTCGGACATGATGGACCGGCGCGTCGTGTCGGAGGCGCAGCTCAAGAACCGCATCGACGCGTTTTTCGAGGGACTCGCTTCGCGTCGCGCCCAGGCAGCCATCCGAACCGGCTGAGATCCGGCGACGGAGGCACGGGAGAAACGATGGCGTACGCGGCAGGCGTAGACGTGGGCTCGACGCAGACCAAGGCGGTCCTCGTGGACGAAGGGCGCCGCATCGTCGCGCGGGCGCTCACGATGACGGGGGCCAACGTGATCCGGGCGGCCGAGGAGGCGTTCCAGGAGGCGCTCCGCGGCGGCGACGTGCGGGAGGAGGAGGTCGAGTACGTCGTGGGCACCGGGTATGGACGCTACAAGGTGACGTTCGGCAACACCCAGGTCACCGAGATCAGCTGCCACGGCCGGGGCGCCGTCCACATGTTTCCCGCCACCCGCACGGTCGTGGACATGGGTGGTCAGGATACAAAGGCCATCCGCGTCTCGCCGGTGGGTGAGATCGTCGACTTCTGCATGAACGACAAGTGCGCCGCCGGGACCGGACGGTTCCTCGGCGCCGCGTCGAGCGCGCTCGATATCCCGCTCGACCAGCTCGGCCCCACGGCCCTGCGCGGCCAGAAGCCCGTGAAGATCAGCACCACCTGCACGGTCTTCGCCGAGTCCGAAGTCCTGTCCTGGCTCGGCAAGGGCAAGAAGATCGAGGACATCCTGCTGGGCGTGCACCAGTCCATCGCCGGGCGCTCCACAGGCTTGCTCCGCCGTGTCGGGCTCGAGGAGGAGATCACGTTCACCGGCGGGGTCGCGCGCAATGTCGCGATGATCGAGACCCTGCAGGAGAGCCTCGGTCTCCGGGTCAACGTGAGCGAAGAGTCGCACTACATGGGTGCGCTGGGCGCGGCCCTCTTCGCGCTCGATCACATTCTCGCCGCGCGTCACCCAATCCGGCAGGACGCATGACGACCTTCACCGCGGGTATCGACGTCGGATCGACGTACACCAAGGCCATCGTGCTCGACGACGAGCTCCGGATCGTGGGTCGAGCGCTCCGTCCCACCGGGTTCAAGCTCACGCAGGCCGCCGAGGAAAGCCTCACCGCCGCCCTGGCGAGTGCCGGCGTGGACCGGACCGCCGTCCGCTACACCGTGGCCACCGGATTCGGCCGCCACCAGGTGGGCCTGAGCGACGTCCAGGTCACGGATCTCACCGCGGCCGCTCGGGGCGCGACGCACCTGTTCCCCGGCACCAGGACCATCCTGGACGTCGGCGGGCAGACGATGAAAGCGAGCCGCCTCGGGCCCGGGGCCAAGGTGAAGTCGTTCCGCCTCAATGACAAATGCGCGGCCGGGACCGGCGCGTTCCTCGAGAAGACCGCCCGGTACATGGGATTCGCCACCGAGGAGATCGGCCCCCTGGTGGCGACGTCCAAGGACGCCATCGCGATCTCGGGTGTCTGCGCGGTGTTTGCCGAGTCCGAAGTGATCAACCACCTCTCGCAGGGCGTGGCGCCCGCGGACATCATGCACGGCGCCGTCGTCTCGCTGGTGGGGCGCTCCGTCCAGCTGCTCAAGCGTGTGGGGATGGAGCCCGAATTCACCCTCGTGGGTGGCATCCTCCGGTTCGAGCGGATGGCGACCGTCGTGCGGGATCAGCTCCAGGCGGACGTGAACGTGGCGCCCGGCGACCTGGTCCAGTTCACGGCGGCCCTGGGCGCGGCATTGCTCGGTCGACGCCGCTTGCAGCAGCTCGGCGCCGCGGCGGTCGCATGAAGGACGACCCCGGAGTCCCCGACGAGGTCGTGCGGCGGCTCTCGGGGGTCGTGCAGGGGGAAGCGCACCGGATGCTCTCGGAGGCACAACTGGCGCCGGATCCCGCCCGGGTGGCGGAGGGCTGGGAGCGGCGCTTCATCACCGATGGCACGCGTCTCGACGAGGTCGTGGCGCTCTACGAGGCGGCCGGGTTTGAGGTGTGCGCCGACCCGATCCGCGGGGAGGAGTTCCCGGACGATTGCGACGACTGCCAGCTGCTCGGGCTGTTGCGATTCCGGACCATTTACACCCGCCGCCCGCGGGCGACGCGCCGCGGCATTGAGGCGGACCGCCCGGAGGCGCATCTTTGACGCGGGAGCCATGCCAACCTGGGAAGGACCGATGACGATGCGTTGCCAACGCTGCGGTCGCGAAGCGGCCGCCACGGACAAGTTCTGCGCCGAATGCGGCATGTTCCTGCGCGATGCCTGGGTGGACCAGCGGCTCCTGCTGCCACTCCGGCTGGAGATGGAGGGCCGCCACCGGGAAGCGCGCCACGCGCTGGAGCGGCTCGTGGACATGCAGCCTGGAGACGCGCTCGCCCATCATCTCCTGGGAACGGTCTTCTTCCACCAGGGGACGCTGGACCTGGCCATCGAGCGGTACGAGCGCGCCCTCGAGCTGGCGCCCTCCTTCGTGCTCTGCGCGTACGACCTGGGGGTGGCCTATTACCATCGGGGCAACATGCCGTCGGCCATCCGCGCGTACCGCCGGTGTCTGGAGATCGACCCCGACTACAACGCCGCGCACTACCGCCTGGCCATCGCGCTGTTCCATGCCGGCGAGCTCGACAGGGCGCTGGAGCATTTCGAGCGGTGCTCGACGCTCACCCCCGAGTACCTGATGGCCCGGTACCACGTGGGCGTGATCCACGAGCGCCGGGACGACATGGACGCCGCCGCCAAGGAGTTCCGCGCCAGCATGAACGAGGGCATTGGCGAGGTGAGCAGCGTCTATCACCTGGCCATGATCCACCGGCGCCGGGGCGACGACCAGACGGCCAGCGATCTCCTCCGCCGGGCCCGGGATTTCGGGCGTACCGCGACGGCCTGATGAGCGACATGGGTGCCGCCCCGGCCGAGCACGAGCTGATCCACGACTGGTCCGCGGTGGGCGACGATCCCGCCCCGCGGCCGACCGTCGCGATGCTGGACGACGAGACGCTGCGGGACGGGCTCCAAAGCCCGTCGGTGGTGGATCCGCCGCTCGAGCTCAAGGTCGAGATCCTGCACCTGATGAACAGCCTCGGCATCGAAACGGCCGACATCGGGCTGCCCGGCTCCGGCCCGCGGCAGCGCGAGGCGGTGGAGCGGCTGTGCCGGGAGATCGCCGACCACCGGCTGCGCATCCGTGCCAACTGCGCCGCCCGCACGATGATCGTGGACATCCAGCCCATCGCCGACGTCACCCAGAAGACCGGGGTGCCCATCGAGGCCTGCGTCTTCATCGGGAGCAGCCCCATCCGGCAGTATGCCGAGGAGTGGGACCTGCCGCACGTCCTGCGACACACCCGCGAGGCCGTCGAGTTCGGGGTGCGCGAGGGGCTGGACGTCATGTACGTCACCGAGGACACGATCCGCGCTGCCCCCGAGCACCTGCGGGTGCTGTTCACGGCGGCCGTGGACGCCGGCGCAAAGCGTCTCTGTCTCTGCGACACGGTGGGTGCCGCCGTGCCCCGGGGAGTGCACAACCTCGTTCGGTGGGTGCGGGCGTTGCTCGAGGAGCTGGGCGTCGGGGACCGGGTCGGGATCGACTGGCACGGGCACCGTGACCGCGGGCTCGACGTCGCCAACACGATCGCAGCCCTCGAGGCGGGGGCCACGCGGGTGCATGGGACGGCCCTGGGCGTGGGCGAGCGGGTGGGCAACACCCCCATGGAGCAGCTGCTCGTGAACCTCAAGCTGCTCGGCTGGCGCGACGACGATCTCACGAAGCTCCCCGACTATGTTGCCGCGGTCTCCCGCGCGGTGGACATCCCCGTCCCCATCAATCAGCCGATCGTGGGACGGGACGCGTTCCGGACCGCGACCGGCGTGCATGCCGCCGCGGTGATCAAGGCGCAGAAGAAGGGCGCGGCCTGGCTCGCCGACCGGGTCTACTCTGGCGTACCCGCGAGCTGGGTGGGGCGGGGACAGGAGATCGAGATCGGCCACATGTCCGGCGTCTCCAACGTCCTCTACTATCTCGAGAGCCGCGGCCTCCCGAGCGGTCCCGAGGTCGTGCAGGCGGTGCTTGCCGCCGCCAAGCGGTCGGAGCGGCTGCTCACGGACGAGGAGATCCGGGAGGCGATCGCCTCAGCCAGCCCAGCGTAGGGTGCGCCGGTCTATCCTCTTATTGCACAATGAGTTATAGCACGATTCGGTCTGCGTGATCGGTGGGACGTGTCACAATCCACTGCGGTCGAGTGTCTATGCCGAGACACCGTCCTTGCCACCCGTCTCACGTCCGACAGCGTGGCACACGACCAGCGGTCTTCGACTGGATGAGGTTACGAACATGAAACGGCTGAATATCCGCCAATTGGTCCTGCCCATGGCCGCGCTCGCGGTCGCGGCCTGTGGCGACAGCACCAGCAGCAACACCGGCACCGCGACTCTCCGCATACAGCTGACCGACGGGCCCAGCATCGAGTACGACAGTGCCATCGTCTGGATCGGCGCCGTGACGCTGCTCCCCGTCGAGGGCGATCCCATCGTGATTACTGACGAGGGTGGCAGGTTCGATCTGCTCGACCTCCAGAACGGCGTCACGGCCGAGCTGGGCAGCGTGGACCTCGAGCCGGGCGACTACCGTGAGCTGCGCCTGGTCGTGACCGACGCCTACGTCGGGCTCGCGCCCCCATGGGAGTTCGAGGACGGCACCACGGAGCGCTCCCTGAAAATCCCCAGTGGGGCCCAGTCCGGGATCAAGGTGAAGCTCGGCACCGGCGATGGCGACGGCGAAGAGGGCATCACTATCACGCCGGGCGAAACCATCCTTGTGGTGGACTTCGACGTCTCCCAGAACTTCAAGACCCAGGGCAACCCGAACACGCCGGCCGGCCTCAAGGGCGTGCTCTTCACGCCGGTCCTGCGGGCGGTCGTGCGCGACATCGCGGGCAGCATCGCCGGTACGGTGACGTCGTCCGCGGATGACAGTCCGATCGTCGGCGCCACCGTGCGCGCGTCCATTGACGTGGATGGTGAGACCGTCGAGGTAACGGCCGTCACGGGTGCGGACGGGACGTACGTCATCCAGTTCCTGGCGCCCGGGACCTACGAGGTGTCGGTGGACGCCTTCTCGGCGGCCGCCCAGACCGTGGAGGTGGGTGAAGGGGAGGACGTCACGGACGTCGACTTCTCCGGCACCAGCACCTAGCGCGACCGGGCAGGTACCGGCCTGGCAGGAGCAACGGGGGTGCCCACATCGGGCACCCCTGTTTTGTGCGGCCTCCCTCCCCTTCCGCGCTGCCGCCGGACGCCACAGGTTGAAAGCGTATGGCCGACCCGACTACCCAATGCCGATCCTGCCGGACGGGAATCATCGGCCCCCGGCGCTTCTGCCCGGCGTGCGGGGAGCTGTATCCCGGGATGGCCGCCATCCCGGCCACCGAGGTCTCGCTGCGCGACCTCGCCCCGGAAGTCGTGCCGCTCGTGCAGGAGAAGGTCCGGCTCGGAGCGGAACTGGAAGGGCTCGCGGAGCAGAGCGATCATCGCGAGCTGACGGCGGACGAGCGCCGCCGGTGGGAGCAGGCCTACACCCGATGGCGCGACGTCGCGTCCGAGATCACCCTGCTCGTGGACCGCGTCCACCGGCGCGCAGACACCGACCGCCGCAGCCAGGCAACACCTCCCCCGGCGGGGGAGCGGCGCTCGCGCGAAGACCG
>Ga0326597_10008617_pt1 | contig 13742 bp, 10 predicted proteins | sample RVTome_12_FD_203789 | JGI IMG/M metagenome (GOLD analysis project Ga0326597, IMG submission 203789) | Soil microbial communities from uranium-contaminated site in the Upper Colorado River Basin, Wyoming, United States - RVT100D185 | ecosystem: Environmental > Terrestrial > Soil > Contaminated >... | reverse complement strand
AAACCGTCATATCCGTGGGCGCCACCAACCGGATGATCTCAAAAACCCGATGCATCTCAGCCGTCTTGCTCAGTATCCCGCCAAACTCGCCCTTATCATTGAGAGACCGCCGCAGATGGCGAATCTCCATAAAGACTCGCATCTTCTCTAGGGCTGCCCGAGTAGACTGTTGAATCGCCGGTGCACTAAACGGCTTGACAATAAAATCCCTCGCCCCCTGCTTGAGAACCTCCACGGCTGTCTCAATATCTCTGTAGCCCGTAATAGCAATCACCGGAACATCGGGGCAAATCTCTTTCATCCTCGCAATCAATTGAATCCCGTCCATCCCAGGAAGCCGTATGTCGGTAACTACAAGGTCGATCTCTCCTCCACTCAAATATTCCAACGCCTCCTCTGCCGACGGAGCGGTCAATACTCTAAAACCATCTTGCACATACAGCCGCTCCAACTGTTTACTTACCATCACCTCATCATCAACGACTAAAATGCACGGTTTCAACTCGCCCAAGCATCCGGCCCCTTGCTCGTACTTGCCGCCTGCGACCCCTGAAAAAGTGGATCTCGACTCATCGAGTCTCTCGCCTGGGTCTTTGTTGGACGTAACAACCATATCTCTATCGAGTTTGCCTACCACTCGGAGTCCACCCTAATGCGAGGTTACTTCCATCAAAATGGTAAATACGCCTCGGTGTTGGCTCTCTTTTCGAAAGTTAATTTCCCCATGTTGGCGTCGAAGAATATCTTGAGCGATCGCCATGCTCAAGCCAACCCGTTGGTCATTCACTCGGACGAATGGTTGGAACACGTCCTTTTCCTCACAAGCCAAGGAGCTTCCGGAAATACTAGTGACGCATAGTTCAATGAATTTCTTACCATTGATTGTCTTCTGCCCGGCGTCAAGGAGGACATCTCCCCCATTTGGGAGAAGAACCAGAGAAAAATTAATAACCTGTCTCACAGCATTGCGAAATTCTATTGGGTCAACAAATACCTCAGGAAGAGTGTCTTTGCAAAGCATGGAGACGCGAATCCCGTGATCTGCCAAGTTTTTTCCTGCCTGCCGTTTTAGATCCGTCAAAACAACCAATGGGTCCACAACAGAAAACGGCGTTCTGACGGGAGAAAAATATTCATTCGCTTCCGACAGGAATCTCCCGATCTCGTCTACCTTATTAACAATAACATGGTACTCTGAAGGGGCAGCCGTAGGCAGATCTAGAATTTCGATTTGTGACATAATCGTCTGGAGGCTATTCTGGATTGCATGAGTCAACTCGCGAATTATTTTTTCGGCAGAGTGTCGTGGTTTCGCCTCCTCACAGTATGTCTGCTTGCGCCCATCCAAGTCAGACAGGTGCGTGTATGCGCTGCAAATCGCTCCTGTTGCTTCGCCTAGAACCGGACAAGAATCCGAAACATCTTTAAGCCATATCTCGCTCTGGCTCTTATTGGGGAAAAACCGGTATTCACAAGAAACTTCTTTTTCTCCATCTCTCAGTCTCTCCCAAGCCGCTAACAGGTTGGCTCGGTCTTGTGGATGAACATGCTCTATCCAAAGTGTGGGGTTCCGATGAAAGTCTTGCCCCGAAAACCCGGTTAAGCGCGTTGCCGCCGAATTGAGAGTCCACCATCGCCGATCACCGCTCCAGATGGCAATTGGAGATGGGATGGAGTTTAAAATCGCAGTGACGGCCCTGGCCTGAATTTTCAGTGACGAACTAGTCGGCGTAAGACCCATGTCCATATTATTATTTGTACCCCTCTGGAGCGGGACCGGGTAAGTCAATCGTGGTAAACATTTCATTGGTTGCCAGCACGATCAGCGGGCCACTCAGCACAGGTCCAAGTATAACGATAGACGCATCAATTTGTTTCGCATCCGTAATTCCTTGCTTTCACACAGAATCACGAGGTCACCAGCTCCGCAATTCCCTCTCCAAAAATAAAAAAGCTGACTGGGATAACCCCAACCGGGGGTCGCGGCTGCCTGAACTTTAATGCATCACCACCAAAAACCCGGAAGAGCCTATAGTACGATAGGTCCGTGCATATCAACCAAACAAGAAACTGTCAAATGGAAGATCATGAAAATTCTGAACTGGCGTTATAGAACCTCCCTGCCGCGTAACCAGTGACTCAGAAAGAGTGCTACCGTACATGTTGCAGCCGGTCGGTCCGTTAGCCGAAAAGTCGCGGCCATCATAGATGTGGAGTCCTAAAGGCAAGCCCTTAGCACCTTCCAGCACCCCCTTGGGGTGGAGCCTTGAGTGAAAGCCGCCAGCCAACGCCGGGGCTCGAGTCCATGTTGCGAGGCCGACATCGATGGCGAGCCTCCGGGTCATATCAAGCAGGAAATGGCTGAAGAAAAAGCCGTCTGGCCCCCTGCCAATGCCCCCCTCTACGAGAGCTGCTTTTGCGTTTGAGCTTGCGTTGCCGTTTTCGGCGTTTAGGAACAACTGGCGGGAAAAATCGCCGTCAGGCCCTGGGGGAGCGAAAACTGGTTGGGATCATGCGGCTCACAACCGCTGAAACTTTGGTGAGCCACGAGCCGCCGTTCAGTCCTGCGAGTCTTCGCATGCTTAATGTTCCCCGGTCGCAAAAAACACCCATGCTCCCAGTGTGAAAAATCAACGCTGGATAAAAAGGCTTCAGTGCTTTGTGTTGCTTTGACAGCAAAAATGGGACCACTGAGAAGACAAGGCGAAACCCTAGAGGTATCTCCAAGATTATCAGGGAATCTGCGTCCCTCGCAGTTTTAACGATGCGGCGAGATGGAATCGGGAATCCCAATTTCTAAGAACTCCCGCCGCAAATCTTTGGCGTCTGTGCGAAGCGCTGCCCCTCTCTGGCAATACGGATTGGACACTCACCCGCTAATAGTTTAGCGGAGAGGGCGAGTAAGGTGTCGAGGGGTGATGGAGAATCTAGTTTTAACTTTCATAACGCGATTTTATTTCTCTCCCAATGTTGAAAGGGCGCGACTCCGATAGCCACTGTCATAAGATATCAGACCCGTTTTGGTTGCAAAAATTACGCAATCCGATTTTAAACAAGATTGCGGCTAGTGTAGCGGCAATGGGATTTAACTCTCTGGGCATTCTCAAGTTTGCCCCTATAATCATGGCCACAACTTGTACGGCTGAACGAGTTACCTGATCAGACATTCGCAAGATATCCTCATTGCCAATCGCTTTTCGAATATCGGCGCTAATTTCCGAAAAATGTTTTATGCTGTCTTGTTTTAGCTCCTCGCTTATTCGCGCCCGTTGAAGCGTTGAACTCCGGGTTTCCCCAGCGCAACCCGACGCAGGCCTCCCAAATCGACATGGAATCGAGGATCAAAGCCGGAAAGGTACCGGTAAAAGTGTGCTTCAAATGAAGAGACAGGTCCTAGAGGTTGACAACATGGGGGCCCGGGAAACTTTTTAGCGCATTCCGGCTGTCCACAACGAGGGAACTGTGGTTTGCGATCATCTCGTAGTCAAAACTGGAATGGTCCGTTAGCACAACAAGACAATCCATCGATTCAATGGTTTTGGGCGCAAGCTTGACAGATTCAATCCTACTTCCGTCGATTTCGAGGGACGGAACGTACGGATCGGTATAATATACAATGGCTCCTTTCTCGCGCAGCCCCCGGACTACGTCCAGCGCTGATGATTCTCGGAGATCGCTAGCATCACGTTTGTACGTTACTCCGACTGCGAGGACCCTAGATCCTTTCAAGCTTTTCTGCCTCTCATTCAAAGCATCCGCCACTCGTCCAATCGCGAACCTAGGCATCTCGCTGTTGATGTGTCCGGCCAACTCAATGAGCCGCGGCTCAACGCCGTTCATTCTTGCCTTCCATGTCAGATAGTGAGGATCCACAGGGATGCAATGACCCCCAAGACCCGGTCCCGGATAAAAGGGCATAAATCCAAAAGGTTTGGTTTGGGCCGCCTCGATCACGTCCCATACGTTGATGCAGAGCTTGTGACAGACTAGGGCCATCTCGTTGGCTAAAGCGATGTTGACGCTACGAAAGGTGTTCTCAAGAAGCTTGACCATCTCTGCCGTTTCCGGCGAGGCGACGGGCACAATCGTTTCGACGAAGTTCCGGTAGAGCAACGCCGCGAGTTCCGTGCAGCGACGCGTCATGCCGCCGATCACCTTGGGGATATTCCGTGTCGTATACTTCTTGTTGCCTGGATCGACGCGCTCGGGAGAATAGGCGAGGAAGAAATCCTTTCCCACTTCCATGCCCGTTTTTTGCAAAATTGGAAGGACCAATTCCCGGGTTGTGCCGGGATAAGTGGTGCTCTCGAGGATTATCAGCTGTTCGGGCCGCAAATGGTTACGAATCGCCTCAAAAGCAGCGATGATATACGAAAGATCGGGGTCTCTGGTCTTTCGCAGCGGGGTCGGAACGCATACACTTACCGCATCAAGGTTTTCGACAGCGGCGAGGGACTGAGTTGCGTTAATCTTTCCGGCAACCACTAAAGGGAAAAGGGTGTCATTGGTCACGTCCGGGACGGGAGAAATTCCGGCATTGATTGACTCGACCTTACGCCGATCGAGGTCGATCCCGGTCGCGTGAAAGCCAGCTTGAGCCATTTCAGTTACCAGAGGCAAACCGACGTACCCCAATCCGATGACGCCAAGTCGCGCCGACCGATTGCCGATTTTGTACTCCAATGCTCGTCCTGCTTGATGAGTTTGTAACGTCAAAGTTTCGGCAATCTGCATGGCTAGACCTCCTCGATGTTTCGAAACACTTTTGTCATTTCTCTACAATTGACCTGATATTTTCAAAACGTTCTTGGATCTTCAGGCTTTCGTGTGGTGAAACGGGCCAACGCTATTTCAGTGCAAGGACTCGGAGATTGCACCGCCGAGGCCCGCCGCCAGGCAGGCGGGAGGGCGCGGAGAAGAGGGAGTAGAAAGTAATCTCTGTGAACTCTTGCCCTGTGGAATACCGGGCTGCAATTCCACAGGGCGAGTGTCTTTGTGGTAAATAACGATTGCTTTTTTGGTTGCGGCTTCGCCGCGCTAGGCTATTCGTGTCTCTGTGGTGAGGAACGGTTCGGAGATTGCACCGCGGATCAGCCCCAGGCTGATCACCCACAACTTTCACGGCTGAGGCGCGTCCCTCAAAGGACTCGGGACGTGGTGAGCCAGCCGAACCACGGAGGTCACTGAGAAAGTCGAATGGTTTTTTCCGCCTGACTAAGCCAAGACTGATTTGCGAAAACGATAGGGCATTAACAAAAACACAGGCGCCAAGATCAAATTGCAAATCGAGATTCCCGGCAAGAGACAAGTTTTCCAGACGATATCGAGGTTTCTCACGCTGAAAAAGAATCCTTGAGATCGTCCCTCGACTAGGTAATCATCGATAAGGCGGTAAAGAATTTTCACGTTGACCCTGCCGAATGATCGCCCGCGCAAGGAGAGTTCCCGAAGAACTTCCGGCTCAATGTTAACGAGTTCATATTGATGCAGATAACTCAGCAGGAGATAAACATGAGCCGAGGCTACGGAACCGTCGCTCCAGCTCAATATTTTTTCCCAATCAATCCTTGCTTTGGTATTCTTGAGTAGATAAATCACATCTAACATTGCGACCATTCCGCTTATGAGATCAAAAGTTGCAGCCCAGTGACAAGCGATATAAACAATTTGAAGCTCATCGCTAAGGCGGTTTACCTTCCTTCCCGCAAATAGCGAGGGACAAATTTGCCTTCTGAGGTTTTCAAGGCTGAAGACCTTATCTGTACCCAATCTGCTTCTCATGGGAAACAGCCCGCGATGAACTTCCAACCAGAGATGTTTTTTAGGGTGAAAATAAGGTGCCTCGTGGTGATGGGTTGCATAAAAGTCCCCGCAGCTATTAGACGGCTGGAAATAACCAAGTTTGGAAATAATCTTGCTTACGATCGGTATGGCGTTCTCTTCAACCAAAAAGTCGATGTCGCGCATGAGTCTAAGATGCGGCTTGGGGTAATACTGATCACAGATGGATATTCCCTTAAGAAGGGTCACGGGAGGGACATACCCTTCGCACGCGTCGATGACCTCGTTCATAGCATCCATCATCTCTGCGCTGATTATTCTCGCGGTCAGATCCGCAGCCTTTAACTGACTCCACAGAGTTGACCTCTGTGCGTCTGGGTCGGCTTTTGTCATGTGCACAAGCAGAGGGCCCAGTCCTGTTTTCAAGGCACGCCTAATTTGGGCCTCAGTACAACCGGCCAGCGGGAAATTTTCCCGATCCCGGGACGCAGCCTCGAGTAGTGAAATCAGGAGCGGCTTCGGTTTTCGGAGCGGTGTCATTCCCGCGCCCGCAATTCTGTGGAACCCGCCAGGCAAGCCCCGGGCACCATTTTCATCGCCCTTTGACTCGCTGCGCTCGCTCAGGACGACCTCTCGATTTTCGGGCGGAATCCCAAGCGAGTGGCCCCGGGCGGCCGGGGGCCGAGTCGAGGGGTCGAGTTCGGAAAATATCAAGGAAGGACTTAAATTGGACGTTTATACAGGTTATCTTTCACTTCTATCAGAGTGTCCTTTAGAAGAACACAGGTCGTGCAGTTTCGGATGACCCGGAGTTATCTGGCTGCTCCAAGAAGGCCCATTGAGCACCACCTCTTCGGAGCGATCGCTTTATGCTTCAAATGGTTCCTGTGAGCGGCGTCCTCAATCGAAACACCAAGTCCTCTCCTTCTTGCCCAAGAGTAAAGTTCGAACATTCGGGTCCCTTGACAAAGAGATAATTCTGGCAGGTCCGGTCTGGTTAGTATCTTGAGTGACGATTGTCGCCCCCAGTGTGAACTGAGAGCTTCTGGCAAAAAGGTTTGTCAGATGGCTCGTGGGTTCTGATGACATTACGCTGCCGCCGCAATGCCGCCGACGCGAAAACGATTCGATTATTAATCGCGTCTGGTATCTATCTTAGTAGACGCGATTGTATTAACGCCAGCGATCTCTATCTATCTTTGTCTTTGTCTTTATCGTAAGCTGAGTAGTCCTTATCGTAATCTTTGTCCTTGTCTTTGTCCTTGTCGTCAAACCCTCCGGAACCAGATCCGGCGAAAGTCGGTGCAACAGTTATAGTCAAGATCAACGGCGCTATATAAGCGACCCGTTTGATGGCGTCTCTCCTGGTAATTTCTTCAGACATGATATGTTCCCCCTTTTGTGGTTGAAGTTTAGACCCAGTCTTTTTATTTCAAAGCGACATTTTTTGCAACACCCCCGTAAGCGTTTCTCACGAGGGCACATGTTGCGGCAAGATCCCCTAAGGCCAGTTCGAAGCAGGCAGATTTTCCGACAATCTGTATCGCTCCATCTAGTCCCTCTCCTCTGTGGGCGAGCGGGTTAAGAGCGTTCGCGAATAAACGCGCGGCTGCTTGAGCTCGGCTTATCGGCTCGACGGACGGAACGAAAACCCGAGGCTTGACCCGCAAGAAGAGGACAGCCTCCAAAGGCGTAGGCTCGATACCGACCTTACCGGGTAGACAATCAGCCGGTATGTGCATCGTTCTCGATGTGCGGAGCGTTTGATCGGGTAAACGATATGGTCTCGGCGGCGTTGTCTTGAGGCAAATCGCATGAGGATACGGGAGAACCGCCATCCTATCCAGATCCACCGGGGCGAGCTCATCGCTCAGGTAGGAAAAACCTTCGTGCAAAAGTCCCCACGTTGTGGTTGACTTGCCAAACCCGGACGGGGCGACGATTAAGAGAGCTTTACCTTCGAACGCAATCGCGGCAGAGTGAAGAAAATAGAGATCACGACGAAGTTTTTGGAGTTCTATCGTCATGTCCTTCTCAAACAAAAAAAGAAACTGTGCACTATCAGATGTCACCACCGGATCCACGCCGTCACGTGAGATAACCAAGCCTCCGCATGCCTGCTGTCGAGTTATCCTATAACGTAAAAGGGAGTCCTTGCAGTTACCTCTGAGTTGGCCGTAGTTGGCGGTCAGAAGAGCCTCGGCTTGGCTGTCCCGGCAGTCCACCCGAACACTGCAGCCAAAGATCGAAAGTTCCAGTAAGCTCATAGCTAGATCAAGGAGGTTTGCTTCGTCAGCAGACCGGGTAGGACATTGCTGATGACTCCTCCAGTCTAGAGGAATATCGCTGATTCGCGCCGCGAGCCGCCCCGATCCGGATACTCCAGAACCAAAGGAGAGTACTTTTGGAAAAGGCCCCTAGGGCACCTCTTCCTGTATACACATAGACCATTTTGGATCCACATCAAATTTACCTAATCCAGAAGATTTAATTCCCGAAATTTTTCAATGGCATCTCTTATGTCCTTTGTTGCCACCTCCACGTCCACGTCGTAAGCGTGCGCGAGTTGTCCTGCAATGTCCTCAATTGTCACTTGCCCATTGCACTGGTTCCATATGAGGCTCGCTGTTTGATTGAGTTGGTGGACACGTCCCCCGTTACGGTCTAAGATCACAGCTTCGCCGTCTATCATTCGAACATTAAGATCCGACCGTCGCTTGGGAAGAAAACTGGTCTTTGCCGAGCTGCCGCTATTTTGTTGCACGAGTCTCTCCTAGTTGCAAAAGTGGTCGCACTTAAGTCAGCAAAGTTATCGAGCGCTAAACAAAGTAAGCATATGCATTTACCGGGCTTACAGTACCGAGACTATTTCGGTACGCATCTTCCGCCGACGTAGGCGGCCTCTTCTACCCATTATGCGCAGTTCTCTTCGGCAAATTTGATTCACAGTAAGCGCCGGTGGGAGTGACTGACTGAACAAGTAGATCGGGTCATGTCAGTGAAGGTAATCTGGAGTTACCCGAAGTCGGGCCAAAGCGTCGCGCGCCGCCCGATGTGCGCTGTTCAGGCTCAGTACTTGCTCGTATGCTTTTCTAGCGTCGCTAACTCGGTTGAGCGCTTCGAGAGAAAGAGCACGGTAAAATTCAGTCTCGGATGTCGGATGCCGTTTCGCAGCGGTGTTCAGATACACCAATGCCTCTTCGTATCTCTTCAGTTTGTATAAGACTCGGCCCTGACGATAGGCGACATCATGGTCGCTCGGGTCTACTTTTAGCTCGGCCGCATAATTCTCCAGCGCTGCCTCCAGTTGTCCACTCTTCTCATAGGCCGAGCCGATATTGAAGTACGCGTTATCCGTATTGGGGTCCAGAACGAGAGCCGTCCTGAACTGCTGGATCGCCTCGATATGCCGGTCCAGCGCCAACAGTATAGATCCATATCTGCGGTACGCAGGCGCAGTCTTCGTTGAGGCTGCGTGCTCGGCGTAGTACTGGAGCCTTTCGCGTGCGAAGTGCGTCTCGAATTCGGCCACATTATGCGACGCCAAGTCTTTCCAGCGGCGGGCAACTGCTGAGTCGCCCAGAAGAAGATCGGCGTGAAGTGCGAGATGGATCGGGTCGATTTCGATCGGTTTCAAAGCCGTCGCTATGTCGTCGAGACTCATGCTGTTGAGTAGCCTGCGTTTGAATCCATCGAAGCCACGTCGACCTAGTCGGGCAATCTCAAATTCGAGTACCGGGTAATCAAGCGTGTTCACGGGCGCGTGAGGGTCGCCGCCCAGCTTCAGTACTTGGGTGCTGAGCAGTCCGTACGGAATCCATTCGGGACGGAGCCCATTCTTTGCAAAGAAATAGTCTGCGAGAACGCTGTCTTCTGGAATCAGTTTTGGTTGGCGTAGCGCAATCGGATCTTGAGAGCACATGAGAAGGAAGTACGTGGTTTTGATCGCAGCAATCCAGCAATACCGGAAGGATTGACCTAGCGTTTTGAGAATGATGTCCATCCCGCGATCGCCGATTCGCGAGTCGATCCAAGTGACATAGATGCCATCGGTCGCTAATAGCCTACGAACTGATTCGAAGAACTCATATGTATAAAGCTTTGAGGAACTGAAATAGAGCGGGGATGTAACAGTGTTGATGATAAGCGAATACTGTTTTATTGAGGACTTTGCGAAGTGAATACCATCATCAATAAAGATTTGGACACCTCGCCTCGACTGAACGTCAAAGTTATATTCCGCCATACGATGTAGGTTCTGCACCACGACCGGATTGATCTCGACAGCGTCAGTGCGATCGAAAAGCAAAGCTACCGTGCCCCCTGTGGCTCCACTACCAAGGCCTAGCACAAGCGCCTGATCGGTTCGCGGGGCGAACAGTGCTGGAAAAGCTCCGACAATCTTCTCGGCGGGAGACTTAAGCGAGATGCTGACGTAGCCGTTGATAAAAAACTGGGTATTATCGCCTGTGTGTGTGAGGGAGAACACGTCCTGATACCCTTTGAATTTTTCCGAAAACCGCAGTTCCGCCCGCGCTTCACTCAATTCTGCTCTGGAGTGAAAGGACGTCTGTCCGATATACAATAAATTCTCGTCCCATATAAAACGGTGAAAAACGATGACCATGATGAGTAGCGACACCGAACCTAATAAAGACATTCTATCGAACCTGCCATATATGACCGCGGCAAATGCCGTCAATCCGGCGATGAGGACAATTAGGATTCCATAGTCGAAATACTGGTGCAGTATGAATGCCATCAGTAGAAAGCCTAGAGCGTTCGCGATCGAGGAGGTGAAAAGGAGCCGCCCGGATTCTCGCGCCACGTCTTTTTGTTGGGCGAGCAGCGCCGGGATGGTTGCACCAAAGAAGACCGCCGGCGCACCCATCAGAAACGTAAGCATCCCTAGCTTCAGCAGAACAATCAGGACAGGATTCTGCACCGCAATCGGATGGAAAGAGGCATAGAGGTTGGCAATCCAGCCAAACCCGCCCATCAGCCATGCAAGCGATGCCAGGGCTCCTAACATCAGCCGTCCGAAATCCGTGCGGAACCGTTCGGCAAATTCCGAGCCCAAAGCAATGCCCAGAAGGATAAGCGCCAAGATGAGGGCGAAGGTTTCTCGGAATGGGCCGAGCACGCACTCCGCCAACTTGACCATCAGCAGTTGAAAGATTGCTGATGCGATGCTCGCGACGGCGAGGGCGCCCAATTGAGACGATGGAAACCTGATGTAATTTACGACCGGGCGTGGCGAATTAAGAAACTGCCGGTAGCCGAGCAATAGACTGATTGAGACAGCTGCGTTTATCCCAGCGATGATCAGCACGGTATTGCGGATGCCAAATATCCGCAGAAACCAGAACTCGATAAGGAGAGCCATCGCAGCCGCGCCGATATTGTATACACAGTAGGCCCGAGCGAAGACCCGACCCGAGTTCATCTGACTCAGATAGCCGGCGAACAGCGGCACGCTGCAGCCGATGAGAAATGCAGGAATACTGAGCACCAGAAAGCAGACGACAATAGCCCCCGTCAGTCCACTACCCAGACGGGCGGCAGCATACAGGCCGCTGTCCAGGTGGGATGCGCCAACAGCAATCACCACGCCACAAACCCCGATACTCGCCTCGATCAGCCACAGAAAATGGCAGAAGCGGTGGGCATACAGCGTCCCGACACCTATTCCCAACAGAAACGTGAGAAGAACCGACGCGCTGACGGCAAATTGGTCGCCGATGAAGTTACTGAGTATTCTGCCGTAGAGGATCTCGTACGAGATGCCGCAGAAACCGGAAAGTAAGAGCAGGAACTGGAATCCATAATGTGTCTCGGTAGGCCCCGTTGATGAACCCCCCGAACGTGAAGCGGTGTTGCCCCAAGCCATAAGCCGATCGAAAAGTAGAGGCACCTGAAAGCTACGGACACATGGTAGGATCATGAATCAACAAGCGCAGATACGGTGGTTGGGTTCTGTCACGCTCCAGAATAAAAGCCTCTGCACCAGCTTTCGGATCGCATCATCGCTGTAAAAGGATGGTGGTGAACAGCTTCAGCAGACACGAGTTCAGCGAATGCGTTTGAAAGGCTGTAAACCATATTTCACGACCAGTCGTAGAGGCCGAAAGCCGTAATGGAGGAACGTAAGAACCTTAGGAAGAGGCCACAGTTCGCGCTCCACCGAGGTTGGAGAAAAAATGGAATCTAGATATTGCGAGACGTATTCAGAGCAATACTGTACCCGTTGGACCCATGATTCATTTATCTTGAGGTAGAAAACAAACTTCTTACTCACTCTCGACGATTCGTCAGTTTCGGCGAAAAGTCTACGAGAGACTTCGGTCGCAACCGACCTGGCCACAGTGTCCGAGCGGATGTTTTTGGCGAGATCATGCGGCAGAGTCGCTCCCAAAAGCTCGTGGGCCAACAATAGTCCGATGGCAACCATGCGTCTGTTCCCATTTATAAGCGTATGTTCCAAAATAATTCCCCGATCCTTGCTTTGTATAACCTCGATCGTTTGTGCCACGTCGCATACCCACTTTAATTTTTCCCATAAGTGCTTGCAGCCGTGTGCGCAGAGGATTAGAAGGAGTGCCGCAGGAGAAAACGTGATAACGGATGTCTCTCGTACGTGAAAGCGTTCAAGGTGATTCCAGAGAAGCTCAGATTCAGGTGAGAAAGAAAATAGTCTCTCGGTGATTCTCCACTGAAGATCGACTATTATCTTTCCGTCATCACGCATGAATGTATAGAAATTTGGGCTCAGAGGAGCTTTTCGATTAGATTCAGCATCGGCATCGAGAAAATCGCCGCCGTTCTCGCTCGCTGAGCGCCTGGGTCTGTATCCCTCGGAAAGCAACACTTCTTTCGCTCGCGGAATGTCCTGTTTGCGAACGAGAATATCGAGGTCGCTGAACTGGCGGAGGGCAAGATTACCGTAGACGGACGCCGCCAGAATGGGTCCTTTAAATGGAACCGCACGGACTCCTCGTTCTTCCAATGCCTTGATAAGTTTCAGCAATTCGAGCGTGAGAAGGAGGTTGCGTTTTTCATTTAACTCGTAACATTCTTTTAGAAGTTCCCGCTTTGCAGCAGGCACGGCATCGGGACAAACCTGATTAAGGGTGCGATACAGCAGAGGCAGCACGCCATGCGAGTTGCCTGCTGAGATCAAGTAACGCCAATCGGTTGCTTGGCTAGCCAGTGCCTGGATTCGCGCGGCTGTTTGCGGATCGATGTGCGTGCGAGCGCTACAGAGAAGGAGTTCTGCCTCGGGTCGCAGGCCCACACCGCATATGTTTTTATACAATTCTTGCAAAGCAAAACCGAGTTAAAATCCTAGCCAAAGATATTTGAAATGTTCGGATGAAAAGGAGATCGGAAAAACGTGTCTCGCGCAAAGGCGCAAAGGGCGCCAAGGTGACGGGCCGAGGCACGTCATCCCGAGCGAATGCGAGGGATCTAAGAAAGATTTCTCCCTTCGGTCGAAATGACAAAGGTTCTTTCTTTGCGTGCTTGGCGTCTTGGCGCGATAAAATTTCCTGGAGTCGTTCTGTTCAACACGTCCAAGGTAAGTATCTATCTAATCCGGCCGGCCGTGCCCGGCAATGACCGCATTGAGGACTCTATTCAGAGGGAGTAATGGGACTTGCAAGAGCCATTTTCAGCTTGGTCGTTTCTCTTTCGACTCGATGGACGATCTGCATCGAGGTGCCAGGATTGAGCGGACGGAAAGTTGGCACGATCTCAAACAGCAATTTAACGACCTCTGTTGTTTGGCCTTTGATAGCCAAGCGCTCAAGCTCAGAAATCTTGCGAGATAGGACATCAAATTCGGGTATCCACCCAGATTCGACCCGCATGATTTTATCGACTGTTGATGAGCCGAGAGTCTCATCCATCCCGACGAGTTCTTCGCGTAGTTTCTCACCAGGACGAAGACCAATGAAAGTGAT
>Ga0326597_10008616_pt1 | contig 13742 bp, 14 predicted proteins | sample RVTome_12_FD_203789 | JGI IMG/M metagenome (GOLD analysis project Ga0326597, IMG submission 203789) | Soil microbial communities from uranium-contaminated site in the Upper Colorado River Basin, Wyoming, United States - RVT100D185 | ecosystem: Environmental > Terrestrial > Soil > Contaminated >... | reverse complement strand
CGACTGGTTGAATCACCGACCCGCCGAGTTGTCGGGCGGTCAACAACAACGGGTGGCGGGGCTCGACTCTTCGGCCGCGAGCGATGTGTTTCGCTCGGCTCCGCTTCCATCGTCGAGGACTCCGGGATCACCGTCCTAATGGCGACCCACGACCCGCTCACCGACGAGTACGTGGACGCCGCCACCCATCTCGAAGGCGGGGGGCTGACGGTTGACCGAATCTGATACCCCGGTCTTCAGCGAGACCTCACCCACGCCTCCACGAATCGAGTTGCCCGGAATTCACAGGGATCGTCCACGAGGCTCAGGATCAACTGCCCATCGATCACGAGGACTTCGTAGACCCCGGTTTGGCCGGCGCATTCCCCATAGATGTCGGTGACGAAGTTCACATTGATCCCGTCCCGGGCCAGGAAGCCACTCATCAAAGGGTCGTTGGGATCCGAAGCCGGCATCTCCAAGGCCTGGTAGAAGCCATCGTCGGCGATCTGGAGGAACAACTCCCCGTTCTCCCAATCGCCGGCCAGGTCGCTCAAGGCAAACTCGACAGTGGTCGTGGGGGGATTCACGGCGACAGACGTCGGCGTGGCCCCGACCACTTCAACGGAGGGTGAGCATGCTGTCGCCAACATCACCGCTGTGGTCAGGAGTGCCGATGCTGGCGGGGCCCAGCGTTTCATCACGACGACGTTAAGGCCGGCTGTTGAACATGTGCTCGGAGCCGCCGTAATCGGGTTGCACAGGTCCGTATGTGACCCCTGAGCGTCCCAATTACGGGTGGGTCACCCGTGGGTGGGGAACCCGAGATCCACGCCGCGGTGGATGGGGTCGGCCCACCTCGAGATGACCACCTTCTGCCGAGTGTAGAAATGGACCCCTTCGGGGCCGTAGATGGCGTGGCTCCCGAAGATCGAGGCCTTCCAGCCGCCAAAGCTGTAGAAGGAGAGGGGCACCGGGATCGGCACGTTGATCCCGACCATGCCCACCTGGATCTCCTGTTGGAACTTGCGGGCCGCGCCGCCGTCGTTGGTGAAGATGGCAGTCCCGTTCCCATACGGGTTCTCGTTGATGAGACGGATCGCATCCTCGAAATGCTCCATCCGAACCGTCGAGAGCACCGGGCCGAATATCTCGTCGGTGTAGATCGACATGTCGGGAGTCACCTGGTCGAAGAGGGTAGGGCCGAGAAAGAACCCCTCTTCGTGGCCATCGACCACCAGATCGCGACCGTCGGCAACCAGAAGCGCGCCTTCGGAAACGCCGGCCTCAACGTAGCCCCGAACCCGGTCGAGATGGGCCTTGGTCACCAAGGGCCCCATCTCCACCCCTGGCTCGTCACCAGGCCCGACCTTCAGCTTCTCGATCCGGGCCTGGACGCCTTCGATGAGCCGGTCGCCGGCCTCGCCGATCGTGAGCACCGCTGAGATCGCCATGCAGCGCTCCCCTGCCGAGCCGTACCCGGCGGACACTGCCGAGTCGGCGGCGAGGTCGATGTCGGCGTCGGGCAACACGATCATGTGGTTTTTGGCCCCGCCGAGTGCTTGAACCCGCTTGCCGTTGCGGGTCCCGTTCTCGTAGATGTAGCGGGCGATAGGTGTCGAGCCCACGAAAGAGACAGCAGCGATGTCGGGGTGGGCGAGGATGGCGTCAACGGCTTCCTTGTCGCCGTGGATGACGTTGAAGACTCCCTCCGGCAACCCGGCTTCGGCCAGCAACTCCGCTCCGAGCATCGACGCCGATGGATCCTTCTCAGAGGGTTTGAGAACGAAGGTGTTGCCACAGGCGATGGCCAACGGATACATCCACATCGGGACCATGGCGGGGAAATTGAACGGGGTGATACCCGCCACCACCCCAACCGGCTGACGGATGGTGTAAGTGTCGACCCCGGACGAGACCTGCTCGGAAAAGTCGCCCTTGAGCAGGTGGGCGATGTTGCAGGCGAACTCGACTACCTCCAGACCTCGCTGCACTTCGCCCATAGCATCATCGATCGTCTTGCCATGCTCGGCGGTGAGAAGCTTGGCGAAGTCGAGCTTGCGGGCCGTCACCAGTTCACGAAAGGCGAACATGATGTTCTGGCGCTGGGTTAGCGACGAAAAGCGCCAGGTCTCAAAGGCGTTCCGCGCCGATTGAACGGCCCTATCGACATCGGCCGCCGAAGCCAAGGGCACTTCCGCCGTCTGTGACCCGGTGGCCGGGTTGTACACGGGACCGACCCGGGTGGAGGCACCCGCAGTCGTTGAGCCGTCGATCCAATGGTTGATGGTGCGCATGAGTCCTCCGGTCACCCCTCAAGGTAGTCGGCCGCCCGAAGCCGGGAACTTGGGGCTGTTCCGTTAGCGGGAGAATACCGATACCTTTTCGGACAACAGCACCGTGTTCGCGCCGGCGACCGGTGTTCCCTCTCTCACCGGCGATCGGTATGCCCCTCGACACCACCGCCATACCGCTGGTTGCCTACGCAGTCGGCTTTCAGACTTTGGTCTATGTCCTCCTTCCCGGCAGGTTTCGGGCGAGGTGGGCTCCGTTGGTCACCGGATCCGTCGGTGCAGCGCTGGTGATCGCCGCCGGAGCCTGGTTCGGTTTCGACACCATTGGCCTCGGGGTGCCCAACGGCGGCACCGTGGCGGCATGGGGAGTGGGCACCATCCTGGTGATGAGCATGGTTGCAATGGTCATGCTTTCCCACCCACAACTCCGCGGCCAGCTCGCCAACCCCCGGATGGCGGCGATGAGCCCTCGGGAGGCAGCCTCGCAGATCTTGATCCGGATCCCGATCATGACCGCGTTGATCGAGGAAGCAGTGTTCCGAGGCGTGCTCCACACCGCTCTGATGGCCCTCTACCCCGCCCCAATCGCGCTGTGGGCCGGCGCAGCCTTGTTTGGGATGTGGCACATCGGGCCCGGTCTCGACCAGGCCCGATCGGCGGATCGGCGCAGTGTGGCCAGTGTGGCCCACGTTCTCGTCACCGTGATGGTGACCACCATCGTGGGCGCAGGCCTGGTCTGGCTTCGGCTGGAGACCGGGTCGATCTGGGCGCCGTTGGCGGTACACGCCGGTCTCAACATGACGATGGCGGTGTTCGCCCGGACTGCGGCCTCATACCGGCCGACTTTGCCCTCGACCAACCTTCCAGTGACCCTGGGTCAAGAAGCCGTCTGAACCACACGGTCTCGGGCAAACAGACGCCGGTCGGCCGGAGCTACCGCTCCATCGCAATACTCTCGTACCGCCAAGTCGGCCGCCATACTCAGATCAGGTACTGATTCCTCCCCCGCCGTAGATAACGCCCGTCACCGGGGGCTCCGTGGTAGGCACCGGCCTCGATGATGGTTTTTCCCCGGCTCAGTACCGTGTCCACCTGGCCGGTGATCTCCAACCCTTCGTAACAGGAGTAGTCAACCCACATGTGGTGGGTCTCGGCGCTGAGGGTGTGGCTCGCCCCAGGGTCGAACACGACGATGTCGGCGTCGGAGCCGACTGCGATCGTTCCCTTCTGCGGATAGAGGCCGAACATCTTGGCGGGGGTGGTGGCAGTCACCTCGACGAAGCGGTTCAAACCCAACCGCTCCTGGTGGACGCCACCGTGGTAGATCAGCTCCATTCGGTGCTCGACCCCGGGGAGGCCGTTGGGAATCGCTGCGAAACTGTCCCTCCCCAATTGCTTCTGGGTCCCGAACTGGGGATGGTCGCCCCAACAGAACGGGCAGTGATCGGTGGAGACGATTTGGAGGTCGTTGGTGGCCAGACCTCTCCACAGGGTCTCTTGATGCTCCTCGGCTCGATCCCGCAGCGGGGGTGAGCAAACGTACTTGGCCCCCTCGAACCCGTTGCCCAGGTCATCGAGAGACAGAAACAGGTACTGGGGACAGGTCTCGCCGAACGCGTTCTGGCCGTCATCCCGGGCCAGTGTCAGCTCCAACAAAGCCTCTGCCGCCGACATATGAACCACATACAGCGGGCAGCCGGCCAGCTCGGCCAGCTTGATCGCCCGGTGAGTCGCCTCGCCCTCGAGGATCGAGGGCCGGGTCAGTCCGTGATAGATGGGATCGGTATGGCCTCTGGCGAGAGCCTGCTCGACGAGGACGTCGATGGCGATCCCGTTCTCGGCGTGCATCATGATGGTCGAGCCGTTCTCCGCTGCCTGCTGCATGGCCCGGAAGATCTCGCCGTCGGTCGAGTAGAAGACACCCGGGTAGGCCATGAACATCTTGAACGAGGTCACACCTTCGTCGAGAGCGGTGTCCATCTCCTTGAGCGCCTGCTCGGTGACATCACCAACGATGAGATGGAACCCGTAGTCGATGGCGCAGTTGCCGTCGGCCTTGCCCATCCAGGCCTCGAACCCGTCCATCAGGTTCTGGCCCTTGGTCTGGACGGCGAAATCGATGATCGTTGTGGTCCCACCCCAGGCTGCAGCCCTGGTCCCGGTCTCGAAGGTGTCCGCCGCCCTGGTCCCGCCAAACGGCAGCTCCATGTGGGTGTGGACGTCGATGCCTCCAGGGATGACGTACATGCCCGAGGCGTCGATCACCTTGTCGGCACCCGCCTCCCAATCCTGCGAGCCTGGGCCAGCCAGGGCGACCACCTTCTCTCCGTCGATCAGGACATCAGACGGGGTCGTCGCATTGGCGGTGACAACGGTGCCATTCTTGATGACGGTCCTTGCCATGTCTCCTCCCCTTCAGGGTGCAACCAGGTCGCCGTAGGCGTCGGGACGGCGGTCCCGGTAGAACGCCCACTGCTGGCGGACCTCGTCGATCAGGTCCAAATCGAGATCCCGGATCACCAGTTCATCTTCGGTGTCGGAAGCCGATTCACCGATGATCTGCCCCCGGGGGTTGACGAAGTAGGACGACCCGTAGAAGTCGTTGTCCCCGAACGGCTCCTTGCCTACCCGGTTGATGGCTCCGATGAAATACTCGTTTGCCACCGCCGACGCGGGCTGCTCGAGGTTCCACAGATACATCGAAAGGCCGCGGCTGGTGGCCGATGGGTTGAACACGATCTTGGCGCCGTTGAGACCCAGGGCCCGCCAGCCCTCCGGGAAGTGCCGGTCGTAACAGATGTAGACGCCGATCTTGCCCACAGCGGTGTCGAATACCGGATAACCCATGTTGCCGGGGCGGAAATAGAACTTCTCCCAAAACCCCTTGACATGAGGGATGTGGTTCTTGCGGTACTTGCCGAGATACGTCCCATCGGCGTCAATGACAGCGGCGGTGTTGTAGTAGAAACCCTCCTGCTCCTTCTCGAAGATCGGCACGACCAGGACCATCCCGGTCTCCTTGGCCAGATCCTGCATCAACTTGGTGGTTGGCCCGTCGGGAATCGGCTCGGCATACTCGAAGTGCTCATTCTCCTGGACCTGGCAGAAATAGGGCCCGTAGAACAGCTCCTGGAAGCACAACACCTTGGCTCCCTGCTGCGCCGCCTCACGGGCATAGTCGGCGTTCTTTTTGATCATCGAGTCCTTGTCCCCGGTCCACTCGGTCTGGACCACGGCGGCTCTCACGATGTTCGGCATTCAGGGTCCCTCCTTACAACTTGACTCCAAAACTAGCGCGCGGGAGAAGCCCCCTCGCCCGACATGAGTCGGGCGGTCCCCCCGCCCCAGCGAGGGGACAACCCAGATCTCGGCTCTCAGTCACCACCCGCGACGAGCTCGATATCACGACGCTCGTAACCGGCGCCGTTCACATCGGCGTCGCCCAGGGCGGCGATCGCCGCCTCGGCCAAATCGGTCCGATAGGCATCGCTCGAGATCTCGATGCCCTGGAGCTCGGGAATCTGCTCGGTGGCAACGGCCGCCGTCTGATCCCAGAGCGCTTCGTTCATAACTCCGATGCCGTTTGTGGCGGGGAAGATCAGGCCCAGGATCTCGTTGAGCTGCCATTCCTGATGGCTTTGGCCAAGTGTCGACCCGTTGTCCAGGACGACCTGGACGCATTCGTCGAAGTTGTCGAGGCAATGGATCCATCCCTGGAACGTGGCCGTCAAAAAGCGAGTCGCAATGTCCTCATTGCCTTCCTCAGCGATCCACTCGGCGTTGACCCACACCGCGTCCTGAAGCATCGCAGTACCAACTTCGTTGAAGTCGATGACGTTGAGGTCCTCGGGTTGATAGAGCTCACCAGTGTCGGGGTTGACCGCCTCCAGCACCTGGGCGTACTCGTTGTAGATCATCGCCTCAGCGGCGTCGATGTCCCCATTGAGGAGGGCGGTCATGGTGAAGTCCTGGCCGACCAGCTCCACATCCTCCACGCCAGCCTGGCTGATAGCCGCGGTCAGCTCGAACTCGTTGCCAAAGCCCCAGTTGCCCACCTTCTTGCCTGCCCAATCCTCGGGAGACTCGATGCCGGAGTCAGCGAAGGAAACCTCGAGAGTCCCCGATCGCTCGAAGACCTGGGCGATGTTGACGATGTCGGCGCCGCCCTCACGAGAAACCAACGCCTTGGGAACCCAAGCAAGGCCGAACTCTGCGCCACCGGTGGCGAGCACCTGCTGCGGCACGATCTCGACGGCGCCTTCGAGGATCGTCACGTCCAAACACTGGGCCTCGTAGAAACCCTTGTCCAAGGCGACGTAATAACCGGCGAACTGTGACTGGGCGAACCATTGCAGCTGGACCCGCACCGCGTCAGGCTCGGTGCATTCCTCCGGCGCCCCTGTGCCAGCGGTTCCGCCATCATCCCCGCACGCCACGACGACCAGTGCCAGCACGCCGACCCACGCCAGGTGGCGGCGCCATTCAGTAATAGCCAACTTTCTCCTCCTTATCCAAGATGCGGCTTAACCCTAATTCATGGCGACTGGCGCTTGCCGAGACGAAATCAAACGTTTCACGGGACCGAAATCGGGTGTTCATTCACGACGTCTCATGGACACATGCCATGGCATGAAGACTCGCTCTGCCAGAAGAATCAATGCGTAAAACGCCATGCCGATCAACGACGCCACGAGTATCGCCGCCCAGGCATCAGGGAATTGGAACAGCTGAGCACGATTCACGATGTACTGCCCTAACACGTCTTGGGGGCCGCCGAAATACTCGGCGATGATGGCCGCGATCAGCGAGAGAGCCGTCGCCACCTTCATCGAGGCGAAGAAGTAGGGCAAGGCGCTGGGAATCTGCACCCGCCGCATGACCTCTGTCGGAGGAGCCGCCACTGAACGCATCAGCTCCAGTTCTGCCGGGTCGACCTCGAGAAGACCACGAGTCGTGTTGATCATCACCGGGAAGTAGACGACAACCGCAACCACCCCTATCTTGGAGAACGGGTTGGTCAGGCCGAACCAGTTGTTGAAGATTGGAGCAAGGGCAGCGATAGGCGTGGCATTGAGGGCGACCGCCATGGGAAGCATCCCCTCTCGTAACCCGACCCAACGTGCCGCCGCCAGCGAGGTGGCTACCGCAAGAGTCGTCCCGAGCAGAAAGCCACTCGCAGCTTCGATGAGAGTGTTGAGGCCAACGCCCCAGATCGTCGATGAAGTCTCGATGAAACTGGCCATGATCTCGCTCGGCTTGGGGAGGATAAAGCTCTGGACGGCGAACAGGCGGGTCAGGCCCTCCCAGACGAGGATCACGGTGAGGAACGCAAGAACAGCCGGCGTGTACCGACCGGTGAAGCGCCTGATCGCGGACTGCCCCAGGAGGCCGACTGTGGCGGAGCCTTCAAAGGCGGTGACGACGGATGTCTCGTGGCTCTCATGGATGATGTCGTCGCGCTCGGTCATGCCTCGCTCCGATCACCCCGGCGCAGCGCCTCTCTGACTTCGGTGATCAACTCGAAATACCGGGGGGCTTCCCGGGTGTCCTCGTCTCGTCTGATCGGCAGGTCGATCGTGACCTCTTCACCGATCCGGCCCGGCCTCGGTGACATGACCAGAACCCTCGTCGACAGAAACACAGCCTCCGGGATGGAGTGAGTGACAAAGATCACGGTGGTGGCAGTCTCTTCCCAGATCCGGAGCACTTCCTGCTGCATCAACTCTCTGGTCATCTCGTCGAGAGCGCCGAAAGGCTCATCCATGAGAAGGATGGAGGGGTTGAAAGCGAGTGCTCGGGCTATGGCGACCCGTTGTTGCATGCCACCGGACAGCTGCCAAGGAAAGTGGCTGGCGAATCTCTCGAGCTGAACGAGGGAGAGCATCTCATTCGCCTTGGCGGCGCGGCTCGCGCTTTCGAAGCCCATGATCTCCAGCGGGAGCTCGACGTTCTTCTTGACCGTGCGCCAATCGAGAAGCGTGGCCGACTGAAACACCATGCCGTAGTCGCGATCCAGACGAGCCTGTCCGGGTGTCTTGCCGTTCACTGTGAGCTCTCCGGCCGAAGGGACCGCCAGGTCGCCTATCAGCCGCAAGAGAGTCGACTTACCGCAGCCCGACGGGCCGATCAACGACGCGAAGTCTCCGGGCGAAAGCAGGAGGTCGATGTCCTTGAGTGCCTCGACGGCATCGGCATCACGGCCAAAGACCTTCCCGACGCCCCTCGCCTCGACTACCGCTGTCATCAGGTTTGTCTTCTGGCGGAAGCGACGAATCGGTGCTCGGCGAGCGTGACGGAGCCAACAAACGCAATGCCGGCCAGACCGGCGATGATGACAGCGGCGAACAGCTTTTGGGGCGCGGCTGTGAACTGCTGGGAGAACTGGAGCAGATCGCGGCCCAGCCCTCCCCTGAATCCTGCCGGTAGCTCACCCACGATGGCACCGATCACACTGGCTGCAGCCGACACCTTGAGCGCCGTGAAGATGTAGGGGAGCGCCGCGGGAACTTGGACTTTCCACAGGGTCTCCCCCGGCGTGCTGGCGTACGACCGCATCAACTCCATGGATGTCGCTTCCGGTGACCGCAGACCCCTCACCGTGTTGATCACAACCGGGAAGAAGGTGAGGTAGGCGGCGATGATCGAGACCGTCAGCCATTGCGGCACGGCCAACCGTCCCCCCCACACCACGACCATGGGGGCAATGGCGATGATCGGAACCGTCTGGGAAGCCACCACATAGGGCATGAACGCCCTCTCGGCAGTGGCGGATCTGACGAAGAGAACACCGAGCCCAAACCCGACGATGCCTCCGATCAGGAAGCCAACGAGGGCTTCACGCAGGGTGAGGAAGGCTGCCTTGAGCTCCACCCAGAGCAGGGGTGGTCCGTTGCGCTGCGCAGGTTGGAAGAGGGCACCGACAATGTCCCAGGTATGGGGCACGGTGCGATTGTCCGGGCGCACCGGCCAGGTCAACTCCAGGGCGGTCCACACCAGCTTGTAGCCCTCCCAGAGGGCGACGAAGACGACGATGACCGCGATGATCGAAAGGCCACTACGAGTAGCACGACTCATACCTCTGGTGGCCATCGGGGCGGGACTCTACCGGCGGCTGTAACCCGGCCGCCCGTGCCAGGGTCTAGTCGCCATGGCGGACCCACCTTTGGGAAGCATGACCAAGCCGGTACCGTCACCAGACACCCAGCGAGGCATTGATGGCAAACAAAGAGAAGTATGAATTGGTCCAGGCAATCGACACCGTCGTCGACAGACTCACCAAAGAGCACATCGAGAGGCGCAGCGACTGGTACTTCCATGACTTCGTCCCCTGGGAGCGTGGCGAGAGCTTTCGCGACAAGCCGTGGGACGTCTCACAATGCACCATTTCCGAGGACGCACGCACCTCTCTGGTCCTCAACCTTCTCACCGAGGACAACCTCCCCTACTACCACGCCCTGATCGAGAGATACATGCCGTCAACCTCAGCGTTCAGCACCTGGAATCATCTGTGGACCGCCGAGGAAGCGCAACACGCCATTGCCATCCGGAGTTATCTGCTCACCTCCCGAAACTGCGACCCATACGAGCTCGAGGATGATCGCAAGTCAACGATGATCAATGGCTACCAGCCCACCTTCGACGATCCCACAGAGATCTTCGCGTACACCGCGGCCCAGGAGCTGGCAACCCGGGTGAGTCACCGCAACGCCGGCAAGATCACCGACGACCCGGCCGCCTTCGAGTTGATGCGTCTCATCGCCTCCGACGAGAACCACCACTTCATCTTCTACAAATCGGTGATGCAGGCAATGCTCGACACCTCGCCCTCTTTGGTATTGAACGGCATTTTCAAGGTGTTCGACAACTTCCAGATGCCCGGTGCGGCGATGCCCCGCTTCCTGCGCCGGTCGATCGATGTGGCCAAGGCCGGGGTGTACAACCTTCGCATCCATCACGACCGGGTCGTGGTCCCATTGCTGAAGGACTGGTCCATTGGCGACCTCACCGGGCTCACCACGGCGGCGGCCGAAGTCCAGGAGAAGATCATGGCGCTCCCGGCACAGATCATGGAGAAAGCAGAGCGGTTCGAGAGACGGGTCGGGATCGTTCCGGTCTGAGACTTCGCCGATGATTGGCTCCTAACGTCTGGCGCCGATGCGAACCATCACTGTGGACGAGCGTCGGGCCAGGCTGGCCACCCGCCACCACCTCGCCCAAACCACGGATCGCGCATTGACCGTGGCTGCCGACATGGTCGGCCTCCATTCCTCAGACCCAGCAACGGTTTACCTCTCAGCTCGGGCGAGGGTGACTTCCTTTCAAGTGTCGGATCTCGAAGCCGCCCTCTACGAAGATCGGAGCCTGGTCCGGGTGCTCGGGATGAGACGGACCCTGTGGGTGGCGCCGACCGAGAGTGTCTCTCAGATCCACAACTCGTCGACGGTCAAGATCGCCGTCCCCGAGCTGAAACGGCTGGCGCAGATGGTCGAGGCCGCCGAGGTCGCAGAAGATGGGGCGGCCTGGTATCGCCAGGTCTCGGAGAAGACCATGAAGTCGATCCGCGCCCGGAAGGATGGCGTTGCCGCCGGGGACCTGACCAAGGATGTTCCTGAACTCCGGGAGCAGTTCATCTTCTACAAGGCCGACGGGTCGATCATGGGCCGCTCCGGAGCGTCTACCAGGGTCCTCTTCGCCCTTGCCAGCGAAGGCCGGGTGATCCGGGCTCGACCCCGTGGCAGTTGGCTTTCCGGTCAATATCGGTGGGCGGCCATCGAGAACTGGCTTGGGGTCCCCATCCCCAACCAACCCCGGGACCTGGCCCAACCGGAGCTTCTGGGTCGCTGGCTGTACAGCTTCGGGCCTGCGACCGAAACCGACATCGCTTGGTGGACGGGTTGGACGAAGTCCGATGTCCGAGCCGCGCTGGCACGAGTCGGCGCGGTCCAAGTGGACATCGAGACCGGCTCCGCCTACCTCCTCGCCGACGACCTCGAACCCGTACAGCTGCACGCTCCCTGGGTCGCCTTTCTTCCCTCGCTCGACCCCACCACGATGGGCTGGAAAGAGCGAGGCTGGTATCTGGGCCGGCATGGGACCCTTCTATTCGACCGAAACGGAAACGCCGGAGCCACGATCTGGTGGGAGGGACGAATCGTCGGGGGCTGGTCACAACGACCCGGAGGAGGGGTGGTCTACCGGCTCCTCGAGGACGTGGGAACGGATGCAAGCGCGGCAATGGAACGTGAGGCGGAAGCCCTCGAGAAATGGCTGGGTGGGACGACGGTCACCGCGAGATTTCGATCGCCACTCGATAAGCAGTTGGCAGGCTCAGCGGCGAAATAGGTCGTAATGTTCCGCCCAACAAGGAAGGAATCCGATTGCGCAGACTGACCCCAGCATTGTTGGCCTTGGCCATCCTGATCGCCGCGTGTGGCGGCGGTGGCTCGGACGTAACCACTACGAATGCGGGCACCGGGACAACCGTGCCCACCAACTACGTGTTGATCACGGTCGACAGTCTTTCCTTCCCGGCCGAGGTGACCATTCCGGCCGGTAAGTCGGTGGCGTGGGAGAACGAGATGCTGGTCAACCACCAAATCGTCTTCGACACCCACGATGGCCAACCAGCCGACATGGACTCCTTCGACCTGACAGGTGGCCGCATCGTCGAAGTCCAACTGGAGCCGGGAACATGGGCCTACTTCTGCGGGCTTCATTCCCAGATGACAGGAACGCTGGTCGTCGAAGGCTGATCGTGCCCCGCAACGTCGCCTAATGGTGGCGTTGCAGCAAACGGACAGTGGTGGTCTGCTCGACGGTGATGAATGCGTCCGGGTTCGTTGCCTCGATCATGTCCACCACCCCGGCGACCCGTCGCCGGGGCACCACACAAAACGTGATTCGGACCTCACCGTCCCTGCCATCACCGTTGACCACGGTCGCCCCGTGACCGCGTGCGCGCAACAACTCCGCCACGCTCGGGGTGTCGATCGGCGCGATGACTCTCAAAAGGGACTGGCCGATCGCCAGCCATTCCTCGACGAGAGCCCCCCCATAGGTTCCTGCAGCAAACCCCGCAGCGAATGCCAGGACCCGGGCCGGGTCGTCTAGACCGCCGAGCACCCGGGCTATGGCGAGCACCCAGACCAAGGACTCAAAGAAACCGAGGAATGCAGCCGACCCCTTCTTGCCTCGGCTCAACAGCACGATGCGGACGGTGGCCATGCCCACGTCGAGCACCCTCAGCACGAAGATGATCGAGAGATCGAGGAACAGCTCCATGAGCTTTGATCACGGTAGAAGGGGCCCGATCCCAGCCCAGGGATCTCCGGGATGTCCTCCCTGCACAGCGAGGGACCGGCCGCCAGCGAAGCGCGGCCGATTTGGGCTTAGCCCCTTCGAAGCGGGGCAACGCCCCCGAGGGCTCGTCAGCCTCCTGGCTGGAACGACACCAACTCGATGCGATCGTCGCCGCCTTTGACTGCGACCTCCAGGATCACGCCAACACCGGCCGCGTAGTACTTCTCCTCGACGACGTCGGGGGCGAGCGGATTCCACTCCTTGATCACCGTCACCTCGTCATAGGATCCGAACGCCACCGTCTCGGCCACCCCCACTCTCACGACCTCCGCGAGATCCTCAGCTTCACCGGGGTAGAACTCCTGTCGATAGGCATCGCCGACCTGGGGACTCGCCTCCATGACGATCCCCGGCAACGCGCCATCGACACCCGCTTCCCATGAACCGGCGGTGGACGTCACGGCGCCTCCCTCGTATTCCTTCGTCTCCTCCCCGAGATACCAGACATTGCCGTCATCATCCTGGGCGAACCAGTCGTAGGTGTCTTCAACAATCTCATCATCCACGGTCACGGTGTCCCGCACCACCGTCGCCCGGATACCCATCACCATCCTGGTCTCGTCAAGGACGATGACTTCGATCCTCTCCACCTCGTCAGAACCAGTTGACTCATAGCTCCAGGTGGAGCCCGAAATCAACGGTGAGAGCGGGTTGTCGATGACGGCCACAAACGAGGCGGGATCGAGGGCAACCGTGTACTCGCCACCATCGCCAGGGTCGATCTCCACCGAGGAACTCGTGCCGCAGGCGCCGAGAGCCAGAACGAGAACGGGAATGATTCTGCGGGACATACACCAACCTCCATGGTTGCCACGGGCAGCCTGACTGCCTAAGCTATATACATACACGATATATCGTAGTTTGATATAGTTCAAGCGATGGCCCTACCCACCTCCCACCTTCACATCCTCCTCACACTGGCGACGGAGGACCGTCACGGCTACTCGATCATGCGTGAAACCGAGGAGATCACCGACGGGCATGTCAAGCTGGGGCCTGGCGCGCTCTATGCGGCTCTGGGCAAGCTGGTTGACGGTGGGCTCGTGGTGGAAACCGAGGATCGGCCTGCGCCCGAGCTGGATGATGCTCGTCGCCGCTATTACCGAATCA
>Ga0326597_10008615_pt1 | contig 13743 bp, 11 predicted proteins | sample RVTome_12_FD_203789 | JGI IMG/M metagenome (GOLD analysis project Ga0326597, IMG submission 203789) | Soil microbial communities from uranium-contaminated site in the Upper Colorado River Basin, Wyoming, United States - RVT100D185 | ecosystem: Environmental > Terrestrial > Soil > Contaminated >... | reverse complement strand
GGGGCGCCCGTCGCGGCGCGGCGTCGGGCACTTCGGCGACAGCGAGGCGTCCGTCAGCGGAGCTTCGAGGTTGCCCAGAACGACGTCGTTCCCGGCGAGCAGCGGCCCCACGGAGCGGAACAGGGTCGCGCCGTCCTCCGGCGGCAGGATCGGCTCCGGGAACGTGGTCCCCATCATGATGTCGCCCACCGCCGCGACGCGGATCGTCCTGGCCGGCTCCACCCGGGCGACCGTGGAGTGGTCGCCTTCCACGCCCCGAGCGGGTTGCGCCGAAAGGGCGAGCGCCAGGAGCGGGATCAGCGCGAGGAAAGATCGCGGCGTCATGCGTTATCATACCAGCCATGGGGAGAATACTCAGGCTTCTCCTCCAGCGCACGCAACGGGAGGGTCCGGCGGAGTCGCCGCAGGAGGGGGGCGCCCCAGTACGAGCTTCGCGCTGCTGGGGTACCCCCGCCGTAGGAAGAACGGGGGGCACAGTGAGGCCGGTGCGCAGCCGTGCAGGTTCACCGCACGGCGAGCCGCGAACGGAGTCCCCCTCCGAGGCGGCGCAGCCGAAGGGGGAGTCCCGGAGGCGCAACGACTTCCGGGATCGCAGTTTGGATTCGTTGCCGGGTGTTACAACCAGCGGCGGAGGCAGGATGGTGGTTGACACCACGCTGACGACCGGGGAGTTCGGGGATCCCCTGCCGGAGCGCGACATCCTCGAGGGGTTCGACCGGTTGATCGCCGCGGACCGGCTCTTCGGCGCCGAACTCAACCCGACGGTCATCAAGAAGAGCGGAAAAGGGGCGTCGTTCCTCGTCCGCCGGCCCCCGTCGCGCGAGCGCATGCTCGCGCTCTGGCGCGACCTCTTCGCGAACCGCGTCTCGCCGCAGGGGCTCCTCGACGCGCTGGCGCCCGAGGTCCTGGGGCTCTCCCACGGCGACGGGCTCCTCCTGTTCGGGAAGGATCGGGTTCTTTACGACTGCCATATCGCGCGCGGGGACGAGGCGGTCGGCCACCTCACCCTCTGCTTCTACCGGGAGCGCGAGCCGGTGTTCCGTTTCCTCCCGTTCCCGCGCCGCCCCGGCCGCCGGATCGTCTACATCGAGGGGATCTCCCTCACCGCCCAGAGCACCGGCTACGCCTCCTCCCTGTTCCGCCGCTACGAACGGCTCTTCCACAACCTCGGGTTCCACCGGTTCCGCCTGAAGGCCTCCCTTTCGGTGGGGAAATATTACTGGGCGAAGGAAGGGTTCGACTGCGAGGACCGGAAGCAGTTCGCCGAAATGCGGGAGAACCTCCACGCCCTCGTCCGGCGCCTGGGCCTTCCGGTGGAGGAGCAGGAGATCCGCCGGCTGAACCATGCGAGCATGATCGCCGCCTTCCGCCGCGACCTGGCGGTTCCGATCTACCGGAACGCGGAGGGATACTACGCGGCCGAGCGGGACGCCTCCCACGGGGAGGAGTTCCGGTTTCCCCTCGGGAAGGCGTTTCTTCTCTGTTCCGCCCCGTGGGACGGCTTCAAGGTGATCTACACCGACACGCCGCGGCGCACGGGATTCGTCTGGTCGGAGCGGTTTCTCGACCACGGCACCCGGGCGGGCCACCCGGAGAGTCCGAAGCGCCTGGAGGCGATCTTCGCCGCGATCCGCGAGGGGGGGATGCGGGAAAGCCTGATCTTCCTCGAGCCGTACTTGCCGGCGATGGCGGTGCTCCACGCGGTGCACGAGCCGGCCTATCTCGAGGCGTTCCGGGAGGCCGCCGCGCGCGGGGACCGGCAATTCGCCGTGCGGGACTGCTCGATCTCGGAGGGGAGCTACGAGGCCGCCCTTCTGGCGGCGGGCGGGGTGATGGCGGGGATCGACGCGGTCTGTTCGGACCGGGCGGACAACGTCTTCTGCGCCGTGCGCCCCCCGGGGCATCACGCCGGGCGCGCCTCCGCCATGGGGTTCTGCTTCGTGAACAACGTCGCCGCCGGAACCCGGTACGCCCGGTCCGCCCACGGCATCGAGCGCGTCTACATCCTCGACTGGGACGTGCACCACGGCAACGGCACCCAGGCGCTGTTCGACGAGGATCCGCTCACCTTCTACTGCAGCCTTCACGAGCACCCGTCTTTCTGCTATCCAGGGACGGGACGCCGGCTCGAGAAGGGGGCGGGGGCGGGGCGGGGAGCCACCCTGAACATCCCGCTCGCGCCGCACGCCGGGGACCGGGAGATGATCGAGGCGTTCGAGCGGGAGGTCGTCCCCTCGATCGAAGCGTTCCGCCCGGAGCTGATCCTGCTCTCCGCCGGGTTCGACGCCCACCGGGACGACCCGATCGCGGAGCTCGAGTGCACGGAGGACGTCTACGTCCACATGACGCGGCGGGTGCTCGAGCTGGCGGACCGCCACTGCGGGGGGCGGGTCGTGTCGGTGCTGGAGGGCGGGTACTGCATGGAGTCGCTGGTCCCATCGGCGATCGCACATATCCGAACGTTGCAGGGAAGGGAGGTACCGCCATGTTCGTCGGCCCGAGGATGAAGCGCGGCCTGGTCACCGTCACGCCCCGAGCGACTCTCGAGGAAGCGGCCCGGCTGCTCAAGGCCCACCGGATCCATCATCTCCCGGTGGTGGAGGAGGGGGACCGCCTCGCGGGGATCGTATCGGACACGGATCTGAGGAACGCGACCCTCGGCGGGATGATCGGCGGCGCCGACCGCGGCGATTCCGGCCGCCCCGCCACCGTGGGGGAGATCATGACGCGGGACGTCGTGACCCTCTCCCCGGGGGACACGCTGGACGACGCGATGCTCGCGCTGTCGCAGGAGAGGATCGGGGCCCTGCCGGTGGTCGAGGGGGAGCGCCTGGTGGGGATCGTCACGAAGGCGGACATCCTCTCGGCCCTGGTGTCCACCCTCGACATCGAGGGGCTGGGGGTCCGGATCGAGGTGGTGCTGCCGCGGGACGTAAAGGAGGTGTCCCGCCTGGTCGGCGCGCTCGGCGACCTGAAGGTGGGGGTGCGCAGCCTCGTGCTGGCCCCTCATGGGGCGGGGGCGTACGCCGCGTTCGTCCGGGTGGCGACGATCGACGTCGGTTCCTTGAAGGCACAGCTCCGGGTGGCTGGGTTCAAGGTACCCGAGATCGCGGAATTCCTCGAGTGACCGGGAGAAAGAAAAAGGCCGCCGGGGAGTTCCCCCGGCGGCCGTCAAGCGGTTATCCCGTCAGAAGACGGGTTTCGGTTAATCGGTGAGGCTTGGCTTCTTGAGGATCAGCACGAGGATGATGCCTACGACGGACATGCCCGCCAGGGTGAAGTAGGTCTGGTTGTACCCCGCGGCGACGTTCCCCGCATCCTTCGCGGCCTGGATGATGCTGGCGAAGTAGCCGGGGACCACGAACCCGCAGACTCCCCACGCGGTGAAGACGATGCCGTAGTTGGCGCCCACGTTCTTTGGGCCGTAGTAGTCGGCCGTGAACGCCGGCATCATCGCCAGGTAGCCGCCGTAGGAGAAGCCGACCACGCACAGGCCGGCGAGGGCCTGCCCGAAGGAGGTGACGTTCCGGAGCAGGAAGACGCAGGCGATGATATAGGCGACGAACATGGCGATCGTCGTCATCTTCCGCCCGATCTTGTCGGAGGTTGCGCCCCACGCCAGGCGGCCGACCCCGTTGAAGGCGCTCATGATCCCGAGGGCCGCGCCCGCGGACATGATGGCGCTGGCCGCCGCCAGTTCCTTCACCAGCGGCGCGGCTTGTCCGATGGCGGTGATCCCGCAGCTCGTGCCGAGGAAGTAGATGAGCCACAGGCAGTAGAACTGCCACGTCTTGGCCATCTCGGCCGGAGCGAATTCCGCCTTGATCACGGCTCCGCCGGCGCCGGTGGCTGCCGTGGGAGGATTCCACCCTTCCGGCTTGTAGCCGGCCGGCGGGACGTCGAAGATGCGGGCGGCGCCGATGACGCAGACCAGGAACACCACGCCGAGGATCCCGAAGGTCCGGGGAATGGTGGTCGTGAACATCGCGGGGTCCTTGCCGAGCAGCTGCTCGATGACGGGGGCGAAGATCAGCGAGCCCGCGCCGAAGCCGAGGACCGCGAGGCCGACGATCGTCCCGCGCTTGTCGGGGAACCACTTCACGCAGGTGGCGATCGGGGTGACGTAGGCGAAGCCGACGCCCAGGCCGCCGAGGATCCCGTAGGCGAAGTTCAGCCCCATCGGGTTCTGGTACATGACGGCCGAGAGAAAGCATCCGACGCCCAGAAGCACGCCGCCGACCGTGCCGACGAGTTTCGGGCCCTTCTTGTCCTGCCAGAAGCCCGCGACGATCATGGCGATCGTGAAGAAGAGCAGCGAGTAGCGGAACGGCGCGATGCTGACTTGCCCCTTCCAGCCGTTGGCCTTCTCCAGGACCGGCCGGAACACCGACCAGGAGTAGAGCACGCCCAAGCACAGCTGCATTACCAAGGCGGCGTAAACGAACTTCCAACGATTCACCTTCTCAGCCATCATTCCCCTCCTTCTTGATATGATCCCTCAATGAGTCCATCGAACTTGGTCCCCTCAATCGCTGTCGACGCGTCCCGGGTCCACCTCCTTTCGGGGAGAAGCGGTTTTACCCTGTAAAATATGATTTCCCTATCTTCTACCTCAAACGAAAAACCGGTGTCAAGGGAATTTGTAAACGTGGTTTTATTGTCGGTTTCCGGCGTCGGCCGGAAATCCGTCCCGGGGGGGAATCCGGGCCGCGGGCTGGCGTCATCTTACGAGTGAACGTGAATCCGCCGGAGAGGAGACCGCACGATGACCCCCTTCCACGAGATCAAGACCGTCCCCCCCGTCAAGGCGATCGGGATGCGCGGCGACATGTCGCTGTGGGACGTCGACACCGCTTTCGGGCGGCTCTACGACAAGGCGATGGAGGGCCGGCTGATGTTCCGCCAACCGGCCATCGGGGTGCGCCACGGGGAGATCCGGATCCCCGACGCCTTCCGGTCCGAATACCACGTGCTCTTTCCCCTGAACGAACATCCCGGGGCGGTGGAGATCCCGGGCTCCGAGATCGTCGACCTGCCCGGGGCGGAGGTCGCCTCCTTCGTCCACCGGGGTCCCTACGAGTGGATCCAGTGCACCTATGAAATGGTGCTAGACTGGCTTCGGGAGAACCGGTACGGGTACGAAGCCGCGGGGGAGGCGCGCGAGGTCTTCTTCGTGGCGCCGGAGCCGCACTCGGGGGGAAGCCAGGACGACATGCTGACCGAAATCCAGGTTCCCATCCGTTCCGCGGCGTGAACCGGCCTCCCGGAGGGACGGGGGAGGCGTGAGCGATCGGGAGAAGATCTTCCTGACCCATCTGTCGTCCTGCGCCGGGTGAGCGTCCAAGCTGGGGCAGGAGGTCCTTGCCCGTATACTGTCCGCCTTGCCGCCGCCCGACGATCCGCGCGTGCTCGTGGGCACCTCGCACGCCGACGACGCCGGTGTGTTCCGGTTATCGGCGGAAGAGGCCCTCATCGGCACCCTCGACTTCTTCACGCCGATCGTCGACGATCCGTACCAGTACGGCTCGATCGCCGCCGCCAATTCCCTGAGCGACGTGTACGCGATGGGGGGGGAGCCGCTCTTCGCCCTCGCCATCGCCGCCTTCCCCGAGGATGAGAAGATCCTGCCGTACCTCGCGGACGTGATGGCCGGCGCCGCCGACAAGGCGAAGGAGGCCGGCGTCTGCATCATCGGGGGGCACACGATCAAGGACAAGGAGCCGAAGTTCGGCCTCTCGGTCACCGGCCGGGTCCACCCCGACCGGATGTGGCACAACCGCGGGGCGAAGCCCGGCGACGCGATCGTCCTGACGAAGCCCCTGGGGACCGGCATCGCCACCTCGGCGATCAAGTGGGGGATCTGCCCGAAAGTGACGGAAGAGGCGGTGATCGCCTCGATGGCCCGGCTGAACGCGAACGCATCGAAGGCGGGGCGCGAAGTCGGGATCTCCACGGCCACCGACGTGACCGGCTACGGATTGATCGGGCACCTGCTGGAGGTGCTGGAGGGGAGCGGGCTGGCGGCCGAGGTCCGGCGGCAGGACGTCCCGGTCTTCCAAGGGGTGCGGGAACTGATGCGGCGCAAGCGCGTCGGCGCCCTGACCGGCGCGCGGCGGTTTCCGGGGTCGGAGTGGATCCACGGCGCCTTCGGTCAGCATCCGATCCCCGGGGGGACCCGCCAGAACATGTCGAACCAGCTCGGACGGGTCCGCCTCGCCCCCCTGCTGCCGGCGGAGGAGGCGTATCTGCTGTCCGACCCGCAGACCTCCGGCGGGCTGCTGATGTTCGTCCCCGAGGCGAAGGCCGAGGCGCTGTGCGACGCGCTGCGCGCCATGGGCGAGGGCGCGTGGCGGATCGGCCGGACGCTCGAGGCGGGCGACCTCGAGAGGCAGCGGATCACGGTGATCTAGGTGATCGGGTGAACATCCTCCTTCCCGTCTCCCGCGGCGGCATGTTCGGCCTGGCGCTGGATCTCGCGATCGACACCGCGAAGGCGCACGCCGGGAAAATCCACGTCCTTTTCGTTGTGGACGCGGCCGAGATCGAACGGATCGAGTCGGGCGCGCGTCCCGGGGCGATCCACCTGGCGCGGCACGCGGCCGACGAGGTCCGAAAGCGGTTGACGGCCGAGGGGACGGTGGAGATCGCGGAGGCGGTTCGGCGGATCGGGGAGGAGGGCATTCCCGTCCGCGGGGAGATCCGCGAGGGGGAGGTCGGGCGGGAGCTCATCGCGGCGGCGGCCGCGAACGACCTGCTCGTCTCCGCGGGGGCGTCCCACTTCGCCCCCGATCGCGAGGACGCGGCGGGGCAGCTTGTTCTCGCGGTCATGCGGGAGGGGGGGATCCCGGTCCTGCTCTCCGGATCGGCGCCCCGTTCCGCGCGCACGATCATCGCCGGCTGCGGCGGCGGACCCCGGACCGAGCGCGCGGTGGGGGCGATGGCGCGGCTCTCCCTGTGGAAGGAGGCCCCCCGGGGGATCCTCCTCGCCGTGGACGACGCCCCGGAAGGAGCGGAGGCGCGGCTCGCCGCCCCGCGGCGGATCCTCGCGGACGCGGGCTACCCGGCGTGGGAAGAGAAGGTCCTCCCCGGGCCGCGCGCGGCGGCGTTCCTCGTCTTCTGCGATCTGGTCGACGCCGACGTCGTCGTCCTGGGCGGTTGGGGCGAGCACCGCTGGGACGACCTCCTCGGGCTGTCGATCACCGGGCGCATCCTCCGGGACGGCCGCCGGCACCTGTTCCTCTACATGTAGCGCGGGCGGCGACGGAGCATGTCCCCACACGATCCGATCGCGCTCGACCTCTCCCTCCCCCTCTTGTCCGTCGCCCCGTTCGCGGGGCTGCTGCTGTCGATCGCCCTGCTCCCGCTGATCGCCCCCGCGCTCTGGGCCCGCCACTACGCGAAGGTGTGCCTGGCGTTCGGCGTCCCGGTCGTGGCCTTCTTCCTGCTGCGAGCGCCGTCGGAGCTGCTGCACACGGCGCTCGAATACGCCTCCTTCCTCATCCTGCTCGCGAGCCTCTTCACGATCTCGGGGGGGATCCTCCTGCGCGGCACCCTGCGCGGGTCGGCGGGGGTCAACTGCGCGATCCTGGGAGTCGGGGCGGTGCTCGCGAACATCTTCGGGACGACGGGCGCCTCGATGCTCCTCGTCCGGCCGCTGCTGCGGGCCAACGCGCATCGGCAACGGGCGGCCCACGTCGTCGTCTTCTTCATCTTCGTGGTGGCCAACATCGGCGGGGCGCTCACCCCGATCGGGGATCCGCCCCTGTTCCTCGGCTACCTGCGGGGGGTGCCGTTCTTCTGGACGCTGCGCGCGATGAGCCTGTTGTGGGCCGCCGCTTGCGCCCTGGTGATCGGCGTCTTCTACCTGGTGGACCGCCGGGCGATCGCGCTGGAGAGGATGGCGGAGTCCGACGGCGGTCCGGCGCGGACGGACGCGGGAGCGCGGGCTCCGCTGTCGATCGAGGGGAAGGTCAACCTGCCTCTGCTGATGGTGGTGATCGGCGCCGTCTTCCTGCCGACCCCGTGGAGGGAGGCGGCGATGGCGGCGGCGGCGGGCGTCTCCGCGTGGAAGACCCCCGCGTGGGTGCGGAAGGAGAACGAGTTCACCTGGCACCCGATCGAGGAGGTGGCGATCCTGTTCGCCGGGATCTTCGCCACGATGATCCCGGCGCTGCTGATCCTCAAGGCGCGCGGAGCGGAGCTGGGGGTGGACACGCCCGCCCACTTCTTCTGGGTGACGGGGACGCTGTCGAGCTTCCTCGACAACGCGCCCACCTACCTCACCTTCTTCAGCCTCGCGCAGGGGGTGGGGGGGGCGCAGACCGTGGCGGGGGTGTCGTCCCCGCTCCTGCAGGCGATCAGCGCGGGCGCGGTCTTCATGGGGGCGATCTCGTACATCGGAAACGCCCCCAACTTCATGGTGAAGGCGATCGCCGAGCAGGCCGGCGTCCGGATGCCCTCCTTCTTCGGCTACATGGCATGGTCCTGCGGCATCCTCCTGCCGATCTTCGCCCTCCTCACCCTGATCTTCTTCTAACCGCAGAACAGGGACGTTCCTGAGAAGTCCCGTTGAAGTGGGACAGACCTGTGGGGCGTTCTCAGGAGTATGGCTGCCTTACGGATGACGTCTGTCCCGGTTCTTATGGAGTTCGCAGGAACGTCCCTGTTCTGCGGTTGGGGTGATATTCATTTGAGGTAATATGGCAGGCATCATTGAGAGGGGGAGGTGGGACGATGGGGAAGATGGCGTTGGGGACCGTCCGGTCCCTTTCCGTGAAGTGCCTCTCCGAGCTGTCGTGGCACGACAACGCGCGGATGCGGCTGGACGTCCGGGATGCGGGTGGGCTCTCCGCCGACCAGTTCGACGTGAAGTGGACGCCGGGGAACGCCGCGGGGGTCTCCGCCCTCCTGTCCATCGTGGATGCCGAGGGGCGCGCCAGGACGATCCTGATGGACGTCGGCTGGGACGTCGAGTACATGGACGGCGTCTTCCGCCGCGAGGGGGTCGACCGGCTCCTCGCCGACGGGAAGATCGACTTCGTCTACATCACCCACGAGCACGTGGACCATTTCTGGGGGATGCCCGCCGTCGCGAAGCACCGCCCCGACGTGAAAGTCGTGATCCCCGTCGGCTTCTCCGCCCGCAGCAAGGAACTGCTGGCATCGTCCGGCCACCGGGGAGAGGTCGTCGAGATGGCGGCCGGCCCGCACCTTCTCTTCCCCGGATGCGCCTCCGTCACCTTCGACCAGCCGATCTTCCTCAAGACCCACGGGGAGCAGGTGCTCTACGTGAACGTGGAGGGGAAGGGGATCGTCACCGTCACCGGCTGCTGCCACCCCGGGGTGATCAGGCTGCTCGAATACGCGAAGGAGCACTTCGACGGGTTCTCCTCCTTCCACGGTGTCTACGGAGGGCTGCACATCGCCCCGTTCGAGGAGTGGGGCCCCCCGCAGGAGGAGGTGCTCGACAAGCTGCAGGCGTTCAACGTCCGGAAGTTCGCCTGCAACCATTGCACGGGCGAGGTGGCGGTGCGGAAGATGCGGGAGCGCGGCATGCCCGTTGCCGGAGGGACGGCGCGCCACGGCAGCAAGAGCGACCTTTATCCGGGGAACGGGGACGCGGTCGACTTCTGAGCGCTCCCCGGCGGAGTCGCCGCGCTAAGCGTTCCATCCTTCGATGAGCTTGTAGACGGTCCGCGTCATCTCCTCGATCCCGTCCACCGGGATCCGCTCGTCCACGCCGTGGATCTTCCCGTGCTCGGCGCGCGGCAGCAGCACCGGCATCAACCCGTACGTTGGTATGCCGATCGACCGGAAGAAGCGCGAGTCGGTGAATCCGGTCGACATGTACGGCACGACGACCGCGTCGGGGTGCACCGCGAGGACCGCCGCCTCCATCACCCCGTAGAGCGGGCCCATCGGCGACCCGTTCGGCTTTTCCGCGAACAGGATCCCGACCGACACGTCGAGGTCGGCGATCAGCGCCCGCACCCGCGCCGCCACTTCCTCCGGATCCGCTCCCGGGACGATCCGGGCGTCGATGGTCCCCTCCGCGGAGGACGGGATCACGTTCGGCTTGAACCCTGCCGCAAGCGTCGTCACCGCGAACGTGTTCCGCAGCAGCGGGTCGATCTCGGGGAACCGGCTCCCGAGGGCCTCCAGCGCCGCCGCTTCCTCCGGGCCGCCCCGCAAGGCGTCGACGTCGAGGTCGAGGACCCCTTTCGCGCGCAGCACGCGCACCATGTCCCGGACCGGCTCCGTGAGCCGCGCCGGCTCCCGGAACTCCGCCACCCGCGCCATCGCCCGGGCCAGCCGCGCCGGGGCGTCCTTCGCCGACGGGCGGCTGCCGTGCCCCGCCCGCCCCGCCGCCGTCAGCTTCATCCACACGGGACCCTTCTCCCACATGTTCAGCAGGAAGAACTTCCCTCCACCGCCGAAGATGTCGGTCACCCCCACGCCGCCCTCGTTCATCCCGTACGCCGCCCCGATCGGGAACGGCAGGTTCCGCACGAAATAGTCCGCCCCCTCGCCTCCGCCCACCTCCTCGTCCGCGTTGGCCACGAGAAACAGTTTCTTCCGCAGGATCCCCGCCTTCGCGGCGCGCAGCGCGGCGCACCAGTGGGCCGCCCCCAGGCCCTTCGTGTCGAGCGTCCCGCGCCCGTACAGGAAACCGTCCCGGACTTCCGCGGAGAACGGCGGCACGCTCCACTCTTCCGCCCTTGCCGGCACCACGTCCATGTGGTGGATGAGGACCAGCCCCGGCTCCTCCGTCCCGCCGACGTGGCACAGCACGTTCGGCTTCTCCGGCTTCGCCCCGCACGTCACCGGCGACAGCCCGGCCGACCGGAGCGCCCCGCACAACAGTTCCGCCGCCGCCCGGCAATCCCCCGGCGGGTTCGAGGTGTCGATCCGCAGGTATTCGGAAAGCAGCGCGACCGGGTCCGTCATTGAACTCCCCCCCGTTTCGGGATACATTTTCCGGACCGCCCAAGCGCGGCCCATATCGCTCGCCAGGGGGCAACCGCATGCCCAAGGCACTCATCACCGGCATCACCGGCCAGGACGGGTCGTACCTGGTCGAGTTCCTGCTGTCGAAGGGGTACGAGGTCCACGGCATCATCCGCCGCGCCTCGACCTTCAACACGGGCCGCCTCGACCACATCTACGTCGATCCGCACGCCGCCGGGGCCCGCATGTTCCTGCACTACGGCGACCTGTCGGACGGAGGCCAGCTCACCAACCTCATCTACAACGTCCTGCCGGACGAGATCTACCATTTGGGTGCGCAAAGCCACGTGCGCGTTTCCTTCGACATCCCCGAATACACCGGCGACATCACCGGGCTGGGAACCACCCGCATCCTCGAGTCGCTGCGCCGGGCGGGCAGCAAGGCCCGCTACTACCAGGCATCTTCCAGCGAGATGTTCGGCGCCAGCCCCCCGCCGCAGTCCGAGAAGACCCCCTTCTATCCGCGGTCCCCGTACGGAGCCGCCAAGGTCTACTCCTACTGGATGGCGGTCAACTACCGGGAAGCGTACGACATGTTCGCCTGCAACGGGATCCTCTTCAACCACGAGTCCCCCCGCCGCGGCGAAACGTTCGTCACCCGCAAGATCACTCGCGCGATCGCGAGGATCAAGGCGGGGACGCAGAAGGAGCTGTTCCTCGGCAACCTCGACGCACGGCGCGACTGGGGGTTCGCCTACGAATACGTCCAGGCGATGTGGCGCATCCTGCAGCACGACCGGGGGGATGATTTCGTCGTCGGGACCGGCCAGTCGAACTCGGTGAAGGAGTTCCTCGAGGAGGCATTCTCCTACGCGGGGCTCGACTGGAAGGAGCACGTGAAGATCGACCCGAAATATTTCCGGCCCACCGAGGTCGAGAACCTGATCGCCGACGCGTCGAAGGCGAAGAGGCTGCTCGGATGGGAGCCGAAGGTGACGTTCAAGGAGCTCGTGCGGATCATGGTCGACGCCGACCTGGAGGACGCGGGGCTTCCGACCCCCGGCGAGGGCCGCAAAATCCTCGCCGCCAAGGGCCTCCCCGCCGGCTCGAAACTCTGACCCGATGAGCCGGGACGTTCCTGATAACCCCCGTTCGACAGGGACATTCCTGCGGACTCTCGCAGAACCGGGACACCCCGGTGTCCCGGAAACCACGGAGCGGACATGAGCGGGTTCGCGGGGAAGAAGATCCTGGTCACCGGCGGGTCGGGGTTCCTCGGGGCTCCCGTCATTTCGCAGCTCCTCGGCCGCGGCGCGCGTCAGGAGGACATCACGGTCCCGCGGTCGGCGCGGTTCGACCTTCGCCTCCCGGCGGCGTGCGCGGCGGTCGTCGCGGGGCAGGATCTCGTCGTCCACCTCGCGGCCAACGCCGGCGGGATCGGCTGGAACCTGTCCCATCCCGGGGCGCTTTTCTACGACAACGCCGCGATGGGGATCCACCTCACGGAGGAGTCCCGCAAGGCGGGCGTGAAAAAATTCGTCCAGATCGGCACGGTCTGCGCCTACCCGTTCCTGCCGCCGCGCATCCCTTTCCGCGAGGCCGACCTCTGGGCGGGATATCCCGAGCGGACCAACGCCCCGTACGGCATGGCCAAGAAAATGTTGATGGTGATGGGGCAGGCGTACCGGCAGGAGTACGGCTTCAGCGTGATCCACCTGCTCCCCGTGAACCTGTACGGCCCCCGGGACCATTTCTTCGAGCCGGAGAAGACGCACGTCATCCCGGCGCTCATCAAGAAGTTCGTCGACGCCCGCGAATCCGGAGCGCCCGAGGTGGTCGTATGGGGGAGCGGCTACTTCAAGGGCACACCCGTATCGCGCGAGTTCCTTTACGTGGACGACGCCGCCGAGGCGATCGCATTGGCCGCGGAGCGGTACGACGGGTCGGAGCCGGTGAACGTCGGCGCCGGACGCGAGGTGCCGATCAACGACCTGATCGCCATGGTGGGCGAGATGACCGGCTACCGGGGAAAGGTGGGCCGCGACCTCACGAAGCCCGACGGCCAGCCCCGCCGCTGCCTCGACACCTCCAGGGCGAAGGAGAAGTTCGGATTCGTCGCGCGCACCCCCTTCGAGGAAGGCCTGCGCAGGACGATCGCGTGGTACGAGGAGGCGCGGCGGGAACGTCGTCGCGAACGGAACGAATGAGAATCCAGTGGAACGGGGGGGAGGGATGAAGCGTGTCCTGGTCACCGGCGGCGCCGGGTTCATCGGATCGCACCTGTGCGAGCGGCTGCTGGCGCGGGGAGACGAGGTCCTGTGCGTCGACAACTTCTTCACCTCCCGCCGGCAGAACATCGCCCACCTGATCGGCCACCCGATGTTCGAGCTGATGCGCCACGACATCACCTGGCCGCTCTACGTCGAGGTCGACCGGATCTACAACCTGGCGTGCCCCGCCTCCCCCGTCCATTACCAGTTCGACCCGGTGCAGACGACGAAGACGAGCGTGCACGGCGCGATCAACATGCTCGGGCTCGCGAAGCGCCTCAAGGTGCGCATCCTCCAGGCCTCCACCTCCGAGGTGTACGGCGATCCGGTCGAGCACCCGCAGACGGAGGCGTACTGGGGGAACGTGAACCCGATCGGCCCGCGGGCCTGCTACGACGAAGGCAAGCGTTGCGCGGAGACGCTCTTCTTCGACTACCATCGCCAGCACAAGCTGGAGATCCGCGTGGTGCGGATCTTCAACACGTACGGCCCGCGGATGCACCCCAGCGACGGGCGCGTGGTGTCG
>Ga0326597_10008614_pt1 | contig 13745 bp, 12 predicted proteins | sample RVTome_12_FD_203789 | JGI IMG/M metagenome (GOLD analysis project Ga0326597, IMG submission 203789) | Soil microbial communities from uranium-contaminated site in the Upper Colorado River Basin, Wyoming, United States - RVT100D185 | ecosystem: Environmental > Terrestrial > Soil > Contaminated >... | reverse complement strand
GCAGTACGAGCGTCCGCGGCGGGCGCGACTCGGCCCTCGGACCTCGGCCCTCGCTCCTGCCCTTGAATCCCCCCTCACTCAGCCGCACATTTATCGAAGTCCCCTTTCCGCCGGACATCCTCTTATGGAATTCAAGGACTATTACAAGATTCTCGGCGTGCCCCGTAGCGCCGCCCAGGACGAGGTAAAGCGCGCCTACCGCAAGCTCGCCCGGCGGTACCACCCGGACGTGAGCAAGGAGCCCAATGCCGAGGAGCGCTTCAAGGAGGTGCAGGAGGCCTACGAGGTTCTGAAGGATCCCGAGAAGCGGGCGGCCTATGACCAGCTCGGTTCGCGTTGGAAGGCCGGGCAGGATTTCCGGCCGCCACCGGATTGGGACACGGGCTTCGAATTCAGCGGCGGCGGCTTTACGCCGGGCGATGCGGGTGGTTTCAGCGATTTCTTCGACACGCTGTTCGGGAGGGGTTTCGGCGGCGGTGCCGGACCCGGCGCCCGGCGGGGCGGTTTCCGCGCGCGCGGAGAGGATCACCACGCGCGCATCCGGATCAGTCTCGAGGACGCGTACAAGGGAAGCACCCGGGCCGTGACGCTGCGGGTCCCGGAGATGGACTCCCAGGGGCGGGTCCTGACCCGCACGCGCAGCCTCAACGTGCGCATCCCCAAGGGCGTGACGGAGGGCCAGCAGATCCGGCTCTCGGGACAAGGCGCACCCGGAATGGGCGGGGGGGCGCAGGGTGACCTGTATCTGGAGGTGAGCTTCGAGCCCCATCCTCGCTTCAGGCCGGAGGGACGCGACATCCACGTTCAGCTCCCCATCGCGCCCTGGGAGGCCGCCCTGGGCGCGACGGCCGAGGTGCCGACGCTGGGCGGCTCAGTGGAGATGAAGGTCCCGCCCGGGTCGCAAACGGGCAATCGCCTGCGACTGCGCGGGCGCGGTCTCCCGGGCAGCCCGCCGGGAGATCAGTACGTCGAGTTCCGGATCGTGACGCCGCCGGCGGACGACGCACGCACACGCAACCTGTACCAGCGCATGGCCGACGAATTCAAATTCGATCCGCGCGCCGTGAAGGAGACTTGAGCCATGGCCAGACGATCAGCCACGCTCGAGGCCGTGATCCTGGACGAATCCATCGAGCTCAGCCTCGGCGAGTTGTGCCGCGCCTGCGCCGTGCACGCGGAGTTCGTGGTCGAGCTCGTCGACGAGGGCGTGGTCGAGCCGCGCGGCCGCGGCATGCGAAGCTGGCGATTCACCGGTGCCGCGCTTCGCCGAGCGCATGCCGCGGCGCGGCTGCAACGCGATCTGGAGGTCAACCTTCCCGGCGTGGGCCTGGCCCTCGACCTGCTCGACGAGATTGCTGAGCTGCGCGCGCGGCTGCGAGCGCTGGAAGGCGGGTTCTAGGGATCACGGCCACAGGAGTCGGCGTGCCTGCCGCGCACGCAAAGTGTCAGTGCACAGACTCAGGGTGCGCAGAGGATGGCGCGGCGCCCGCAGCACTCACGCCGTGTGAGCGGGTGCCTCGGCGGCGAGCACCAGCACGACGTGAAGGCGGCGCGGCCCGTGCGCGCCGAGCTGGATCGTCTGCTCGATGTCGGCGGTGCGTGACGGCCCGGTGACGAAGTTCAGCGCCCGCGGCAACGGCCCGCGCTCGCGCCGCCACAGCTCCCACACCTCCTCCATGTGGCCCACGATCCGGCTGCAGTCGAGCACAACAACGTGGTGATCCGGGAGGAAATTCAGGGCTGTGCGATGCGTGGCGCCCGAAGCCAGCACGAGGGTGCCGGTCTCGGCCACGGCGGCGTACGCCCCGGTGACGGCGGCCGGCTCGGTGGGTCCGGGAGCCCGGTTCGCGAGAACCAGCTCGTCGGGCCACTGCAACCGGGTAAGGTAGGGGTCGGACGCGGCGGGCACATCGCCCAGAGGCACACCGGCCTCGCGCAGATAGGCGGCCACGGCCGCGCCCGCGGCGCTCTCGGAGGTCGATACGGCGCTGGCGCCGCTGGCGCGCAGCCGCTCCACGAATACGCCGAGCAGGGTGCCGTCGCCCAGTTCGGGTCGCGGATGCCGCGGCGGGTTGTCCGTGCGCGCTGCGGGCGCCGCCGTGTCGCGGCCGTCCCCCAGGGCCCGGGCGATGCGTTCCAGGATGGCGGCGCGGGCGTCGCTCACCGCAGCCGGTTCCCGAGACGGGTCCGTGCCTCGGCCATGAACGTGCGCCCCTCGGGGCGGGGCAGTGCCCGGTAGTCGGTCCATGGCCCGGAGCCGGGCAGGCGCCCGCCGCGCCGGCCCAGCGCCGCGATCGCCCGGGCGCCCGCGGAGGCGAACACCCGGTAGAGGGCGGGCCGGTGCGCGATCGCCCCCCAGGCGCGCAGCGCCGAGCGTTGAATCCACGATACATGGTGCTCGCGGTTCGCGCGTTCGCGCAGCGCGCGCAGCATCCGCGGAAGAGGGATCATCATCGGGCATACCGATTCGCATCGTCCACACAGGCTCGAGGCGTTGGGCAGCGCCTGGGCCTCGCCGAGCCCCACCATGAGCGGAGTGAGCACGGAGCCCATGGGGCCGGGATACACCCAGCCGTAGGCGTGGCCACCGACGGCCCCGTAGACAGGGCAGTGGTTGAGGCAGGCCCCGCAGCGAATGCAGCGCAGCATGTCCCGGAACTCGCCGGCCAGCATGTCGCTGCGGCCGCCGTCGACGAGCACGACGTGAAAGGCCTGCGGGCCGTCGGGATCGGCGGCCCGGCGCGCGCCGGTCACGAACGTCGTATAACTGGTCAGGGTCTGCCCGGTGGCGCTGCGCGCCAGCACGCGCAGGATGGTTGTCGCGTCCTCGAGCGTCGGCACGACCTTCTCGATGCCTGCGAGCACGATGTGGGTGCGGGGCAGTGTACTGCTGAGGTCGCCGTTGCCCTCGTTGGTGACCAGCACGATGGAGCCCGTCTCCGCCACCAGGAAGTTGGCGCCGGTGATCCCTGCGTCGCCGGCCATGAACCGGTCCCGCAGCACGCGGCGCGCCTCGTTGAGCAGCACCTCCGGTTCGTCGCTCGACGCCGATTCGCTGCCCGCGCCGTGGTGTTCGGAAAACAGGGCGGCCACGTCGCTCCGGCTCTTGTGCACCGCCGGCGCAATGATATGGCTGGGCGGTTCCTTTGCCAGCTGGATGATGTACTCACCGAGGTCGGTCTCGACGACGTCGAACCCTTCGCGCTCGAGCGCCGGGTTGACGGCGATCTCCTCGCCGACCATGGATTTGCCTTTGATGATGTGCTCAGCACCCGCGCGGCGGCAGATGTCCACGACGATGCGGTTCGCCTCGCCGGCGTCGCGCGCCCAGTGCACCTGCCCGCCGGCGGCCTGCACCGCTGCTTCGAATCGAAGCAGGTAGGTGTCGAGATGCTCAAGCGTGTGCTGCTTGATGTCGCGTGCCGTAGCGCGCAGGGATTCGAACTCGGGCAGTGCCGCCACCGCGTCACGCCGCCTGCCGATGAATCCATCCTTAGCGCGGGCGAGCGCCTTCTGAAGTCCGGGATCAAGGAGCGCGCCACGCGCATTGGCCTTGAAGGACCGGCTGGTGGGACGCATCTACTCGTCTCTCCGGCGTTCCGGCTGGCGGGTCAGCACTTCGGCGATGTGTCGGGCGCGAATGTCGAGACCGCGGTGGCGCATGCGCCCCTCGAGATGCAACAGGCAGCCGAGGTCGTTGCCGATGAGCAGGCTCGCGCCGGTCCCGCGCGCGTCGCCGATCTTGACGTCGGCCATGTGCGCCGAGATCTCGGGAAACTTGACGCAGAAGGCGCCGCCGAAGCCGCAGCACGCCTCGGGCTCGTCCAGTTCGTGAAGCCGCAGGCCCGGCACGCGGGCGAGGAGGCGCCGCGGCTCGGCCTTCACGCCGACTTCGCGCAGGCTGGAGCAGGAATCGTGGTACGCGGCGTCGGCCGCGCACGGCGGAGCGTCTATCGCCTCCGCGTGCTCGGCGAGCACCTCGGTCAGCTCGCGGCACCGCCCAGCGAACTCGCGCGCCCGCTCCTCCCACTCGGGATCGCCGGCGAACAACCGGGGGTAGTGCAGTCGCAGCATGCCGGTGCAGGAGCCAGACGGCGCGACGACTACGTCGGCATCGGCGAAGGCCACGATGACATCCCGTGCGATGCGCCGCGCCGTCTCGCTGTCGCCGCTGTTGTACGCCGGTTGGCCGCAGCACGTCTGGCGCCGGGGAACCACCGTTTCGAAGCCGGCACGCTCCAGCAGGGACAGGGCGGCGAAGCCGATACCCGGACGGAAGAGATCGACCAGGCAGGTGACGAACAGGGCGGCTCGGGGACGGGGATGCGATTCGCTCATGTCATGGTCGGCCGGAGGCGGCCGCGGCTCGAATTCCGGTACGGCTCGAGGGATATCGCGGTCGACCTGTGTGTGCGGGCTGTCCTATCTTAGCGCAACTTGCGCGGCGGACGGACGGGTCGTGCCGCGGCACCGACGATCACTACGCGCGTTCGTTCGCCGGGCGGCCGGCACAGCGGCTCGGCAGCGGGCGGTTGGCGGCGCACTGCCCGGAAACGGGCGTTGCCGCTGGACGCGCCGCGGATCCCGGGCCGCGCCCGCCTCGCCGGTCACGCGGCCGGGGTGCCCCGTCCCGGGCGGCCCCGAGCGGGTTGTGCTATATAAGTAGACAGGGCGCTTGCCCGCCGTAAAACAAGAATATGGGGGAAGGGGGATTGCCGGAGCTCGGTCCGTCGTCCTCTCTTCGGTGCCGGCTTTTGATGAATCCAATCGGTCCGCTTGAGGCGGACCGGCCGTCTCGCGCGTTCGCGGCGATGCGGCCGGTAGGGGGCGCGATGGATCGCAACCTGAGCATATTGATCACTGACAGCTCACGCGTCGCCCGGCGCGTGATCAGCCGGGCGCTCGCCAGCGAACTGCTGGCCGAGGCCGTGGAGATCACTGCCGTGGGATCCGGCCAGGAGGCGCTGCATGCGCTCGCCGCCCGCCAGTTCGACCTCGTGACCTGTTCGCTGCTGTTGCCGGACATGTATGGCCTGGATCTGTGCCGGGCGCTTCGCTCGAGCACGACGCACCGCTTCACGCCCTTCCTTCTCGTCACCGCCGAACCGTTCGAACGCGTCATGCGCGCGGGTTACGGCGCGGGCGTGACCGACTACTTCGACAAGAACCAGGGGTTCGACAGCTTCATACGGTTCATCCGCGCCTTCGCGCAGCAGCATGCGGGCCTGGCTGGAAAGCTACTCTACGTGGAGGACAACGAGGTCGAGGCCAAGCGCACGGCAGCCATGATGCGGCGCCGGGGCCTGGAAGTCGTTCGCACGCATACCGCGGAAGACGGACTCGCCCTGCTGGATGAAAGCTTCAGTCTCGTGGTGGTGGACTTCTACCTCAAGGGAGACATGTCCGGCGGCGATTTTCTGCACAGCATCCGGTGCGGCGCCCGCCGCTCGCGGGAGGAACTACCCGTGCTGATCGTGACGTCCAGCCACAACCCCAATATCGAGGCGGAGATCTTCCATGCAGGCGCGAACGATTTCGTCGTCAAGCCGGTCGGCGAGGAGGTCCTGATATCACGCATCCGTTCGTTGCTGCTCATCACGCGCCAGTTCAGTCAGCTCAGCACCCAGCGCGAGCAGCTTCGCGAGCTCGCGACCACGGACGGCCTCACCGGCGTATTCAACAAGCGCCACCTGCTCGAGCGCGTCGATCTGCTCGCCGGGCGGATGGACAGCTACCCGGTATGGGTCGCGCTCGTGGATCTGGACCGCTTCAAGGCGATCAACGACTGTTACGGGCACATGATCGGGGACCAGGTGCTCAAGGCGGTCGGGGCGCTCCTGGCCGGCGAGTTCCGGCGCGAGGACCTGGTCGCCCGTTTCGGCGGCGAAGAGTTCATCGTGGTCATGCCGCGCTGCACGCGCTCGGAGTGCCGCAGGCGGATGGAGGGCCTTCGGCACAAGATCGAGAACCTGCGTCCGGCGGGATTCGCGATATCGGCGAGCATCGGCGTCGCAGGCAACGAGCACGATGCGAAGATGGCGTTCAACGATCTCGTCCTCGAAGCAGACATGGCCATGTACCGCGCCAAGGATTCCGGACGCAATCGCGTGGTATTCGCCGCCGATCCGTGATCGGGCGGCTTGAGGGGCCGCGCGTGGGCGTGGTAGCTTGTGGTGGATCTCGTCCAAGCCTGTCGCCCGCGCAACGTCGGGGACAGCCACCCGAGGATCCGGCCATGAAACTCTGCGGCTTCCATCAGGCCATCGCGCTGGCCTGTCTGTTCAGCTTCAGCCTTCCGGTGCACAGCGGTGTGACTCTCGACGCCGTCCGCGCAAAGGGTTTCATCCAGTGCGGCGTCAACCAGGGTCTGCCGGGATTCTCGAATCCCGACGATGCGGGGCAATGGAGCGGCCTGGACGTGGATTTCTGCCGAGCCCTGGCCGCTGCGCTCTTCGGAGATTCGGAGAAGGTGAAGTTCACGCCGCTCTCCGCCAAGGGGCGGCTCACCGCGCTTCAGTCCGGTGAGATCGACGTGCTCTCCCGCAACACCACCTGGACGCTCACGCGGGACACCGCCCTTGGGCTGCACTTCGCGGGCGTCATCTACTACGACGGCCAGGGGTTCATGGTGCGCCGCGACCTGGGCGTCGAGAGCGCCCGCGACCTCAACGGCGCTTCGGTGTGCGTTCACACGGGCACCACCAGCGAGCTGAATCTGGCGGATTATTTCCGCGCAAACGGTATGAAGTACACGCCCGTGGTGTTCGAGAAAGCGGACGAATCGGTGGCGGCATACGATTCGGGCCGCTGTGACGTTCTGACCACGGACCAATCGCAGCTCTACGGCCAGCGCCTGAAGCTGAAGGACCTTGAGGTGCATAAAGTCCTGCCCGAGGTCATCTCCAAGGAACCGTTGGGCCCGGTGGTGCGCCAGGGTGACGACGAGTGGTTCAACGTGGTCAAGTGGACCCTGTTCGCCATGATCAACGCCGAGGAGCTCGGGGTGACCTCGGCCAATGCCGCGGGGCTTCGCGCGAGCGCCACCGACCCCAACGTCCGGCGCCTGCTGGGGGTCGAGGGCGACAAGGGCCGCGACCTCGGGTTGTCCAACGACTGGGCGCTGGATATCGTGCGCATGGTGGGCAACTACGGCGAAGTGTTCGAGCGCAATCTCGGGGCGCAGACGCCGCTGAAGATCGAACGCGGCCTGAACCAGCTCTGGAATCGCGGCGGAATCATGTACGCCCCGCCTATCCGCTGAGCCGGCGTGCTGGAACGCAAGCGGCTGTCCGGCTGGTGGTATGACCGGCGCCTGCGCGGTTGGCTGGCACAGGCCGCCCTGGTGGCCGCCATCGCGGTTGCCTGCGCCTACGTCGCTGGAAACACGGTCGAGAACCTGCAGCGCCAGGGTATCGCCTCGGGATTCGCCTTTTTCTCGAGCGAGGCCGGATTCGGCATTCTCCAGAGCCTGATCGACTACGACGAGACGGCCACCTACGGGCGGGCCTTCCTTGTCGGCTTGCTCAATACGTTGCTGGTCGCCGGCGTCGGGATCGTGCTCGCCACCCTGATCGGTTTCGTGATGGGCGTCGCCCGCCTGTCGTCGAACTGGCTGGTTGCGCGGTTGGCGGCCTTGTACATCGAAGCGGTCAGGAACGTGCCGCTGCTGCTCCAGCTGTTCTTCTGGTACTTCGGTGTGCTGCGCGCGCTCCCGTCGCCTCGCGACAGCGTGAACCTGTTCGACGCCGTCTTCCTGAACATCCGCGGGCTCTACCTGCCGTCCGTGCTCGCGGAGCCGGGATTCGAATGGCTCGTCGCGGCGGTCGCCGCGGGGTTCGGCGTTGCGGCCACGGTCGCGTGGTGGGCGCGGCGACGGCGGCTGCGGACCGGCAAGCCATTCCCGTCACTTCGGGTCGCGCTCAGCGGGGTGATCGGCCTGCCGCTGCTCGCGGCCTGGATCACGGGCTTCCCCCTGCGGTTCGAGTACCCCGAGCTCAGCGGATTCAACTTCGTGGGCGGCCTGGTGCTGGTTCCCGAGTTCGTCGCGCTGGTGCTCGCCCTGTCCATCTACACCGGCGCGTTCATCGCGGAGATCGCGCGCGCCGGCATACTGTCGGTGAGTCGCGGACAGACCGAGGCGGCGCTCGCCCTGGGACTGTCCCCCCGGCTCACCTTGCGGCTGGTGGTGATTCCCCAGGCGCTGCGGGTGATCATCCCGCCCCTGACCAGCCAGTACCTCAATCTCACAAAGAATTCGTCGCTGGCGGCGGCTATCGCCTACCCCGAGCTCGTCTCGGTGTTCGCCGGCACGGTGCTGAACCAGACCGGCCAGGCCATCGAAGTCATAGCCATTACCATGGCCGTCTACCTGACGATCAGCCTGCTGATCGCGGGTTTCATGAACTTCTACAACCGGCGCATGGCGCTGGTGGAGCGCTGAGTGGAGGCGTTCGCGACCCGCGGCAGCGCTCCGCCCGCCTCCCGGGTCACGCCGCTGGAGTGGCTTCGCGCCAACCTCTTCTCTTCGCCCGCGAATACGCTGCTCACGCTTGCCTCGGCATACGTGCTCTATCTCGCGATGCCGCCGCTCGTCTCGTGGTCGCTCATCCACGCGGACTGGGCCGGCACGACGCGCGAGGACTGCACCGGCGGCGGCGCGTGCTGGGTCTTCGTGCGCGCACGCTTCGATCAGTTCATGTACGGCTTCTATCCGCATGAGGAGCGCTGGCGCGTGGACCTTGCCTTCGGCCTGCTGGCGCTGCTCGCCGCGCTCGTGCTGGTGCGCCGGTTTCCGTTCAGGAAGTGGTCTGCCGTCGTGCTGATCGTCGCCTATCCGCCGACCGCCTATCTCCTTTTCGTGGGCGGGGCGTTGGGCCTGCCGCACGTGGAGACGGCGCGCTGGGGCGGGTTGTCGCTGACCCTCGTCATCGCCGGCGTGGGCATGGCGGCGTCGTTTCCGCTGGGCGTGCTTCTCGCGCTCGGCCGACGGTCCGCCCTGCCGGCGGTGCGTCTTGCGAGCGTGGTATTCATCGAGTTCTGGCGCGGCGTTCCGCTGATCACCGTGCTGTTCATGGCTTCGGTAATGTTGCCTCTGTTCCTGCCCGAAGGAGTGACCCTGGACAAGCTGCTCAGGGCCCTGATCGGCGTGGCGCTGTTCCAGTCCGCCTACATGGCCGAGGTCGTGCGCGGCGGCCTGCAGGCGGTGCCCAAGGGCCAGGTGGAAGCCGCCGCCGCTCTCGGGCTGGGATACTGGAAGACCATGGGGCTCGTCGTGCTGCCCCAGGCCCTGCGCCATGTCATTCCCGGGATCGTCAACACCTTCATCGCGTTGTTCAAGGACACCACGCTGGTGCTGATCATCGGCCTGTTCGACCTGCTCGGGATCGTGCAGGCGGCCATCACCGACCCCAAGTGGCTCGGCATGTCCGTCGAGGGCTACATGTTCGCCGGCCTGGGCTTCTGGATCTTCTGTTTTGCCATGTCGCGGTACAGTCAGTACATTGAACGCCGGCTTGCAGTGGACCGGCCGCGCCGTTGATTCGGAACCACATATGATTGCGGACAAGAACCACGGCAACGACGCGCCGCCCATCGTTCAGATCGAGTCACTGAGCAAATGGTTCGGCCGCTTCCAGGTCTTGCGTGACATCGACCTGGACGTGGCGGCCGGCGAGCGAATCGTGATCTGCGGTCCGTCGGGCTCGGGAAAGTCGACGCTGATCCGCTGCATCAACCGGCTGGAGAACTTCCAGAAGGGCAGGATCGTCGTCGACGGCATCGAGTTGACCGACGATCTCAAACAGATCGAGCGCATCCGGCTCGAGGTGGGAATGGTCTTTCAGAGCTTCAACCTGTTCCCGCATCTCACGGTGCTCGAGAACTGCACGCTGGCGCCGATCTGGGCGCTTCGCATTCCCAGGGCGGAGGCGGAAGGGATTGCGCGCAAGTACCTGGAGCGCGTCCGCATCCCGGAGCAGGCGGACAAGTATCCGGGGCAGCTCTCCGGCGGTCAGCAGCAGCGCGTGGCCATCGCGCGAAGCCTGTGCATGAACCCCCGGGTGATGCTGTTCGACGAGCCGACGTCGGCGCTTGATCCGGAAATGATCAAGGAAGTGCTCGATGTCATGGTCGAGCTCGCCGAGGACGGCATGACGATGCTGGTGGTGACGCACGAGATGGGCTTCGCGCGCACCGTGGCCAACCGTGTGGTCTTCATGGATGAGGGCCGGATCGTCGAGCAGAACCCGCCGGAGGAGTTCTTCAGCAATCCGCGTTCGGAGCGGACCCGCCTGTTCCTCAGCCAGATCCTGCAGCACTGACGACTTTCAAGATCGCCGCCTCGCCCGTCGCCGCGCATGACGGCCGTGCCGCGGCGTTATCGCGCCTGGCGCTCGACGGGTCAGCTCACGACCTGGTAGTACAGATTCTGAGGGTGATTGGACTGGGCGAAGAAGTACCAGCGCTCCGCCAACAGGCCCGCGTACTGCACGACAAAGGCGGCGGCGAACAGCCACGGCGTGTGGGCGGACAGGCCGGCGGCCAGCAGCGCGACGGGTACCGGGAAGACCAGTACCAGGAACACCCACTTGATCGATCGGAACGCCCACACCGGCACCCCGTGGAAGAATTCGCGCGTGTTGAACGAGCCCCCCATGAGGCCCTGAGACGTCTGCCGGATCCGGCTGTGGCGCACGCCGATGGCGCTCTGCAGGGTCGAGCGGTGCTTGATGCGCGCATTGCGGATCAGCGACGCGCCCCGGGTCATGGCTGCCAACGCCGTCAACCCGATCGCCCAGCCGCCGAAGAAACCGCTCAGATCCGGCGCCGCTCCGGCGGCCGCAAAGGCCGTTGCCAGGGTGAAGCCCGACGCGCCGCCGAGCAGGGTGTAGTTGATCACGGTGAGGGGCGATGCCCATTCCTGCAGGAACTTGATGCAGGCGTAGATCATTGCCGTGCACAGGAACAGGCCGAACGCGGTGATCGCTCCGGCGGTGCCGATGAGGAGGGTGAGATCGCCCGGCACGCCGGAGTGCACGCCGAATCTGCGGAGGTCGAGGTTCAGGTAGTGGGCCAGGCCGAAGAGGAACACCAGTCCCATCATCATCGGCAGCACGATCACCTCGCGCGAGAGCCACGAGGTGCGCCAGCGCGCGGCCGATCGCCAGGCCCGTTCCGGATGGCCGAGGTGGAAGAACGAGGCGAGCAGTCCGCCGGCCAGCAGCGCCAGCGAGATGACGCTTCCGAGCACGTAGAAATGCGGTTCCTGCGGCGGCAGCACGCCCACTGCGGCATACGTCTGCGCGGTGTACAGGGCGAGGAACAGGCCCTGGCCCGCGCCGATGAGCGTGGTGAGGAAGACTACGGAGAAGGCGGGATGCATCGCATGTGTGCCGTGGTGTGAATGGGTGCGGGATCGATGTGGCTGTGAATGGTTTGGCTAGTCGTGAAACGGAAAACGGGAAACGGAAAAGCGGAGCACGGAGAGACCGGGAGATCAGCACAATACGTCCGTTGGCGCTTCGGCGTACTACCGCTCCTTTCAGCGCACCACGCAGGTTTTCGATTCCCGTTTCCCGTTTCCCGTTTCACGAGCAACCCCACGCGCACTGCTACCAACTCGTCACGTCGTCCAGGGTCTGCTCCGACACCGGCCCCACCGGACGGTCCACTTCCTTCTTCAACGGGTTGTCCGCGCGCACCAGCTCGTCCTCGTGGAGCTGGATGCGGGTCTTGCGCCGCGGCAGGTAGTGGTTGGCCGGCTTGGTGCCCCACTCGGGCATCAGGGCGTAACCGCCCGCCTCGCGGATCGCGCGCGACACCACCGACTCCGGGTCGTGCACGTCACCGAACAGCCTCGCGCTCGTCGGGCAGGCGTTGACGCAGGCGGGCTTGCGCTCGGGCTCCGGGATGCTCTGGTCGTAGATGCGATCCACGCACAGGGTGCATTTCTTCATCACCTTCTGGTGCTCGTCGATCTCGCGCACGCCGTAGGGGCAGGCCCACGAGCAGTACTTGCAGCCGATGCACTTGTCGTAGTCGACCAGGACGATGCCGTCCTCGGGACGCTTGTAGCTCGCCCCCGTGGGGCACACCGGAACGCAGGGCGGGTCCTCGCAGTGCAGGCAGGATTTCGGGAAGTGCACGGTCTCGGTATTCGGATACTCCCCGACCTCGAAGGTCTGAACCCGGTTGAAGAACGTCCCCGTGGGATCCTCCCCGTACGGCCGGTCGTCGGACATGTATCCGGCGATGCCCGAGGTGTTCCATTCCTTGCAGCTCGTCACGCAGGCGTGGCAGCCCACGCAGACGTTCAGGTCGATGACTAGTGCGAGTTGGGTCATTTGAGTTCGGTATCTGGGTTCAACTCAAGTAGCGGGTAGCTAGGGGCTGGTGACTGGCCTGTGGTGGTCCGCCGTCGGCGATTAGTGATCGGTTGTGTCTCTGTTCCGCGCACAAGCTGCCAGCTGGTGCAGTTGAGCGCGGTGTTCCTCGCCACTCGCTAACCGTTGCTCGCTGCCGCAGTTCAGCTACTGCTTTCCAGCAAAATACGCTATCCACTTCGGCCGCTTGCGCGCCGTGCCGGGGGCGTGCTGCAGCGGGGCGAACTGCGGCCAGGTCACTTTTTCCTCGTCCGGTTCGGCCTTGTAGACGCGCACGCGCACGTCGTACCAGCCGGCCTGGCCGGTGACCGGATCCGAGTTCGACAGGTATTCCCCGTCGGGCGAGGGCGGCAGCTCTTCGGAGATCAGGTGATTGAGCAGGAAGCCCCTGCGCGACTCGTTCGCGCGCGGCTCCAGGTTCCAGGCCCCCGCTGCCTTGCCGATGGCGTTCCAGGTCCATACCGTGCCCGGCTCGACCGCCTCGGAGAAGCGGCACATGCAGCGCACCTTGCCCCACATGGATTCCACCCACACCCAGTCGCCGTCCTCGATCCCCTGCACGCGGGCGAGCTGCGGGCTGATGTACAGGTAATTGTGGGCGTGGATTTGGCGCAGCCAGGCGTTCTGCGAGTCCCAGGAATGGTACATGGCCATCGGCCGCTGGGTGACGGCGTTCAGCGGGTACTTCCGCGTGTCGTTGACCTGCGCCTCCAGGGGCTCGTAATAGAAGGGCAGGGGATCGAAGAATGTCTCGATCCGCCTGCGCAGGCGGTCCGGAGGCTGCTTGGTCTGTGTCCGGCCCTGGGCGGCCAGCCGGAACTGCTGCAGCACCTCCGAGTACACGTGCACCAGGATAGGCTCGGCGTAGCGGATCAGGCGGTGGCGCTGCGCCCATTCGAGGTAGCCCTTGTTCCAGTTGCGCATGTACTGGTACGAACGCGGCATCTCGTACTGGAAGACGCAGTTGTTCCTTTCGTACATCTGCCACTGGTTCGGGTTGGGCTCGCCCTTCATGAACTTCTCGCCGCCCTTTCCGCGCCACCCGGCGAGAAAGCCGATGCCCGAGCCCGGCTCGGTCTCGTAGTTCACGACGAAATCGGGGTAGTCGCGGTACTTGCGCGTGCCGTCGGCGTTGACGAACGAAGGAAGCCTCAGCCGCGACCCGAGCTCGATCAGCACCTCCTGGAACGGCTTGCACTCACCCTTGGGCGGGACCACGGGGATGCGCACCGAGTCCACCGGTCCGTCGAACTCCGAGATCGGGCGGTCGAGCATGGACATCACGTCGTGGCGCTCGAGATAAGTCGTGTCCGGAAGCACGAGGTCGGCGAAGGCGACCATCTCCGATTGGAATGCGTCACAGAC
>Ga0326597_10008613_pt1 | contig 13746 bp, 13 predicted proteins | sample RVTome_12_FD_203789 | JGI IMG/M metagenome (GOLD analysis project Ga0326597, IMG submission 203789) | Soil microbial communities from uranium-contaminated site in the Upper Colorado River Basin, Wyoming, United States - RVT100D185 | ecosystem: Environmental > Terrestrial > Soil > Contaminated >... | reverse complement strand
TCAGACGCGGTGCCGGGGGCGGCGGCCCATATTAGGAGGGTCTCCTTCTCGGAGTCCCCCGGTGTCGACCGATAGACGAACGTTCGTCAAGCTGATCTCCGCCGCAGGCGGCGCCGTTGGCCTCGGCGCGCTGGGGAGGGATGCCAACGCCGCCGGCGGCGGCATATTCGCGGGCACGACAGCCAGGCCAGCGCACCGAGCGCCCGTCGGCCGCGCGCCGGCGCCGCTCGACATCCTGATTCTCGGTGGAACGGGATTTACCGGCCCCGAGCAGGTCGAGTATGCAATCGCTCGCGGACACAGGGTCACGCTGTTCAATCGCAACAAGACCCGCCCCGGCATGTTCAAGGGCCGCGTGCACGAGGAACTCGTTGGCGACCTCAACAACGACACGAGTGCCCTGGAAGGGAAGAAGTTCGACGTCGTACTCGACAATCCCACGACTTTCCCGGCCTGGGTTCGAAATGCGGGCCGGTATCTCGCCGGCAATGTCGGTCACTACGTGTTCGTGTCCACGACGTCGACATACAGCGACCAGAGTATCATCGGCCTCAACGAAGAGAGCCCCGTTCATACGATGCCGGCCGGGCTCGATCCATATACGCTCGAGCCGCAAAACGCGTCGCGACATTACGGTCCCCTGAAGGTGCGCGCCGAGCAAGAGGCGCAGCGCCTCTACCCGGGGATCACGACTGTGATCCGGCCCTGCCTTATCGTCGGGCCTCTCGACCGTACCGATCGGTTCACGTGGTGGCCCGCGCGCATTGCCGAGGGTGGCGAGGTACTCGCGCCGGACAAGCCCGACGACCCCTGTCAGTTCATCGATTCGCGCGACCTGGCCGAATGGACCGTGCGGATGGCCGAGATGAAGGTGTTCGGAGTGTTCAATGCCATCGGTCCGGCGCATCCGATGACCGTTGCCGAAATGCTGTACGGCGTGAAGGCGGTGACGACGGCTGGCGCCCATTTCACATGGGTGCCATGGGAGTTCCTGCAGGAGCAGAGAGTGCGTCCCTGGCGCGACATGACCGTTTGGCAGCCGCCGTACGGGCGCACAGCGGGATACCAGCGGCGTGATGCGAGCAAGGCGATCACCAAGGGACTGACGTTCCGTCCGGTGGCCGTTACCGCGCGGGACACGCTCGACTGGCACCAGACGCGCCCGCCAGAGGCGCGGGCCGCGACGCTGAATGGCGAGATCAACGGCATCGGGATGAGGCGTGAAGCCCAGATACTCGCGGCGTGGCACGCCGCGCAGGGAGGCGGACGCTGACGACTGCCCGGCGTCACGGGCGCCCAGGCGCGCTTCACGCGGTCCTGCGCCGCGCAGTCGAGGTCCACGCGGGCGAGGTACACGCGCTGGTCATGGCGTTCGCGTACTTCTTCTTCGCGCTGGCCAGCTGGTTTGTCCTGCGGCCGATTCGCGACGCCGTTGCCGCGTCGAGCGGCGCCACGCAGTTGTCGTGGCTGTTCGTCGGCACGCTCACGCTCACCTTGGTGGCCAACCCGCTGCTGTCGGCGCTGGTTGTGCGATTCCCGCCGCGAAAATTCATTCCGTACGCGTACCACGCGATCGTCGCGTCGCTACTGGTGTTCTATGTGCTACTGCGGACCGTGGGGGCAAGCGAAGGTTCCCCAGCCGACATCTGGATCGGCAGGGCCTTCTTCATCTGGCTCAGCGTGTTCGTGTTGTTCGTCACATCGCTGTTCTGGTGCTTCATGGCCGACGTGTTCCGCAGTGAGCAGGCGAAGCGCCTGTTCGGGTTCATCGGCGTCGGCGGCACGCTCGGGTCGGTCGCGGGTTCGGCGTTGACGGCGTTTCTCGCGCCGCGCATAGGCGCTGTCAACCTGCTGCTGGTGAGTTGCGCACTTCTCGAGGTCGCCGTCCTGGTGGTCTCACGATTTCCGTCCGCGGCGGCCACAACCGCGAATGCACTTCCGCAGCCGGATACGGCCGGTGCATCCGGCGATGTCGATGTTGCGTCATCCGCGCCCAGGGCGGCGCCCGACACGCAATCGGTCGGCGGCAGCATGTGGAGCGGATTCGTTCGGACCGTGTCGTCGCCCTACCTCGCCACGATTGCCGTGTTTCTCGTGCTGTTCACCGTCGGTTCGACGTTTCTCTACTTCGAGCAGTCCGCCATCGTCGGCGAGGCGTACGCTGATCGCACGTCTCGCACCGAAGTTCTTGCACAGATCGAACTGGCCGTGCAGGTGATCACCGTGGTGGCGCAGGTCTTCCTCACCGGCCGAATCATTCGCTGGTTCGGGCTGGTCAGCGCCCTTGCGTTCCTCCCGGTCGTGTCGATGCTCGGATTCGGCGCACTCGGCGCCGCCCCTACGTTCGCCGCCGTGGCCGCGTTCGTCATCTTGCGCCGGGCCGGCAACTTTGCCTTTACGAACCCGGCCATGGAGGTGCTATTCACGGTCGTCTCGCGCGAGGACAAGTACAAGGCCAAGGCGTTCATCGAGACGTTTGTCTATCGCGGAGGCGATCAGGTCGGGGCGTGGGCGTTTGCCGGCCTGACGACGGCTGGGCTCGGCCTTACCGCCATCGCATGGGTGGCCGTGCCGATGTCGGCAATCTGGATGGCGCTCGCGGTATGGCTCGCGCGGCGCCATACCGCCATGGCCGCCGACGTGGACCGTGCGGCGCCCGCATGACCACGCCTCCTGCAACCGGGTTTTAGCTGAACCAATCCGGCCGCGAACCGGTCGCCGGATCGCCCACCCGATGGAAGATGTCGGCATTTCCCGTGTCATCTTTCCTTTTCCATGGATAATCTCTGCCATTCACTGGCCGGCGCCGCGATCGCGCAGTCCGGTTTTGCCAGACGCCTGCCGCGTGCCACGCTGCTTGGCGTGATCGCCGCAAACATCCCGGACGTCGATGCGCTGACCTACGTCTGGACCGACGCGGCCACCGCCGTGTCGTTCCGGCGCGGCTGGACGCACGGCGTCCTCGCGGTGGCCGTGTGGACCGTCCTGTTGTCGGTGGCATTCGGCTGGTGGAGCCGGCGGCGGACGGATATCGAATCACCTTCGGTCGACGGCTGGACCGGCGACCCGACGACGGCGGGCGAGTCGCACGGGTGGACTGCCTACGTGCCGCTCTCCGCCATCGCGGTCGGCAGTCACCCCGCGCTCGATTGGCTCAACAGCTATGGCATACGGCTGCTGATGCCCTTCAGCGACCGATGGTTCTATGGCGATGCGCTGTTCATCGTCGATCCACCGATGCTCGTGCTGTTCGCCGCCGGTTGGTTCGTGTCGAGCCGGGCGCTCAAGGCTGGATCGCCCCATCCGCACCGTGCGGCGCGGGCCGCGCTCGCGGCCGCGGCGACCTACATCGTCGTCATGAAGACGATGAGTGTCGCCACACGCAGCGCCACTGAGGCGCAGTTTGGCCTGACCGACGCGTCGGCGCGAGAGCTGATGGTCGCGCCACGCCCGCTGATGTGGCTGCGCCGCGACGTCGTCGTGACGACGTCCGCGACCTACGACCGCTACCCGGCGACCTGGAGCGGCTGGCGTCCGGAGATTGGCGAGAGACTCTGGAGTGACTCCATCGGGGTCACGCCGGAGGTGGAGGAGTCCGTGCGCGCCACACGCGACGGGAGCCGTTTCCTGCGGTGGTCACGGTTCCCCTACTTCGTTCCCGGTACGGGGCCCGACGTGGGCACCATATTCGTCGGCGATCTCCGGTATTCGGCCGGCACGGTGGAGTCGTGGGCCGGCATCCGGGTGCGCGCCTCGACGCCGGCCATGACGGGGCACACTGAGGTCACGCCACTGCCGCGCGAGCGTTAGTTTCTCTGCATGTCGCTCGCGCTCGCCCGAAAGTACCGCCCACGCCGGTTCGCCGACGTCGCGGTCCAGACGCACGTTGCGACCACGCTGCGAAGCGCGATTGAGCACGACCGCGTGGCCCACGCATATCTCTTTTGCGGCCCCCGCGGCACCGGCAAGACGACACTCGCGCGCGTGCTTGCGATGGCACTCAACTGCGAGCAGCGCCGCAAGGATCGAGAGCCCTGCGGAACGTGCCAGAGTTGCGAACGGATCTGGGCGGGCTCGGCGTCGCTCGACGTGGTGGAGATCGACGCGGCCAGCAATCGCGGCGTGGACGACGCACGCGACCTTCGCGAACGGGCCATGTATGCCCCGACCGGTGATGACCGGTACAAGGTGTACATCATTGACGAAGCGCACATGCTCACGAAGGAGGCGTGGAACGCCCTCCTGAAGATCATCGAGGAACCGCCGCCGCGCGTGGTATTCGTGTTCGCGACAACCGAACCGCAGCGGATTGCCAACGCCGCCGCCCCGATTCTCTCGCGCGTCCAGCGGTTCGACCTGCGCCGCATGAGTCCGGCGGATGTGAGGGAGCGGCTTGCCAGCGTGCTGAAATCGGAAAAGGTGACGTCGGAACCGGCCGCACTGGCAATGCTGGCCCGGGCGGCCGACGGATCCATGCGCGACGCGCTGTCGCTGGCCGACCAGGTTCTGTCGCTCGGGACCGGGGCTGTGACCGAGGCATTGGTGCGCGACACGCTCGGGCTCGTTCCCGATGACGAGATCCTCGCCCTGCTGGATATCGTTGCGGAGCATCGGGCAGCCGACGTGTTCACCGAGGTGGCGCGCCTGGCAGATCAGGGCGCTGATTTCGGGCTGATGCTCGCCGGTGTCACAGACGCGCTCCGTGGCGAGCTGGCAATCGGGCTCGGCGCCACTGCGTCGGATCTTTCCGAACGGATGCGCGACGCGCTCACGGCTGCCAAGGGGCGGTTCACGCCGACCGACGTGCTGCGGATGCTGAACATGGCGGTGGAGCTCGAACCGCATTTCAAGCGGAGCGCTCAGCAGCAGCTGCTGTTCGAGGCGCTGCTCGTGCGCTTCGCGCTGCTCGACCGTACAGTGGAGATCGAAGCTGTGCTTCGGGGGCTGTCAGACAGCGGTGGTGTTGGCGGAACTCCGACGATCGCGCCATCGCGTGCGCGCGCCGCAGCGCCTGCTTCGCCCGATCGAGCCCCCGAACGTGCGCGCCCACCTGAAAAGGTGTCGGAACGCGCGGCGCCGCACGAAGCGTACAGGGCACCGTCACCGCGCTCGCATCCCGAGCCGGGGGCGCCTCCGCGCGACCGCGATTCGGCCCGACCTATGGCCGCCTCTCAGGCCGTCGCTCCGGCTGCCGTCGCGGCGCCTGTCGTGGCCGCCGCGCCGCTCGCCGATGCGCCGGTAGCGGACTCCCGAGAGGCCCTCCAGCCCCTGGACATCAACCGACTGTCCGCCCGCTGGGATGACGTCGTTGAGGGGGTGCGCGCGGCGGGGCGAGGAATGGTGGCGTCATCGCTGGCTGAGAGCACGCCGACCGGCGTGGTATCCGGAATCGTGGCCGTGCAGGTTCCGAGCGACACGCTCGCGGCGGCGATCGAAAACGGGACCGACGCGGTGGTCGCCGCCCTTCGAACCATGTTCACTGGCGTGAAGGGCGTCATGATCGCGAGCCGTGTGGGATCAGCGGAGACGCCGCGCAAGCGAATGACCGAAAGTGAAGTCATCGCCAACCGGGTGGCGACGCTGCGAAAAGGTGCGCCGCTTCTTGACGCGGCCTTTGACGCACTTGACTTGCGCCTGATCGACTGACCGGCGTTCCGGTTGCGCGTGCGGTCGCCAGCCGCGTAACTTTATGAAATCACACGACTTATACGATACCAGCAATGGCTGATTTCCTGAAAATCATGCAGCAGGCGCAAGAGATGCAGACCCGGATGCAAGCTATCCAGGATGATCTGCAGCGTCAGACCGTGGTCGGCTCGGCCGGCGGCGGGATGGTGACCGTCGAGGCCGACGGTAAAGGCACGGTCAAGAAGGTCAAGATCGACCCGACGCTGGTGAACCCGAACGACGTCGAAATGCTGGAGGATCTGGTCGCCGTCGCCGTGGGCGATGCCCAACGGAAGGCAGCCGATCTGGCGCAGGCCGAAGTCCAGAAGCTGACGGGCGGTTTGCAACTCCCGTTCAAGTTGCCGTTCTGAGCGCCTGCGTCGCCCAATGTCTGCGATCGAGGATCTGGTAAACGAATTGTCGCGACTGCCGACCATCGGCCGAAAGTCGGCGATGCGGTTGACGTACCACCTGCTGAAGCAGCCACCGGAGCAGAGCAAACGCCTGGCGAGCGCACTCGCCGTCCTTACGGACCGTGTGCGCACCTGCGACCGCTGCAACAACCTCACGGAGGAAACGGTCTGCTCGATTTGCACCGATCCCAGGCGCGACCAGGCGGTGATCTGCGCAGTTGAGGAAGCGGGGGACATTGCCGCGATCGAGCGCACAGGCGAGTTTCGGGGGGTGTTTCACGTGCTCGGCGGGCGGTTGTCGCCGCTCGACGGGGTTGGCCCGGACGACCTCACGGTGGGGCAGTTGGCACGTCGCGTGGAAGCGGGCGGCGTTCGGGAGATCATTATCGCGACCAACCCGAAGCTCGAAGGCGAGGCGACGGCGCTGTATGTTCAGGAGCAGCTGGCGGCATTCGACGTGCGGGTGACACGGATTGCGCGCGGTATTCCGGTTGGTGGCGACCTCGAGTACGCTGACGGCGTGACGATCGCGCAGGCGATCACGGCCAGGAGCGAGATGAAGTGAGGAGCATCACATGAGCGGTTCGGCGAGCTGGTCCTTTACGGCCGAGGATTCGGGCGCGATGACGCACATGCTCGAAAAGTTTCTCTCCGAAAGCAACGCGCGTTGCGCGCTGCTTGTGGACCGGTCGGGGCAGCTGGTGGCGACCGTGGGCGAGCAACCCAATTTCGATCCGACCGCGTTTGCGACGCTGACGGCTGCCGATTTCAGCGCCAACGACCAGCTCGCGCGCCTCATCGGCGAAACGGATTTCAATTCACTCTTTCACCAGGGCGAGAAGGAATCGATGTATCTCGCCGATGTGGCGCGACGCGTGATTCTCGTTACGCTCTTCGACAACCGCACGACACTGGGACTCGTGCGACTCAAGATGAAGGACACTGTGGCTGATCTCACCAAGCTGTTCCACGAAGTGTTTTCGCGCGGCGGGCCCGGAAAGCCCCAGCAGGCCGGGCTCCTCGCCGGCGCCGAAGATGAAATCGACAAGCTGTTCGGGTAAGGAGACGCAGCCATGTCGATGATCAACTACGCCTCGCGCGAGATCAACTGCAAACTCGTCTACTACGGCTCGGGCCTTGGCGGCAAGACGACCAACCTCGAGCACGTGTATGGCAAGACGAAGCCCGATACCCGCGGCAAGCTCATCTCACTCGCCACGGAAACGGAACGCACGCTCTTTTTTGACTTTCTTCCGGTCGACCTCGGCACGATCCGCGGATTCAAGACCCGATTTCACCTCTATACCGTTCCGGGTCAGGTCTACTACAACGCGTCCCGGAAACTGATCCTGAAGGGCGTGGACGGGATCGTCTTCGTGGCTGACTCGCAGGTCGAGCGCATGGAAGCCAACCAGGAGGCCATGCAGAACCTGTACGATAACATGGCCGAGTACGGCTATGATCTCACCAAGATGCCGTTCGTGCTGCAGTACAATAAACGCGACCTGCCCAACGCCGCGCCGCTGGCCGACCTTCAGGCCGCGCTGAATCCGGGATGGGAAGTCACGGACCCGTCCAAGCAGCGCGTCGCACCCGATCCCTGGCATGCCGGCGAAAACCTCGTGTCGCAGATCGAGACCGGCGAGTGGGTGGAGCGCGCGCCCTATTTCGAAGCCGTGGCCGTGACCGGCGATGGCGTGTTCGAGACGCTGCGTGCCGTCAGCAAGCTCGTCTTGAAGACGCTGTCCTGAGGGGGTCGATGGCAGTGAACGGGCGCCCGGCGTGAACCTCCCCAACTGGCTCACGGTCGGGCGTATCGTGTTCACGCCCCTGCTGGTCTGGCTACCGCTTCAGGAGGACGCGGGGTACCGCCTTGCGGCATTCGTCTTGTTCATCGCCGTCGCGGTGACCGACTACTACGATGGCATGCTGGCTCGCACCCGGGGACTCGTGACGGATCTGGGCAAGATGCTCGACCCGCTCGCGGACAAGCTCCTCCTCGTCGGTACGTTCGTGCCGATGTTCTGGATGCAGTCACCCGAGGGCGACCCGCTGCTCGGCTGGTTCCGCGACGCCGACGCCGTTCGCAGCGTGCTGGCGCACTACCCGTTCGTCATCAGCTTCGCTGGAGCCGACCTCCGGGTGCCGCTGCCGTGGTGGATCGTCGTCACGGTCCTCGGACGCGAACTGGCCATTACCGTGCTCCGGCAGCTCGCGCATCGTCGCGGCACCGTGATATCCGCCATTTTCGCCGCGAAACTGAAAACGACGTTTCAGCTGATCTGGATTGGCGCAGCCTATTTCTGGTTCTTCGTCGCCACGGTGGACCGGCTCGACGTGCGCGACACCAGGGGATGGGACTTCCTCGCAAACCTCACCGGGACGGTCGGTGCCGTCGCGATGGTGGTCAGCGTCGCGCTTACCGTCTATACGATGGTGATCTATTTGTCGAGGTACGGTCGCTTGGTTACCACCAGAGCGAGCAGACGGTGAACGGTTGACGGCTCGCGGTTTTCAGTGTGCTACCGAGAACCTGCCGTGAACCGTCAGACCGTGCGTCGGGCACGAACATGAACATCGAGATCATCACCATCGGTGACGAACTCCTCCTGGGGTTCACGCTCGATTCCAACGGCGCGCACCTGGCGCGTGAGTTGGCCGCCATTGGCGTCGGCGTCGTTCGCCGGACGTCGGTCGGCGACGACCCGACCGAAATCGGCGCAGCCGTTCGCGAAGCGCTCGATCGGACCGGAGCCGTGATTACGACCGGCGGGCTCGGTCCGACCAGCGATGACCTCACCAAGCCGGGCATCGCTGCCGTCTTCGGCCGCGAAATGCGAGTCGACGACACGATCCTGGAGGCGCTCCGCCAGCGCTGGGTTGCACGCGGCTGGGGAAAGGAACTGCCCGCGTCGAATCGCCAGCAGGCGCTCGTTCCCGAGGGCGCGACGATTCTCGAGAACCGGCACGGCTCGGCACCTGGCATCTGGCTCGAGGACGAACGCGGCCGGTGGGCGGTGATGCTCCCTGGCGTTCCCCGCGAGATGCGCGGGATGTTCGCGGAGGAAGTGATGCCGCGTCTGCGGGAACGTGTCGCTACGCGATCGGCGCGCGGCGCGAAGCCGTCCTCAAGCGATGGCGCGGGCAATGGCGCGGGTGATGGCGCGGACGACGGCGTCGGTGCGCAACCAGTGCTCGTGTCGCGCACGATTCGAACCACCGGAATTTCCGAATCGGCGCTCGCCGACACGGTTGCGCCGCTCGCCAAGGAGTTCGGAGCGCTCTCAGTCGCCTTCCTGCCGGGGTGGGAAGGCGTGGATCTCCGGCTGACGTCGCGGGGACTGGATGCGGACGCCTCAAGCGTCGGGCTCGACCGGGCCGAGGCGCGTGTGCTAGAGGTTGTTGGCGCGCCAGTCTATGGCGCCGATTCCGACGACCTCGCGGCCGTGGTTCTCGAGGCGTGTCGCACGCGCGGCTACGCGATCGCTGTCGCCGAGAGTTGCACTGGCGGCCTGCTTGGCTGGCGCATCACCGCGATCCCCGGATCGAGCCACATCTTCCTGGGAGGCATCATTGCCTATGCCAACGAGGTGAAGTCCACGCAGCTCGGCGTCGGCGATGACACGCTCATCGCGCACGGAGCCGTGAGCGAGGAAACCGCCCGGGAGATGGCGTCGGGAGTCCGGGCGCGATTCCGGGCCGAGGTCGGCATCTCGATCACGGGGATTGCCGGTCCGGATGGCGGTACACCGGACAAGCCGGTGGGAACCGTCTGTCTGGCCGTCGATATTCGTGGCGCGGTGACGTCGTCAACGCGCCAGATGGTTGGCGACAGGGCCGAAATCCGCGCGCGCTCTGCGCAATGGGCGCTGGATGTCGTGCGCCGGACGTTGGTCTCCGCGTCGTAGCGTGGGCGGACCGGAAGCAGGTCGCGGCCCACGAAAGCGTGGCCGCCGGCCATGGTGCGCGGGTCGGAGTTTGGCCGAAACGGCCGGTGGCCCCGGTACGTACGGAGAGAAGCGCGGCAGCTGCTCCGGGCACGTTGGTTGCCCCAGCGATGCACGAGCGGCGAAATTCCCCGCAGACCAATGAAAAAGCGCTCCCAATCCAACCCGACTTCCGCAGACGAGGTCGCGACGCCCCCGGAAGGCCGCGATGCCCCGCCGAATGCCGTCGACGATCTGCACGCAACCCAGGCAGATGCGCCGGGCGGTGCACACGCTGACTCGGCCGAGGCAGTCGCCGACGCCGGCGCCGAGCAGGAGATTTCAGCGCTCGCCAAGGAAGTCGCCGTTCAGAAGGACAAGTACCTCCGCATGCTCGCCGAGTACGAGAACTTCCGGAAACGCGCTGTGCGTGAACGTCAGGAAGCCGAGCACAAGGGAATGGGCTTCCTGATCAAGGGGATCCTGGACACGCTCGATGACCTGGGCCGTTTCGCCCACCTCGACCCCGATTCCACCGATACCAAGACGGTGGTCGAAGGAGTCGAACTCATTGAACGCAAGCTGCTCAAGTCGCTCGCGGGGCACGGGCTCGAACTGGTAAACCCGGTGGATGCGCCATTTGATCCGACGTTCCAGGAAGCGCTCACCACGGTTCCCGCCGCCACCGAGGAAGAGGATCATTTTGTGGCGCAGGTGTATCAGGTCGGCTACGTGTTCAACGGCCAGCTGCTCAGGCCGGCGCGGGTGGTCGTGAAGCAGTGGAAGGGTGGCGACGCCGGTTCCACCAACTAATCCGCCCGGCCACGCCCAATGGCGAAGAAAGATTTCTACGGCATTCTCGGCGTGAGCGAAAAAGCCACGGCCGACGAGATCAAGAAGCAGTATCGCCGGCTTGCCAAGCAGCACCACCCGGACGCGAACAAGAGCGACCCGAAGTCGGCCGATCGCTTCAAGGAAATATCCGAGGCGTACCAGGTGCTTGGCGACACGGCAAAGCGCAAGCAGTACGACGAGATGCGGCGGTACGGAGCGTACGATGGTTTCGCGTCGCGCGGCGGCGGTTCCGGCTCCCGTTCCACGGGCGCTCGTCCGGGTGGATCGCCCGGCGCCGGAACACCGTTCGAGGATATCGGCGGTCTCGGCGGTCTCGGTGGACTTGGCGACCTGTTCAGCTCGATGTTCGGTGGCGGTGGCCGCCAGCGGCAGACCGGGCCTGAGACCGGCCAGAGCGTCGAGACGACTCTCGAAATTCCTTTTCGCGTGGCCGTGATCGGCGGCAAGGTGCCCGTCGACCTCGAGGTGAACGAGGAATGCGGAACCTGCCGCGGGACCGGCGCCGCCAAGGGGGCGCGCGTGCAGACTTGCCCGGAGTGCGGCGGACGTGGTGCCATTTCGTTTGGTCAGGGGAGTTTCGCGGTCAATCGCCCATGTCCCATGTGCCTGGGCAAGGGCGCGGTGCCGACGGAGAAGTGCCAAACCTGCGGTGGCGCCGGCGACCAGAGGGTGCGTCGCAAGATCAACATCACGGTTCCCCCCGGCACCGACAGTGGAACGAAGATGCGACTCAAGGGGCAGGGCGGGCGCGGGCTGCGGGGCGGTCCACCCGGCGACATCGTGCTGACCTTTCAGGTCAGGGACGATCCCAATTGGCAACGCGACGGGACTGACCTGGTCGTGCACGCAGACGTAAACGTCGCGCAGGCAACGCTCGGCTCGAAGATCACCGTGGAGACGCTCGACGAGAAAAAAGTGTCCATCCGGATTCCGCCTGGCACGCCGAGCGGCAAGCGGTTTCGCGTGCGCGGCCAGGGTGTCGGGAAAGATGGCAAGCGCGGCGACCTGCTCGTCGAAATCGCGGTTATCGTGCCGGAGAAGCTCACGGCGCAGCAGGAAAAGCTGATGAAGGAGTTCGCTGCGGCCGCGAAGCTCGACTACTAGCGCGAGAGCACCGGCAACGACGCTTTCGGCGCGCGTGCTTGCCGTGCGGAGGCGATGAATCCCCCGCCCAGCACGACGTCGCCGTCGTAGAACACCGCCGACTGCCCCGGCGCGATTGCCGAGACCGGCGCGTCGAGCGCGACCTCGATCTCACCATCGCTGATCCGGATGACCTCGCACGGCGCAATCGCGGCGCGATGCCGAACGCGGACGCCGACGTTCTGCCCGATCGTCGGTTCGTCGGCGAGCCAGTTGGTTCCGGTCGCGACGAGCCCATGCCCGAGCAGTTCTTCCCTTGGTCCGATCACCACCGCACGATCGTCGGGTCGTATGGCGACGACAAACATCGGCTCGGCAAATCCACCAGGTACTGCGCGTCGCTGGCCGATCGTGTAGCGCGCGAATCCCTCGTGCATGCCGATTTCCGTCCCGTCGGCCAGCACAAACGGGCCGGGCGCGAGGGCAGGGGCGTCGCCAGGAAGCTCGCGGCGGAGCACGGCGAGGTAATCGCCACCCGGCACGAAGCAGATCTCCTGGCTCTCCTGCTTGTCGGCGACGCGTGGCAACTGGAGGTCACGCGCGATTTGGCGTGTTTCGTCCTTGGTGATGGAGCCGACCGGCATCATCAGGCGCGGAATCACGCTGCGGTCGATCCCCCAGAGGAAATACGTCTGGTCCTTGCCGCTGTCGGCGCCGCGCAGCAGGCACCCGTCGGCGACGCGGGCGTAGTGTCCCGTGGCGACGAAGGGCGCATCAATGGCATCGGCCTTGGCAACGAGATCGCTGAACTTCGTGAACGTGTTGCAGCGGACGCACGGGATGGGCGTGCGACCACGCGCGTATTCGGATACGAAGTCGTCAATCACGTCGTGCCCGAAATGATCCACCATGTTGAGCACATAGTGCGGTATGCCGAGCCGCTGTGCCACGCGGCGGGCGTCACTCGTCGAGTCGAGCGAGCAGCAGGGCCGATCGGGAAGCTGGGCGCCGTCCTCGAACAGCTTCATCGTCACGCCGACGCAGTCGTATCCGTCGCGCACCAGAAGCGCCGCCGCGACGGATGAATCAACGCCGCCCGACATCGCAACGAGGACGCGGGGCTTGGTCGGCATGGCGCGGCTCAGGCCGTGACCAGTCCTCGCGCCCGGAGCGCCAGCTTGGTGAAGACGTCGATCGCGCGATCGATCGCCGCGTCGTCGCTCAGCGCACCGACGCTCATGCGGATGGACGCGCCGGGCGTGTTCGTGGCACCAATTGCGGCGAGCACGTGTGACGGTCCGGAACTTCCGCTCTGGCACGCCGAGCCTCCAGAACAGGCCACGCCGTGCAGGTCAAGCGCCATCAACATCGACTCTCCATCCACACCGGGCACCGTGATGTTCGTGACGTGCGGTGCCCTTGGCGCTCCACCGCCATTGACGCGGGCATCAGGTACCTTGGCCAGGACCCCGGCTTCGAGACGGTCGCGCAGTGCGGCGTATTTAGCGCAGTTCTTTTCCCGATCGCGAACGGACAGTTCGCACGCCGTTGCGAGGCCGACGGCGTACGCCACGTTTTCCGTACCCGGGCGGCGCCCGCGATCCTGGGTGCCGCCAAAGAAGAGCGGCTCAAGCGGCGTGCCACGGCGCAGATACATGGCGCCAATGCCCTTCGGCGCGCCGATCTTGTGCCCGCTGATCGCGGCAAAATCGAACGGCACCTTTCGCGCGTCCACCTCGACCTTGCCGAACGCCTGAACGGCATCGGTGTGGAAGATCACGCCGCGGGACTTGGCGAGCGCA
>Ga0326597_10008612_pt1 | contig 13746 bp, 10 predicted proteins | sample RVTome_12_FD_203789 | JGI IMG/M metagenome (GOLD analysis project Ga0326597, IMG submission 203789) | Soil microbial communities from uranium-contaminated site in the Upper Colorado River Basin, Wyoming, United States - RVT100D185 | ecosystem: Environmental > Terrestrial > Soil > Contaminated >... | reverse complement strand
GGGTCCAGACCAGCTTGATCGGCCATCCGGTCGCCTTCGAAATCAGCGCAGCCTCGGCGACGTAGTCGGAAGTCAGGCGCCGTCCGAATCCCCCGCCGACGCGGGTCATCTCGACCGTGATTGCCGGGCGCGGGATGCCGGTCACCTGGTTGACGGCGCGCTGCGCACCTGCGGGTTGCTGCACCGGCGCGATCACGCGCGCGCGATCCGCCTCGACGTGGACGAAGGCGTTCTGCGGCTCGAGCGGCGCGTGGCTGGCGAATGGCACGCGGTAACGTGCCTGCACTGTGCGCACCGCAGTCTTGCGCGCCGCGGGGAAGTCGCCGTCGTCGCGGACGAGCTGCCCGGTCATCGCCAGCAGGTCTTCGCACTGGCGGTCGAGCGATGCGCTGGACTCGCCGGCAAACGGACCGCGCGTCCATTCGACAGTCAATGCGGCACGACCCTTCAGCGCAGACCATGTGTCGTCAGCGACGACCGCAATGCCGGTCGCGAGATTGGCGGTGATCGGCTCCTCCGGCTTCGGCCCGGGCACGACGATGACCGCTCTGACGCCGGGCACGGAGCGCGCCGCGCTGTCGTCGTAGCCCGCGATGCCGCCATCGAAGTAAGGGCAGCGGAGTATCACGGCCGTATACGCGCCAGGTTCGCGAACGTCGATGCCATAGCGCGTGCGGCCGGTCACGATCTCCCGCGCGTCGACGACACGCTGCGGCCGGCCGATGATCCGGTACTCCGAAGGCTCCTTGAGCGGCACCGGTTCGGCCGGCAAGGCCAGTGTCGCGGCAATGGCGACGAGCTCGCCATAGGCCAGGCGCCGCCCGTCCGCATGCACCGCATGGCCAAGGCGAGTGCTGACCGAGCCGAACGGCACGCCCCATCGCTGCGCCGCCGCGCTTTGCATCAGCCAGCGCGCCTGCGCCCCGATCGGCCGCAAGTCGTCCCAGGCCTCGGGAATGCTGGTGCTCCCGCCGGCGCCTTGCGGTCCGTATTTCCACCGCGGTGCCGGTCCGCTGAAATCGATGCCGAGCGGCAGCTGCTCGACGGTCACGAGTGACCAGTCGGCATCCAGTTCCTCGGCAATGATCATCGGCATCGAGGTCTTGACGCCCTGCCCGATCTCGGGGCTTCGCGCGCCAATATAAACGCGGCTGTCGGGTTCGATACGCAGGTAGAGCCCGAACGGATTCGCTGGCGCAACTGGTGCATCCACGGCCATGGCGATACGCGAAAATGCGGGGACCAGCAGAAGCCCGTCAGATGCCGTCAATGATGTCTGCAGGAAGGCGCGCCGTGAAACCGGCACTTGCAGTGCATTCATCGGGACATCTCACGTGCCGCGCGGACGATGGCACGCCGGATGCGCACATAGGTGCCGCAACGGCACAGGTTGGTGATGGACTCGATGTCCGCGGGACCCGGATCCGGATTGCGTTTCAACAGGGCCACGGCCGCGAGGATCTGCCCGGACTGGCAATAGCCGCACTGCGCCACGTCCTCCTCGACCCAGGCTTGCTGCACCGGATGCAGCTCCGCGCCGGCGAGGCCTTCGATGGTCGTGACCGAACGGCCGGCCACCGCAGCGACGGTCAACAGGCAGGAGCGCTGGGCCTCGCCATCGACGAGCACCGTGCAGGCGCCGCAGAGGCCCGCACCGCAACCGTATTTCGTGCCGGTCAGGCGGGCATGGTCGCGCAGGTACCATAGGAGCGGCATCTCGCGGTCGCCCTCGAACGCGCGCTCGGCCCCGTTGACGCTGAACCGGATGCTCACGACGCATCAGACTAGTTCGAAGCGGCATGCGATCGGCCGCGGTTCGTCTCAGCGCGGATTCGTCCCGCCGCATGCGCGGACGGACGCGGCTCAGGCGGCGTCGGTCTCCGCGTCACGGCCAAGGTTCGGCGCGAGCCAGCGCCTTGCTTCGGGGAGCGCAATGCCCTTGCGGCGGGCGTAGTCTTCAAGCTGATCAGCGCCGATGGCTCCGACTGCGAAGTAGCGCGCCTCCGGATGCGCCAAGTACCAGCCGCTGACCGAGGCCGCCGGGTACATTGCAAAGGATTCGGTCAGCCGGATGCCGGTCGCAGCCTCGGCGTCCAGCAGGCGCCACAGGATCGCCTTCTCGCTGTGGTCCGGGCAGGCCGGGTAACCGGGAGCCGGGCGGATCCCGCGGTACTCCTCGCGGACCAGCTGCTCATTCGACAGGCGTTCGTCGGGCGCATAGCCCCAGAACTCGCGCCGCACGCGCTCGTGCAGGAACTCGGCCGACGCCTCGGCCAATCGGTCCGCCAGCGCCTTCAGAACGATCGCCGAATAATCGTCGTGCGCCGCCTCGAAGCGCGTCACGTGCTTCTCTATGCCGATGCCTGCCGTCACCGCGAAGGCACCGACATGATCCAAGAGGCCGGACTCACGCGGCGCGACGAAGTCGGCGAGGCACAGCTGCGGCTGACCGGCCGGCTTGACCTTTTGCTGGCGCAGGTGGTGGAGCGTCGCAACCGTGCGCGTCCGCCCGGCATTGTCGAAGACCACGATATCGTCGCCACTGCCCGCGGCCGGAAAGAAGCCGACCACCGCGCGCGCCGTCAGCCACTGTCCGGCAATCAGCACCTCGAGCATCCGGCGCGCGTCTTCCCACAGCGCGCTCGCGGCCGCGCCGCGTACCGGGTCCCGCAGGACGTCCGGAAACTTTCCCGGAAATTCCCAGGCGTTGAAGAACGGCATCCAGTCGATGTACGGCACGAGATCCTGCAACGGCACGGGCCCGATGGCGCGGGCGCCCAGAAAACCGGGAATGGGTGGCCGGTACGCGGTCCAGTCGAGCGCCGCCTTGCGCGCGCGTGCATCGGCGAGCGCAAGTCCCTCGGGGCGCCGCTTGCGGCTTGCGTGCTGATCGCGGCGAGTGGCGTGCTCCGCCCGGACCCGCCTGAAGAACTCATCGCGCGTGTCCGGCGTGACCAGCGTCTGGCAGACGCCGACCGCACGCGAGGCATCCTTCACATAGATGACGCCGTGCCGGTACTCCGGCTCGATCCTGACCGAGGTGTGTGCGGGCGAAGTGGTCGCGCCGCCGATCAGTAGCGGTATCGTGAAGCCCTGGCGCTGCATTTCGTGCGCCACGTGCACCATCTCGTCCAGCGACGGCGTGATCAGGCCCGAGAGGCCGATCATGTCCGCAGACTCGGCGCGCGCAGTCTCGAGTATGCGTTCAGCAGGAACCATGACCCCGAGATTGACAACCTCGAAGTTATTGCACTGGAGCACGACGCCGACGATGTTCTTGCCGATGTCGTGCACATCGCCCTTGACGGTCGCCATGACGATCTTGCCGTTACTCATGCGCGCGCCGCCCTGCTCGTGCTCAATGAAGGGCACCAGGTGGGCGACCGCGCGCTTCATCACGCGCGCGGATTTAACGACCTGCGGCAGGAACATCTTGCCGGCGCCGAACAGGTCGCCGACGACGTTCATGCCATCCATCAACGGTCCCTCGATGACGTCGAGCGGACGCGCGGCCTGTAACCGCGCCTCCTCGACGTCGTCGATGACGTACTGGTCGATGCCCATGACCAGCGCGTGCTCGAGCCGCTTGTTCACCGGCCAGCCGCGCCAGGCGAGGTCCTCGGTGCGGCGCGCCCCGCCATCGCCGCGGTAGCGCCCGGCGATTTCCAGCAGCCGCTCGGTCGCATCCGCGCGCCGATTGAGTATCACGTCCTCAACGCGCTTGCGCAGTTCCAGCGGGATTTCCTCGTAGATCCCGAGCTGGCCCGCGTTGACGATGCCCATGTCGAGGCCGGCGCGCACCGCGTGATACAGAAACACGGCGTGCATCGCCTCGCGCAAGGCGTCGTTGCCGCGGAACGAGAATGAAATGTTGCTGACGCCACCGCTCGTCAGCACGCCCGGCAGGCGCTGCTTGATCTGCCGGAGGGCCTCGATGAAGGCGACGCCATAGCCGGCGTGCTCCTCGATGCCGGTCCCGACCGCAAAGATGTTCGCATCGAAGATGATGTCCTCTGGCGGGAAGCCCGCCGCGCGGGTTAGGAGCCCGAATGCACGCTCGCAGATCGCGACCTTGCGCTCGACCGAATCGGCCTGCCCCCGCTCGTCGAAGGCCATCACCACGACAGCCGCGCCATAACGGCGGACCTTGCGCGCCTGCTCCAGAAACGGGCCGTCACCCTCCTTCAGCGAAATGGAATTGACCACGCCCTTGCCTTGCAGGCAGCGCAGGCCCGCCTCGATGACCGGCCATTTGGACGAATCGATCATCACCGGGACGCGCGCGATGTCGGGTTCGGACGCCGCCAGATTCAGGAACCGCACCATGACCGCCTGCGAATCGAGCATGCCCTCGTCCATGTTGACGTCGATCAGTTGCGCGCCCGCGGCGACCTGGTCGCGCGCGATCGCGAGTGCCGCGACGTAATCGCCGGCCTCGATGAGCTTGCGAAAACGCGCCGAGCCGGTGACATTGGTGCGCTCGCCGATGTTGACGAACAGCATTTCCGGTTCGATGTTGAGCGGCTCGAGCCCGGACAGGCGGCAGCGGGCAGGCACGACGGGCGGCACGCGCGGCGGCAGCCCGGCGACGGCGCGGGTAATGTGCGCGATGTGCTCCGGCGTCGTGCCACAGCAGCCGCCGACGACATTGACGAATCCGCTCTCGGCCCACTCGCGCAGATGAGCCGCGGTCTCGCATGCCTGCTCGTCATACTCGCCAAAGGCGTTGGGCAGGCCCGCATTCGGGTGCGCGCTGACGAAACAATCCGCGATGCGCGACAGTTCCTCGACGTGCGGGCGCAGCTGCTTAGCGCCGAGCGAACAATTGAGCCCGATGGCTATCGGCCGCACGTGCCGCACCGAATTCCAGAAGGCTTCCGTGGTCTGCCCCGAGAGGGTCCTGCCGGAAGCGTCGGTGATCGTGCCCGAAACGATGATCGGCCACTCCCGGCCGAGTTCCTCAAATATCCCGGTGATGCCGTACAGCGCCGCCTTCGCATTCAGCGTATCGAAGATCGTCTCGACGATCAGCAGGTCTGCGCCGCCTTCGATAAGCGCGCGCGCAGCCGTCGCGTAGGTCTCGCGCAGCTCTTCGAAGCTGACATTGCGGTAGCCCGGATCGTTGACGTCCGGCGACAGCGATGCCGTTCGGCTGGTCGGCCCAAGGGCGCCGGCGACAAAGCGCCGGCGGCCGGTCCTCGCCGCGACCTCGTCTGCGACCCGTCTCGCGATGCGTGCCGACGCCAGGTTGATCTCGCCGACGAATTCCTGAAGCCCGTAGTCGGCCAGCGACGGCGCGCTGGCATTGAAAGTATTGGTCTCGATGATGTCGGCGCCCGCCTCGAGGTACTCGCGATGGATCGCCTCGATCAGCCCGGGCCGGGTCAGAGACAGGAGGTCGTTGGCGCCCTTCAGGTCGCGCGGCCACCGCGCGAAGCGTTCGCCACGATAATCGGCATCCGACAGCCGCGCGCGCTGGATCATCGTGCCCATCGCGCCATCCAGCACGAGGATGCGTTCCGCCAGCGCCTGCCGCAGCTCGCTCATCGCGCCCTCAGGCCCAGCGCGTGGCAGATTGCATAGGTCAGTTCCGCGCGGTTCAACGTGTAGAAGTGGAACTCATCGACCCCCTCGCGCCGCAGTCGCGCGACCTGCTCGATCGCGACCGACGCGGCGATCATCTTGCGTGTCTCCGGGTCGTCATCGAGCCCGTCAAAGCGCTCGATCAGCCACTCCGGCACGCTCGCGCCGCAACGCTCGGCAAAGCGCAGCATCTGCGGAAAACGCGTGATCGGCAGGATCCCCGGCACGATGACTGCATTGATTCCGGCAGCCACGCAGCGGTCACGGAATCGCAGGTAGCGGTCGGTGTCGAAAAAGAATTGTGTGATGGCGCGCTTCGCACCGGCATCGAGCTTTCGCCTGAGGTTGTCGAGGTCGTCAGCAGGGCTGCGCGCTTCGGGATGGGTTTCCGGATAGGCTGCTACCGAGATCTCGAAGTCGGCGACACCCTTCAAGCCGTGCACGAGGTCGGAAGCGTAGGCGTAGCCGTCCGGACGCGGAACGTAGCGCCCCGTGCCTGCCAGGGGATCGCCCCGCAACGCGACAATGTGGCGTATCCCCTCGTCCCAGTAGCGGCGCGCGATCTGCTGAATCTCGCCGCGACTTGCGCCGATGCAGGTCAGGTGCGGGGAGCCCGTCAGGCTTGTCTCGCGCAGCACGCGCGTGACGACCCGGTGCGTCCGGTCCCGCGTCGAGCCGTCGGCGCCATAGGTAACGGAAACAAATCTCGGTGTCAGCGGCGCAAGCCGCTCGATCGACGCCCACAAGGTGCGTTCCATCGCCTCGTCATTGGGCGGGAAGAACTCGAATGACACCTGCACCGGACGGCGTGCAGGCGCCGCCGTGCTCGCGGGGTTGCCGGACTCCAGTCTTGCGGGCATCAGCGGGAGTATACGGGCGCCAAACGGCCGGGAGTGACAGCTCAGTGCAGCCCGGGCGGGGTTTGCTGGCTGCCGACGGTTGAGAACAGGCCGGCGACATCCACCGCGTCGAAGCGCCACGCCCGGTTGCAGAACTCGCAGCGGACTTCCACGTCGCCCCGCTCGCGCAACAACGCATGCAGTTCGTCGGCGCCGAGGGCCTGCAGGATGCCGGAGACCCGCTCGCGCGAGCAGCTGCACCTGAAAAAAACCGGCGTGCCCTCGAACAGACGGATGTCGTCACCAGCGAACAGGCGCTGCAGGATGTCGCGGCAAGGCAAGTCCAGCAGTTCGGGCGGTGACAGGGTCGCCAGCAGGAGACCGATGCGCCGCCAGGCATCCCCGGCCTCGGCGGCTTGCTGTCCTTCGGTCTCCATGCCGCCCACGCCGACACGCTGCAACAGGATCCCCGCCGCGCGGTCCGGCCTGGCGGCCAGCAGCAGTCTCGACGGCAGTTGTTCCGAGCGCTCGAAGTACCGTTCGAGGCAGCCGGAGAGTTGCGGCTGCTCGATCGCCACCAGGCCCTGGTAATGATCCCCGCGGCCGTCCTGCTCGATCGTGACGGCAAGCTGGCCGGCGCCGAACAGCGCCGCGGCACCGGCGCCCTCCGCCGGCACCGCGCGATGGCGTGCGACACCACGGATCGCGTGCCGGTGCGTGCATTGGGCGAGCAGGAGGCGCACCGGGCCTGGTCCCTCGATCTGCAGCGACAGACGCCCCTTGAACTTCAACGAGCCTGCCATCAGCGCGCTTGCCGCCAGCGCCTCCCCCAGAATGTCGCTGACCGGGCGCGGGTAGTCATGGTGCTCGATCGCGGCGCGCCAGCTTGCGTCGAGACGCACGAGGTGGCCGCGGACCGCAAGATTCTCGAACAGGAACCGGTGCAGCAAATCGCCTTCGGACATCAGCTCGCGAGCATCCTGCGCAACAGCTCGTTGACCTGCGCCGGGTTCGCCTTGCCGCCGGTCGCCTTCATGACCTGGCCGACGAAGAATCCGAACAGCTTGTCCTTGCCCGAGCGATAGTCCGCGAGCTGGGCGGGATTCGCAGCCATGACCCCGGCGATGACCTTCTCGATTGCGCCCGCATCGGTGATCTGCCGGAGCCCCTGCCTGCCGATGACTTCGTCGGCGTCAACCGCGCCCGACCACATCGCTTCGAAGACTTCCTTGGCAATCTTGCCGGAAATCGTGCCGTCCACGATGCGCGCAAGGAGCCCGGCGAGGCCCGCCGCGCTGACCGGCGATCGGCCGATGTCGAGGTTGTCTCGATTCAGGAATCCCGACAATTCGCCCATGACCCAGTTGGCTGCAAGCTTCGGTTCGCCGCCGAGCGCCAAGACCACCTGCTCGTAGTAATCCGCGAGTTCGCGGCTCGACGTCAGCACGCCTGCGTCGTACTGCGACAATCCGTGGTCGCGCGCGAATCGCTCGGCCTTCTGGTCGGGAAGTTCCGGCAGCTCGCTTTGCAGCTGCTCGATGAAGTCCCCGGCCAGTGTCAACGGCAGCAGATCCGGGTCGGGGAAATAGCGGTAGTCATTGGCCTCCTCTTTCGAGCGCATCGGGCGGGTCTCACCGCAATCGGGATCGTAAAGTCGCGTTTCCTGGACCACGCTGCCACCGCCCTCGATCAGTTCGATCTGCCGCGAAACCTCGAAATTGATCGCGCGCTCGACGAATCGGAACGAATTCAGGTTCTTGATCTCGCAGCGCGTGCCGAACTCGTGCCGGCCCTTGTGGCGCACCGACACGTTCGCATCGCAGCGGAACGAGCCTTCCTGCATGTTGCCATCGCAGATCTCGAGGTAGCGGACCAGCGTGTGGATCTTCTTCATGTATGCGATCGCCTCGCGGGCCGAGCGCATGTCCGGCTCCGAGACGATCTCGAGCAGCGGCGTGCCGGCCCGGTTCAGGTCGATCCCGCTGTGCGCTCCCAGGCCTTCATGCAGCGACTTGCCGGCGTCCTCCTCGAGGTGGGCGCGGGTCACGCCGATTGTCTTGCGCGTGCCGTCGTCGAGGACGATGTCGACCGTTCCGTCCTCGACGATCGGTTGCTCGTACTGGCTGATCTGGTAGCCCTTCGGCAGATCCGGATAGAAATAGTTCTTGCGCGCAAAGATCGAGCGGCGTGCGATCGTCGCGCCGATCGCGAGCCCGAAGCGGACCGCCATGCGCACGGCCTCGCGGTTCAGGACCGGCAGCACGCCCGGATAGCCCAGGTCGACGAGATTCGCCTGGACATTGGGCGACGCCCCGTAGGCGGTCGATGAGCCGGAAAAGATCTTGGACCGGGTCGCAAGCTGGGCATGGATCTCGAGGCCGACGACGATTTCCCATTCGATGCTCATGGCAGCCTCAGGCGAAAAGCGGCGGAACCCGCCGGTGCCAGTCCGATTCGAGCTGCCACGCGTGGGCGACCGCGAGCAGCCGCTCTTCGGAGAAATGCGGCCCGATCAGCTGCAGGCCGACGGGCAGCCCGTCCACGAGCCCACAGGGCACCGATATTGCCGGCAACCCGGCAAGGTTTGCGCCGATCGTGTAGATGTCGTTGAGGTACATCGTGATCGGATCGTCGACCTTGGCGCCGATCGCGAAGGCCGGCGTCGGCGTGGTGGGGCCCATCAGCACGTCGACCTGCTCAAAAGCACGCCTGAAGTCGGCATTGATGAGGCTTCGCACCTTCTGGGCCTTCAGGTAGTAGGCATCGTAGTAACCGGCCGACAACACATAGGTGCCGGTCATGATCCGGCGCTTGACCTCGGCGCCGAAGCCTTCGCCACGCGAACGCTTGTAGAGGTCGGTCAGGTCCTTCGGCTCCAGGCAGCGATGCCCGAACCGCACTCCATCGAATCGCGACAGGTTCGACGAACACTCGGCGGGCGCAACCACATAGTAGGCCGGCACCGACAGCGGCAGATTCGGAAGACTGAGGTCAACAGTTGTCGCCCCCAATGCGCGGTAGCCGTCGATCGCCGCACGAACGGCCCGGCCGGTACTCTCCTCCAGCCCGTCGCCGAAAAATTCCCGGATGATGCCGATGCGCAGACCCCGCATGGACCGGTGAAGCCCGGCTGCATAATCGGGCACCGGTACATTCACGCTGGTCGAATCGCGCGGGTCGTGACCCGCCATGGCCGCGAGCACCAGCGCCGCGTCCTCGACCGTCTGCGCCAGCACGCCGCCCTGGTCGAGGCTGGAGGCGAATGCCACCATCCCGTAGCGCGACACCCGGCCATAAGTCGGCTTCAGGCCCGTCAGGCCCGTGAGCGCCGCCGGTTGGCGGATCGAGCCGCCGGTGTCGGTGCCGGTCGCAACCGGCGCAAGACGGGCAGCCACCGCCGCCGCGGAACCGCCTGACGAGCCGCCGGGTACGCGGGTGCCGTCCCAGGGATTGCGCACAGGCCCGAAATAGCTGGTCTCATTCGACGAGCCCATCGCAAATTCATCCATGTTGGTCTTGCCGAGCATCACCATGCCGGCCGCCGCAAGGCGCAGGACAACGGTGGCGTCGTAGGGCGCGATGAAGTTAGCGAGCATCCTGGAGCCACAGGAGGTCAGGACGCCGTCGGTGCAGAAAATGTCCTTGTGCGCCAGCGGCACGCCCGTGAGCGGCCCACCCTCGCCGCGGGCGATCGCGGCATCGGCTCGGCTTGCGTCGGCCATCGCCCGCTCCGGCACGACCGTGATGAAGGCATTCAGTCGGCCGTTCGAGTGGTCTATCCGCTCGAGGTAATGGCGCGTGACTTCGACGCTCGTGAACTTTCCGGCGCGCAGGCCCCGGCCGATTTCAGCCGCGGTCATGAGATGGAGGCTCATTCGATCACTTTAGGCACCAGGTAAAGACCGGCCTCGACGGCCGGCGCATTCCCCTGGTAGCGATCGCGGAAATCCGCCTCGGTTACCGCGTCCTCGCGAAGCGGCTGGACCTGGTTCGGAAGCGGATGCGCCATCGGCTCGATGCCTTCGGTGACCGCCGGCGACAACTGCTCGATGAATTCGAGGATCCGCGACAGGCTGCCGGCATAGACCGGCAACTCCTGCTCGGTGATCTGCAGGCGAGCCAGATGCGCGATGTCTTCCACGTCGCGGCGGGTCAGCGTCACGATTGCTCCGTCGGCGTCGGAAAATGGGAAAAACCCGCTGGAAATCATACACGTCCGCTTGTGGAAAGTCGCGCCCGCGGCTACACTCCCCGCCCTCGTTTTCAAGCCATTCCCGCTGCCAACCACACCATGTTCAAGAGCCTCCGGGGTTACTTCTCCAGCGACATTTCGATTGACCTCGGAACCGCCAATACGCTGATCTATGTGCGCGGCCGTGGCATCGTCCTGAACGAACCCTCCGTGGTCGCCGTCCAGGATGAGCCGGGGCGCGGCGGCAAGACCATCATTGCGGTTGGCGCCGAGGCCAAGGGCATGATCGGCCGCACGCCAGGCAACATCACGGCCGTGCGGCCGATGAAGGACGGCGTGATCGCCGACTTCACCTATACCGAGCGCATGCTGCAGTACTTCATCGGCAAGGTGCACGGCAACCGCTGGCTGCGCCCGTCGCCGCGTGTCCTGATCTGCGTGCCTTTCGGTTCGACGCAGGTCGAGCGCCGCGCGATCCAGGAATCGGCGGAAGGTGCCGGAGCGCGGCGTGTGGACGTCATCCCCGAGCCGATGGCGGCCGCGGTCGGCGCTGGCCTGCCGGTCAACGAGGCGCGCGGCTCGATGGTGTTGGATATCGGCGGCGGAACCTCGGAAGTCGCGGTGATCTCCCTGAACGGGATCGTCTACGCGGAATCGGTACGCATCGGCGGCGACCGGTTCGACGAGGCGATCACGAACTACGTCCGCCGCAATTACGGAATCCTGATCGGCGAGGCGACCGCCGAGCGCATCAAGATCGATATCGGCTCCGCCTACCCGGGCCAGCAGGTCCAGGAAATTTCGGTCAAGGGCCGCAACCTGTCCGAGGGCGTTCCGCGCAGCTTCACCCTGAACTCCAACGAAATCCTGGAGGCGCTTCAGGAACCGCTGCAGGGCATCGTGCAGGCAGTCAAGAAAGCGCTCGAACAGACGCCACCGGAACTGGGCGCCGACGTCGCCGACCGCGGCATCGTGCTGACCGGCGGAAGCGCACTGCTCCGGGACATCGACAAGTTGCTGATGGAAGAGACCGGGCTGCCGGTCATTCTCGCCGAGGATCCGATGACCTGCGTTGCGCGCGGCGGCGGACGGATCCTCGAGCTGTCCGACGAGCATCCGGGCCTGTTTGGCGTCGGCTAGGCCGCCGCGGGAGCAACCCTGGAAGCAGGTCACGTTCACGGGCCAAGGCCGCAGCTGACCCGCGCGGGTCGTGTACATTGATCGCGGTTCTCCCGCGGAGTCCCTGTTGACCAATCACGAGCCGGATTCGCGGCCATTGCTTCTGGGCGGCCCTGCCCTCGGGCTGCGGCTGATCGTGCTCGTGATCCTGTCGATCGGACTCATGGTGGCCGACCAGCGCCGTCACCATCTGGCAATGATCCGCGACTGGTTTTCAGCGGCCGCGTATCCGTTCCAGTGGGCGGTGCAGGCGCCGCTTACCGCCTGGGATACCGCGCGCGAATCGCTCGCGACACGTTCGCGCATCGACGCGGACAACATCCGGCTGGCCTCGGATAACCTGGTGCTGCGCCTCAAGCTGATGCGCTTCGAATCGCTTGCCCAGGAGAATCAGCGCCTGCGCGCCGCGCGCGAAAGCTCCGCCCGCGTCGTGCAGCGATCGCTGGTCGCGGAGATCGTCCGCGTCGACCTCGATCCCTTCCGGCAACGGGTGCTGGTCAACAAGGGCAGCCGCGACGGCGTATTCCGCGGGCAGGCGGTACTCGACGCAAACGGCATCTTCGGGCAGGTCACGCGTGTCGGGCCCGTCTCGGCGGAGGTCATCCTGATTTCCGACCCCGAACATGCGATCCCGGTGCAGGTCAACCGCACCGGCGGACGGACGATCGCGCTTGGCACTGGCCGTTCGGGGCAGTTGTCGCTGCCCTACCTGCCGCAGAACGCCGACGTGGTCGCCGGTGACCTCCTCGTCAGTTCCGGCCTGGGTGGCGTCTTTCCGCCCGGCTACCCGGTCGGCCAGGTCACGACGGTGGAGCGCGATCCGAGCCAGCCGCTCTTGACCGTTACCGCCGAACCGCTCGCGGGGCTCGACAGCGATCCGGAGGTCCTGCTGGTCTGGTTCGACAACACGGTGGTCGAGCCTGAGTCCGCGCCGGAGCCGGCTGCGTCCGGCGCTCCGGCTCCAGCCGACGCCACGGGAGGCGACTGAGCATGGCTCGCCGCTCGACCCTCGGCTGGCCGCGGATTATCGCGATGACGATTGTCGCGCTCACGGCGACGGTCGCGCCTTTGCCAGGCTGGCTCGAGATCCTGCGCCCGGATTTCGTCGCCCTGACCGTGTTATGGCTTTGCCTCATGTCGCCGCGATTGACCGGCCTGTTCCACGCCTGGGGAGCGGGTCTCGCGCTCGATGCGTTCAGGGGCGTGCTGTTCGGCCAGCATGCGCTCGCGCTGGTCGTGATCGCCTATGTGGCCTCGAAGCTGCGCCTGCAGATCCGCGCCTTCCCTCCATTGCAGCAGACTGCAGTGGTGCTCGCGCTGCTGTGGCTCAACGAATTCCTGCTGTTCTGGATCGATGGCGTCTCCGGGCACCCGATCACCGACTGGAGACGCTGGCTGGCCGTGCCGGCGGGCGCAGCCTGCTGGCCGTTGATCAGCGGTTTCTATGCGCGCATCGCGCCGCGCCGCTGACACCATGCGCCGGGTGCGGATCAAGGACGAGAATCTCGAGCAGCGCATTTTCCTGCAGCGTTCGCTGATTGCAGCGGCCGTCGCCATCTCGCTGCTGCTGCTGCTTTCGGGCCGGGCGTTCTGGCTGCAGGTGCTGAGGTACGAGCATTTTTCGGAACTGTCACAGGGCAATCGCGCCCGGATCGAGCCATTGCTGCCCAATCGCGGCATCATCTACGACCGCGCCGGCCGCGTCATTGCCGAGAACACGCCGTCCTACCAGCTCGAACTCGTTCGCGAGCAGGCTGGCGATCTCGACCGGACGCTGTCCCGGCTGACGCAAGTCGGCTTGCTCGAGCAGGATGACGTGGAGCGTGTCCGGCGCCTCGTGCTGTCGCGTCGCGCATTCGAGGCGGTGCCGATACGGCCGCAGCTCGATCAGGAGGAGATCGCAAACTATGCCGTGCACCGCCATGAGCTGCCGGGCGTGATGCTCGAGACGCG
>Ga0326597_10008611_pt1 | contig 13746 bp, 18 predicted proteins | sample RVTome_12_FD_203789 | JGI IMG/M metagenome (GOLD analysis project Ga0326597, IMG submission 203789) | Soil microbial communities from uranium-contaminated site in the Upper Colorado River Basin, Wyoming, United States - RVT100D185 | ecosystem: Environmental > Terrestrial > Soil > Contaminated >... | reverse complement strand
GATCAAGGACTTGTTCCACATCGTCTTGAGGTCTTCAGCAGAGTCGATCTCTTGAACCGTCGCCCCCGATGGCAACGTGTTAGCCGCAGGAGGATGGGTGAATGGTAAGAGATTCTTGGCCACGATACGCCCCTGTGACGGATCAAAGTAGGTAACGGTTTTCTTCTTATTCGTCATCTGATAGCAACCCCATGAGCTTCACCCAGGCTTTCCGTTGTGCCTTAGGGTCGGCACGGAATAACTCCCTGAGTTCATCGAAGGTGCGAGCTTCGTTTCCAAACAACCTCTTCGCGTGACCCTCCACTTCGATGAGGTCGTACCGTTTGCAGTACTCCCACAACTGTAGCCCATTGTCGGGGTCTCCGCACCGGTGACCATGGGCAGATTTCAGCCAATAGTTAAACTCCCCGCTTCTACCCGGAGGGCAGTGTCCTGAGGCAGTTACGCGCCAGTTAACCGTGATGAAGTCCGGCGTTTGATCCGGTTGAGGCTTAAACGTGCTCTTGTAAGCCTTCTGCTTGACGATGAACTTCTCCTTCTTCTCGTCGTAAATGACGAAACTAGGCGCTCCAGCCGAGAATCGGATATCCACGGTAGAGGCGTATCCTTGGCCCATGCCGCCGGGCATCGTTTCCGGTGAGTTATGGACGACCACCCCGCGAGAATCCCCACCCACTAGATAGAAGCTGTCTTCTTCAATGGCAAGGTCGTACTTTCGCCTAGCCAGCGCCTTCCGCTTCGACTTGTGGACCTTGACCACCTCAGTAGCGATCAGCACGCGATTCTTTTCCAGAGAAACCTCTGCGATCTGATCTCCTCGGGCATGCTCCCGATGCTCGTACCAGGACATGAGCTTATCGCCCACTCTGACGTCTGCGGCAGAAACCTCGAATCCATCTCCATTGACGAGAACGTGGTTGGGTGTGCATGTGAACCCCATGGCGCCGCGACGCCCACCGGTTCCTCGAACACGGAACGTCAGCCACTCTTCATCGTCGTTGAGAAGACCATTGTCGTGCCAACCAATGATCTTGTGCTCAACAACCTTGGATCCATCCCACGAGAGGACGGGACCTTCGAGCCGCTTTTCGACCACCTCCCGAATGGGAACTTGTGAGCCGTCCGCAAACATGACCGGAGTGTCCTTGTGGAAGCACCCGTAGTTCTGTCCGACCTTGTGTCGAATCTGGTTGATCGCGAGGACTGTGGGTTTATAGGGATTATCGATCCCCAAGCTGTGGAAGGCCGACGTCCACTTGCGCCAGGCGGCGTTCATCAGCATGGCGTTTCGCCCAATGGTGATACCGTCCAGCGTCGCCTTTTTGATCTCATCTTGGCTGGTGATGTGAGCGATGCTGTCAAGCACGATCAGACCGGTCTTAGCCTGCGGTGCTGATCGAATGACGTGATCCACGAGATCCACGACGTTCTGACCAGTTGGCGGCCCCATGATCCGCATACATTCAAGGTTCACGCCGTGACCCTTGACCCAGCGCAGCATTGACGCGAGCCGATGCTCGATATCGATCCACAGCACGTCCGGGACGTCTGAGTCACACTTGCAGAGAGCCTTGGGTCCGAAGCACTCCGAGCAGTGGTGTAGTTGATACTGCGAGACCGTGTTCAGGCAGAAGCCCGTCTTGGATGCTTTTGGTAGCCCGGTGATTCGAATGAACCGTCCCTGAGGGAGTCCTCCATAGAGGCCGACGTCGATCCCGAAGTTGCCCGAGCTAATGCGAGGAATGTCGAGCGACAGATTCCCAGCCTCGGCTAGAGCCCCTGGGGCCAACTTCTTCTCCGTAGCCGACCAGAAGGCCAACTCAGCTTTGGAACGCTTCTTCTTCTTCTTAGGCGTGGTCAGCTTGAGGCCGGGCGCCGGAATCGAGTGATCCACCGGTGGTGGCTCTTCCCTCCCCGCGGGCTCCTGGTCCTTCACCAGTTCCGAGGCACGAACTGTATCCAGTTCGAAGACATCCTCAGGCGTTTGCTCCTTGGCCTTTCTTTTGGTCGATGGTGGTGGACCAGCGTCGATGGAGGTCGTTGTTAGACCCTCTTCAGCCTCTTCAGCCTCTTCAACTTCGCTAGGTCCAGGTGGCTCGATAGGCTCGGCGTCATCGACAACTTCGACCGTGCCAATCTCATCGTCGAGCACGGCTACGCCGTCCGCAGAGCATGATCGAGCGTTATGACCTGCACCACCGCACTTCCCACACTTGCTTGTGCGCTTGTCAGTCTTCTTCTTCTTCTTGGCGGTCTTCTTCGTTGCTCGTTTTGCCACGGATTACGCGATCCCCTTGTCGTTGAGTTCACGATCCTTCTTGACGCGTTGCTTGACCAGGTAATCAATGACGTCATCGAGGGCCTTGGTTTCCGGTCGCATACGATTGAGCACGATCTCCTTCGCCTCTGCGCACGCGTCGTCAATCTCTTCCACGTAGCAGGGAATCGTCACTGCGATACCCACCCTCGCTGACTGGAAGTGTGCGTTTCGACTAATGTCGAAATGGAAGCGGACCTGAGCCGGCTCCGTGACGAACCTACGAACCTCGATGGTTTCGAGATCGACTTCATCACCGGGCTCACCAGGCTTCTGGTTAGGGTTCTCCTGGTCGAGACCGGCGGTGACCACCTTTCCGTCAGGCCCTCGCTTGCGAACGGTACGAAGGACTCGAACCGTAACCGGCTGCTCGATGACCTTCTCGTCCTTAGCGGACGCCTTCTTCTTCTGAACCACAGGTGCTCTCCCGTTTCCGTTGCTTTTGATGTGGACATGGCCATTACTTTGACCATTGCCGTTTACTTTGCCGTTTACCTTGGAGGGCTGGGCCAGTCGCTTCAGCTTCTTACGATCCTGCGCCTTCAACTGAATCCTGCTCACGTCCGACCTCCATCACCTTCGAGACGGCCATAATGGGGATGGCGCCTCTGACCTGTTCTTCTCCCCATCCAGTCCATACCCGGCGATGGAACTCCTGTGCGGAGATTCCCGAGCCTTCAGCAGGAAAACGAGATTGGAAGAACGGTCTCATCCAGTGGACAAACGCTGCTGGCCACCACCTGCGTCGACTGGGACACACGTAGTGATTGGTTGGGATCGTTCCCGAGTCTTCCAGGTTGGTGATAGTTTGCTTGCTGATGCCGAGAAACTCTGTCATACGGCCGACGCTCCAGCATTCAACATTCTGGCCGTTGATTGTGAACATCTTAGGCTTGGGCGTTCTCTTTTTACGAGACTTACGCTGTTTCTGCTTTTCACGCCACGCAGCGTTGTGCGCTAGTTGCCTCTTTCGGGCGTCTTCATCGTCAGCGTAATTCTTCCGGCGTCGGCTCAAAAGCTCTGCGTAGCCGTCCGGATTTGAGGTGCACCATTGAACGAATTTGCTATTACTCATCGCTTCTGCTCGTATCTCTTTACCTCAATGCCGAGGTTCCGATAAGCCCAACCTCGCTCCATAGCCTTCTTGAAGCTGTATTTATTGCCCTCAAACGGATCGAGCACGAAAAACGACATACGATCTGGTGATCCCTTGTCGCGCAAACGACCTACTGTCTGTAATGGATCACCTGCTGGCGTTGCCAATACAAGCGTGTCCTTCTGCGAAAGATTAGTTGCTTCCTTGGAGAAGCCATAAGTAGTGAAGGTCACGTCGCCCTTCATAGCCGCCTTAAGTTCTCGATCTTTCAGTCCTCCCCAAAGCTTCACGATCTTCGTTGCCTTTGGATCTCCGCCAGAGTCCAACATCGCCTTGGTCCAGCGTACTACGAACTCATCGTGCATTACCTCAAGATGGGCACGAAGTTTCGTGAAGATCAAGACTCTTCGTCCTTTAGAACGGGCGTCAATGATTTTCCCGACGAGCCATGAATTACGGCGCGTGTCCATCGAGAGGACTTTGGCATATTTCATAGCGTTAGCGCGTCCCCTGACCCACCGAGACCCTTCTTCTGTGAAGACCTCTTTGAAGTCGTGATAGCTCCCCTCCTTGTAGGGAACGTCTGGCGTCCACCGTGTCAGGCATACAAGCGGGAGCTTCTCCGAGACAGGCTTATAGATTCCGAAGGCGACTTTGCCAAAATTCCAACGGATGATCGGGTCTAACCCATCATCTCGAATTGGGTTAGCAGAGATCCCCAATCGATAGCGAGCAGGGAATCGGCCAATCACCTTGGACCATTGCGCGGCTCCGTAATGATGACAATTGTGAACAAGAATTCCATTTGCAACGAAATTGTGGTGCTCTTCAATCTCCAGGTCGAATACGGGGACCCCAGGACCCTGGTCTACGGTCACGCTCATAATCTGCCGGAAACTTGTAGTCCATGCAGGATGGTCGGTCGCATTCACAGGTGTGTAGATCAGATCGCCGGGTTGTATCTTCTGTGCCTCCCTCCACCCTCGCTGCGTCAGGAACAGGTGATCTGGAGTGCATCGGATCCGCCCCGCCCTCGTCGTCACAGTCAACGTTTTCTTGCGACCTTGCGGGATCCATCGAAGTATCCTTCGGAAGGTCCATTGCTCAAAGTGCTCGTCATAACATAGCACCTGAGTGGCACCCGAAGTTGGGATCTCGGACAGCGGAACTTGACCCTGATCGGTCTCGACCAAAGCATCACCCGCGATGCACTCGTCTGCGATGACGAACCCAAACTGGGCATAGAAATCATCAGAGAACTCTCGCGATAGGAGAGTTTGGATCGAGCAGATTGTGACAGGCTTGTTCTCGATGTAGCTGCTTTCTTTGATGATCGCTACATCACCAGGAGGTACCCCTAAATGAGCTTCTGCGTGCTCAACCCAGTTGTCGATCATGTCGCCCTTGTGAACGAGAACAACTATCGGCGTTTGAAAGTGTCTAGCAATCTCCAGAGACAGGAAAGTGTTGTGGGTGACAGTGAAATCGCTGAGCAGAAATCGTCCGTCGCCGTCGAGCGTAAAGCCGAAGTAGTCACCTTCTCCAATGGACGTCGCCTTGATCCCTGTCCGAGAGGCGTCTTTCTTCTGCTTACGCAGTTCGGCCTGCTTACGCGGAATCCGTGTCGGAATCCGATCTGTATGACCACTGATTACCACAACCCAGTATTCACCCTCGAATCCGTCCTGATTGCTGGCTGATCGTTGCGTAATGGTCGCGCAGAAACCTAGAGATCGTGCGATCCACCAAGCCGCGCGTGCCCAATCGCTGCGTTTCTGGGTGATGACGAAGCACTTCGAGGCGAGTTCTGCGTCTGCGTCACAGAATCCCGCCAAAAAGGCAAGGCGTGTCTGACGAGAACCTCTAATGATCTCGTCCGGAACAACTTGGTGCGGCCCAACGCACCTGCGCATTGCGTCGAGAAGAGGGTTAGACCTGCCTTTCTCGCCAACCAGATGATAGGACATACACTGGGTTCCGTTTGCGTCATCGGTCCGGCATCTAATTCCCCAAGCAACGGCGATACGCTCACACTCTGTTGCAACCGCAGGATCCGGCTTCGTAACCTCAATCCGAAGAAGCTGACCGGGCGACCTCTCAGCCTTTGTCCCATCGCCAAACCAGAGTCCCAAGAAGTAGGGATCGACTAGTGGTGCTTCAGGGGCGTTTTCAAACTCGTCGACACCAACACTGAATTGCTTATGAACGTGGCGGAATGTTTTTGACGCTGCAAGCCACTCGTCGAGAGGAATGTCGATGACATCACCGGTTGACGCGTGGACCAACGTCAGCACATGCATGTCGTTGCAAACCCACGGTTCTCCTTTTACAGGGTCAATCCGGTAAAGCGGGCCACGACCTTGGTTCGTGCTTAGAACGGTGCGAGCCGTCCCGTCTGGCCCCATAAGTCGATCACCAGCCCTTACGTCTTCAACAGGAACGACTCGACCGTCTGCTCGAATTACAGGAGTTCCGCGCCCCAGACATTTACCAATCCCGGTGGGCAAAACAGCGATGCCGCCTGAGTACTGCTTTAGGTGCGCGACGACCTTCTCGATTGCCTCAGGCTGTCGATCTTCCACCTTCGGAGTAAAGAGCGACTTCAGATCGTAATCTAGAAACGGGCACGACCATTGCCACCCGACGTTTGTAATCTTCGGCCAGAAATCAACCCAGTCGAAAAATCGCGGCACCCAGAAACGCTCGCCAGCAATGTGAAACGACTGCACGATAATCGGCGGATCACCTTCGTTGAACGTTTTCATGCTCAACGTGAGGCGCTTCTGGAGATATTCCAGGAGTTCCTTGGTCAAAAAGGACAGATCGATACCCATCCCTCCCTTCATGATGATCTTCTGGGTCGTCACGCTGCCCCTCATGCACGTAATCTACCCTCGACAGCGAGAGATGTGCGAATAGTCAAACGAACTCTAAAGGACTTACCTCAGGATCCGCCAGCAGCTTTACGCATTGCAGCAATATCGTCAGGATCGAGCCCTAGATCGCCGGCTAAACGACGATCAGAGGGCCGTGCAGGACGCTGGTAAGGGTTCTGTTGCTTCCCCTCGATCTTCCAGACGTTCATGGCCTCTGCGGTCATGTGAGGGAGCCCCTGGGCGTCCATGAGAGTATTCACACGGTCGACCGACTCCTGAACCACCTGGTCAGGCTCAGGGGAGTGGGTTGGAAACTCCGCGAGTTCTGACTGCACCAAACGGTGCGCCACCTTGGACGGCACTGAGACAGTCTCACCCTTCCGAGCCCAGAACTCCGACTTAGAGCACGGCCCGGATAGCGGAACCTCAACACGATGCTTGCGACAGTAGTAGGTCGGGATTGCCGCCCCGGCGACGTTGAAGTCCCAGGTGTTCGAACACCCATCTTCGAGAATGACGTCTTCAATGATTCGAATTAAAGTTTCACCGCTCATCAATCAAAGTCCTCTTCGACCTCAGGATCGTCACTTGGCTCTTGACCGTAAATCAATTGTGGCCCATGACCGTTCCAATACCAAGCGGAGGCGTGGCCACAACGGCATCGGAAGTAGACCAGGTCATTTCTGACCTCTGACTTCTCGTTCAACTCGCTGACGTCCCCGCCACACGAGGGGCAAGGTGCCCGCGGAGTGACTTTGTCGGGAGGATCGACGGGGTTGAAGAACCGGTTAATGGCGTCGCGGATTCGGCCCACGACGGAATGCTAACCCTTTTATGGCCCGAAGAACTACTCCGTGGTCAGAGGCTCCTCTTCTGGCTCTTCTTCTGGCTCTTCTTCTGGCTCTTCTTCTGGCTCTTTTTCGGCAAGAGCCTCTCGCAACTTTTCAGCGTTATAGAAAGTAGTCTGTTGCTTAGCCGTTTCGATCGCCATGAACGTGGTCCGCTCGTGCCTAGCCAGACACGCCTTCTGCTCTACACGCTGCGCCTTTAGCTTAGCTCTGAGCGCCGTCAGGCTCTCATCCGACTCGTCTTCGCTACTCGGTGGAGTGGAAATATCCAAATTCATGCGCTGCCTTTCTAACCATTGATAGCCCGAAGTAGTTCATCGAACCGCTTTTCCTGAGCACGGTCAAGTTCATCCAATCGGCGCGTGTAGCTCTCCATTGCACCCTTATAGGCTTCCATGGCCCTATTGCTACCTTGGAGCGCCTGCGTAGCTTCGTGTCCTCGGTCAACCATCTCACGGAGCATTTCCTTTTCGGATTCGAGTCGATCTTTGGCGGCAACCAGAACCTTCTCTAGGCGCGCGCCTGCGTTCTTCTTAGCGTCCTCCTCGCGCTTCTTGAGTTCAAGAGCGTGCTCCTTGTATTCAAGGGCGATGTCCTCACGAAGCTTCCAGTTCTTTCGCATCATGTAGACAGCGAAAGCGGTAGCTACAATGGCGACAACGAGAGCGAGCGTAATTGGACCAGCCTTACCGAGCTTATCGATCGTATCGATAGCGTCGTTAGCCTTTTGAGTCACATCGCCGTCTGCAAGGAGCAGAATCATCGACGAGAGGTAAAGAGACATGTTCTCATCCACTTGGTACTAGGAGTCCAAAGGGGGACGATAGGTCTCCTCACCATAGTCCAGTGAGACGGATCGGCTGAGATATCAGAGTATCATCTTGCTGGAGTTACATCCGAAGGATGGGCGTCTCATCTTGTGCAGAGATTCGAATACTCCAACACTTCGGACACTTCGGTTCATAGCTCTCTTCGCCGCCCGTCTTGACTTTTTCGATCTTAGGACCACTCAGGTGCCAAGAGCGGGAGGCGATCCCAAGGCGCTGACAGTCATCGCAGTCTGCGCGACAGTGATGCACCTCGTCAGCGATGGCGAGCAGCGCTGAGATTGAAGGCGAAATCGGCTCAAGCTCTGAGGTAGCCGCGATGGTCGAAACCAGGACATGAGTCTTGCGGAGGATCTTTCGCACGACCTTATAGAGCTTCTTCTGGTCTTCGAACATAAAGGGCTCATCGAGCCAAATTGCTGTCGCACCATCTGCTGCACGAGCAAGCTCTAGCGCAGACTTGACCTCAATGCACGGCCAGCGCTCACCACCCTTAGTGACAAGCATTCCACCGTTTGACCCCTCGTGTGGCCTCCTTGAACAGGGAGGTCGAACCAGCACGAGATCATGCCCCATGCGCATTAGACGCTTGGCGGCATAAAGCGCCTTAGTCGTCTTCTCCGAGGCGACGGGGCCAGTCCAGATTCTCAACGTTTTCATCTGTTGCCTTGTCGGTCTCTACTGGAATGATCTTAGGAGGACTCTCTGCCTCCTTGTCGATGGTCTTGATGGATCGAGGCGCGTAGGCCACATTCGCGGGGCGCTGGAAGACCCCATTCTTGTCACGAGTGTCTTTGAGAAGCTCGTCTTGCTGACGCCGCCGAAGAGTCTCAAACTGCTCCGAGGTCAGGTCATGAGCCAAATCAGCCTTCTTGCTTGACGTACCGTTGATGGGCGCAATCACACCCTCTGGCGCCTTTCTCGGAGGTGTGATGACTTCGAAATGAACGCCGCTCGGTGGAAGCTCATCCTCGCTGTTGATCCGAAAGGCAACGAGGTTTTTCATCTCCTTACCAGGTGAGGTATCAAACGGGTTGCCAACTGTAATCGCCCAATGCGCAACTACAGACTCCCCCTCATCCAGACACGTAATCTTAGTCTCGAAGGCGGCAGCCTCGACGGTCTCGATGGCTTTTACCAAGAGATTCTTGGCCAGCCTAACGACACCAACGAACTTGCGCTCGCGCGTCATCTTCGGCTTACGCAGAATCCGTCGATAGGTAACTGCGAGCGGAACCCCACCTTCGCTCATTGGAATCTTCATAGTCGACTATCCTACTAGGCTCCTGCGATCAGATCTACGAACCATTCGTTCGTCAAAGAATACTCGCGTTTGTCCCAAATCAAAGTCAGCGCCCGAAGAGGGTCGTGACCGTTCGCAACCAACGCCAAGCCGCAGACAAGTCCTGACCGATTTCTTCCTGCATAGCAGGTGACGAGGACTTGTTGTTCTCTCCGTAGGGCGTCCGCAACTTGCTTAGCCGCTCTCCTCGCAATCTTCCTCTCGTCTGGCAACGGTCCGATGTCTGAGTTGTCATCGAATGGCGCATGAATGACCTTCACTCCAGGGAACGCCCTGGCTGGTGGTTGATACTCCTCCGCGCATAGCACCAGCAGATCGAATCCCGAATCTGCGACCACGCGGCCTGTCTTCGGCTTGGATCCAATCCAAAGACATTGGGTGAGTTGTGTGACGTCGATACCCATTGGTGTTGCTCACTTCCCCTCGAAGACTCGCTCGTGGAGGTTCAAGTGCCTTCCTCAAACCCTCGTGGAACCTTCATGCGTAGCGCTAACCATGTCTTATAACGACGATGCTCGGTCCGGATACACTTCTTTTCTGCCCATGTAAGCGGCTCACCGTCGGCGTCCTCATCGAACGTCTCGATGTCGTCGAGTTCCGCGTTGCGCTCTTGAAGATCCGCGTCCTCATCGTAGCCGTCGCAGTAAGCAGCGATCTCACCCTGCTTCTTCATGCGGTTTTTGAGGTTGACGAGAGATTCAAGAGCGCGCTGAATCACGCGTGTGCCCCTCTGTAGAACTTAATCGCCTCAATCTGCTCGTAGTCCTTCTGAAATTGCCGCGCTACTTCTGGGTCGCGGCAATTGAAGTTGATGTCCTCGTTGGGGGAGAGAGGATTCCATCGATAGTTGAGGACGTAGTAATCCATGATGGTGGAGAGGCGCTCCTGCCTTAAACCAACATCAACCCACCTATCTTCGTTCTCCGGAACCGGAGCGTAAGTCTCTGGCAAGGTCCCTACAGAGGTCAAGTAACCAGGCATCTCCTTCTTCTTCTTCTTCTTCTTCTTCTTGAGATCGCGCTTGGCTCGCTTCAGAAACTCTTCGACATTCGAATAGGACTCCTCAGCTTTCGCGTGGGATTCCTGCCACCGTCGTCGAAGTGGGCGGGTCAAAACCTTGATAACCTCTCGAATCAAGCGAGCACTCTCATACCGGTGGCTGCGACTCTTTCTTGATTTTCATCACAAGGATCTTCTTCACATCATGCGTCTTGAAGGTCACCTGCGTACCACCAAGTGTGAGGATTTGAAGGCCCTCATAGTCGATGCGTAACGCGACAACACTATAGAACTCGGACGGTTCTACCTGATCCCCTTTGCGCTCGATCTCGATGGCCCACGAGGCCCTTGGTTCAGTTTCGACCGAACGGGTCATGTAGAGGTTCTTCCTCATTATCAGTTCCGAAAAGCTGCTCTGACATTTCGTCAGACATTTCCGCAGTTATGACCTCGGCATTGATGAGGGCTCGGACGCGCGCAGCGGTTCCATCGTCGACCTGGACCTTGTAGTGAGAACCAGGGACACGCGGGCTCGTGAAGAGCAGCATGTGGCAAAACCCCGCTTCAGTGATCTCAATGACCACGCCCGTAAGGATCAACATGCCCTAAGTATACCTCTCGTTTGCCGGAGTAACCTAGAACTTAGAGCGCAGAACGCCCATATCTTCACGCTAAGGTGCTGATACGGGCGTTCTCGCGAACTATACTACGGCGAAGCGGGACTCGGGGCACTCGATCCACTGATGCCCATTCAATTCGGGCTCTTTGATCGGGTGAGCGCCGACCGTCTGTTTGATCCGGATCTTCCAGAGGCGGAGCATTTAGCCCTCCTATCGAAGATCGTAGTCCTTGGTGAGATACCGATACGCAGCTTCCCTGAGATCAGCGCCAGGACCAAAGACTGACACTTCCCAGCGCGAGATCCTCCACTTGTTCTGCGTCTTGGAGAGACGTCGGTCGTGATCCACGAAGGACGTGACTGCGTTGTAGAGGCCCCAGTCAGTCTTGCCAGCAACGTCCGCACCGGGGGCGTCTCCATCGTAGAGCGCACGGATTTCGTCTCGCGCCTTCTGGGCCTGTGGGCTGGTCTTCATGACCGTGTCACCGAACTCGTCGGTCACCACCTTGCCCTTCTCGTCCTTCTCAGGGATGTCGGGGAACAGGGCCTCCAGGAATTCGCGGACACGGATCGTGTCGGCGTCACGCTTCGCCATGTAAGCGTAGGCGCGCTTCGCTCGGGACCAGAACTGTTCGTTCTCAAAGAGCACCTTGTGAGCGAGACCAAGTCGCTTCTTGGCGTTCTTCGTGTGCCTGATCTTCACCACCTCGCCGGGCATGTGGATCATGGCGCGATTGGCCGCGCGGAAGGTGATGAAGCGGGCCTCGACGTTGCCTGTTCCGTCATGGGTGTTGGTCAGAAGGATGTGACGCTCGATGGGGTCGCCGGGGACCACCTCCAGCATCTCGGGCATCTGCGCGACCATGATGATCCGAGCACCGAAGCGCCCGAGCGTCCCAACCCCGTTGATGCAGGCAGCGCCTTCACCAAGCGCACCATCGAAGAACTCGGTGGCGTCGGCGTTGTCGACGACGGTGTAGTCGACGCCAACGGTGCCCAAGTAGGACTGGTTGACGATGTTCCCAGCACTGTCGCGGTCGACGCGAACCGTCATGCACTGACTCGGGTTGTAGATCCCGAAGAGGTCGGAGTTCTCCGAGTGTGCGACGTCCTTGATCTTGTCGCCGTCGGCGTCACGAGCGTCTTCGCCGGTCTCGTCATCCTTGATGTAGACGATCTTGGGCGCGGTCATCATCCGCACCTTCTCGACTGTCCAGTCGTGCCCGGAGAGCTTGAGTGCCTCCTTGGTCGTCAGGGCGCCGGTAACCGGTACGCCAATTCCTTCTTCCTGCCAAGGTCTCAGTTGATTGATAGCGGTGTTCGTCACGGTGTAGATCCTTTCTTGCTGATCCACTCCAGTGATACCCGTCTGGGCTGACACCTAGCGTAATTCCAATGATTTCATTGGGATTGAGACAAGCGATTCAGAAAATAAACGAGTTAGACCAAAGCCCACTCCGCGGGCTACTCGTCGCGCCAGGGGCGAGGCTTCCCATAGACCACAGCGAGTCCTTCGTCGAGAAGAACTTGGTTGGCGGAAATCGGCTTGTTGATGATCTCAACCTCGAACTGATCGTTCGGAACCTCGATCACAGCCAACCAACGGTCGTGTTTGCCCGTCTTCTCGGTACGGAGGATGACCTCCTTGTGTGCGATCAAGGCTTCCAGGCGCTTCGTAGACGCATCAGCCAGCTTCTTCTCAGCATCACGTTGAGCAGCGCTTCCTACGCGTGGACGCTTCTCAGGGGCGTCAATGCCAGCGAGACGCACCTTCAGCACGTTGTAGGCGTATTGCCCCTTATCTTGAAGGAGCATCACCGTGTCGCCGTCCACCACTCGCAGGACCAAACACCTGTAATGCCACAGGCGCGGGTCTTGAAGCGTGAACGTCGGCATTTGGAAGGACTCGGACATGCTGGGGACCTCACCTAGGTAGCGGTTAGGTTCCATCTTCCCTAGGTAACCCTCTAAGTCAAGACCGAGAATGCCCTTCTACGACCTTCTGCACCACGTTGTTGCCTTTTCGAAGGTTGCAGGGCCAGCACATCGGTTGCAAATTGTCCATCTCATCGGGCCCACCCTTTGATCGAGGGTAGATGTGGTCTTTGGTGAAGATGATCTCGACGCCATCTCGTAGCCCATAAAAGTTGAGCGCCCAACCGTTGTAATTGGGACTCTGGACCAACTCCAGTGCAGCAAAGGAGGCTTCGAGGCTACAGTTGGCGCACGTCAGGCCCTTTTCACGAAAGCACTGGATTCTGAGGTTGTTCACCTCTACGCGCCGTTCGTTCAGGATCATGTGCGCTCGGTCTCGTGGCATCCACTCAAGCAGATCAACCGGATAGATCAACTCGCGAGCGAGTAGCTCGACGTTCCCGTAATGCCGGTGCTTACTTTGATTGCGGCGATTACGAGACATCGAGATCTTCGCTTTCTTCCATAATCTTCATGAACACGCCCATAGCGGTGACCGGCTTTACCGTAATGGTATTGCCGCAAACCGGGCAGGGCGCGTTTTTATTCGTCAGAAGCGATGGATCTATCTGTGCGCTGAACTCTTTCCAGCAGAAGGTCTCGTACTTGCCACTCTTGAGTGTCTCGCTGTCTGGGTAGCAGAGAAACCGAGCCTCGATTTGATGCGCCATGTCCCTACGACCCGTGACGGTCGGCGTCGATGAAGGTCCCCAAAGCTGTGATTGGCTTGATGTCCACGTTGGCTCCACACTTCGGGCACGATGCGATGGACGATTCCTCGAAAAACTCCGCTGAGACGGAGCCTTGATGAACGCTCCAGCAGTAGGTATTACCACCCTCTGGCTCATCACCATGAAGGGCAGCGTCGAGATCTCGTCCCTCGGGCA
>Ga0326597_10008610_pt1 | contig 13747 bp, 12 predicted proteins | sample RVTome_12_FD_203789 | JGI IMG/M metagenome (GOLD analysis project Ga0326597, IMG submission 203789) | Soil microbial communities from uranium-contaminated site in the Upper Colorado River Basin, Wyoming, United States - RVT100D185 | ecosystem: Environmental > Terrestrial > Soil > Contaminated >... | reverse complement strand
CTCGGAGCTGGCCATCGTCATCACCGGGCTGTTCTGGAAGGCCGCGCCGGAGTGGGCCGGCCACGTACCCCTGGCCCGCAAGGCGGGCATCGGCGAGGACATCATCCAGGCCCTGGCGGCGGGCCGGCGCCCCACCTTCGACAAGGTGGACGAGGAGCTGGTCTACGCCTTCACCATGGAGGTGCTGGAGCAGCGCAAGGTGAGCGAGCCCACCTACAAGCGGCTGGTGGAGCACTTCGGGCTGCCCACCCTGGTGGACCTGTGCGGCGTGGTGGGCTACTACTGCATGGTCGGCGTGGCCCTGAAGACCTTCCTGTTGCCGCCCTCCACCGACGAGCCGCTGCCTTTCGAGTACTGAGCGGCGGCCGCCGCCTGCCACCGGGGCGCAGCGCCGCCCCGCCCTGCCGGGGCGCCCGCGACCGGCCCCGGCCCGACGCGTGAGGAGGAGATGCCCATGTCCGACGACCTGTACGAGCTGGGGGTGAAAACGCGGGCCGAGGTGCTCGGCCAGGGCGAGCTTCAGTACAAGAACCCGGAGCGGGAGGAATTCGAGCGCGAGTTCCGCCGCATGACCACCGAGGTGGCCTGGGGCCGCATCTGGGGCGACGATGGCCTCTCGCGCCAGCAGCACAGCCTCAACTGCCTCTGCATCCTGGCCGTGCTCAACCGCCCCGCCGAGTTCAAGGCCCACTTCCGTGGGGCCATCCGCAACGGCTGCACGCGCGCGGAGCTGAAGGCCACGCTGCACCAGATCGCCGGCTACGCGGGCATCCCCGCGGGTGTGGAGGCGTTCCGCATCGCTGCGGAGGTGTTCCGGGAGCTGAAGGCCGAGGGCTCCTGAACGCCGCGCCGGGAGCGGCCCGGCGGGTATCGACGGCCGCGCAACGGGCGGGGGCTTTTCTTTCCGCCGGTGACGTGGCTATAGTGGCCGCACAGGGTCCTCAACCGTCAACCAATCTGAAAGGAGGTGATCATGCACAGACCTGATTCGCTGGATGCTCCCAAGGCCGTCGTGCCCGATCACACCCTTGCACGAACCCGGGTGGGGGCGCGCTGAGTCCTTGGAGACTCAACCGACCCGTATCCAGCACCCGCCGGCGGCGGTCACGCCCCGACCGGCGGCGCAGTGAGAGGGGGTGCGGCCCAGGGACGGTCGCACCCCTTTTTTGCGAGGCCCCGCCCCCGCCCTCCGCGAGACACCCCCATGGAATTCGGGATCAGCACCGGCCGCGCCGACACCATCGACCAGATCGCCCACGCCGAAAGCCTGGGCTTTTCCCGCGTGTGGGTCACCGATTCGCCCTTCATCCGCGCCCACATGTTCGTCACCCTGGCCGTGGCGGCCCTGCGGTCGCAGAAGATCAAGCTGGGCACGGGCGTGGCCGTGGCGGGCATGCGCCTGGCGCCGGACGTGGCCTGCGGCGTGGCCACGCTCAACCGGCTGGCCCCGGGGCGCATCTTCTGCTGCGTGGGCACGGGCAACACCGCCATGCGCATGATGGGCCAGCCGCCCATGCGCATCGGGCCCTTCCGCGACTACCTGCGCGTGCTGCGGGGCCTCCTGCGCGGCGAAGCGGTGGACTACACCCTGGACGGCAGCACCCACAGCGTGCAGTTCCTGCTGCCCGAGCAGCAATTCGTGGCCCTGGAGCCGCCCGTCCCGCTCCACGTGGCCGCCAACGGCCCCCGCGCCCAGGCCCTGGCCGGGGAGTTCGGCGACGGGCTGGTGACCGGCATCCCCCGCGGGAGCACCGTGCCCGAGGCCCTGGCCAACGTACGGCGCGGGGCGGAGCGGGCGGGCCGCTCCCTGGAGGGCTTCCACACCGCCGCGCTGATGAACGTGGTGATGCTGGAGCCGGGCGAGGCGCTCACCTCGGCGCGCGTGGTGGCCGAAGTCGGCCCGGCCATCATGACCAACGTGCACTACCTGGTGGACTGGGTGCGCGAGACCGGACGCGAGCCGCCACCTTTCGTCCGCCCCATCTGGAACGACTACATGCGGTTCGTGGAGGGCCTGCCCGCGCAGAACCGCCACCAGGTGCTCCACCAGAACCACTACAACGCTCTGCACCCGGACGAGGCCCGCTTCATCACCCCGGAGATCATCCGCAACTTCTGCCTGGCCGGCCCGCCGGAGGCGCTGGTGGAGCAGATCCGCGAGCTGGAGCGCCAGGGGCTGAACCAGATCACCTTCACGCCCCCCGCGGGACAGTGGTTCGAGGTCATCGAGCGCTTCGCCCGCCGCGTGATGGACAAGCTGTAGGCGAGGCGAAGCTTCGCCCACCCCCCGCCCGCAACCCCGGGCCTGCCGCGCCACGCCGTGCCCCTCGGGGGTTCCGGCGCCGCCGCGCCGGCCCCTGGAGCCAATCCCCCATGACGCCCCCCGCCCGCCTGCGAGACGCCTACAAGTTCTTCCTGCCGCTGATCTTCATGGCGGAAATGATGACCATCTCCCACTCCGTCATCCACGCCGCCCTGGCGCGGATGGAGGGGCCCCAGGCGGCGCTGGCCAGCTTCAGCGTGGGGTTCGCCACCCACAACATCCTGGGCTCGCTGGCCTGGGCGCTGCCGTTCGTGACCCTGGCCTTCCTGCGCGACAAGGCGACCCTGCGGTCGCTGGTGCGGTTCAACGCGGCGGTGATGCTGTTCCTGGTGGTCGAGTACTGCCTGGTGGGGCTCACGCCGGTGGGCGACTTCGTCTACGGCACGCTGCTGGGGGCGAGCCCGGAGGTCGTGTGGCAGGCCAAGTGGGTCACGTTCATCCTGCTGTTCCAGATGCCCGGGGTGCTGCTGCGCTCGCTGGTGCAGGCCGCCTTCATGCTTCACAACCGCACCATCCTGATCACGGTGGGTACGGGCATGCGGGTGGGCTCGCTGTTCGTCACGCTGCCTTTCTTCGCCCGCTTCATGCGGGGCGGGCTGGTGGGCGCCATGGGGCAGGCCATCAGCGTGCACGCGGAGGCCTACGTCACCGCCGCGCTGGCCTGGCGCTACTTCCGGAACCTGCCGGAGCGGGAGGGAGAGGGCGAACCGCCGGGGGCGGGCGCCTTCATCCGCTTCGGGTGGCCGCTGCTGATCAACATGCTGGCCGAGCACCTGGTGGTGTTCGCCATCAACTTCTTCCTGGGGCGGCTGCCCTCGCCGGACCGGGCGCTGGCGGCCTTCGGCGTGTTGAACGGGCTGGTGCGGCTGCTGCTGAGCCCGGTGCGCAACCTGGCCCACACCGCCCAGACCCTGGGGCGCACCCGGGAGGCCCGGCGCATGCTGCTGCGCTTCGCCGCGCAGATCGTGCTGTTCTTCTCCGCGCTGCTCTACCTGCTGTTCTACACGCGCCTCAGCGCCTGGGTGCTGGGCGACGTGATGGGGCTCAACGTGGACCTGAGCGCCTACATCCAGCCCGGGCTGCTGGTCACCCTGGCCACCGGGCTGGCCTGGGGCTACTCGGCGCTGTTCCGGGGGCTGCTCTCCGCGGAGCGCAACACCGCGCCCATCGCCAACGCCTCGGCCCTGCGGCTGGTGGCCGTGACGGCCTTCGGGGGCGCCATGCTGCTGCTGGAGGGAGTGAACGGCGCGGTGTTCGGCGTGCTGGCGCTCACGCTCGCCTTCGGCACCGATGTGGTGGTGATGGGGCTGCACCTGTCCGCGCGGCAGCCGGCACCGGCGGACGTTCCTCCGACGGCCGCGCCGGAGCCGGGCACCCGGCCCGCGGAGCGCGCACCGGCCGGCCGGGCCTGACCGCCGCGCGCGCTCAGCCGCGCTCCGGAACGCCTTCGGTCGGCGCGGCGGCCGCGTCGGGAGCCACGACCGGCGCGGGCGGCGGGCGCAGGAACAGCGACCAGCCCAGCACGACCACGTCGGCGCCGAAGGCCAGGGACAGGGCCAGGATGCCCAGCACGGCCCCGTTGATCTCCGGCGCCCACAGGGCCGCCGACCCCACCGCCACCACCACCAGCACCCGCACCACGGCCGCCGTGGCGACGGGGCGCGTGTCGCGCTCCGCGGAGAGCAGCCCCCGGAACAGGGCGGAAAACCCCCACCCCCCGCAGGCCAGCAGGGTCAGGTAGAGCCCCGGGGTGACGTAGGCCGCCACGTCGGCCGGCAGCCCCATGGCCACGTCGAGCACCCAGCCCCGCACCGGCGTGTAGAACAGCGCCACCAGCACCGCGCTGAACAGCACCACGACCTGCCCGGCGAAGCCCAGCACCACGCGCCGCGCCGCCGCGCCCCGCCCCAGGGTCTGCCCGGTCTCGGCGAGGTTGCGGATGGGGCTCACAATGAGCCGCAGCAGCCCGTAGAGCACGCCGAAGGAGGCCAGGGCCAGATCGGCCCGCGCCAGTCGCCCCAGGAAGAGGTTGATGAGCAGCACCACGCTGTTTTCCGCCAGCCGGTTGGCGATGAGGGGCCAGCCGAAGCCCCACAGCTCGCGGGCCGTCGGCGGCGCGGCCACCTGGGGGGGCAGGTCGCGGTAGTAGCGGGCCGAGATGGCCAGCATCAGCGCCGTGTCGGCCAGGATGCCGCTCACGAACGCCCCGGCCCCCACCACGGCCCCCTGGAAGAGCTGCGGGAGCCCCCACAGAGCCAGGACCAGCCCGCACAGCCGCACGCCCGTGCCCACGGGGATAAGGCCGGTGCGGCGGTTGATCATCAGCAGGGCCACGCACACGGCCCGGAAGATCACCAGGGGAATCTCCCAGAACAGCACCAGCGTGGCCGCCCGGGCCTGGCGCACCACCTCCGGCCCGGCGCCCAGCAGCGTGCCGTAGACCAGGTCCCCCAGCGGCGTGAGGCCCACGGCCAGGTACACCGCGAACAGTGCCGCCATGATGCGCGCGTTGAAGCTCACCAGCCGCCCGAAGGAGCGCCGGTCGTGGATGAACGACAGGGCGATGTAGGTGATGGTCCAGATGGGAGAGCCCACCACGCTGTGGAACGAGAAGGCCACGCTGTAGGCGGCCAGAGAGACCCGGGGCAGCTCCAGCCGCGCCAGGGTGGCGTGGATGGCGGTGTGGACGAACATCATCATCGCCACCATGAACACCAGCGGCAGGAAGAACCGGTAGGCCTCGGACAGGTGCAGTGCTCGGTGCATGGCGGGTCGGTGCCGCGGGGGTGGCGGGGGAGAGAAGGGCGCGGCCCCCGGTCAGGGGGCTGGGGCCCGGGGGCTCAGCGGGCGGGGAGGGCGCGCAGCCCCTCCTTGAACTCCAGCAGGCGCCGCTGGTAGTTCTCCGCCGTGCGCCGGATGCGGGGCAGCACCACCTCGGGATCGTAGGTCTTCTTGATGCGGCCCGGCGAGCCGACCACCATGGAGAAGGGGGGCACCTCCATGCCCTCCAGCACCACCGCTCCCGCGGCCACGATGGAGCCCCGCCCGATCTTGGCGCGGCTCAGCACCACGGCGCCGATGCCGATCAGCACGTCGTCCTCAATCTCGCAGGCGTGCACCATGCAGTTGTGGCCGATGGAGACGTTCCTGCCGATGATGGTGGGCCGGCCCGGCCGGTCCAGGCGGGGGTTGGGGCTGTCGATGTGCACCGTGGTGTTGTCCTGGATATTCGTCCCCTCCCCCACGTGGATGGGCGCCCCATCGCCCCGCAGCACGCAACTGAACAGCACGTGCACGCGGGCTTCCAGCGTGACCCGGCCGATGATGTGGCTGCCGGGGGCGACGTAGGCCGTGGGGTCGATCTTGGGCTCGTGCCCCTGGAAGCTGTAGATGGAGCCGGTGGGAACCATGGATCTCCTTTTGCGGTGAACGACGGGGGACGGCACGCGGGTGAAGGCACACGCGGGGACGGCCGGCACGAAAGTGCCCCCTGGAGACGGCTGCGCGCGAATTCCGTCCCGGACCCCTTGTGGAATTTCGCATTGTGTACTTTAAGGTAGGGCAAGGTTCCACCAAAAAGCAAAACGTGCTGCCCGGCGGGCCTGCCGCGGGCGCCACACCACCTGCGTTCGGGGGCCCGCCCGGCGGCTGCCCCGCACCGCGCACCACCTGAGGAGAACGCCCATGAAGCTCGGGTTCGTCTACCGCGGCAAGCCGGACTGGCTGCCCCTGATCCCCAAGGACGTGGACCATGTGCTGGTGGAGTGCCCGCCGGACGCCAACTACCCCCCGGAGGCGCTGGCCAAGCTGGCCGACGTGGACGGCATCTACGTCAGCAACAGTTGGATCAACGCGCAGGTGTTCAGCGCGGCCAGGAAGCTGAAGATGGTGCAGACCTCCGGCGCCGGCTACGACAAGCTGGACATTCCCGCGGCCACCAAGCACGGCGTGCTCTGCTGCAACAACGGGGACTTCAACTCCAACCGGGTGGCCGACTTTTCCATGATGCTGATTCTCACCCAGATGCGGAACTACGTGCCCACCGCCATGAAGATGTACGAGGGCGACTGGGCCGGGGCCCGCGCCCTGGGCGTGCAGGCCGTGGAGGTGGAGGACAAGACCCTGGGCATCATCGGCTTCGGCAACATCGGCTCGCGCCTCTCCAGGCGGGCCCGGGCCCACGAAATGAAGGTGATCTACAACGACATCGTGCCCGACCGGAACAAGGACGTGGCCGAGGCGGTGGGGGCCCGCCTGGTGGAAAAGGACGAGCTGTTCGCGACCTCCGACGTGATCAGCATCAACACCCCCCTCAACGACACCACCCGCAACCTGGTGGACGAGCGCGCCATCTCGCTGATGAAGCCCGGGGTGTTCATCGTCTGCACGGCCCGCGGCAACATCATCAACGAGGCGGCCCTGCGCAAGGCCCTGGACGAAGGGAAGGTGGCCGGCGCGGGCATCGACGTGTTCTCCTTCGAGCCTTTCGCCGATGACAACCCCCTGCGCGGGGCGAAGAACATCGTCATGTCCCCCCACGTGGCCGGGCGGGGCAAGGAGGGCGTGGTGCGCTCCTTCAACGGCTCCATGGACAACCTGAAGCGGTTCCTGGTGCACGACCAGCAACCCAACAACGTCCTCAACCCGCGCTGATCCGGCCGCGCATCGAAGAAGGGCCGGCGCCCTATCCCCTCCGCCGTTGGCGCGGCACCCCCCTCCCCGTGGGTGGGGAGAGGCTGGGGGGAGGGGGCTTGCGGCCCCCTTTCCCGCCTACGCCGCCTCCCGCTCGATCCAGCGCCGCAACCGCTCCAGCCCCTCGCCGATGATCTGCTCCGAGGCGGCGTAGGAGAAGCGCACGTGGTGGCCTTCGCCGGGCACGGGCCGGCCGAACTGGCTGTCGGCCAGCACGGCCACGCCGGCCTCGTGCAGCCAGCGCCGACGCAAGGCCTCGGCGCTCTCCGCCCCCACCCGCGCGCACAGCTCGCTGACGTTGGGCCACACGTAGAAGGCGCCGCCGGGCTTGAGGGCGCGCACCCCGGGCAGGGAGTTGAGCCCTTCCACCATCAGGTTGCGGCGGCGGGCGAAGCTCTCCATCATGCGTCGGTGCTCGGCCTGGTCGCCCTCCAGGGCCTCCACGCCCGCCCACTGGGCGATGGAGCTGGCGCAGGAGTCGGTGTTGGTGATCCAGTTGGCGAAGTAGGGGGCCAGGGCGCGGTTGGCCGCGTAGCCCAGCCGCCAGCCGGTCATGGCATAGCTCTTGGAGGCGCCGTCGAGCACGATGGTGCGCTCCGCCATGCCCGGCAGGGAGGCGATGGAGACGAAGGCCCCGTCGTGCACCATCTGCGAGTATACCTCGTCGGAGAACACCCAGCAGTCCGGGTAGGCGGCCAGCACCTCGGCGATGGCCTCCAGCTCCGGGCCGGAGAGGGTGCGCCCGGTGGGGTTGTGGGGGGAGTTGAGGATCAGCAGCCGCGTGCGTGGGCTGAGCTTGGCCTTCAGGTCGGCCAGGTCGAAGGCGAAGGCCTCCCGCTCCAGCAGGGGCAGGGCCACCGGCACCGCGCCGCAGGCGACGATCTGGCTCTCGTAGATGGGGAAGCCCGGCACCGGGTAGAGCACCTCGTGGCCGGCGCCGTGGTCGGTCACGGTCAGCAGCGTGTAGGCGATGAAGGGCTTGGCCCCCCCGCCCACGGCGATGTCGTCCGGCGTGTAGTCCACGCCCCGGGTGCGGCTGAGATAGGCCGCCACGGCCGCGCGCAGCTCCGGGATGCCCGCCGAGGCGGTGTAGCCGGTGTGGCCGGCGTCCAGGGCCGCCTTGGCCGCGGCGATGATGTTGGGGGGCGTGACGAAGTCGGGCTGGCCGATGGCGAAGCTGAGGATGTCGCGCCCGGCGGCCACCAGGGCGTTGACCTCGGCCAGCACCACGAAGGCGTGCTCGGTGCCCAGGGCCTGGGTGCGTCGGGAAATGGCGGGCATGGCGGCCTCCTTTCGGGGGAGGGTCTTTCGGGGGAGGGTTCGCCCCGCTGGCGACCGGCTTCGTGCCGGCGGGGAGCCTTGCGCCGGCCCTACTTGCCGCCGGCCGGCGCCTTGCCTTTCAGGGCGTCGCGGGGGTCGTAGACCCCGATGGACGACTCGTACTTGTCCAGGGTTTCGGCGGGTAGGTACTTCTGCTCCCATTCCACCACCTGGGGAAAGCCGGTCATGTCGAACATGCGGTAGCCGCCGATGGGATGGTCGGCGGTCTCCTGCTGCCACTCGATCCAGGGCTCCTCCTCGCGCTCCATGTAGTCTTTCAGGAAGTTGTACATGGCCACGGCGCCGATGCGGGGGATGTGCTGGCCGGTCATGCACAGCCCCAGCTCCTGCTTCTCCTGGCGCGTCAGGGGCGGCTTGATGGCGTGCTCGGTGGCCCGGATGAGGGCGCCGGGGATGGCATCGCGCACGGTGCGCACCTCCTCGCGCGACTGGAGCGCCTCGCAGTAGAGCACGTCCACCCCGGCGGCCAGGTAGGCCTTGCCGCGGCGGATCACCTCCTCCAGGCTGCCGCCCACGGCCCCCCGGGCGTCGGTGCGGGCCATCACGATGAAGTCCGGGTCCAGCTCGTCGCGCACGTCGCAGGCGGCGCGGTACTTGCCCACCGCCTCCTCCACCGGCACGAGCTGCTTGCCTTTGACGAACCCGCAGCGCTTGGGCGAGGTCTGGTCCTCGATGAAGCAGCCCGCCGCGCCGGCCCGGATCACCAGCTCCACGGTGCGGCGCACGTTGATGGCGTTGCCGAAGCCGGTGTCGCAGTCCACGATCACCGGGATGCGCACCGCCCGGCAGATGCGCTGCACGTTCTCCACCAGCTCGGTCTGGGTCAGGAAGCCCGCGTCGGGCAGCCCCAGCACCTGGCTGCTGGTGTGCGACCCGGACACCCCGAAGGCCTTGAAGCCGCAGGTCTCGGCCAGTTGGGCGTGGTGGGCCGTGCCGCCCCAGATGGAGACCAGGATCTCCTCCGCGTTCAGCAGCTCGCGCAGGATGGTGCTCTTCTTCTTCTCGCTCATGTCGCCTCCCGGAGGTGGACAGGTTGCGGCGGCCGCCCCGCGCCCCGCCGCGGGGCAGCGGGGGCCGGCCGATGAGGGGAGCCGGGCGCCGGCGCGGCGGCCTGCCCGGAACGAACAGCGGCGGGGCGGCTCAGGCGCGGGCGGCCTGGCCCCGGGCCTGGAGCAGGGGCAGCACGCCCCCGGCGCTGACGATGTCCACCAGCGAGGGCGGCATGGGGTTGCCCCGGAACTCGGTGCCTTGCGTGAGGTTGCGAGCCACGGCGGCCCCGAAGTCCAACTCGAGCTGGTCGCCTTCCTCGAAGCCCGCGTCGATGCCCGGGCAGGCCATCAGGGGCAGGGCCACGGCGATGCTGTTGCGGAAGAAGATGCGCCCGAAGGAGTTGGCCACCACGCACCCGATGCCGAGCTGCTTCAGGTTGGCGGGCGCCTGCTCGCGGCTGGAGCCGCAGCCGAAGTTGTCGCCGGCCACGATCACGTCGCCGGGCTGCATATCGGCGGGAAAGCGCGGGTGGACGTGGAGGATGGTCGGCTTGAGCTGATCCCAGGGCAGGTAGCGGCTGAAGCTGGGGGCCATGTAGTCGGTGGTGATGTTGTCCCCGAACTTCCAGACCTTGCCGTTCACGACGATGCTCATGGTGACTCCAGGGGGTTTCGTGGCTGCGCGCTCCGGCCGCCGCCCCGCGCCGGGGCGGCAGGTGCCCGGTCAGGCCAGGTACTTGCGCGGGTCGGTGATCTTGCCCTCCACGGCCGAGGCGGCGACGGTCTCCGGCGAGCCCAGGAACACCTGGCTTTCCGTGCTGCCCATGCGGCCCTTGAAGTTGCGGTTGGTGCTGGAGATCGCCGTCTCGCCCGGCCCCAGGATGCCCTGGCTGCCGCCGCCGCAGGGTCCGCAGCCCGGGGGGGAGAGCATGGCGCCTGCTTCCACGAACGTGGCCAGCACGCCGTTGCGGGTGATCTCGGTGAGCACCTCGCGGGAGGCCGGAATCAGGATCAGGCGCGTGCCCTCCTTCACCCGCCGCCCTTTCAGGATCGCGGCGGCCCGCACCAGGTCCTCCACGCGGGAGTTGGTGCACGAGCCGATGAAGGCCTGGTGGACCGGCACGTCGCCCACCTGGGAGATGGGCTTCACGTTGTCCACGTAGTGGGGCACGGCCACCTGGGGCTCCAGCCCGTCGGCGTCCAGGGTGTACACCTGCGCGTAGACCGCGTCCGGGTCGGGCCCGAAGGGCGCCACCGGCTCGGTGGTGCGGGGCTTGAGCCAGGCCACGGTCTTCGCGTCGGCCTCGAAGAAGGCGAACTTGGCGCCGATCTCCACGCCCATGTTGCTCATGGTGATGCGGTCGCTCTGGCTCAGGGCCGCGGCCACCGGGCCGCCGAACTCCACCGCCTTGTACTGGGCCACCTCGGACTTGAAGGTGCCGGCCAAGTGCAGCATGAGGTCCTTGGAGGTGACCCCGAAGCCCAGCTTGCCGGTCATCTCGAAGCGGATGGTCTCCGGCACCCGGAACCAGTTCTCGCCGGTCGCCATGGTGTAGGTCACCTCGGAGAGGCCCATCCCGCAGGACGCCACCCCGAAGGCCCCGTAGGTGGTGGTGTGGGAGTCCGAGCCGATGATGAGGCGGCCGGGCAGGGCGTGGCCCTTCTCCGGCAGCACCGTGTGGCAGATGCCCTCGCCCGCGTCGTAGAAGGCCTTCACGCCATACTTCTGGGCGTACTTGCGCATCTTGACGTGCATTTCCGCCACGGCCACGTTGAGCGCCGGCACGCGGTGGTCGATCACGGCCACGATGCGCTCCGGGTCGCACAGCCCCGTGCCGTATTCCTCCAGCAGCTCGCACGCCTTCCAGAAGGTGTTGTCGTGGGCCATGATGCGGTCGACCTGCGCGGTGACGTACTCGCCCGGCTTGACAACCTGCCGGCCCGAAGCCCGGGCCAGGATCTTCTCGGCCATGGTCATGCCCATGGTGCTTCCTCCTGCGAAGGGTGCGCCCCCGGGGGCGGGCAGGCGGCGCGCGATGGCGACGGGCCCGGCCGATGGGGAAAAGCTTGTCGTGGGCCACCCTCCTGCGTTCGGGCGGCGAAAGTCAAGGGCGTCCGCCGGGGCGCCCGGGGCGGGGCACTACCCCCGAACGGTCACGCCCGCCCGCGCCTCGCAGAGGCGCACGATGGCGCTGTGGTCCTCGTCGGCATGGCCGGCGGCGGCCAGCTCCCGGTACAGCTCGCGCACCAGCCCCGCCACGGGCAGCTCGAAGTCCATGGCCGCCAGGCTCTCGGCCACGTAGTCCAGGTCCTTGAGCTGGGTGGCCACCCGCCCGCCGGGGGCGAAGTCGCCGCTGAGCACCTTGGGCAGCTTCACGCGTAGGACCTCGCTGTTGGCCAGCCCGCCGGCCAGCGCCCCGGCCAGCCGGCGCGGGTCGAGCCCGGCCTTGGCGCCAAACACCAGCGCCTCGCCCAGGGCCGCCAGGTGGATGCCCACCATGATCTGGTTGGCCAGCTTGGCATAGCCCCCGGCGCCCACGGCCTCGCCCATGTGGGTGATGCGCCCGCCCAGCACCTCCAGCACCGGCAGGCAGCGCCGGAACGCCGCCGCCGGGCCGCCCGCCATGATGGACAGCGTGCCGGCCGCGGCCCCCACGTCGCCGCCGCTCACCGGGGCGTCGAGCATCTGCGCTCCCCGCCCGGCCAGGGCGGCGGCCAGCCGGGCGGAGACCGGCGGGCTGTTGGTGGACAGGTCCACGAACACCTGCCCCGGCCCGATGCCCGCCAGCACACCCTCCGGCCCCGTCACCACCGCCTCCACGGCGGCCGCGTCGGCCAGGCAGGCCAGCACGATGTTCGCCCCGCGGGCCACGGCGGCGGGCGAGGCGGCCACGCGCGCCCCCTCGGCCGCCAGGGCCTCGGCCTTTGCCCGGGTGCGGTTCCAGACCGTGACCGCGTGGCCCGCCCGCAGCAGGTTGCGGGTCATGGGCGTCCCCATCAGCCCCAGCCCGATGAATCCCAGGCGTTCAGCCATGGCAGCCGTGCTCGCGGAGGGTTGCAGGGAAGGGTGGGGAAAACCCCTCCCCTGGCCCCTCCCCGCCAGCGGGGAGGGGAAGGAGCCGCGCCAGCGGCGGAAAGGGTGGGGTCGCCGGTCGACCTACCGCCCAGGATGGAACGACAAGTGCCCCTCAGATCACCCCGTCGCGGCGGAAGGCCTCGATCTGGTCAGCCGAGTAGCCCAGAGCGCCCAGCACCTCCGCGTTGTGCTGGCCGAGGCGCGGGGGCGGGGTCTCGATGCTGGGGCCACCGTGGGCGAACCGGAAGGCCGCCAGGGGCACGGTGAGGTCGCCGGGGATGTCGCCGTTGCCGTTGTGGCGGTGCACCACGCCCCGGTGCTGGAGCTGCGGGTCGGCCACGGCCTCGGCCATGGGCCGCACGCGGGCGGCGGGCACGTGGCGCGCCTGGAGGTACTCCTCCCACTCCTGGGCGGTGCGCTCCTTCATGATCTCCCGCAGCACCTGGGCGTGGGCCTCGCAGAGCTCCTCGCGCTGCTCGTTCCCGGACTGCTCGGCCAGGTCGGGTCGGCCCACGGCGCGGAACATGCGCTCGTGCTGGCCGCGGTTGCTGGCCCCCAGCATCACCAGGCCGTCCTTGGTCTCGTAGCAACTGTTGGTGGCGAAGTGGTAGCTGTTGCCCTTGGGCTTGGGCTCGGCGCCGGTGCGGAAGTAGCCGGTGAGGTGGGAGCTCATCAGGATCAGCGCCACGTCGAGCATGGCGGAGTCGATGTGCTGCCCCTTGCCCGTGCGCTCCCGCTGGAACAGGGCCGCGGAGAGGGCGAAGGCGCACATGGTGCCCGTGGCGTAGTCCAGCACGGGCGCGCCCACCTTGATGGGGTTGGCCTCGGGCGTGCCCGTGGCGGCCATCAGCCCGGAGGTGGCCTGGATCACGTGGTCGTAGGCGGTCTGGCCGCCGCGGGGGCCCTCCTGGCCGAAGGCGGTCATGGAGCAGTAGATCAGGCGCGGATTGATCCGGCTCAGCTCTTCGTAGCCCAGCCCCAGGGCGGGAAAGGCCCCGGCGCGGAAGTTCTCCACCAGCACGTCCGCATCGGCCACCAGCTTCTTGAGGATCTCCCGGCCCGCCTCGGTCTTCAGGTTGAGGGTGATGGCGCGCTTGTTGGAGCCCTGGGTGAGGTAGCCGGTGCCCATCTTCCGGCGGTTGAGGGCGCGGTCGCTGCCGCTGCCGCGGCTCTGATCCCCCTCGTCGGGGGTTTCCACCTTGATCACGTCCGCCCCCAGCAGCGCGAGCTGGTAGGCGGCGAAGGGGCCGGCGAGGACGTGGGTGATGTCGATGACCTTGATTCCTTCAAAGGGCCGCATGGCACCTCCTTAAAGCGACGGGTAGG
>Ga0326597_10008609_pt1 | contig 13747 bp, 12 predicted proteins | sample RVTome_12_FD_203789 | JGI IMG/M metagenome (GOLD analysis project Ga0326597, IMG submission 203789) | Soil microbial communities from uranium-contaminated site in the Upper Colorado River Basin, Wyoming, United States - RVT100D185 | ecosystem: Environmental > Terrestrial > Soil > Contaminated >... | reverse complement strand
ACTGAGGCCATGACGGCGCCCGTGGCGGACACCCCCGAGCGGGCGTTCGCGTCGAGTGCCGCCGAGTCGATCCTCGCGTTGGCCGCGACCCGCGACGCGTTGGGGCTCGGGCCCGGGATCGGCTGCAGCGAGGAAACCCAGGCGCTGGTGGTCGCGCTGGCCAAACGTCTGGAGATTCCGCTGGTGGTCGACGCGGACGGTCTGGTTCCGTTCGCTCGAGAACCCGATTGGCTGCGCGAGCGCGAAGCGCCGACCGTCTTGACCCCGCATCCGGGTGAGGCCGCGAAGCTGCTCGGCATCGAGGCTCGCGAGATCAATCGAAATCGTCCGGCGGCGGCACGCGAACTCGCAAGGCGGCTCGGTTCGATCGTCGCCCTAAAGGGGGCAGCCACTGTCATCGCAGCGCCCGATGGACGGATTGCGATCAACCCGACGGGGGGCCCCGCGCTCGCTTCGGGCGGCACAGGGGACGTGCTGCTCGGAATGGTGACCGGGTTCGTCGCGCAGGGGCTGGACGCGTTCGAGGCGACGGCGCTCGCGGTGTTCGTCCACGGCGCCGCAGCCGATCGCCTTTCGGTGCGAGCCGGATCGTCGGGCCATCTCGCCGGCGAGATCGCGCGCGAGGTCCCCGCTGCGACAGCCGATCTGCTCGCGGATTCGAGCACCGCGATCGGAGACGACTTTCGGGCCGGTTATGCGGTTTCTTTCCCGGAGCCCTGAAGCCACCCAGGCGGCTGCCGAGCTGCTGGCTGCCTCGCTGCCCCGCGAAGGCCTCCTGGTGGTCTTGAGCGGGCCATTGGGAGCGGGAAAGACCCTGTTCGCGAAGGGGCTCGCGGGGGGCCTCGGCGTCGATCCAGAAGCGGTCACCAGCCCGACTTTCGCGATCTGTTCCGAATACGATCTCGCGGATGGGCGCCGGCTGGCGCACTTGGACGGCTATCGACTCGAGAGCGCAGCCGAACTCGAGAGCGCGGGCTTTCTGGATCTCCTGGTGGCGGGTACGATCATCCTGATCGAATGGGGTGAGCGTTTCCGCGCTGCGCTTCCCGCGGACCGGCTCGAGATCGAGATTTCTCGTTCCGACGAAACCCCCACGCAGCGGAGGCTGGACGCGTTAGCCTCCGGACCTTCTGGCGCCCGGGCATTGGCGCAATGGCGGGCTCGGCTGGTGGGTGAAACCGGGCAGCCGCTGAACCTGGAACTAGCGGAAGAGAAGGGCGGGTAGCGGTGGGACTGATCGTTCAAAAGTATGGAGGCACCAGCGTCGGCGACCTGGACCGGATCCGCAATGTCGCTCGCAGGGTGATCGGAACGGCGAAGGCGGGGCACAGGGTGGCTGTGGTGGTTTCCGCAATGGCGGGTGAGACAGACGAACTCGTCTCTCTCGCGCACCAGGTCGGCGGCGACACGCCGTTGGCGCGCGAGTACGACGCGTTGCTTTCGACCGGCGAACAAAAGACGATCGCGCTGCTGGCGATGGCGATCTCGCAGCTCGGACAACCGGCGCAAAGCTTCAATGGCCGCCAGGCGGGAATCCGAACCGACGACGCGCATCTGCGCGCGCGCATCGAGAGCATCGATACCGCGAACCTCCGGCAGGTACTCGACGCGGGCGTGGTGGCCGTGATCGCGGGGTTCCAGGGTTTCGACGACGGAGGAAACATCACCACGCTCGGCCGCGGAGGTTCGGATACGACAGCGGTCGCAGTGGCAGCCGCGCTCGACGCGGATGTTTGCGAGATCTACACCGACGTCGCCGGGATCTTCACCGCCGATCCGAATCTGGTGCCCAACGCGCGAAAACTCGATCGAATCTCTTACGATGAGATGCTCGAGCTCTCGAGCCTCGGTGCCAAGGTCCTGCAGATCCGATCCGCTGGGTTTGCGATGCGCTATGGCGTGCCGCTCCACGTTCGTTCGTCTTTCGATGATGCCGAAGGAACCTGGGTGGTGGCTGAGGAGGAAGTGATGGAGCGGCTGGTTGTTTCGGGTGTAACCTACAACCGCAACGAAGCGAAGATCCGGGTGCGCGGCGTAAAGGACCAGCCCGGCATTGCAGCAAAGATTTTTTCACCGATTTCGGCCGCCGGAATCGTCGTGGACATGATCGTCCAGAATCTGTCACAGGATGGCACGACCGATCTGACGTTCACCGTCGGGAAGACCAGCTACGCGCAGTCGCTCGAGATTGCGCGTCGCGTGGCGGACGAGATAGGCGCCGCCGCCGTCGAGGGAGACGAAAACATCGTCAAGGTGTCGATCGTTGGACTCGGAATGAAGGATCACGCCGGTCTTGCGTCGAAGATGTTCCAGGTGCTGGCTGATGAGGGCATCAACATCCAACTGATCACAACCAGCGAGATCAAGGTCTCGGTGCTCATCGAAGAAAAGTACTCGGAACTCGCCGTGAGAGCGCTTCACGACGCGTTCGTAGAGGCGGGCGCGGCCGAGCCAGCGTCGGAGAGCTGATCAACCCACCCCACGCGAAGGGCTCCAAGATGGAGCAGCGACAGGCCGTGGCGGGATTTGCGCTGAGCGCTGCGCTCTTTGCGTTGGCGTTTCCCTTGCCCTCTTCCGAACCGAAAGGGTGTCGCAACCCCATGGAGTCGGTGGCTGTCGCGCAACACACGACGGTCGTTCGTTGCGAAGCTCCGCAGGAGCACACGGGGGAGATTCGCGGGCCCGCTCGCAGGCTCTTTGGACTACCGATCGAGCTGAATTGCGCAGGGGAACGAACGTTCGAAACCCTGGCCGGAATCGGAAGCGTGCGCGCGCGACGAATTGTCGAAGAGCGCGCGCGTCGGCCGTTCGCGGGCGTAGACGATCTGCTGCGCGTCTACGGAATTGGCCCCAAGACGCTCGAGAATCTTCGCCCCGCGCTGGCTGCCAGCCCGCGAGCCCGAAAGTCGGGTTCAGTAGACTTCCCGGGGTGCCGTTCGGAAGCTGTGGGAGAATTCCGGCTGGGCGCAGGGGGATGGATGTGAAGATCCAGGCGGGAACCGCGCAGATTCGCCGGTTCTTCAAAGAAGAGCTGTGGTCCGAAGAGCCGGCCTCGCGCTGGATCGTCGCGCGCGCGGTCAGCCTGCTTCAATTCGCGATCATGACCGCCGAGGGCTTCGTTCGCGATCGCCTGCTGCTTCACGCGAGCGCGCTCACCTACTTCACGGCGATTTCACTGATTCCGGTTTTTGCGATCGTGGTCTCGATTGCGGCTGCAATCGGTATCGATAGCAGCTTCGCGGATGGGTTGGTGGAGAAGCTCGCGGCGGGCGCGCCCGGGCTCCAGGATCGCATCCTTTCGCAGATCAAGTCGGCAAACTTCAAAGCGCTGGGCGGAATTGGCGCTGCAATCGTGTTTGTTCTCACCGTACTCGGACTCAGCAATGTCGAGGGTGCCTTCAACTCGATCTGGGGGGTCAAGAAGCACCGAACCTGGAGTCGGCGTTTTCCCGATTATCTCGCCATTCTCGTCGTCGTTCCGCTCATGGCCACCGGGCTGTCGCTCGCGACGGGTCTACAGAGCGAATGGCTGGTGCAACGCCTGCTCCAACACGAGACATTCGCCTTCGTCTACGAGATGGGGCTTCGGCAGCTGCCCTGGTTGACGCTGGCGGGTTCGTTCGCGTTGATGTTCTGGTTCTTGCCGAATACGTCCGTGCGATTTTCGTCGGCGGCCCTGGGCGGTGCAGTGTCCGCGCTGCTGGTCTTGTTCGCACAAGACATCTACCTCAGTTACAGCGTCGGCGTCGCGCGCGCGAACGCGCTCTTCGGCGCGTTTGCGCAACTGCCGTTGCTGTTGGCGTGGATCTACGTGTTCTGGGCGATCGTGCTGTTTGGCGCGGAACTGGCTTTTGCCCACCAGAACCTGGCCTCCTACAGGCAGGAATTGTGCGGCTCGTCTGCGCTTCCCGCCGAGCGGGAGGCGATCGCGCTGCGCGCTGCGCTGTTGATCGCGCGCGCATTCGACGACGCGTCGCCGCCCGAAACCGCCGACAGCTTGGCCGCGCGTCTCGGCTCCCCGATTCGCATCGTGCGGGAGATTCTCGGCCGGCTCGAGGCTGCGGGAATCGTGTCGAGGCGGGGCGAATCTGCTGCCGAAGAGGCCTTTCAGTTGGGCCGACCCTCGTCTCGAATTCGCGTGATGGATGTTCTGGTCGCGTTGCGTGGGCAGCGCGAACCGGTCGGCGAAGATCCGGGCTCTGTCGTCGTAGATCGGTTGCTCGCCGATCTCGATGCGGCGGCAGCCCATGCGCAGGGCGCGCAGACGCTCGCGGAACTGCTCGCCGGCGCTCCGCCGCTTGACCCTCCAGCGGCTCGGAGTTAGCGTCGAGTTCCTTCCGTCGCGGGTGAACCGATGCGCGTCTACCTCGATCACAATGCCACCTCGCCGGTTCGCGACGAGGTCGTCGAGTCGATGATTCGCGTTTTGCGCGGTGTGCACGGCAATCCGTCGAGCGCTCACGAGGAGGGGCGCGCTGCCCGCGCTGCGGTGGACCGCGCGCGCGAATCGGTCGCGTCGCTGATCGGCGTCGAATCGGAGGACGTGCTGTTCACCGCCGGCGCCACGGAGGCCAACAACACGCTGCTGCTCGGACTGCTGGGCATGCGCTCGGACGTCGCTAGGCACCTCGTGACGTCTGCCGCCGAGCACCCGTCCGTCGAAGCGCCGCTCGAAGCCCTCGAACGTCAGGGCTGGCGGGTGACGCGGGTTGAGGTCGATTCCGACGGTCTGCTCGACGAGGCGCAATTCGAGGCAGCCATCGAGCCCGACACCGCGCTCGTGTCGGTCCTCTGGGCGAACAACGAAACCGGTGTGCTGCAGCCGATGGGGCGAATCGTGACTCTCGCGCGCGACAGGGGTATTCCGATCCACGCCGACGCAACGCAGGCGGTGGGCAAGCTTCCGATCGATCTTCGGGAGATCCCCATCGATTTCCTGTCTTTGTCCGCGCACAAATTCAACGGGCCTAAGGGCGTCGGCTGTCTGATCGCGCGCGGCGATCCGGCCATCGAGCCGATTCTGCGCGGAGGCCCGCAGGAGCGAGGTCGACGTGGTGGGACGGAGAATGTCGCGGCGATCGTCGGCCTCGGCGTGGCCTGCGAACTCGCGGAGCGGGAGTTGCCCGCTCGGATGCGCGACTACGCGGCCTTGCGCGACCAGCTCTGGGAGGGAATCCAGGCCAAGATCCCCAGCGTGCAGCGAAACGGATCGGTGGACCGAGTGCTTCCGAATACCTTGAACGTGGAATTCGCCGGCGCGGCGGGAGAATTGTTGCTGCAGGCGCTCGATGTCGAGGGGATCGCGGTGTCCTCGGGCGCTGCGTGCCACTCGGGGTCGATCGAGCCCTCGAAGGTGTTGATCGCGATGGGCCGCTCGCCGGAAGCTGCGCGCGGATCGCTCCGCTTCAGCGTCGGCCACGGCAATGATGCTGCGCAGATCGACTACGCGCTGAGCCTGCTGCCAGATCGGGTCGAGCGCGCGCGACAGGCAGTAGGCGCGTGAGAGCAGAAGAGCAGTCGATCGGCGAGATCGGGCGCGCTGGCCCGAAGCGCGAGCGCGTGGTCGCGGCGCTCTCAGGTGGCGTCGATTCCTCGGTGGCGGCGGCACTGCTCGTTGAGGGCGGTCGTGAAGTCATCGGAGTGACCCTCAATCTTGCAGGTGGGGCATCGCGGTGTTGTTCGCTCGCCGACGCCGACGATGCACGGCGCGTCGCCGACCACCTCGGCATCCGATTCTACGTCGCGAATTACGCGGAGCGCTTTCGCGCCGAAGTGATCCGCCCGTTTGCAGACGATTACCTCTCGGGCCGCACACCGATTCCGTGCGTGGCCTGCAACTCGCGCTTTAAATTCGACTATCTCCTCGAGCGCGCGCGAGTCTTTGGTGCGGATCGGGTGGCGACGGGCCATTACGCCCGGGTGGACGTCGACCCGGACACCGGTCGCTTGCGGTTGCGCTGTGCGGTCGATCGACAAAAGGACCAGACCTACTTCCTGTTCGAACTCGGGCAGGCGCAATTGGCGGCAGTCGAGTTTCCGCTCGGCGAACTCGAAAAGGAACAGGTGCGCGTGCGGGCGCGCGAACTCGGATTGGCGACCGCCGACAAACCCGAAAGCCAGGAGATCTGCTTCGTGCCCGACGGAAATTACGCGAGCGCGGTCGAAAGGATCCGCCCGGGCGCGTTGCCCGGCGAAGGGGAGATCGTGGATCGCGACGGAAAGGTGCTGGGCCCGCATCCGGGCATCCATCATTTCACGGTGGGCCAGCGCCGCGGACTCGGTCTCTCGGCCGAGCGGCCGCTCTACGTCGCGGGGCTGGACGCCGAGCGCAATCGCGTCGTCGTCGGCGCAGTCGACGATCTCAACGCCAAGGGCGCGCGCCTCGCGCGGGTTTCATGGATCTCAGGAGTGGTTCCCGATCGCTCGGTTCGCGCGACGGTACGAGTGCGCCACCGACACGTCGGTTCTTCGGCGTCCATCGAACCGAGGACGGGAGGACAGGCGATCGTCAGTTTCGATCAGCCCGTGCGGGCCGTTGCTCCGGGCCAGGCCGCCGTGTTTTACGTAGGCGACGTCGTTCTCGGCGGCGGTTGGATCGCCGAGTCGCTGTGACGGCCGATTCGAAAGCGTCGGCGATTTCGATTGATGCTGTGCTCCGTTACGAATTTGCGGATCGCACGCTGCTGGACCTCGCGCTCACCCACACTTCCTATGCGCACGAGGAAAACGGGGGTCGCGGAAACGAACGGCTCGAGTTTCTCGGCGATGCGGTGCTCGACCTGGTGATCTCGGAAATTCTCTACGCAGTCCATCCCGAGTGGAACGAAGGGGATCTGACCCGAACCCGCTCGGGATTGGTCAACCAGAAGTCGCTCGCCGGGCGCGCTCGAGACCTGGAGCTCGGCCGGCACATCAAACTCGGCCGGACGGAGATGCGCTCGGGCGGCTGCGAGAAGGATTCGATCCTCGCGAATTGTTTCGAAGCGTTGGTCGGCGCGATCTATCTGGACGGTGGACTCGCGCCGGTGGACGGTTTCGTGCGGCGCGTCTATGGCGCCGCGCTCGCGAGCGATGCGATGCGCCAGCGACGGGATGCCAAAACCGAGTTTCAAGAGTGGGCGCACGCGCGTTTTCGGCAGACGCCGCGTTACGAGATGGTCGGAGACAGCGCCGAAGACGACGACGATGCGCGCTTTGCGGTCGAGGTCTCGATCGGCGCCGAAGTCTGGGGACTGGGCCTGGGGCGCTCGAAGCGCCTCGCCGAGCGCAGGGCCGCCGCCGCAGCGCTGAAGAAATGCGCGGACGAGGAGCCGGAGCGCGATGCCTGATTTGCCGCATCGCGCAGGTGTGGTGGCGATCCTCGGCCGCCCGAACGCGGGCAAGTCGACGCTACTCAACCAGCTGCTCGGCGAAAAACTTGCGATCGTCACCGCGAAGCCCCAGACGACCCGCAGCCGGATCCTCGGAATCCTGAGCCAGGAGAACTTCCAGATCCTGTTCTTCGACACACCCGGGATGCACGAGAGCGCGAAGCCGCTCAACGTCGCGCTCAATGAGCTGGTGGATTCTGCGGCGAAGGAGTGCGATCTGGGCTTGCTGCTGGTGGATCCCTATGGCGGTTGGGGAGAGGATCACGTTGCGCTCTACGCGAAATTGCTGGCGCGCAGCTGCCCGGTGATCGTCGTCGCGACCAAGGTAGACCTCGAAAATCGCCGAAAGATCGAGTGGCCGCCGGATGCTCCCGAGATGCGCGCGATCTCGGCGAAGACCGGAGCGGGCGTTCGGGAATTGCTCGAAGAGATCGCCGAGCAGCTTCCGGTGTCACCGCCCCACTATCCCGAGGATCAGCTGAGCGATCGACCGATGCGTTTCTTGGCCGCTGAATTGGTGCGGGAAGCCGCATTCGAAGAGCTTGGGCAGGAACTGCCCTACGCGCTTGCCGTCGAGGTGGTCGAGTACGACGAAAAACGCACGGATCTCGTTCGGATCCGCGCAGACCTGCTCGTCGAGCGGCGTTCGCAGAAGCAGATCGCAATCGGGAAGGGCGGCCAGGTCATCAAGCGCATCGGCATCCGAGCGCGCCGCGAAATCGAGGAATTGGTCGGAAACCAGGTCCATCTGGAGCTGTGGGTAAAGCTCGAACCGCGTTGGGCGAAGCAGCCGAAGCGGCTGAAAACGCTCGGGTATTCCTGATCCGGTCAGGCTCGCGCGGTTTGACTCCGCGGGCTCTGATCGTGTAGGGTGGTCGACCAGTTTCGGTTTTGGTCGGCACGCCCCCCGCCCGGTTCTCCCCGGCTCACGGCTTGCCCGTTTTGCAGGAGAGAGCGCATGAGCCAGCAAGATGTCGTGATCGCCAGCGCCACCCGGACCCCGATCGGGTGCTTCCAGGGCGCGCTTTCGTCCCTCTCCGCGTCGGATCTCGGAGCGCTGGTCGTCCGAGAGGCCGTCAAGCGCGCGGGAGCGACACCGGACGAGGTCGATGTCGTCATCATGGGCAATGTCTTGTCGGCAGGCGTCGGCCAGGCCCCGGCCCGCCAATGCGTGATCAAGGCGGACTTCCCGGTCTCGACCAGCGCGGTGACGATCAACAAGGTCTGCGGGTCGGGCCTGCAAGCCGTCATGTACGCGCGGCGTGAAATCATGATTGGTGAGGCGGACGTCGTGGTCGCGGGCGGCATGGAGTCGATGACCAACGCCCCCTACATCATTCCCAAGGCGCGCGCGGGGCTTCGCCTCGGTAACGCCGAAATCGTCGACACGATGATCATGGATGGCCTCTGGGATCCCTACGGCGACATGCACATGGGCGTCTGCGGCGACCTGGTCGCCGAGAAGTGTGGTTTCACGCGCGAGGATCAGGACGAATTTGCGGCCACCAGCTACCGCCGCGCACTCGCCGCCCAGAAGGAAGGGCGCTTCAAGCCGGAGATCGTACCCGTGGCAATCCCCAATCGCCGCGGCGAGCCGCTGCTGGTCGACGCCGATGAAGAGCCGGGCCGCGGCAAGATCGAGAAATTCGCGAGCCTGAGCCCCGCGTTTGGCCGAGACGGAACCGTCACCGCGGCGAATGCTTCGTCGCTCAACGACGGCGCGGCCGCTCTCGTGGTGTGCTCGGCAGCGGTTGCGAAGGCGAAGCGCTACAAGGTGCTCGCGCGCATTCTCGCGGACTCGTCGGCCGCTGTAGAGCCGAAGTGGTTTACGCTTGCGCCTGTCGATGCGCTCGCGAAGCTCTACGCAAAGACCGAAACGAAACCGTCGGATTGGGATCTCTACGAAATCAATGAGGCGTTTTCGGGCGTGACGATGGCGGCCGCCAAGGAACACGGCATCCCGCTGGAGAACGTCAACGTCAACGGCGGTGCCGTGTCGCTCGGACATCCGATCGGCTGTTCGGGCGCACGCGTGCTCGTCACGCTGCTCTACGCACTCGCGGATCGAAAGCTCAAGCGCGGAATCGCAACTTTGTGCATCGGTGGCGGCGAGGCCGTCGCGCTTGCGGTGGAGTGCGTCCAGCCATGAAGAAGATCGGAATCATCGGAACCGGAACGATGGGCTGCGGGATCGCCCAGGTGGCTTCGCAAATTCGCTGCGAGGTGATCTTTCAAAATCGCAAGCAGGAGTCTGTAGATCGGGGTCTGGCCCGGATCCAATGGGGGCTCGATAAGCGGGTCAGCCGCGACAAGCTTACGCAGGCCCAGAATGAAGGCATCATGAGTCGGATCCAGGGCGCGGTCTCGCTCGAAGAGCTCAAGGAATGCGACATGATCCTCGAGTCCGCACCCGAAAATCTCGAAGTCAAACGAGACTTGCTCGAAGCGCTGAGCGGAATCGTCAGCGACCGCTGCATCATCGCGACGAACACATCGAGCCTCTCGGTGACCAAGCTGGCTTCCTTCGTGTCGCGCCCCGAGCGCTTCATCGGGATGCACTTCTTCAACCCGGTTCCAGTCATGAGCCTCGTCGAAGTCGTGCGCGGCTTGCGCACGACGAATGAAACCGTCACGGCGGCCAGCGAATTCGCGCAGGCGTTGGGAAAGACGCCGATCGAGGTGTCCGACCTGCCGGGTTTCGTGGTGAACCGCGTGCTCTTCCCGATGATCAACGAGGCGGCCTTTGCGCTCAGCGAGGGTGTGTCCGACGCAGAGGGCATCGACGCTTGCATGAAGGGCGGGTGTAACCACCCGATGGGACCGCTGGAACTCGCGGATCTCGTCGGCCTCGACGTCGTCCACGCGATCCTGAAGAGCCTCTATCGCGAGTACGGCAACCCGCGCTACGCGCCGTGCCTCGAGATCGTCAAACGCGTCGAGGCGGGTTGGCTCGGCCGCAAGACGGGCCGCGGCTTCTACGACTACGGAAAGTAGACGATTCGAATGTCCGAAGGCGACCCGCGCGCGCCGGAGGTTGGAATCTACGAAGTTGGCCCCAGGGACGGGCTGCAAAACGAAGCCGGCTTTGTTCCGACCAATGCGAAGCTCGAACTGATCGCGCTGCTGGCGGTATCGGGACTGCGTCGGATCGAAGTTGCATCCTTCGTATCGCCGAGCTGGATTCCACAGCTCGCCGATGCCGACGAACTCGTCGCGGTGCTGCGGCGAATTCCGGGCGTGCGCTACGGCGCGCTGGTCCCCAACGAAAGGGGCTATGAGCGGCTTCGGGCAGCGGGTCCAATCGATGTCGTGGGGACCTTCATCTCCGCGAGCGAGACCCACAATCAAAAAAACGTGAACTGCTCGATCGCCGAACAGCTGGAGCGCCTCGCGCCGGTCTTCGAGCGTTCCCGCGCAGACGGCATTGCGGTGCGGGCCTACATTTCGACCGTCTGCGGTTGCCCGTACGAGGGCGAGATCGCGCTGTCCAGCGTGGTCGAGCTCGCGCGGAGGCTGATCGAGCGCGGCGCCGCAGAGATATCGCTCGGAGATACGATTGGCGTCGGCCACCCGAACCAGGTGCGCGAGCTGGTGCGCGCAGTGGCCTCTGAGGTGCCGATCGAGCGAATCGCGCTGCACCTGCACGACACCTACGGCCGCGCGCTCGCGAACGCGCAAGCCGGCTTCGAGCAAGGCGTGCGGACCTTCGACGCCTCGATCGCGGGCCTCGGTGGCTGCCCCTACGCGCCTGGCGCATCGGGTAACGTTGCGACCGAGGACCTGGTGGATTTGTTCGAGCGCGAGGGTGTTCGCACCGGGATCGATCTCGACACGCTCGTGGATGCGAGCGCTTGGCTCGAGCGCGATGTTCTCGGCAGGCCGCTGCCGGGGCGCGTTTTTCGCGCGCGCCTCGGGGAGCGCCAGCACGCGCAGCGATCGATCTGATCGCGATCGCGCGCGATTTGGGCGGACCGAGATCGGGCGAACCGGGAACGGGCGAACCGGGAACGGGCGAACCGGGAACGGGCGGGCCGAGAGTGGGCGGGCGCCGCGGAGCGGATGATGTTTGAGCGAGCGCGTGCGGGCAGATCGGGCGGATCGGGCTGATCGACCGCGGTCGGTAGCGAGCGAGCGAAACTAGAGGGGAACAACCTTGAAGCACGGATCCGATGTCAACGAGCGACTCGAGCAGATTCGCCGCGGCGGGGATGCGAAATATCACGCGAAGGGGCGCGAGGCCGGCAAGCTCTTCTGCCGCGAACGCCTGACGCTGTTGCTCGACGGGGACTCCTTCATCGAAGACGCTGCATTTGCAAACAGCCTCGCGGGCGATCTTCCCGCAGACGGCGTTGTGACGGGCAGTGGCGCAATCGATGGCCGGCCGGTCTGCGTGATGGCCAACGATTCGACGGTAAAGGCCGGATCTTGGGGCGCCCGAACGGTCGAAAAGATTCTGCGAATTCAGGAGCGCGCCGAGCGCCTGCGCGTCCCGCTCGTCTATCTGGTGGATTCGGCGGGCGCGCGAATCACCGATCAGATCCAGATGTTCCCGGGCCGCCGCGGCGCGGGCCGCATCTTCCACAACCAGGTTCGGCTATCCGGAATGATCCCACAGGTCTGCCTGCTATTTGGCCCTTCGGCGGCGGGAGGCGCGTACATTCCGGCGTTTTGCGATGTGGTCTTCATGGTCGAAGGCAACGCGAGCATGTATCTCGGATCGCCGCGGATGGCAGCAAAGGTGATTGGCGAAGAGGTGACGCTCGAAGAAATGGGCGGTGCGAGGATGCACTGTTCGGTCTCTGGCTGCGGCGATCTACTCGCCCAGAGCGAGTCCGAGGCCATCGAGGCTGCGCGGCACTACCTCTCCTACATGCCTTCGTGCGCAGACGGGCACCTTCCCGCCCATGAAGACGTCGCACCCACCGCTACTTGCGAAGATCTCGAAAGCCTGATTCCCGAATCGGAGAATCAACCCTTCGACATGCGCGAAGTCATCGAACGCGTCGTAGATGGCAATTCCTTCTTCGAGATCAAGCAGTTGTTCGCGGGCGAACTCATCACGGGATTGGCGCGAATCGAGGGGCGCCCGGTCGGCGTCGTCGCCAACCAACCCAAGGTCAAGGGCGGCGTGCTTTTCGTCGACTCGGCGGACAAAGCCGCGCGTTTCATCTGGCTCTGCGATGCGTTCGGAATTCCGCTGCTGTTTCTGGCCGATGTGCCGGGATTCATGATCGGCAAGGCTGTCGAGCGCCAGGGCATCATCCGCGCGGGTGCGAAGATGATCATGGCCGTCTCCGAGGCCACCGTGCCGCGACTGAGTGTGATCGTCCGCAAGGCCTACGGGGCGGGCCTCTACGCGATGAGCGGCCCCGCCTTCGAACCCGAGGCGTGCATCGCGCTGCCGAGCGCGATGATCGCAGTCATGGGACCGGAGGCCGCAGTCAACGCGGTCTATTTCAACAAGCTGCAGGGCCTCAGCGATGAGGAGCGCGCCGAAACCGAGGCGCGGCTGCAACGCGAGTATCGCGACGACATCGACATTGAGCGCCTCGCGAGCGAACTCGTGATCGACGCGATCGTCTTTCCCGGAACCCTGCGCGACGAAATCGCCGCGCGCCTGGTCATCTCCGAGGATCGGCGCGACACCCCACCCGCGAAGTGGCGCAGCGTGACGCCCGTTTAGGAGCCTGACCCAAGACTCACGAAAGGGCCGAAAACGTGCGCTCTAACGCAACGACGACACGCAAGAGCACCCTCAATCCGCATTTTGGGTCAGGCTCCTAGACGGGCGCACGCTCGACCGCGCCGCTCGGTATGGCGCTTCGAATTGCCACGCGACGCCGCTGACCGACAAAGTCGGACAGAAAGTGGCGCGTCGTCACCCATGGAACCCACTCGAGTCGTTCCGATTCAGGTCCGGATTCGTTTTTGGCAAGACACGCGTTTTTGTGCGCGCGAAGCGAAGCCCGCAGAGTCGCTCCGAAAATCCTCCTCTAATTCAATTTCATGATCGGTCGGATCCGCTGGTGCGCCCTGGAACACATTCGCGTTTCTCTGGTCGATGGCGATTGGCACGCGCTTTGCGATAGCTGCCGATGTGTTTACCGCCGCGCTTCATGAACGCACGAGCAGCTTGGATTCTTCTCGATCCAAGGCCATCGATCTGACAGCAAGTCGCAGCAAGCGGCAAGGAGCTGCCGCATCACGTGCAGGATCTCGTGTTTATTCGAAGCGAAGCAGATCGTGGGCGGGTTCACGACCTGACCCTCGGTTTGCAGATGCAGAGGAGGCTTTGAACGAGATGCGGAAATCGAAAAGCGAGCAGTCGAGAAGCCTCGAAGGTGCGAAGGCGTGCGTTGATGCCGACCGGATGAAGC
>Ga0326597_10008608_pt1 | contig 13748 bp, 16 predicted proteins | sample RVTome_12_FD_203789 | JGI IMG/M metagenome (GOLD analysis project Ga0326597, IMG submission 203789) | Soil microbial communities from uranium-contaminated site in the Upper Colorado River Basin, Wyoming, United States - RVT100D185 | ecosystem: Environmental > Terrestrial > Soil > Contaminated >... | reverse complement strand
GATGGACGTCGCGGTGCCGGCCAACCTGCGCTGCGGGCGGCCGGCGCAGGCGGCGCGCGCGGAGCAGGACTGGGCGCCGCTCACCTACACCTTCTCCGGCATCTGGGAGGTGCGGCCCGACTGGCTCGAGGAGCACCTGCGCGAGGTGCAGATCGTGGACGTGCGCGAGCCCGCCGAATTCAACGGCTCGCTGGGCCACGTGCCCGGCGCGCGCCTGGTGCCGCTCGGCAGCCTCGCCGCGCGCGCGGGCGAACTCTCGAAAGAGCGGCCGGTGGTGACCGTGTGCCGCTCCGGCGCGCGCTCGGCGCAGGCGACCGTGCTGCTCGCAAAGGCGGGGTTCGAGAACGTCGCCAACCTCGCCGGCGGCATGCTGCGCTGGCGCGCGCAGCAGTTCGACGTCGAGGGCGGCAACGACTGATACAGTGACGGGTGACGAGTGATGAGTGATGAGAATCCCTGGCGAACGCCGGACCATCTGTCAGTCGTCATTGCGTCACGGCATTACAGCGTTTAGGCTTCGTCACTCATCACTCGTCACTCGCCACTCGTCACTCATCACTCATCACTCATCGGGCAAGGCTCAGCGTTCGTCGAACACTTTTTTGGACATCGACATGGCTAATGGTCGGCTACCCATGAACACCACAAAGCGGAGAAAGATAGCTTGCAGAGCAAGGCGGGACGCCGCTTTCCGGGTATTCGCCATTTTCAAAATCTCGTCGCGACTACGTAAAGTGTTTCATGAGAATTGCGTAGTAACTGTGTTCGACGAACGCTGAGCCTCCGCCACTCATCACTCATCACCATGTTTAAGTGTATCGACCACCTCATGATCTGCGTCCCCTCCCTCGACCAGGGGATCGCGCAGTACCGCAAGATGGGCTTCGACATCCGCCCCGGCGGCGTGCACCCCGGCAAGGGCACGCACAACGCGATCGCGTTCGTCGGAGAGGACTACCTCGAGTTGCTCGCGATTCGCGACGTGGCCGAACACCGCGCGGCGGCGAAGCCGGGCGCGGCGCACGCCGGCATGGAACCGTTCGTCGCGGCGGGCGGCGGCATCCGCTACGTCATCCTCCAGAGCGACGATCTCGCGGCGGACGTCGCCGCGATGCGCGCGCGCGGCGTGGACGTGGGCGACGCGGTCGAGGCCGGCCGGCGCACCCCGGACGGGCACGAGTTGAAGTGGAGAACCGCGACGCTCGGCCCGAAGAATCCGCTGCCGGTCTTCTTCATCCAGCAGATGACGCCAATGGCGGAGCGCCGCAAGCTGGCGGGCGCGGGCGCGCATCCCAACGGCACGCGCTTCCTCGAGCGCACCTACATCGTCGTGCAGGATCTCGCGGCTTCGGTGGCGGCCTACTCGAAAGTGCTCGGCGTGTCCGAGCCGCGGATGTACAAAGGCACGGTGATCATGTCGCACATGGCGGTGTTCCAGTTCGGCCAGGCCGGCCTCACCATCGCGCACCCGTACGCGCCGGGCCCGGCCGCCGACCATCTCGAGCGCCGCGGCCCCGGCCCGTTCCAGGCGCTCTACCGCACCACCAGCATGGGCGCGGCCATGCGCTGGATGAAAGAGCAGGGCCTGCCGCCCCCCGCGCACGGCGTGCGCGACACCGGCGAGCACGCGATCCTCGTGCCGCCTGGCGAAGCGTGCGGTGCTTACATTGGTTTTGTCGGCCCCGAGTAGCTCGTCGAGTGACGAGTGAACCACCCCTCGATCCCCTCCTTGACAAGGAGGGGAGGGAGCGGAGCGGAAGGGGTGGTTGAGTGACGAGTCTCCCGCGCAGCGGGCCAGGTAGGCTGCTGCGTCACCACGCTTAGGCGCCGTCACTGCGTCACTGCGTCACCGCGTTTGAAGCTCTTCCGCCATCCGCCATCCGCCATCCGCCATTCGTCTTTGAGTGGGGCTGCGCCCCGCGCGTCGCGGCTTGCGTTGACCGGCCGGGCGCCTTGGGGTATCGTCTTACCATCGTGTCTTACCGGGAGTTTGCCGTGGATACCATCCGGACGTCGAGCAAGGGCCAGATGGTCATCCCGAAGGCGATCCGCGAAGCGCTGGACATCCGCAACGGCACCGAGCTCAACGTGGAGCTGCTGCCCGGCGAGGGCTTCAAGGTCACCCTCAGGGCCGCGGACCATGCGGCGCATGTGGCAAAGCTCGCCGGCTCGCTCGCGCCGCGCGGGAACAAGGGGCGCTATTCGGGATTGACCGATGACGAAGCCATCGCGCTCGCGGTGCGGGAGGATGACGCCCGGGTCCGCGCGTATGCCCGCCGCGCGCGGCAGGGGCGCCGTTGATCGCGCTCGACACCAACATCCTCGCGCGCTACCTGCTCGACGACGAGCCGGCCCAGGCCCGGGCCGCGCGCCGGCTGCTCGCGGACGCGAAGGCGGAATACTGGATACCGGTGACCGTCGTGCTCGAGCTGGCGTGGGTGTTGCGCAGGTCCGATGCGCCGCGCGCCGTGATCATGGACCGGCTGCGCGATCTGCTGTCCTTGCGCAACGTGCGCGCGCAGAACGCCGACCTGGTGTTCCAGGCGCTGCGCTGGGCCGTGCAGGGCATGGATCTTGCCGACGCGCTCCATCTCGTGCTGAGCGGCAAGACGGAGCGGTTCACGACCTTCGACGAAGCCCTCGTCAAGCAGGCGCGCAAGCTCGGCGTGCAGCCGCCCGTGTCCGCGCCGTAACGGCGTCTCGTCACTCATCACCCCGTCACTGCATCACCGCCAGCGGAAACAGCGTGAATCGTGATTCGTGAGTAGACCCAGTCACGAGCCGCGATCCGCGAATCACAGTCCATAAGGCACTTTCGCCTTTCGATTTCCGACTTCCGCCTTTCGCCTTTCGCCTTCAGGCGGTCCCGTCACCCGTATCTCGTCACCAGGTTAAGAAATGCCCATAGTGACTGTCGCCAACGCCGAGCTCTCCTACGGTGAGCTCCCGCTCCTCGACCGAGCTTCGTTCACGATGGAAGCGGGCGAGCGCATCGGCCTGATCGGCCGCAACGGCACCGGCAAGTCCTCGCTCCTCGGCGTCATCGCCGGCACCGCCGCGCTCGACGAGGGCGAGCTGAAAAAGCGCGACGGCCTGCGCGTGGCGCTGGTGGAGCAGGAGCCGAAGCTGCCGCACGCGCCGACGCTGCACGCGAGCCTGCTGCTGCGCGCCATGCCGGCGATCCACGCGCATTTTCACGACGATCGCGAGCGCTGGCGGATGGAGGCGCGGCTCGCGGAATTCCTGCACCGCTTCGAAGTGGACGAGAACCTCGCGCCCGATGCCGCTTCCGGCGGGGAGACCAAGCGCGCGGCGCTTGCGCTGGCGTTCGCGCTCCAGCCCGAGCTGCTGCTGTTGGACGAGCCGACCAACCACCTCGACCTCTCCGGCATAGAACAGCTTGAATCCCTTCTTCAGCGTCAGCAGTCATCGATCGTGGTGACCCACGACCGAGCCTTCCTCGACCGCTTCGCCACGCGCATCGTCGAGCTCGACCGCGGCCTGCTGCGCGGCTACCCGGGCAACTACACGGACTTCGAGCGCCGGAAAGAGGGCGAGCTCGCCGCCGAGGCGGTCGCGCGCCGCAAGTTCGACAAGTTCTGGGCGCAGGAGGAAGCGTGGATCCGCCGCGGCATCGAGGCGCGGCGCACGCGCAACGAGGGCCGCGTCACGCGCCTGATGCGCCTGCGCGATGAGCGCGCCGCGCGGCGCGAGCGCATGGGCGCAGTGAAGCTCGCCATCGGCGCGGGGAGCCGCTCGGGCAAGCTGGTGGCGGAGCTGACCGGCGTGACCAGGACCTACCCGGGCCGCGCCGCGGACAACCCGGTGGTGAAGGACCTCGACATGATCATCAGCCGCGGCGACCGCATCGGCCTGATCGGGCCGAACGGCGCGGGCAAGACCACGCTGATCCGCCTGATCCTCGGCACGCTCGCGCCGGACTCGGGAACAGTGCGCCTGGGCACCAACGTCCAGCCCGCGTACTTCGACCAGTTGCGCGCGCAGTTAATCGATCCTCTGGATCCAGACAGATCCGTCGCGGAGACCATCAGCCCGGGCTCGGAGTGGGTCGAGGTGAACGGCGCGAAGAAGCACGTCATGAGCTACCTCAACGACTTCCTGTTCCCGCCGCGCCGCGCCACCTCGCCGGTGCGCATGCTCTCCGGCGGCGAGCGAAACCGCCTGCTGCTCGCGCGCCTCTTCGCGAAGCCCGCGAACGTGCTGGTGCTCGACGAGCCGACCAACGACCTCGACATCGAATCCCTCGAGCTGCTGGAAGCGGCGCTGCAGGACTACGACGGCACGCTGCTGCTGGTGAGTCACGACCGCGCCTTCCTCGACAACGTCGTCACCCAGACCCTCGCCTTTGAGGGTAACGGCCGCTGGCACGAGTACCCGGGCGGATATGCGGATTGGCTGCGCCAATCCAACATGGCGGATGGCGGATGGCGGATGGCGAAAGGAGGGCCCCCGGCGTCCGCGGGAGACTCGTCACTCGTCACTCGTCACTCATCACCCAGCGCCGCGAGCGCGAAGAGCCAGCCCAGCTCGCGCGTCAGGTTGAACAGCAAGGAAAAGCGCGAGCTGGACGCTCTTCCGCTCGATATCTCGGCGCTCGAAGCGGAGCAACAGTCGCTCGCCGCCCGCATGAGCGCGCCAGATTACTTCAAGCAGTCTCCCGACATCCTCCGCGCCGACCAGGGGCGCAGTGCGGAAATCGAAAAGCTCCTGATGGAAAAGCTGGAGCGGTGGGAAGTGTTGGAGGCGAAGGCGAAAGCCGCAGCCTCTTGAAGACCGTGAGTCGTTAATCGTTAATCGACCCAGTCACGATCCGCGATCCGCGAACCGCGAGTCACCGGGGTCAGGCTCCTCATCCCTCATCCCCCCCCTCATCCCTGATAATGATCGCGTGTCTCTCCGCGATCATTACCTCCGCACTACCTATCGCGTGACCGAAGTCGATCCTGCGATAGACATCCGCATCGGCCAACCTTCCCCGCAGCTCGACGCATTGCTCGACAAGCACGCCGCCCGCTGCTGGGCTTTCATCACGGCGTGGAATCCCGGCTCGAAAAAACTCGACGCTATCGAAAACCAGCGGCGCCAGGCCGCGCTTGAGGCCGAAGTGAAGCAGGGCGGTTACGTTTTCTATCGCGGGGCGGGTGTGCCGGATGAAAAGGGTTGGGAGCAGGAGGAATCACTGCTGATCGTGGGCGTGGAGCGCGAAATTGCGGTGAAGTTGGGGAAGAAGTATGGGCAGGCGGCGATTGTCATCGGCAAAGTCGGCGCCCTAGCAGAGCTAATATTTATTAATTCATTCAAATAGTTACATATGTTTTGAGAGTGGAAGCGCTCTAGGCTGACCCTTTCGCCATTCGCCATCCGCCATTCGCCATCGGGAAGCGCGCTTCGCTGCGCATCGAGTTGGACGAGCTGGCCGACCGCTTCATCGCGCTCTACTGGCGGCAGGTGGCGCCGTTCGGCGAAGCCGATATGCTGGCGCAGAACAGAGGACGCCAGGCGAGCGCCATCATCAGGATCGCCGCGCTGAGAGCCAAGGCTCCCACCCTCGCGACAGCGCGCGCGAATGCGCGATGGCCTGCATTGGTGAAGCAGATCGGCCGGCTGCTGGTGGACATGCCGCTGTGGAAGCTCCAGCTCGTCGGAAAAGAACGGCTGGATTTTCTCTACGAAGAGCGGCTCGTGGATCGCGGCATTGTCCTTCGGCCCGGTATTGCTGCGTGTTTCCGCTCACAGTTCACCATAGTGCAGGCTCTGGTCCAGACCGCCTGGCTCGCGTTCGTGCAGCGGCTGCCGCTGAATCGGCCGGTGCTCGGACCGACGAGCGACCTGGGAGAGTTTCTGTTTGGAGCCGAGCGGTCCGGCTTGCGAATGATCGCCGACGGGTTAAGGGATCTGCAGGACGGGTGCTGTTTCTATTGCGGGGGAGCGATCCGCGACGGCGGGGCGGTGGACCATTTCATTCCCTGGTCGCGTTACCCGCGCGACCTTGGGCATAACTTCGTGCTCGCGCACGGCGCGTGCAACAACGATAAGCGAGACATGCTCGCCGCCACTGCTCACTTGCAGCGATGGGTGGAGCGCAACAATGCGCAAGAAACGGCATTACGCGAAGTGTTTGGCGCGGCGCATTTCTTCTTCGATGCGGACGCATCGTTCACTGTGACAGAGTGGAGCTACGAGAACGCGGAGCGCGCACAGGCGCTGGTGTGGGTACGTAAGGGGCAGACAGCGCGGCTGTCGAGGGAGTGGAGGGACTGGTTCAAGTAGTAAATCGTGGCACAGGCTAATAACAAAATTAATTAATTATATCAAATAGTTAATGAACTTTTCAGAGCGAAGGCCGATTTTCCCTCATCCCATCTCCTTAGCGGAGCACCTGCTAATCCTTCATCCTTCCAACAATGGAAACACCGACTGCGCTCAACCGCGCCCAAGCGGTCACCTCCCGAGCTTGGTATAGCGCGACCATTGCTGAGTTCCTCCAAGCGGAACCGGATGCGGTCATTGGTCGGCTGGCGACAAACAACGAGTTCGCCCTCCTTGGTACACAAAGGGATGCCTGGCTAACTCAACTTGAGCTTTTGCAGAGTAGCCTCGTCGGCCTGACAGGCTCAGTTTTCTTAGAGTTCAATATCCCACGTATTGGGCGTCGAATCGATGTGGTGCTACTGGTCGGTGCGGTTGTGTTTGTGATTGAGTTCAAAGTGGGCGAAACCGAATTTGAGCGCTCGGCGGTGGATCAAGTCTGGGACTACGCATTAGATCTGAAGAACTTTCATGAAGCCAGCCATACGGCTTCAATAGTTCCAATTCTCGTCTCCACTGAGGCCGCCACATCAAAGGCGCTACAGTTAACCGCCGATGAGGACAACGTATATCGCCCAATCCTCGTGTCAGCGGCAGGCCTGCGGGAAGCCGTCGATCGGGCGCTGAAAATCGTAACCGGCACGGTTGTTGATCAGCAACGCTGGTCGCAAGCTCCGTATCGGCCGACACCCACCATCGTAGAAGCCGCGCGCGCTCTCTATGCCCAGCACTCCGTGGAAGCTATCGCTCGCTTCGATGCGGGGGCACAGAACTTGCGCATCACATCACAGCGTATAGAAGGACTGGTGGACGAGGCGAAAACTCACAGACGAAAACTCATTTGTTTTGTCACCGGCGTGCCGGGAGCTGGTAAGACTCTCGTCGGGCTCAACGTGGCTACTCAGCGTCGTGCCGCAGGGGAAACGCATGCCGTGTTTCTGTCCGGGAATGGACCACTTGTCGCTGTACTTCATGAAGCACTGACGCGTGACGAAGTTGCACGTCAGAAAGAGCAGGGAAATCGAGTGCGGAAGGGTAAGGTGGGGGCAAGCGTAAAGGCATTCATTCAAAACGTTCACCACTTTCGCGACGAAGCGTTAGCTGATCTCGGACCGCCGGATGAACATGTCGCCATATTCGATGAGGCGCAACGCGCGTGGAACTTGCGGCAAACCGCCAATTTCATGCGCCGAAAAAAGAATCACCCTGGTTTTTCCCAGTCAGAGCCTGAATTCTTGATTTCCTGCATGGATCGCCGTGCTGATTGGGCTGTCATCGTTTGCCTCGTCGGTGGCGGACAAGAGATCAACATTGGCGAGGCCGGAATCGATGCTTGGCTTGACGCCGTGCAGACCAAGTTCCCGGATTGGCACATGCATATCTCGTCAAAACTCACCGACAGCGAGTATGCGGCTGGTAAGGCCATAGAGCTGGTGCGTCAGCGACAAAACGTACATTTCGATGATTCCCTGCATCTGGCCGTGTCGATGAGGTCATTTCGTGCTGAGAACGTTTCGGCTTTTGTCAAAGCGCTGCTCGATTGTGAAAGAGAACAAGGGCGCCATGCTCTCGCACAATGTGTCGACCGCTATCCGATTGCAGTCACACGTGACTTGACTCTGGCTAAACAATGGGTTCGCTCCCACGCCAGAGGCACGGAGCGATATGGGCTGGTTGCCTCCTCCAAAGCTCAACGCCTCAAACCGCATGCGATTGATATTCGCGTGGACGTCAATCCCGTCCATTGGTTTCTCAATGGTAGAGAGGACACCCGATCTAGCTACTACCTCGAGGACGCGGCCACAGAGTTTCAGGTGCAGGGATTGGAGCTCGACTGGGCATGTGTGACTTGGGACGGTGACTTGCGTTTCAATGGGGCTGGATGGAACTTCCATGACTTCCGGGGCGACCGGTGGCTCAACATCACTAATACTGACAACCGGCGGTACCTCCGAAACGCTTACCGGGTCCTGCTCACTCGCGCTCGGCAAGGAATGGTAATTTTTGTACCGCCAGGTGACCCAAGCGATCCAAGCCGATTGCCTGAATTTTACGATTCAACATTTGGTTATCTAACTCAGCTTGGTATTCCTACGCTTTGAAAAGTATGAAAGGTTAGGGGATACGTTTTGTCTCATCCTCGCCGCTGGCATAACTCAAAGTTCGTGGCGAAAGCGTCGCTTGCCACTTACCAGCACCAGTTAACAAAGCAGCAAAAAACCCTGGACTGAGCTTCATGTCTCGCAACCGATTTCAGCCGACTGAGATTAAACGAAGGTGATTTTTCGGACTTGTCTCATGGCCGTTCCGAAAAGGTCATTTATGTTCGCGCCCTTTGCGGTAAGGCTGTTAACTGAACGCAGAAGAAATAAAGGGGAAGGCCCCTTGAAAGTATAATAAATTCAAATATGTACTGCACTTTTTCACGGTGAGTCTGAGAAGACGCCAGGATGATCTTCAATAATGTAGCGCGTCTGTTTCGGGTGGAACACCAATGCGTCTAGATAAATGGCTCTGGGCCGCACGTTTCTTCAAGACTCGCGGTCTCGCGCAGGCCGCGGTTGTTGGCGGCAAGGTGAAGCTCAACGGCGAGCGAGTCAAGCCGGCGAAGGAGATTGCACCCGGTGGCGAGCTCACGATCCGCATTGGTGAGTTCGAGTGGGCGATCACCGTCAAGGCGCTGTCCAACAAGCGCGGGCCGGCGGAGGCTGCGCGCAAGCTCTACGAAGAAGATGAAGCGAGCCGCGCGCGGCGCATCGCCCAGGCCGCCGAACGTCGCGCGCACGCGAACGTGCTGGGCGATCGCAAGGGCCGGCCGACGAAGCGGGAGCGAAGGGAGTTGGAACGCTGGCGCCAGAACAACGGTGATGAGTGATGAGAGGCAGGGCTGGCTGCTCTGAAAAAGCCTAGAATCAAGTCAGCTCGGACCGATCTCCTGAAGGCGAAAGGCGAAAGGCGAAAGTATTCGCCAATCTTAGGGGACAGACCCATGAAACTCAGGGATGAGGGCTGAGGGATGAGGGATGAGGAGTTAAGGCGAAAGCGAAATCAAAGGGAATAGATCTCTTTAAAAAATAAATTGATCAAATACTTAGATGGGTTTTCCCCGGGCGGTTAGTCCATCCGTTCCGGGTGCCGTGGGTTGCAAGAACACATTGGAAAAGGGGGAACTGCCGTGCCGTTCTACGAGAAAGGCAACATTCGCATCCAATACGAGGAAGCCGGCTCGGGCTTCCCGTTGTTACTCATCCCCGGCGGCGGGTTGAACTCGACGATCTCATTCTTCACCACGAGCGCGCCGTTCAACGCGATGGAGGAGTTCAAGAACGAGTATCGCTGCATCACCAGTGAACCTTAGGGGGCAGCAACTGTCTTGAGTTGAAGCCCATTAAGCGGCTGGATGATGCCACGGCGTGTCGTGCTTAAGCATCGCGTTGAGGATAACCAATAGCTTGCGCATGCAGGCGACCAGGGCGACCTTCTTGAGCTTGCCAGCCGCCACGAGCTTTTGGTAGAAGGCACGAATCACCGGGTTGTGGCGGCTCGCCACGATCGCAGCCATGTAGAGCGTGGCCCGCACGACCGCTTGTCCACCCCAGATGGTTCTTCGTCCTCGATACTTTCCGCTGTCCCGGCTGTAGGGGCAAACCCCGACCAGCGCACTAATTTCACGCCTCGGCAGTGCGCCCAGTTCCGGCAGCTCGGCGAGCAGGCGGTGGCGAAAGGTGGCAGGCCGGAAATGGTCGAGAAGCGCCGTGTCCTGGTCGAGAGCTGGAAGCGGCGCCTCGCCGCGGGTGAAGACCCGTGCGCCGTCTACTCCGATATCGGCAAGGCGGCGACTACTTTCTAGTAACGCCGGGGACAAGGCGGGCATCGCCCGGTTGCATTGCGGCCGGAATGCGGTTTGAATGGGCGGGGTGCGGGCGAAGCGTCTCGCGACGAGGAGGTGGCACATGCCGGTCCTGGGTCTCGGTCATTTCGGATATTACGTAAAGAATCTGGAGCTTATGAAGGACTTCTGGGGCAACTTCATGGGCATGAGCTTGACGAAGGTGAGCGAGGGCGCCGCTTTCTACAGCGCCTCCCCGGATGCCGTCGATCACGAGATTGCGCTGGTGCAGGGACGCCCCGACACGAACGATCCTCACCTCATCCAGCAGATATCGCTGAGGGTCGAATCGCTGGACGACGTTCGCGACTTCAAGCGCCGGGCGATCGAGAAGGGCTACCGCATCGACCGGCTGGTAACCCATGCCAGCGCCATCGGTCTCTACTTCAGGGATCCCGAGGGAAATCGCGTCGAGACCTTCTGGCTGACGGGGCTTCCGTCCTGGGCGTTCATCGGCGTGCCGATCGACATCGACCGGCCCGACGAGGCGGTCATGGCGGACGTGCGCCGCGTATGGGAAGTGTGCAGGCGGGTCGAGATGGGTGTCGCGCCGGAGGGCGAGTTGAAGGATGCGATCCGCAAGCTCTCCAAGGGCGACCCCCTGCCCGCGGAACTGACCGCGTAGGCGGATAATCAGCGCAGCTTGCTCGACCGAACGAAAAACGGGCCCTGAGCCCGATCAACCCTTTGTCAAAACTGTTCAGGAAGGAATAACGCAATGTCGAACGAATTGTCCGGAAAAGTCGCGGTCATCACCGGCGGCAGCCGCGGTATCGGCCGCGCCATCGCCATGGTCCTTGCCGCGCAGGGGGCGCAGACGGTGCTCGCCGCCAAGTCGGAAGCCAATCTCAGGAAGACGGCCGACGAGATCGCCGCGACCAAGGCCCCGAAGCCGACCATCGTGGCCGCCGACCTCGGCACGGCGGCAGGCTGCCAGGCGCTGTTCGAGCAGGTGAAGAAGGCGCACGGCCGCTGCGACATCCTGGTCAACTCGGCGGGCGCGACCAAGGCCGGCAACTTCACCGAGCAATCCGACGAAGTCTGGATGGACGGTTTCGCATTGAAGTTCTTCGGTGCCGTCCGCCTGTCGCGCCTGTTCTGGCCGATGCTCTGCGCCGCCCAGGGCAAGATCATCAATATCGACGGCGGCATGGCGCGCACCCCCAATCCCGCCAACCTGATCGGCAGCGCGGTCAACGCGGCCATGGCCAGCTTCAGCAAGGGGTTGTCGGGCCTCGGCATCCGCGACGGCGTCAACGTCAACACCATTCACCCGGGCCGCACCGAGACCGACCGCAACGCCGAGCTGGTCAAGCAGCAGGCCGCGGCCGAGGGCAAGACGGTGGAGCAGGTTGCCGCCGAAACGGCCAAGAAAGCCGGCGTGCGCCGCCTGGGCCAGCCGGAGGACATCGCGGCGCTCGCGGTCTTCCTGGTCTCGCCGGCCGCCAGCCACATCCAGGGCGCGGCGATCTCGGTCGACGGCGGCGGCACCAAGGGGCTGTTCTGATCCGCCGGCGCCTGCGGGTCAGGGAATAGTCCGTTGCAGCATGTGCCGCTCGCGCGACTCGAGCAGCGGCACCGCCTCGGCGACGTACTTCTTGAAGTGCGGCGTCTGCTGGTGGGCCTGGAACGCCTTCTCGTCGTCGTAGATCTCGAACAGCATCACCTTCGCGCGGTCCGCGGCGTCCACCAGCACCTCGAACTGCCGGCAGCCGGGTTCCTTGCGCGCCTCGCGCGCGTTGGCGAGCACCTGCGCCATGAAGGGCTCCACGTTCTCGGGCTTGATGCGAATCATCACTGCCAGTACGAAGTTCATGTCATCGTCTCCATCGATCAAGGACCTCTCTAGCATACAACGGGGCCCGACCACCCGATGCCGCGCGACTTCCGGCTCTGCACGATCCGTTCGAGCTTCCCGACCCGGTCGAAGCTCCTTTACCGGGGGCGAGCAACGGGCTCGCCGATTAACGCCGCAGGAAAACGGGCTCCGCCCCCTTTCGGGAATGCGAAAACAATCAACAATCGGGGACAATCAACAATCGGGGACAGACCCCATGAAACTAAGGGATGAGTGACGAGTGACGAGTGATGAGCCTAGACTAAGAATGAAGAAGGATCATCCTTCATCCTTTGAATGGTCCGGTCATTCGCTTCTCGGGTATGATTTCCCGCCATCACCCCACTTGGCACTAAGAGGAGGAACCCCCCGTGAATTACAAAGACATGACGGCAGAAACCATTTCGATCACCGGCCATAACGGCGACGCGATTTCGGCGTACGTCGCGCGGCCCCTCGGCGCGGGCCCGTTTCCGGGGGTCGTCCTGATTCACCACAACCCGGGCTGGGACGAGTGGTACCGGGAGACCACCCGCAAGTTCGCCGACCACGGCTACGCGGCGATCAGCCACAACCTGTTCCAGCGGGCCGGGGAGGGCCGTTCGGACGACGTCGCGGCGAAGGTGCGCGCCGAAGGCGGCATTCCCGACGCGCAGGCGATCGGCGACAGCGAGGGCGCCGTGAAATGGCTGCGCGCCCAGCCCTGGGTGAACGGCAAGGTCGGCTGCATCGGCTCGTGCTCGGGCGGCCGGCTCGCTTTCCTCTACGCCTGCCACACGAAGAGCATCGACGCGCTGGTCGAGCTGTGGGGCGGCCGCGTGGTGATGAAGAATGAGGAGCTGACGCCCAAGATGCCGGTCGCGCCGATCGAGTTCACGAAGAACCTCGCGTGCCCGATGCTGGGCATCTTCGGCAACGAGGACGCCGCGCCCAATCCCGACCAGGTGAACCAGCACGAGGCGGAGCTGAAGAAGCACGGCAAGAATTACGAGTTCCACCGCTACGACGGCGCCGGCCACGGCATTTTCTACTACGACCGGCCGATGTACCGCGTGGAGCAGGCGCTCGACGGTTGGAAGAAGGTGTTTGCGTTCTTTGAGAAACACCTCAATAAACAGTGACGAGTGACGAGTGACGAGTAACGAGAGCCGGGTCGATCCACGACCCACGACCCACGATCCACGCTGCTTTTCCCATAAGAGATTCTGTTATGTGCACATCCGTTGTTGAGATTGTCCGGGCGGACGGCGCGGGCAAGAGCGAGGACGGCTGGTTCGCCGTTACGAACGCGGTGGTGTCGTACGACCACCCGCACCACGCCCTGCTCGAGGAGGCGATCACGATCGATTTCGTGAATTTAGACCTCGGGCCCGGGGCGCGCGCCGCGGCCGAGCTCACGCTCGAATCGGCGAAGGAACTCGCCGCCGCCCTCGCGCGCGCGATCGCTGGCGCGGAGGAGATGGAGGAACAAAGGGGCAAAGCCCCATTGTGAAGGATGAAGGATGAACCACCCCTCGATCCCCTCCTTCACAAGGAGGGGAGGGAGCGTAGCGGAAGGGGTGGTGGAAGGATGACCCCACGCTTCGCGTGAAAGCTTAAGAGTCCCGACCTTTCACTAGCGTCCGGTTGGAAGCGGTCAGACCCGCTTTGGCATGCCGCCGAGAGCGCGTAGGACTTCGATGAACGCCGAGC
>Ga0326597_10008607_pt1 | contig 13749 bp, 12 predicted proteins | sample RVTome_12_FD_203789 | JGI IMG/M metagenome (GOLD analysis project Ga0326597, IMG submission 203789) | Soil microbial communities from uranium-contaminated site in the Upper Colorado River Basin, Wyoming, United States - RVT100D185 | ecosystem: Environmental > Terrestrial > Soil > Contaminated >... | reverse complement strand
GTTGAAGTCACATCCGACCACCCTTGCCCCGATCCCGGCAAGCTGCGCCATCAGGCGACCGTCGCCGCAACCGATGTCCAGGATCAAATCCCCTTCCGTGGGTGCCAGCAGGTCCAGGAGCAATGGGTACACCTCCTCCTCGTAGGCCGGGTCACCCGATAGTTCTTCGAGCCACCAGTTACCAAGGGATGGCCAGGGGTCGGACCTCACACGGGCTCGGGGTCGAGGACGACACGTCTAGACAGCATGCGCACATCCCGGCGATGCGGCAAGAAGGCGAGGTATGACGCGAGCATCACATAGGAGAAGAATCCGATTTCGAAGGCTGCCGCGATCGCCAGATGCAGTATCACGCCGGCCACGAGCACATACGGGCGCGTCTTGCGAAACCAGACGCCGACTCCCACACCTAATTCGACCACCAGGGTGGCCCATCCCAATAGCGACCCGATGGGTGGGGTCACTGCCCAGGCCGGTACATCGAACCGGGTCAAGCCGTCCAAACCGAAGGCGTACCAAAGGGCGGTTCCACCGAGCCAGGTGTCACCTTGGAGCTTTAGCAACACGGTGAGGATGTAGCCCATCGAAATGTGCAACTGAATGAACCTGAGGGTCCAGGCTGGCACCAGCGGGGCCTCCCACACAATGGATCGCGACCTCCGCCATGAATCGATAGACAAATACGCACCGGCGGGGGCAAGGGCAAGTCCGAGCAACAGGACACTACGAAGGATGAAGTCCCCGCCGTTGAACGCGAACGGGTTGTACCGCTGGATTATCAGAACCAGCACGAACATGGCCCAAGTCGCCGCCTTGGTCCATAGACCTAGTGTCATGAGAATTGACGCCAGGATCAATCCGATGACCAGTGACACGACTAAGCCCTCTGGCGCAGTTGGCCAGAACTGCCACCAGCCGATGTCGCGAACCGGGTCGACCCGAAGCCATGTCAAGAGCGGGTCTACCTGAAACAGGAGAGTCAGCGACCAGATCAAGGTGATGCCACCGACCACGATTCGCAGCACGGCAAGGGCCGTTGCCGGTATCAGACCGAAGAAGAAGGTCTGGAACCTGGAAGGTCTAGCCATTCGGGTTCGCCAGGTCGTGCAGGGCTGAAGCGTCTAAGTCGAGGAGAACCTCCGCCCGTGGCTCGGGGCGAGGCGTCCCGGGCTGGCCCGGGTCGCGTTGCGACCCGAAAATAGTGATGCGGGCTATGGGCTTGGTTGTCCCGGTAGCGAGCCATCCAGCCAAACCACCCAGGTCGTCTTCGGATGTGAGCACGACAGCCCACTCGGCCCATTGAACAAAGCGGTAGTACTGAAAGTCCCCTCCCAACACGTTGCGATCGATTGTCCATGTCGTCGTGGTGCCGTCCGTGTATTCGATCGAAGCCCACAAGTCGAGATCGACCCCTCTCGGATCAGCCGAGAACATGTTCCACCGCACGTCCTGACCGACGATGTTGACAAACGCATGACCCGCCGCTTGGACCTCCAGCGGCAGCCAGACCGAGTTGGCAGCGGCAACCCCGGTGAGGCTCATCAGAGTGAATGCGATCGGAAGCGCTCTCGCCAAGGGAGGTACCCGTGACGGAGTCGGCGGAGACTTTGGCGTTGCAAGGGACGCGGTGTCCTGGCCCGGTGTCATCCGCCGTGAACGAGGCTGTGAAACCAGGGAAGTGTCTTCTCGAGGCCTTCCCGCAATGAGATCTGTGGCTTCCATCCCAACAACTCGGCTGCGGTCGTGGTGTCGGGCCGGCGGACCGTCGGGTCGTCAACCGGGCGGGGCAGGTACTCGACACCTGGATGGTTGCCGGTCACTTCCTGTACTAGCTCGGCCAGGTCAAGCATCGTCACTTCTTCAGGATTGCCCAGATTGACCGGTTCGGCGTACTCGACCAGCAACAAGCGCAGGATGCCCTCAATTAGATCGTCGACATAGCAGAGTGACCTCGTTTGCGACCCGTCACCGTGAATGGGTAGCGGACGATTCGAGAGTGCTGCCGTGAAGAAAGCCGGGATGGCCCGGCCATCGTTGGCACGCATACGGGGGCCGAACGTGTTGAAGATGCGAACGATCCGCACCGGCAGACCGTGCTGGCGGTGATAGGCCAGAGTTAGCGCTTCGGCAAACCTCTTGGCTTCGTCATAGACACCTCGAGGACCGACCGGATTGACATTGCCCCAGTAGGACTCTGGTTGGGGGTTAACCAGTGGGTCGCCGTAGACCTCCGAGGTGGATGCTAGGAAAAATACCGCATCTTTGGCCAGAGCAAGGCCCAGGCCTTTGTGGGTACCAAGAGCTCCCACCTTGAGCGTATGGATCGGCCACTTGAGATAGTCAACCGGCGAGGCCGGCGATGCGAAGTTGAGTACGAAGTCGACCGTGTCCCCAACGTGCAAATAGTCAGTGACGTCGTAGTCGAGCAATTTGAAACGCGCATGGCCGAGGAGATGGCCGACGTTGCCCGGATCGCCGGTGATCATGTTGTCGATACACGTCACCTTCGCACCCGACGACGTCAACAAGGAACACACATGCGAACCGAGAAAGCCGGCACCACCGAGGACTACCAGGTGTTTGCCTTCAAACTCCGGGAACTGGTTCAAGCCGGCGCGGCGAGCGTTTTCGCGTTTGGGTTCGTGCAATTTCTCGATCTCCGACTACATCGGCGGAACGGTGCAAGTGCTGAAGACCCCGGGTCCCGGGGGGTTGCCCGATCGTACCGGTCTGGTTGAATGAACCAAGGGATCCGTCCCCCACCATGCGTGATTCTTTGGTTCGGTCACCAATCCTACAGGGCTTGATCCTCACGCTCGCGCTCACCGGCACCTACTTCGCCACCGCCCCTAATGCCTCATGGACCCACGACCCGTTCACCTACACAGTTGCGGCGTGGTCGCTTGGCTCCCGAGGAACCCTGGTCCTCGAGGACTATTCGTTGTTTCTTTTACCGGAGGCGCCGCCCGGTGTAATCGGAATGGTGGAGGGTGCGATCGGACCCGTGACCGTGGCACCCCCCGGAGTGGTGTTACACGCCGCACCGATATACGCGATCTTCAACAAGCCAATCCGAGCCGCATCTGTGATCGGGCCCACGGGCGACCTGGTCACCTACCCGGTCCCACCCATCTGGCCGGGCGCCTTGGTGGCAGCACTTGTCACCGCCGCCGCCTGCGGGGTCACCTTCCTCTCATTGAGTCGCCTAGCAGAACCGCGGTTGGCTATGGGGGGAGCGCTGGTGCTGGCCTTTGCAACGGGCTGCTGGGCTGTCAGCTCGCAGGCTCTTTGGCGACATGGTCCCACCATGTTGTGGGTGGCACTCGGGGTGCTCTGGACCACACCTTTGCCGTCGTGGCGAGCCGGGGCGGCCTGGATCCCGGCCATCCTCACCCGCCCTCAGTCGGTGATCGTTCCGGCTGCGATGGGTGGCTACCAGGCCATCAGAGACCGACGATTGCCTCCCCTCCCCCAGGTAATGGCGCCATTGGGCGGCCTCCTCGCCCTCGTCGTTTACAACCGGTTCGTATTCGGGAGCTGGTCGCTGCTGGGTGGTTTCGCCCAGGGCTGGGAGGCCCGCGAACCGGGTCTTGATGTAGCTGGATGGTTGACCAACATGGCGTTCGCTCTTGCTCACCCCACCAGGGGGTTGTTGTCGATCTCGCCTTTCCTCTTGATCCTGGTCCTCGGGCTCCCCACGGCCTGGCGCACCGCTCCCGCTTGGGTCAAGGCCGCGGCATTTGGCGGAGCCGCTTACTTCTCCTTGCAGTATTACCTGCAGGGCTACGCCGGCGGGGACCGATACTTCGGCTATCGCTATCCGCTGGAGGCCCTGGTCGCCTGGGCCCCTCTGCTGTTCCTCTCGTATCGAGATTGGGTGAGCGAAACGTGGTTCCGCAAGGTCGTTTTTGCGGCCGGGGTGGTCATCGCCGTGGGGCTGCAAGCCATGGGCGTGGCCACCCCTTATAGCTACTGAGTCAGCCCAAAACCTCGCGGAGATATTTGCCTGTGTAGCTCTCGGGAACCTCGGCGACGTCCTCGGGAGTGCCTTGAGCCACGATTCGACCACCGCCGCCACCGCCCTCAGGACCGAGGTCGATGATCCAATCCGAAGACTTGATCACATCGAGGTTGTGCTCGATGACAACGACCGTATTGCCGGCATCGACCAACCGCTGCAGAACCTGCAGCAGCTTGCGCATGTCCTCAAAGTGCAAGCCGGTGGTCGGCTCGTCGAGGATGTAGAAAGTGCGACCTGTGGAACGTCGACCGAGCTCGGATGAAAGCTTTATCCGCTGCGCCTCTCCTCCGGAGAGGGTTGTGGCGGCCTGCCCGAGCCGGATGTAGCCGAGACCCACATCGAACAGCGTCTGCATCACCCGGACGATCTTGGGTTGATTGGCAAACACCGAAAGCGCCTCTTCCACCGACATATCGAGCACCTCGGCGATCGAGTGGCCCTTCCACAGGATCTCCAAGGTTTCGCGGTTGTAACGAGCACCGCCACAAACTTCACAGGGGACGTAGACATCGGGGAGGAAGTGCATTTCGATGCGGATCGTGCCGTCGCCGGCACATGCCTCACACCTCCCGCCTTTGACATTGAAGGAGAACCGGCCGGGAAGGTATCCGCGGGCACGGGCTTCAGGGGTAGCTGCGAAGAGACCCCGAATGTGATCGAAAACGCCTGTGTAGGTTGCCGGGTTGCTGCGGGGAGTCCGTCCTATAGCCGACTGATCGATGTTGATGACCTTGTCGATGTGCTGAATTCCGTTGATCCTCTTGTGCCGGCCGGCGACAGCCCGGGAGCGATATAGCTTTTGATGGAGAGCCTCGAAGAGGATGTCCTGAACCAGGGTCGACTTGCCCGATCCGGAAACCCCCGTCACACAGGTGAAGACCCCCAGCGGGAACTCCACCGTGATCTCCTTCAGATTGTGTTCGGTAGCCCCGACGATGGTGATGGCTTTGCCGTTCCGTGGCCGCCGGATCAAGGGCAACTCGATCCGTCGCCTCCCGGCGAGATAGTCCCCCGTCAACGACGTCGGTTCCGCACAGATGTCCGCCAGCGAACCCTGCGCCACTATGTAGCCGCCATGTTCACCGGCTCCGGGACCGATGTCGACGATGTGATCGGCCACCCGAATGGTGTCTTCATCGTGTTCAACGACAATGAGAGAGTTGCCCATGTCGCGCAGTCTGATCAGCGTCTCGATCAGCTTCTGGTTGTCGCGCTGGTGGAGGCCGATGGAGGGCTCGTCGAGTATGTAGAGAACTCCCACTAAACCGGAACCGATCTGAGTCGCGAGCCTGATCCGCTGGGCCTCGCCTCCCGCCAGCGTCGCCGCTGACCGGGCAAGGGTGAGATAGTCGAGACCGACATCGACCAGGAACCGGAGCCTCGCTCTGATTTCCTTGAGCACCCGAGCGCCGATCTGGTTCTCACGTTCGGTGAGCTGCCAGGACTCGATGTAGGCCGAGAGTTCCCCTACGGCCATCGTCGATATGTCATGGATGTTCTTGCCTGCAATGAGAACAGCACGAGTAATGGGGTTGAGGCGGGCCCCTCCGCAGGCCGCGCAAGGTACTTCGCGCATGAACTCCTGGTACCACTCCCGCGCGGAATCCGATTCGGCCCCTTCGTGGCGCCGGGTGAGAAACGGTATGGCTCCCTCGTATTCGGCTTGATATTGACGGGTGCGGCCGTATCGATTGCGATAGGTGACGGTCACCTTGCCACCCGCATACCCATAGAGGACGGCCTCCCGAATCTTCTTTGGCAGCTTGACGAATGCTGTATCCATGGAGAAGCCGAGCTTTTCTGCCAATCCTTCGAGCAGCCGTTTGTGATAATCCGCTGTGTTCGACGACCACGGTGACACCGCTCCGTCCCGCAACGATCGGTCGGGGTCCGGGATCACGAGTTCGGGATCGACCTGGTATCGAGTGCCGATGCCGGAGCACTCGGGGCAGGCACCATAGGGGCTGTTGAATGAGAAGTTGCGTGGCTGCAACTCCCCGAAGGAGAGACCGCACTTCGGACATGCCAGGTGCTGGCTGAACGTAAGGGTGGGGCCATCCACGACTTCGATCTCGGCAACGCCGTCGGCCAGCCGGAGAGCAGTCTCTAACGACTCAGTAAGGCGCTGGTCGATACCCGCTTTCTTGACGAGCCTGTCCACCACAACGTCAATCGAGTGCTGAAAGTAGCGATCGAGGCGAATCTCCTCGGTGAGTTCACGGACCTCACCATCCACCTTGGCCCGGGCGAAACCCTGAGAAGCGAGATCCTTAAGCAGGGTCTCGTACTCACCTTTTCGGCCCCGCACCACCGGTGCCAGGACCGAGAAACGGGTCCCCTCGGGAAGCTCAAGAATGCGATCAACGATCTGTTGAGGGGTCTGACGGCGTACCGGTGTCCCGTCATTGGGACAATGGGGCGTGCCGATCCGGGCGAACAACAGCCTCAGATAGTCATGAATCTCCGTAACGGTGCCGACAGTCGAACGAGGGTTGCGCGAGGCGGTCTTCTGATCGATAGAGATAGCCGGGGACAGACCCTCGATGAAGTCGACATCGGGCTTGTCCATCTGCCCGAGGAATTGGCGAGCGTAGGCCGACAGCGACTCGACATAGCGACGCTGGCCCTCGGCGTAGATCGTGTCGAAGGCAAGAGAGGACTTGCCGGATCCCGACAAACCGGTGAAAACGACTAGCTGGCCCCGGGGCAGTTCCAGGGTGACATTCTTGAGGTTGTGCTCCCGCGCCCCGCGGATGAGTAGTGAGTCGCTCGACATGCCCTAACTACACGACTGTAGTCCGCTCAGCTTAGCCGAACGCGTGTTCGTCTGACACCTCAGAAGCCTGTTTTGGGGCCGCCAGGAACAGCAGAAACGGATAGGCAGTGAGAACGGGGGCGATGGCCCGGGCGATGTCATATGGCTCCCGCCACACATAGACCGACAGGATCAGTGCGAGGGCGACGGTTGGGAGCGCTGCCCACGCCAGAAGGTTGCGGCTTCGCACAGCCCGCAGGACAAAGGCAACGAGCACCGTCGCGAGTACGACCCCGATGGCGAGGTCGATCGGGTCTTCTCGCCAATAGCCGATGGCTTCCCAGATCCCGATCAACGGCGCCCCCAATTCCCGGTCGGCTCCGCCGGAGGGCAGGTCCGACAACCTCGCAAGGAGGTAGAGCCGCCACGCTCCGACCGCAACGACCGGGATGACCAACAGCTGCCAGATGATGCGACGCTTGATTAGAAACAGAACTGCGACAACGCCAGCCGCAAACAAGAGAGTCACCTCCCGCGAGAGGGCGGCGAAAGTGAACAGCAGGCTCGCTGCCGCAGTTGTCCCCCTCGGGGAAGAGAGTGCGAACACACCGCCCAGCGCTAACAGCATCGCCACCACTCCGGCGCCACCGATGTCGATTTCGCTCAGCAACCCGAGATTGAGGGGCACGGCCAGTCCCAACCATGGACTGGCACCCCAGGCGATTGCGAGCTTTCCGGCCACGACCGTGGCCGCCACAAGAGCTGCCAAATTCACGCCCAGCATGGCCCACACCACGACCCCGGGCGGAAACAGTCCAAATCCCCCAGCAAGGGCTGGATACAACATGCGCTGGCCGCGGTAGACGGGTCGATCGAGAAACGCTGCATTGGTGTCCGGCTGTAGGTGGAAGGGGTCGTTTGCCTGGATGAAGAAGAACTTCCCGTCGTGACCGAAAGCGTCCCGGACGACCACCGATCCCAACCGGCTCTGGGCATAAGCTGTCTGGCGGGGGCTGTCCTCGCCGAGGGCAAGGAAGATGGAAGGGTTCCAACCAGCAGGAATCAAAACCCTCGAGATGTAGACCAGGCCAATGGCAACCCCCACCGCCGCTACTGGCCATAGGCGGGTCCGCCGCAGAGTCGGAGTCACGGTCTCCGAGCGACAACCACCCAGCTCAGACCGGGCAGAAACTGAACCCTTTCCACCAGCCAGGCGACCGGCCGTAAGAGTCCAAAGATTTTGGCTTGCCAGGGTCCGACCAGCTGCTGACCCCGGGCCTGGTTGAACCTCCATCCAATGGCGCCCAATCGGTTGAACTGTTTCTGGCTGATCATCTCCAAGCCGGCACCCTCAAATGCTTTCAATATCGACTCCTCATCGAACCTGCGCTTGTGGCCAACGGCTTCGTCGGCTGCCGAATACAGACGCGAGTGGGCGGGTGCATGGATGAGGAGCAAGCCTCCGGGTTTGAGAGCATCACCGAGGTTGGCGACGCACATCGCCGGGTCCGAGAGGTGCTCGAGCACGTTCACGCAAAGCACGGTGTCGAAGCTGGCAGGTCCGAGTTTCTCGATGAGACCCGGATCACCGATGTCGCCGAGGACCACTTCGACGTTCTCAAGGTGCCCGAAGGTCCGGGCGAGTGACTCGACGTATAAGGGGTCGGAGTCGACCGCGACCAGGCGGTCACGACCGAGCAGAAGCCGGGTCAATCGGCCCGGGCCGGAACCTGCATCCATGACCGTTGAGCCAATCAAGCCGTCGAATTGGTTCAGAGTCCACTCAGCCAATCCGCGACTCTTAGCCATGTTCTCCAGCGTCGCCACTCCTTTGCGCTCGCTGAATCGGATGTCGAAGAAGCGGAATTTGATTAGAAGCCAGATGGCCTGAACGCCGTCCCTCCATCCGATGTTCTTGCCTTCGAGATAGGTGCGTCCGTGATAGGAGATGGGGATCTCGTAGATCCTCGCCCCCCACTGGGCGAGACGGGTCGTGATCTCGGGCTCGATGCCAAACCGGTCGCTCTGGAGCCGGAGGTTCTTGAGAACGTCCGCCCGAACCGCCTTGTAGCAAGTCTCCATGTCTGTCAGGTTGAGGTCGTTAAGGACATTGGTGAGCCAGGTGAGAAGCTTGTTGCCCAGCGAGTGCCAATAAAGCAAGACTCTGCGTTCGGGGCTCGAGGCAAAACGTGACCCGAACACGGCATCCGCCCGCCCATCGGTGATTGGCTTGATCAACCGGGGGTACTCGTTGGGGTCATATTCGAGATCGGAGTCCTGAACCAGTCCAATGTCACCGGTCATCCGCTCTATGGCAGTTCGAATCGCCGCGCCTTTGCCTCGGTTGTGGGGATGGCGGATCGGCACGATCCGTTCATCGGCGGCGGCCAGGTCTTGCAGAATCTCCCACGAGCGGTCAGAACTGCCGTCGTCAACGGCAACGATCTCCAGCTCTGCGTCGACTGGCGACTCCAGGACCCTCCGGCAGATAGTGCGGAGAGTTCGAGCTTCGTTGTAAACGGGCATCAAGACTGAAAGCTTGGTCATGGGTCACCTGCTGGCGAAAGGTCGTCCTTAGATGATCGACCGGACCCGGCTTGGCTTGATGCCTTGGCCACGATCAGGCCAACAGTTACGACCACCAGCAACAGGTTACGGGCCACAAGGAGGGACCACCACCACACCTCCCCGTCGAAGAGCCGGAACCAGGAGACGATCAGCACCAGGCTGGCGGCGCTGATCAGCAGGGCTGGCCGGGTGAGTCTCCGATTCACCGCTACAAATGGGGCGATCCAGGCTGCGTATTGGGTCGAGAAGAAGGGGCTGGCTATGAGGCCCGCTCCCACCAGAGACCCAGCGAGTAACAAACCTGACGCCCAGCTGAATGGGTGCCGAAGTCTCCGCAACGCCCATACAGCCAGCCCTAGCCCTACCAGCCCATCCACCAATAGCGCCCAAACCGGTGCATCGATGTATACGGCAGCCGTGTTGGTCAGACCGAGGTCAGCGCCGTTGATGGATCTTGCCAGCCCGAATAGGGAGCCCATGAGCGTCTCTGTGTGCAGGCCCTGTGGGTCCTGAATCGACTGCACCCCGGGAGATACGGTGATGAATAGCCCGCCCAGGGCCAGGACTGCCAACACAACGGCGCTTCGCTTTCGGCCTTCCCACCACTGGGGAACTATCCACACAGCCGGCCACAGTTTCGAGAGAACACCAAGCCCCAGGGCGGCGCTGGAGCCGAGGCGATGTCCGCCCATGGCCAGCCAGATACCGCCGACCATGAGCAGAACGGACCAGCTGTCGTTGCGAAACAGCAGAAACGGAAGCAAGGGCACCGTCAGGAGCAACCATCGGACAGTCAAACCGTCCACCGCCAGGACCGCCTCGATGCGGAGAAGGAGGAAAGACGTCACCAGCAAACAAGCAAGAGATACCGCAGCCAGGGCGTAGGCGTAGCCGGTGAGACCGGAGGCGCCACCCAGCAGCCACGCTGCGGCCATTGGAATCAACATGCCGGGCAGATGTTCGAACGCGAAATCGAAGTAGGGGACCTTGCCCGCAAAGAGCTCGGCCATCCGCGCCCGGTACGGCTCGGCGTCACCAGCGAGGATCGTTTCGGGCAGAGAGGCGGCGAGAGCGACTGCCGCCAAGCTAGCGGCGATGAGTGGCACAGCTACGCGGAGGAATTTCACAGGCTGAGGATGTGCTTCGACAAGAGAGCAACGGCCTCTTCGAGGTCGGCGATCGAGCCCGAGTTGGCGACGATGTAGTCGGCGAGTTGGAGCCACTGCTGACGTTGGGGTTGCGATGCCAGGCGAGCCAATACTGCCGATCGATCCAACCCCCGAGCCATGGCTCGTTCGATTCGGACCGACTCGGGGGCGTCGATCACAACCACCGGTCCCCAGGCCGCTTTGATGGCGTTGGGAACTGAAACCTCGACGGCTCTTGCTCCGTTCGTAGCAGTCAGCCACGAGTCGACCTGGCTCTGAATGATCGGATGAGTGATCGCCTCCAACCTCGCCAATTTCTCGGGATCAGCGAAAACCAGGTCACCTAGCCTCTTTCGATCCACGACACCTCCGACAGCTACCTCCGGCCACTCATGCTCGATCAGGGTCACAACCTCTGAGATGCCCAGGACCGAATGGCCGACCTGATCGGCGTCGATGATCGACCATCCCAAACTCCCGAGAAAACCGCTTACCGCCGATTTGCCGGTGCCGATTCCACCTGTAATGACGAGACGTTTCCCGTCTGACATGCATGGTCAAGTTAGTGTGAGCCGTTGATGCTCCCGGTGATCTGGGATCGACGGACTCGGACGATTCTCCTGCTTTCGCAGTGGGTAGCGCTTGCCTTGGGAATTATTGCCACGGCTCCTCAATTCGGCCCTGTAGCTCTTGGTGCGGCCGGGGCGGCCGGCATCTACGTGCTGGGATCCACCTCCACTCCACTGGACTGGTATCGAAGGCCCCTGGCCCTGGAAGGGGCGTTGGTGCTCGGGGTGATTCTGACGATGGTGGCGGTGACCCTGACCGGTTCTGCTGAAAGCCCGTATCTGTTGCTCGCACTCACCCCGACTCTCTGGGCCGGGATTTTCGGTGGGGCACGGCAAGCGTTCTCGACCGCCCTCTTCGCCTCAGGCTTGCTCTTTCTCGTCGAGTTGAGCCGAGAGCCCTCCAACAACCGGGACGTCTTACTAATCACCGGCATCCAGCTTCTGATCGCGATCACTATCTCTCAGGTTCGGCGCCTCCTCGGGGACATTCAGAACCGAGCCGCCAGGTTGGAAATGGACCAGGAGGTCAGCGCCAAGCGGCTCGAGCAGCTCCAGGATGCCCACGATCTCCTGACCCAGTTGTCTGAGTTGACTGCCAAACAGGAGACCAACCCGATCAAATTAGGCAACGCAGCCCTTGACAACGTACTCCGGCGACTACCCGGCAGTGCCGCAGCTGCAGCCTTTGCTAGTGAGCGAGGTCCTGTCCTGGTGGCCCGCACCGGGATCGAACCACCCCACGCTCACCGCATCACGATTCCACTCAAGGTCGGTGGGCGGGAGACTGGTTGGATCATGGTGGCGGCACCTCACGGTGTCCCTGCTTCCGAGATCGACGCGATATCCGAAGCGCTACAGCCGTTGGCGCTGGCATTTGGAAATGTTCAGCTGATCCACAACATTGCCGGCCGTGCCATCAGCGAGGAGAGAAGCCGGATCGCTCGCGACCTCCACGACGACCTCGGGCCGTCCTTGGCCTCGCTGGGGCTATCGCTTGACCTGGCCATGGTGCAACACCCCGTCGACCGTCCGCTGGCCGACCAGTTGACACAACTCAGACGAAGTGTCAGCTATCTGGTGGACGATATCCGGAAGACAGTTGCCGACCTGCGAGCTGAGCCCGAGCCAAGCTTGGTTTCCTCGCTTCGGGAAGTGGCCGCCCGTCTTCCCGAGGGTCCCGAGCTGGTGATCGAACTCGATGAGCGACGCCCCCCGCGGCCCTCGGCCTCACAGGAAATCATGGGGATGGTGGGAGAAGCCATGCGCAACGCCTTCCTTCACTCCGATGCCAAGCTGGTCCGGGTTTCGGGATCGGTCGACTTCGATCAGGGCTGGGTCAGCGTCGCTGACGACGGCCGCGGATTCGACCCCACCCAGGTCCCAAATGGCCATTACGGACTGGTCGGCATGAGGGAGAGGGCAGATCGCATCGGTGCCCGCCTTTCCATCGACAGCGGCCCAGTGGGCACCACGATCTCAATAGAGTGGGGCTCCAAATGATTCGCGTCACCATCGCCGACGATCACACGCTATTCGCTGATGGGCTCAGCGAGGCGCTGACGGCCCTCCCCGACATCCGGGTCGTTGGAGTGGCAGCCAGTGGTCAGGAACTGCTGGAGAAGCTCAAGGCTCAACCCGCCGATGTGGTCCTGGTGGACCTCGAGATGCCAGGGCTTGATGGTCTCGGGGCGCTCAACCAAATGCCCGCTGGCTCCAAGGCGATCGTAGTCAGCATGCATGACAACCCCGAGCGCCGGCTGTCCGCCCGCAAGGCGGGTGCTCTGGGCATGTTCTCCAAGGGTGCGCCTCTGTCCGACCTGGCCGCCGCTATCCGAGCGGTGGCCGCAGGCGAAGATCTCTACGAGGCCGGAAACGACGTGCTCGAGCGCTTCCGACGACCCGTCCTCGACCCCGGTGCCGCGGCTTTGACCGACCGCGAAATCGAGATTCTCCAGCTTCTTGCCCGGGGAGTCTCATCCACCGAAGACCTGGCTGATCGTCTGTTTATTTCGCAGAAAACCGTGAAGAACCATCTGGCGTCGGTCTTCCAAAAACTCTCGGTGGCCGACCGTACACAGGCTGCAATCGAAGCGATCAAATTGGGGTTAGCTCGGCCTAAATAGGCCAGCCGTCCCATTGGTCTCCAGTATCTGGAACCCTAGGGTGACCGCTTGCAAGCTTCCCATCAGGTCGACAAGGAGGACTCATGCTTGCTCTGTGGACCAAGCTACTGGCTTGGAAAGAAGACAAAGGCGCCAGCATGGTGGAATACGCCCTGCTCGTCGTCCTGATCGCCATCATCGCCATCGTGGCTATCTCGCTGGCTGGCCAGAACGTCTCCAAGGCGTTCTCCACCACCGCCGGCTCGTTGGCCGCCGCGAACTAACCAACTAGACCCTGAGCGAGGAGGTCGGCTCCGGCCGGCCTCCTTTCTCTTTTCTCAACCCCGAACAGCCGTTCTGCCTCTATAGGTCTGATGACCTATCAGTTGTTCGGGGGACGTGGCCGATAGGTGAAATGTCCGTCGATCGACCTAGGAGGTTCGATGTTCGCTCTGTGGACCAAGCTTCTTGCTTGGAAGGAAGACAAAGGCGCCAGCATGGTGGAATACGCCCTGCTCGTCGTCTTGATCGCCATCATCGCCATCGTGGCTATCTCGCTGGCTGGCCAGAACGTCTCCAAGGCGTT
>Ga0326597_10008606_pt1 | contig 13749 bp, 9 predicted proteins | sample RVTome_12_FD_203789 | JGI IMG/M metagenome (GOLD analysis project Ga0326597, IMG submission 203789) | Soil microbial communities from uranium-contaminated site in the Upper Colorado River Basin, Wyoming, United States - RVT100D185 | ecosystem: Environmental > Terrestrial > Soil > Contaminated >... | reverse complement strand
CGCCCCGGCCCCGTGCCGGGGCGCAGCTATATGCCGCCGCGGCGGCACGGCGCTATTGCGGGATGCAACATATGACCGACACGGCCCCCCCTCAGACCGACACCGGCAAGCGTAGCCTGTTTCAAACCCTTGAAATCGACTCGCGTTTGCTGGGCATGATCGGCGCCTTCGTGGTGCTGGCGCTTGCCTTCAACTTTGTCACCGACGGTCGTTTTCTGACGCCGCGCAACATTTTCAACCTGTCGATCCAGACGGTCAGCGTGGCGATCATGGCCACCGGCATGGTGTTCGTGATCGTGATGCGGCACATAGACCTTTCGGTTGGCGCGCTCCTGGCCTTTACCTCGGCGACGATGGGGGTGATGCAAGTCTCGGTCTTGCCGCAGACGCTGGGGCTGGGCATTGGCAACCCGTTGATCGCCCCGATCGCCATTGCCACCGGGCTTGCGGTCGGCACGCTGGTGGGTGCCTTCAACGGCTGGCTGATCGGCTATCAACGGATTCCGGCCTTCATTGTCACGCTTGGCGGGCTGCTGATCTGGCGCAACTTCGGCTGGTATGAATCAAGCGGCCAGACGCTGGGGCCGCTGGATGCGACAGTGCTGCAGTTTGGCGGCATCGACGGCACGCTAGGCGAAACCATGTCCTGGGTGATCGGCGCGCTGGCAGCGGCGGGTGCGGTCTGGGCGCTGTGGCGGGCGCGTGCGAACAAGGTGCTGCACGACTTTACCGTCAAGCCAGTCTGGGCCGAGGTGGCATTGGCGAGCATCATCATTACCGCCATCATGGGCTTTGTGTGGCTGCTCAATTCCTACCAGATGCCCGCCGCGCGGCTGCGCCGCGTGTTCGCGGCGCGCGGCGAGATCATGCCAGAAGGCTTCAGCGCCGGTTACGGCCTGCCGATCTCGGTTCTGGTGCTGATCGTTGTTGCTGTGGTGATGACTGTGGTGGCGCGGCGCACGCGGCTGGGGCGCTACATCTTTGCCGCCGGCGGCAACCCCGACGCGGCCGAGCTTTCAGGCATCAACACCCGGCTGCTGACCGTCAAGGTTTTCGCGCTGATGGGCTTTCTGTGCGCGCTTTCGGCGGTGGTCGCGCAGGCCCGCCAGACCTACCACACCAACGACATCGGCACGTTGGATGAGCTGCGCGTGATCGCGGCCGCGGTCATCGGCGGCACCGCGCTGGCGGGTGGCATCGGCACGATCTACGGCGCCATACTGGGCGCGGTGATCATGCAAAGCCTGCAATCGGGCATGGCGATGGTGGGGGTTGACGCACCCTTTCAGAACATCGTGGTCGGCATGGTGCTGGTTCTCGCGGTCTGGATCGACATCCAGTATCGCAAGCGGATGGGAGAAAAGATATGAGCGCGCCTCTGGTTGAACTGCGCGATATCTCGATTGCCTTCGGCGGCATCAAGGCGGTCGATCATGTCACCGTGGATCTTTATCCCGGTGAAGTGGTCGGCCTGCTGGGCCACAACGGCGCCGGCAAATCGACACTGATCAAATGCCTGTCGGGCGCCTATCAGGCCGACGCTGGCGAGATCTTCATCAATGGCGAGAAGGTTGAAATCAAGAACCCGCGCGACGCCCGCGCGCTGAACATCGAGACGATCTACCAGACCCTGGCGCTGGCCGACAATCTTGACGCCGCCTCGAACCTGTTTCTGGGGCGCGAACTGGTGACCGCCGCGGGCTTTGTCAATGATGCCGCGATGGAATCGGAAACCCGCAAGATCATGGGTCGCCTGAACCCGAACTTCCGCAAGTTCAAAGACCCGGTAAAGGCGCTGTCGGGCGGGCAGCGCCAGTCGGTCGCAATTGCGCGGGCGGTCTATTTCAACGCGAAGATCCTGATCATGGATGAACCCACTGCGGCGCTTGGCCCGCACGAGACGCAAATGGTCGCGGAACTCATTCAGGAGCTGAAGGCGCAGGGGCTGGGGATTTTTCTGATCGAGCACGACATTCACAACGTGATGAAACTGTGCGACCGCGCCTCGGTCATGAAGAACGGCCGGCTGGTCGGCACGGTGAACGTGGATGAGGTGACCGACGAAGATATTCTGGGCATGATCATTCTGGGCAAGTCGCCAGAGCCGGCGCAGTCAGAACGGACGCAGTAATGTATCTGGGGCTCGACCTTGGCACCTCGGGGCTGAAGGGCTTGCTGATCGACGATGCGCAGCGGGTTCTGGCCGAGGCTGCGGCACCGCTGACGGTGTCGCGACCGCATGCCGGCTGGTCGGAGCAATCGCCCGCCGACTGGATCGGCGCCGCCGAGTCGGTGCTTGCCGCACTTGCCACGCATGGGCTGGGCGCAGTGCGCGGCATCGGGCTTTCGGGGCAGATGCACGGCGCCACGCTGTTGTCGGAATCCGACGATGTGCTGCGCCCCTGCATCCTGTGGAACGACACCCGTGCGCATCTTGAGGCGACCGAACTTGACGCCGATCCGCGCTTTCGCGCGATCAGCGGCAATATCGTGTTTCCCGGCTTTACCGCGCCCAAGCTGCTCTGGGTGGCGCGGCACGAACCCGCCGTCTTCGCCCGCGTGGCGCGCGTGCTGCTGCCGAAAGACTATTTGCGACTGTGGTTGACGGGCGAGCATGTCGCCGAAATGTCCGACGCCGCGGGCACCAGCTGGTTCGATTGCGCGCGACGCGACTGGTCCGACGATCTGTTGGCGGCGACGGGCATGGGCCGCGCACAGATGCCGCGCCTGGTCGAGGGGTCTGCGGTTTCGGGCCTGCTGCGCCCCGAGCTTGCGGCGCGGTTCGGCCTGCCTGCGGGCGTCGTGGTGGCAGGCGGTGGCGGCGACAACGCCGCCTCGGGCATCGGCGTGGGCGTGGTGCTGGCGGGGCAGGCTTTCGTCAGCCTTGGCACCTCGGGGGTGCTGTTTGCCGCCAACGATGGCTACCGGCCCGATCCTGCAACTGCAGTGCACACCTTTTGCCACGCGCTGCCGGGCACCTGGCACCAGATGGGAGTGATTCTGGCCGCGACCGACGCGCTGAACTGGTTCGCGGCACTTACCGGCAGCGATGCCGGGCATCTGACGGGCGCGCTTGGCGCGCTGCAAACGCCCGGCAAGACCCGGTTTCTGCCCTATCTGGGGGGCGAGCGCACGCCCTTGAACGACGCCGCCATTCGCGGCGCCTTCATCGGGTTGGAGCATGCAACCGACCGCGCCGCAGCGACGCGCGCGGTGTTGGAGGGCGTCACCTTCGCGCTGCGCGATTGCCGCGACGCGCTGGCCGCCACCGGCACGCGCATCGAAAGCCTGCTGGCGGTGGGGGGCGGTTCACGGTCGGATTACTGGCTGGCGGCGATCGCCACGGCGCTGAACACGCCGGTGTCGGTGCCCATTGCGGGCGATTTTGGCGGCGCTTTCGGCGCCGCGCGTCTGGCGCTGATGGCCGCCACCGGCGCAGGCGCCGAAATTGCCACGCCGCCCGCGATTTCGCATGTGATCGAGCCCGTTTCCGCACTTAGCACTGCATTCGACGAAGGCCACGCGCGCCACCTTGCCGCGCAGACCGCAATCAGAGGACTGACATGACCGACTTTTTCAACGGCATCCCGCAGGTTCGCTATGAGGGTGCCGACAGCCAGAACGAATTTGCCTTTCGTCACTACAACCCGGATGAACTGGTGTTGGGCAAGCGGATGGAAGAGCATCTGCGCTTCGCGGTGGCCTATTGGCACAGCTTTGCCTGGCCCGGTGGCGACCCGTTCGGTGGCCAGACCTTCGAGCGGCCATGGTTCGGCGACGCGATGGCACTGGCGAAGCTCAAGGCCGATGTGGCGTTTGAGATGTTCGACATTCTCGGCGCGCCGTTCTTTTGCTTCCACGATGCCGATGTGCGCCCCGAAGGCGCCAGCTTCGCCGAAGCCTCGCGCAACCTTGATGAGATCGTCGATTACTTCGCCGGCAAGATGGAGCGGCGCAAGACCCGGCTGCTTTGGGGCACCGCCAACCTGTTCAGCCACCGCCGTTATATGTCCGGTGCCGCCACCAACCCCGACCCCGATGTGTTCGCCTATGCCGCCGCCACAGTGAAAACCTGCATGGATGCGACGCAGCGGTTGGGGGGCGAGAATTACGTGCTCTGGGGCGGGCGCGAAGGCTATGAGACGCTGCTGAACACCGATCTGGGCCGCGAGGCGCAGCAGATGGGGCGGTTCTTGCAAATGGTCGTGGAATACAAGCACAAGATCGGCTTCAAGGGCGCCATCCTGATTGAACCGAAGCCGCAGGAACCTTCGAAGCACCAGTATGATTATGACGTGGCCACGGTTTACGGCTTCCTGCGGCGCTTTGGACTTGAAGGCGAGGTCAAGGTCAATATCGAACAGGGCCACGCCATTCTTGCCGGGCATTCGTTCGAGCATGAAATTGCGCTGGCCACGAGCCTTGGCATCTTCGGCTCGATCGACATGAACCGGAACGATTATCAAAGCGGCTGGGATACCGACCAGTTCCCCAACAATGTGCCCGAAACCGCGCTGGCCTACTACGAGGTGCTGCGGGCGGGCGGTTTTACCACCGGTGGCACCAATTTCGATGCCAAGATCCGGCGCCAAAGCCTTGATCCCGCCGATCTGGTTCTGGCGCATGTGGGGGCGATGGACGTGTGCGCCCGCGCGCTGAAGGCGGCGGCGGCGATGCTGGAAGGCGGCGCGCTGGAAGCCGCACGTGCGGCGCGTTATGCGGGATGGGAGACGCCAACGGCCAAAGCGATGCTGGAGGACGGCACGCTGGAAGATATTCACGCGCGGGTGCTTGCCGAAGGGCTGAACCCCGCGCCGCGTTCGGGCGGGCAGGAGCGGCTTGAAAATCTGTGGAACCGCATCGTCTAGCCATCGCTGCCACGGCTGCTAGGGTGGGCGGCGGGGGTGCGCCATGTTCTACCTGGGTGTTGACGGCGGCGGCAGCGGCTGCCGCGCGGTGCTGGCCGATGCCGCGGGCCAGGTGCTGGGCCGCGGCGCGGCGGGGCCGGCGAATGTGTTTTCCGACCCCGAGGCCGCGCTTGCCAGCGTGCTAAGCGCTTCGGCACAGGCGATGGCGGGCATCTGCGCGCCCGGCGATGTGTCGGCGGTGCTGGGGCTGGCGGGGGTCAACGTCGCGGGCGCCGGCATTGCCGCGCGGCTGCCATTCGCCCGGGTTCGGGTCGAAAGCGATGTGCTGACCGCACTCAGGGGGGCGTTGCACGACGGGCCCGGCATCGTTGCGGCGATCGGCACCGGCGCGGTTTTCGCGCGGCAAGTGGCGGGCGCGGTTCGCGTTCTCGGTGGCTGGGGGCTGGTGCTGGGCGACGAAGGCGGCGGCGCCTGGCTTGGGCGGGCGCTGTGTGCGCGGGCGCTGCGGGCTGCGGATGGTTGCGCGTCGATAACGCCGCTTTTGGCTGAATTGGTATCTGAAATGGGCGGCGTGGCGGGGGTTGTGCGCTTTGCTGCCGCCGCGCGGCCCGCCGACTTCGCCGCCCTTGCGCCGCGGCTGACCAGCAGTGCCGACGCTGCGGCGGTGGTGGTGATGAAGGCGGCAACGGCGCAAGTTCGTGCTGCGGTCGATGTGCTGCAACCCGCCGGCGCACTGTTGCCGGTGGTGTTTCTGGGCGGGCTCGGGCCGCTTTACGCGGCGCGGCTCGCCGGGCGTTGGCCGCGCGCCGAACCGCTGGGCGACGGGCTTGCCGGCGCGCTTTGGCTGGCGTTGCAGGACGCTAGCTTTCCCCAGCAGCCATCTCGCGCAGGCGGGCGCGGATGATCTTGCCGGTTGTGGTCATCGGCATGTCGTCGATGAAATGCACCTCGCGCGGGTATTCGTGCGCTGCCAGCCGCGCTTTCACATGTGCGGCGATTTCGCTGGCCAGCGCGTCGGATGGCACAAAGCCTTCGGCCAGTGTGACATAGGCCACGACGACGGCGCCGCGCGTTGCGTCGGGCTTGCCGACCACGCCCGCCATGCGCACCGCCGGGTGGCGCAACAGGCAATCTTCCACTTCGGACGGGCCGATGCGATAGCCCGCGCTGCCGATCACATCATCGTCGCGGCCAACAAAGCGCAGCCGGCCATCGGGTTCGCGCATGCCGCGGTCGCCAGTCAGCAGCCAGCGGCCCTCGGCGCCGGTAACGAATTTGGCTTCGGTCGCGGCGGGATCGCTGAGATAGCCCAGAAACATGACCGGGTCGGGTGCCAGCACGCCGATGGTGCCTTCCACCCCGGGCGCCAGCACCGCGCCGGTGGCGGCGTCGAGCACCTCGACGCGGTGGCCGGGCACCGGGCGGCCCATCACGCCGGGGTGCGGTGGTTCCAGCGCGGCGCAGGCGGAAACGATCATGTTGCATTCGGTCTGGCCGTAAAACTCATTGATGGTGCAGCCCAGCACGCGGCGGCCCCAGTCGAACAGTTCGCCCCCCAGGGTTTCGCCGCCGCTGGCAACCGAACGCAGCGAAAGCCCCTCGCCATTTTGATGCGCGCGCATGATCTTCAGCGCCGTGGGCGGCAGAAAGGCGTTGCGAACGCCATGCGTGCGCATCAGCGCGAAGGCCTTTTCTGCGGTGAACTTGCCAAATCGGCAGGCGACCACCGGCACGCCCAGATGCAGCGCCGGCATCAGCACATCCAGCAGCCCGCCGATCCAGGCCCAGTCGGCAGGGGTCCAGATCCGGTCACCGGGCTGGCCCAGGAAGTCATGGCTGATCTCGACCCCGGGCAGATGCCCCGGCAGCACCCGATGCGCGTGCAGCGCGCCCTTGGGGTTGCCGGTGGTGCCCGAAGTGTAAATCAGCAGCGCCGGGTCTTCGGCCAGCGTGCGCACCGCGGTGAATTGCTCTGACGCGGCGGCCATCAGGGCGGAGCTGTCCAGCGCCCCTTCGGCCGCGCCCTCGACCGAAAGCACATGCCGCAGCGCGGGAAGCTGGTCGCGCAGCGGTGCCAGCCGTGCCGCGCCGGCGGCGTCAGTAATGACGACCTTGGCGCCAGAATGGGTCAGGCGATGGATCAGCGCTTCAGGCCCGAACAGGGTGAAAAGCGGCAGCGAAACGCAGCCAAGCTTCAGCGTCGCAATATGCGCAAGCGCGGTTTCCACGCGCTGCGGCAGCATCACCGCCACCCGGTCGGGCAGACCGCCACCGCGCCCGACGCCAAGCCCGGCCAGCACATTTGCCAGCCGGTTCGACGCGTCGCGCAGCGCGCCGTAGCGCCAATGCACCACCTCGCCGCCTTCGGGCGCGTCGATCAGCGCAAGCCGGTCGGGCGCGGTTTCGGCCCAGCGGTCGCAGACATCAGCACCGATGTTGTAGTGATGCGGGATTTGCCAACGAAATCCCGCCACGGTTGCGGCGTAATCCTGGCCCTGTTGCAACATGTTCGGCCCCCCTTTGGCGGCAGGTTGCCAGAGCCGGGCGAAACGCGCCAGTGCCTTGCCGGGGTCGGGGCGCGGCGCAAATTCGCCGCGCCCCTGTCATTGCCCAGGCCTCAGTATTGCACGAAGCGGACCGAGTGCACGTCGCCCGGCGCGGTGATCGCGCCGATCACCTCGTCGGTCGCGGCGTCGATGATGGTGACCTTGTTGCCGCGGTTTTCCGCAACCCATATCTCGGAACCGTCCGGGGTCAGGAACACATGGTCAGGCTGCACGCCGACCTTGATTTCCTTGATCACGTTCTTGGTTTCGGTGTCGACGACGAAAAGCCGGGTGTTGGCTTCGTCCTGCACATAGGTCTTGCCGACGACATAAAGCTTCTTGCCATCGGCTGAAAGCACGATGCCGTAGGGCGCCATCGGCAGCGGCACAGCGGCAAGCACCACGTCCTTTTCGCCTTCGGCCTGGGCGATGGCGATTTCCATCACCTCGGGCTCGTTCTTCACGGGCACCTTGGAGCCCGAATTGGTGACCCAGGCGGTCTTGCCATCGGGCGCGAACGCCACCCAGATCGCGCCGTAGCCGACCTCATAGGCCTGCACCTGCTTGAAGGTCTGCAGATCGACCTTGGAAATCCAGCTGGGCCGGGTGGGAATTGGCGAACGCACGGTCAGATAGGCGTAGCGACCGGTGGGGTCGGACCAGGCGGAATAGGCTTTGCCGCCGACCACATAGGCGTTGATGCTGCCCAGAACCGCGTTTTCATTGTTGGGGTCAAGCAGCAGCGCGCCGATGCCTGGGTTGTCGGTATCGACCATGATGAACTTGTCGGTGGCCTTGTAGCTGCCCTCGTCCACGTGGTGGCTGCGCGCGCCGACGTCGATGGTCTGCGCCAGTTTCATCGTGCGCCCGTCCAGCACATGCACCAGCCGCGAGGCAGATGGCAGGCTGGGCACGTAAAGATACTTGCCATCGGCCGAAGCGCCCAGCCCGTGGCTCTGGTAGCCCTCGGGCATCGGCACCGCGAACTGGCCAAGCTTTTCGCGCGTCGCTGCATTGGCAACGGTGATGTAATTGGCATCCGCCGGGCTGTCATAGGCCATGCCCGACTGGATATAGGCAACCAGCGTGCCCGGCGCCGCGTCAAACGCTGCGGGGCCTGAAGCGTCGAAATTGGTGGTGACAACGCCGAACCTGTCGACCTGCTGTGCCAGGCCCGGCGCGGCGGACAGGGCGATCAGTGCAACCGCGGTTGCGGCGGCCAGCGCGCCGCGGGCGGTGCGGCCTGTGGGGTGAATACGCATGTGATCCTCATCTTGGCTGACGGCATCAATCTGCCGCTGAGGGTTCAGAAGGCGCGCGGCCCGGGCCGGGTAAATGCGGCACAATGACTTGGGGACATATTCACATATTGATCTGTAACGTCCGTTCTGATTATCGCATTGATTTGAAAAGACGAACGAAATTGACTAGATGCGGCATATGTTTGCGCTGTTTCCAAATGCCGCACCCGATTGCCTGCGCCTAGGCCCCCGGCGGCGGCGCGAACAGCGCGCCGGTGCGGGTGGCCAGATAGGGCGCGAAGGGAATCTGCTCTTGCTTCAGAAAGCCCTGCTGCGGCAGCGCCCCGGCCCGCACCATCTCGATCACCGAGACCACCGAGGCAGAGGTAGTCCAGGCGATCGCGGTGCGCGACTTGCCGTTGATGACGATTGGCAGGTAGGCGCGCACATGTTCCTTGCGGCGCAGCTGTCCGTCTTCCCAGCCTTCGGCGGCAACATGCAGATAGACCACGTCATCCTCAACCGGCGGCTTGGCGTTGGTCAGGATGCGGCCCGCCTCGGCACGGTTTTCGCGCATCAGAAGTTCATGAAAGAAGAAGTTCATCAGTTCGACATGGCCGGGGTAGCGCATCGTCTTGTAATCGAGGTTGTCGATCACGCCGGCATAGGTTTCGCACATCGTGCCCAACCCGCCCGAGGTGGTGAACGCCTCCAGCCGGGTGCCGTTCACATAGACGGCTTCAATCCATTCCATCGCCGAGACGGTCTTGTGCACGCCCTCTTCGATCACTTCGCAATCGTTCAGGTATTCGTTGACCACGCCCTCGGGCGACCAGTTGAAAGCGTATCCCAACAGCCCGGTGGGGTTTTGCGGCAGGGCACCGACGCGCAGGCGGATTGAACGCACGCGTTCGAACCGCCCCGCCAGATCGGCGCCGATGATGCCCACCAGCCCCGGCGCCAGCCCGCATTGCGGCGCCATCAGCCCACGCGCGGTTTTTGCCAGTTCGCGAATATGCCTGGTGGTCGGCACGTCTTCGGTCAGGTCGAAATAGTGCAGGCCAAGCGCGTGTGCGGCGCTGGCAACGCCTTTGTTCAGCGCATAGGGCAGGCAGGACAGCGCCGCCTGATAGGGGCGCAGAAGAACGGGCATCGCGGCGGCATCGGTCAGGTCCGCCTGCAGGCTGTGAAACGGCCCGGCATGCGGGCGGGCGTCGATGCCGGTAACATCAAAGCCCGCCTGCGCCAGCAGTTCGGCAGCCAGATGCCCCACCTTGCCAAGGCCCAGAACGGCCACCTTGTTGAACGTCATGCGATTCCCTTTGCGTTGATACCGGGCGATGCGCCGCTGCGGCCGCCCTCCAAGGCCAGATTGCCCCTTTCGCCAGCCATTTTCGCCGGTCATTCTGCGCGAACTGCGCGCAATTGCGGGCAAAACGACGGCGCAGCCGTCAAATTGACGGGCCGGGCCGAAGGTTTTGAACAGCCAAAAGCTGCCGGATCAGATATCGAACTTCACGCCCTGCGCCAGCGGCAGGTTTGCGGAATAGTTGATGGTGTTGGTCTGGCGGCGCATGTAACCCTTCCAGGCGTCCGAGCCGCTTTCGCGGCCGCCACCGGTTTCCTTTTCACCGCCGAAGGCGCCGCCGATTTCGGCGCCCGAGGGCCCGATGTTCACATTGGCAATGCCACAATCGGAACCCACGGCGGAAAGGAAGGTTTCGGCTTCACGCAGGTTCAACGTGAAAATGCACGACGACAGCCCCTGCGGCACGGCGTTGTGCAGCGCCAGCGCCTCATCAAACGTGTCATAGCCCAGCACGTAAAGGATCGGCGCAAAGGTTTCTTCGCACACCGCGGCAGTTTGCGCCGGCATTTCGGCAATCGCCGGGCTGACATAGGCGCCGCCCTGCGGCACGCCTGTGGCGACGGTCTGGCCGCCGTGCACGCTGCCGCCTTCGGCCTTTGCCTGTTGCAGCATCGCCTGCATGCGGTCGCGCGCGCCGTGGTCGATCAGCGGGCCGATCAGCGTGGTCGCGGCGCGCGGGTCGCCGATCGGCAGGCTGGCATAGGCCTTGGTCAGTCGCGCCACCAGTTCTGCGCGGATCGTGTTGTGCACGATGACGCGGCGCAGGCTGGTGCAGCGCTGCCCGGCGGTGCCCACGGCAGAAAACACGATGGCGCGCACCGCCATGTCAAGATCGGCCGAGGGCGCCACGATCATCGCGTTGTTGCCGCCCAGTTCCAGAATCGCGCGGCCAAACCGCGCCGCCACCTTGGGCCCGACGATCCGCCCCATGCGGGTTGATCCGGTGGCCGAAACGATCGGCACCCCGGGCGCGGTCACCAGCGCCTCGCCCACCGCCGGGCCGCCGATGACCAGTTGCACCAGCCCCGCGGGCGCGCCGCCAAAACGGGTCAACGCGCGGGACATGATCTTCATGCAGGCCAATGCGGTCAGCGGGGTCTTTTCCGACGGCTTCCAGATCACCGGATCGCCGCAGACCAGCGCCAGCGCCGCATTCCACGACCACACCGCGACCGGGAAGTTGAAGGCCGAAATCACCGCCACCGGCCCGGCCGGATGCCAGGTTTCCATCATCCGGTGGCCCGGGCGTTCGCTGGCGATGGTCAGCCCGTAAAGTTGCCGCGAAAGGCCCGCGGCAAAGTCGCAGATGTCGATCATCTCCTGCACTTCGCCCAGACCCTCCGAGGCGATCTTGCCCGCCTCCAGCGTGACCAGCGCGCCCAGATCGGCCTTGGCTGCGCGCAATTCCTCGCCCAGAAGCCGCACCAGTTCGCCGCGGCGCGGCGGCGGCACCTCGCGCCAGATACGAAAGGCGGCGGCGGCGGCGGCGATCACTGCCGGCATTTCGGCGGCCGCGGTTTCGCGCACGCGCGCCAGTTCGGCGCCGTCAATGGGGCTGTGCACGGGCAGGGTGCCGCCGGTCAGATCTGCGGTGCCAAGGCCCAGTTTCGCGAAAAGGTCGGTCATGGTCATTCTCCCCTTTGGGTGACAAGGCGGCGCTGGTCTTCGATACCCATCGACGCGATGATGGGCCGGGCGGACTGGCGCGCCTGAAACGCGGATTTCGTGTCTATTCCGGCCCAATTCGCCAGAATCAACGCTTGTGCCACAGCCCCACCCAGCGTGGTGCCGGGGCCAGTGACAATGAACAGGTCCGGCGCAAACTCACGCGCCGCAACGGTGACGGCGCGGGTGAAGTCGTAAGGTTCCACCACCTGATGGCCAAGCGTATAGGCGCGCAGAGCCTCCGATTCCACGGCGCCCGGCCACCAGATCGCGCCGCGCCCGTCGATCAGCGGCAGGCGGGGCGAACTGAACAGCGATTCAGGCAGTGCGGCGCGCCCTGCAGCGGCAACCGGCGCCTGCAACGCGGTGTGAAACGCGGCGTGGTTCGCCAGCCGCATCGGAAAGCGACCCTGAGCGGGCGGAACCGCGCCCTCAAATGCTGCCAGCCCCGCCTCATTGCCTGCCAGCACAAGCATGCCGCCAAGGTCGATCGACAGCGCAAGGTCGTGACCGGGCCTTGCGTCGATGGCTTCTGCCAGCGCCAGAAGTTCGGCCTTCTTGCCTGGAATCGGGCGCCAGTTATCATCGACAAATGGGTAGAGCGACTGGCCGCCAATCATGTGTTGCTGCATCAAGGTGCCCATGGTGTTGACCACCTCGAAGCCACCTTCGGGGGTCAGCGCCCCGGCGCAGGCGAGTGCCGAATACCAGCCCATCGAATTGCCGGTGACCGCCACCACCTCGACGCCTGCGATATCCTGAAAATCGGCCAGCGTGCAGGCATAGATCAGCGCGCTGGCATTGTCGCCGCGCGTGTGGCGCGCCACCGAATAGCTTGCGGCCCCATCCAGGCTTGCCAATGTCTCCTGCCCAAGCACCGCGCGCCGCGCGTCAAACCGCTGCAACAGAGCCGCTTTTGCGCCGTGATGGCGGGCAAGATACCCCAGCTCTGCCTTGGTGTAGGTGCCCCTGCCGGGACAGATTACGACGACGGTTGTCATGCCACCCCCAGAAGTTTCAGCGCCGCAGCAGCGATACCCGCCGATGACGGCAGCGTGGCGGCATAGGCGGGGCCGGTGGCAATGAAGCAGTCTTCGGCGGTCAGCCGCGAGGCCTTGCGCCCGGCTTCGGCAAACAGCGTCATGAGTTCTTCGGAAACGTTGCCTGAGCGACGGCATTCGTCAACCACCAGCACTTGCCCACAGTCTTTCGTGGCCTCCAGCAGCGCGGCGCCGGGCAAAGGCGAAAGCCAGCGGATGTCGATGATGCGCAGATCCAGGCCTTTTGCGCGCAACCCGGCCTCGGCCTGCCGCGACAGATAATAGCCGTTGCCATAGGTCACGACGGCAAGATCGCGCCCGGCCCCATGCACGCCGACCTCACCCAGCGGGATCCGTTCGTTCTGGCCGGGATAGAGACACATCCAGCCGCCATCCTTGTCTGCTTCAAGGTCGCGCATCGGGTAAAGCGCAATGGGTTCCACGAAAACCACCAGCCGCTGTTGTTCGCGCGCCAGCCGCACGCATTCGCGCAACATCCGCGCCGCATCGGCACCGTTCGAGGGCACGGCGAGGACCAACCCAGGAATGTCGCGCAGCACGGAAAGGCTGTTGTCGTTGTGAAAATGGCCGCCGAAGCCCTTTTGGTAGCCAAGCCCCGCAACACGCGCGACCATCGGGTTGGTGTATTGCCCGTTCGAGAAAAACGGCAGCGTCGCCGCCTCGCCACGGATCTGGTCTTCGGCGTTGTGCAGATAGGCCAGAAACTGGATCTCGGGCATCGGCAGAAAGCCGTTGTGTGCCAGACCGATGCCGAGACCGAGAATCGACTGTTCATCCAGCAAGGTGTCGATCACCCGGTCGGGGCCGAAGCGCGCCTGCAGCTTTTGCGTCACGCCGTAAACGCCGCCCTTGCGCCCGACATCCTCGCCCATCAGCACGATCTCGCCATGCGCCAGCATCAGATCGGTCAGCGCCCAGTTGATCAGCCGCGACATGATCTGCGGCTCGGCCATCGCCTTGAGGTCGGGGCCAAAGGCCGCCTCGCGTGCGTCAACGGTG
>Ga0326597_10008605_pt1 | contig 13749 bp, 11 predicted proteins | sample RVTome_12_FD_203789 | JGI IMG/M metagenome (GOLD analysis project Ga0326597, IMG submission 203789) | Soil microbial communities from uranium-contaminated site in the Upper Colorado River Basin, Wyoming, United States - RVT100D185 | ecosystem: Environmental > Terrestrial > Soil > Contaminated >... | reverse complement strand
GGGGGGATACCGTTCTCCTCGCCGGGAGCGCGCTCACCGCCGCGGAGGTGCACATCGCCGCTGCACCGGCCCACGTGGTGGCGGGCTCGGCGACCTCGCTCACCGTCGTCGTTCCGCCCTGTCTCGTGCCCGGAACCGTGCCGATCCTCGCCCGCGTCGCGGGGGCCGAGTCCAACGCGGTGTCCGGCACGTATGCGGCCGCCGTCGCGCCGGTTGCTCTCGGGGTGGGTGAGTACGCCTCGATCGATCCGGGCCAGCTGCCGGGGTGCGTGACGTTTCCCGCCGCCGGTGCCGACAGCGTGGAGTATCTCGCGGCCCCGCAGTCCGCGTCCGGGGTCCCGGGCGTGTCCGCGCTGTTCAGCCTGGCGGGCGACGCGGCGGCGGCGGTCGCCGTGCAGCAGAAGGAGGCGGGGCGCGCCCAGACGCCGCTGCCGTTCGCGGCGCGGTTCCATGACGAGCTGCGCCGGCAGGAAGCGGCGGCGGCGCTGCTCCCCCGGCCCGCGCTACCGGCCGTGCAGCTCGCCCCGGTGGCGACGCCCACCGTGAAGGTCGGCGACATCCGCTCCTTCCAGGTGTGCAACAACATCCCGTGCTCGAGCGTGAGCGACTTCGCGACGGTGTCCGGGCGGGCGGAGTACGTCGGCGCGCACGCGGCCCTGTTCGTGGACCAGGCATCGCCGACCGGCGGGTTCAGCGCGGCGGACTACCAGTCGCTCGGGGTGATGTTCGACGAGGATCTGTACGGCGTGGCGACGACGGCGTTCGGCGCCGAGTCCGACGTCGACGAGAATGGCGTGGTGATCGTGCTGTTCTCGCCGCAGGTCAACGCGCTGACTCCGGAGAGCCAGTGCGCGACCTCCGTCATCACCGGGTACTTCTTCGGGATCGACATCGATCCCGGGTTCCAGTCGGATCGCCGGTCCAACAACGGCGAGGTGTTCTACGCGGTGGCACCAGATCCCAGCGGCTCGGTGACATGCTCGCTCAGCACCGAGAGCGTGCGGCGGCTCGTGCCGGTGACGTTCATCCACGAATTCCAGCACATGATCAGCTACTACCAGCACGTGCTCGTCCGGAACGGGCCGTCCGAGGTGCTGTGGCTGAACGAGGGCATGTCGCACATCTCGGAGGAGCTGGCGGGGCTGCATTTCGAGGCGAAGGGGCAGGACACGCTGTTCTCGCGGTTCGCGATCGGCGACCTGTACAACGGGTATCTCTACCTCAGCAACCCCGGGGACGTGTTCACCCTGCCGCAGAGCGGGACGGGCACGCTCGAGGAGCGCGGCGCGGGCTGGCTGTTCCTGCGCTGGGTGCTCGACCAGTACGGAGCCGGGGTCACGCGCCGTCTCGTCGAGACGGACCTGACCGGGGCGGAGAACGTGGTCGCGACGGTCGGGACGCCGTTCGACCGGCTGCTCACCCAGTGGTTCCTGGCCAACTGGGTGTCCGATCTGCCGGGGTTCACCGCGCCAGCGCGTCTCAGCTATACGACGTGGAGCCTCCGGACGACGTACAGCTCGCTCCACGACCAGCTGCCGTCCCGCTTCACGGAGGCATTCCCGATCGATCCGCCGATGGTGTCTCCCTCGACGGTGCGGCTGGACGGGACCCTGCACGCGGGATCGGGCGAGTATCTGCGGCTGGTGCAGGAACCGGGTGCGGAGGGCTTCACCCTGCGCATGACCCAGCCCGGCGGCGCCGCGATCCCCGCCAACGCGGTCGCCCGGCTGAACGTGATCCGGGTGCGGTAACGGCGCGGGTGTGAGGGCGGTCCCCGGCACGTTCGCGCTGCTGCTGCCGGCGCTGCTGGCGCCGGCCGGCGCCGCGGCGCAGTCGCTGCTGGGTCCGCAGGTGCTCCAGAATGCGGCGACGGTGCGGGCCGCGGCCCTCGGCGGTGCCGGGGCCGCGCTGATGGGGGACGCCGGCGCCGTGTTCGCCAACCCCGCCGGTCTGGCACTGGTCCGCCGCATCGCGCTCGAAGCGGGCTACCACGGCGCCCCGTTTGACGCGTACCAGACCAGCGGCGCGCTCGGCCTCCGCCTCGGTCAGCTGGACCTTGGCGTGGGCCTCCAGCACTTTGACTACGGCAGCGAAGCCGAGCTGGTCCCCGACCCGGCCACGGGGGGTGTGACGGGACTGCCGACGGGCGCGCGGATCGCCGCGCGGGAGCTGCTCGCGGCCGGAAGTGTGGTGTATCGCTACGGATTGCTCGCGGTCGGCGGAACCGTGAAGGCGGTGGATCAGCACGTGGCCGATCTGCGCGAACGCGGCGTCTCGGGCGACCTGGGGGTCGCGATTGCGCTGTTCGACATCGCGGCGCTCGGGTTCGCGGTGCAGAACGTGAGCGGGAATTGGGATGGCGAGAGCGCCCTGGTCCTCCCGCGGCTCACGCGCTTCGGCTTCACGATGAACTACGTGGATCCCCTGGAGACGTTCCGCCTGCTCTCGACGTTCGAGCTCCAGTGGCCGCAGGCGGCCGCCACGCGGGTGATCATCGGTGTGGAGGGAGGTATGGTGGTGCGGGGCGTGGGCGTGCTGGTGCGCGGGGCGTACGGCACCCGTCCGGCGGACGCCGCGCTCTCGCGGTTCACGGGTGGCCTGAGCATCACGGTCGGCGCCCTCACGGTGGACTACGCTTACACGCCGACAGCGCTGCTCGGCGGCGGCGAGCAGCGGATCGGGCTCCGGTTCGGGGTGTGAGGTTGCGGGGGTGGCGTACCTGGCGTCGCCTCGCGGGCTGGGTGGCGGCTGTCGCGGTGCTGACCGTCGCGCTCGCCATCGTGCTCTCGGCCGACGTCCGCTTCGTGCTGCGCGGCGCGTACGAGCAGGGGCGCCTCATGCTGCGGCGGCGTCCCCTGACGGAGGCCTTGGCCGACTCGACCCTGCCGGAGGCCTGGCGCGAGAACATCCGGCTGGTGATCGAGGCGCGCACGTACGCGGACACCGCGCTCGGGCTCGCGCCAGGCTCGTCGTTCACGACGTTCGCCGAGGTGGGCCGTGACACGCTCGTGCTGGTGCTGTCGGCCGCCCCGAAGCACTCCCTGGAGCCCCACCGCTGGTGGTTCCCGATCGTGGGCGCGGTTCCGTATCACGGGTACTTCTCGCTCGCGCGGGCGGAAGCCGCGGCTCGGGACTTCGCGGCGCGCGGCTTCGATACGTCGCTCCGGCCGGCCGCCGCGTTCTCGACGCTCGGCTGGTTCAAGGACCCGCTCCTGTCCACGACGGTGGGAGGGCACCGGGCGGCGGTCGTGGAGACCGTGATTCACGAGATGACCCACACGACGCTCTACGTCCCGGGGGCTACCCCGTTCGACGAAAGCCTCGCGAACCTGGTGGGCCACCGCGGCGCGGAGGCGTTCTTCCGGGCCATCGGCGACTCGGCCGCGGCGGCATGGGTGACCGGCGTGTGGCGCGACGAGATCCGCCTCGGCGCGTTCTACGGCGCGCTGGTGGATTCGCTGCGCGTGGCGTACGCGCAGGGTCCCTCCGGGTCCGCGCTCGACTCCGTCCGCGCGCACCACTACGGCCGAGCGCGGGAGCGCCTGGCGGGCAATCTCGAGGGGACGCTCGAGCGCTACGACGGTGGGCGCCTCGCGGCGCGCACACTCAACAACGCCACCGTGGTCGCGACCACCATCTACCGCACCCGACTCGACCGGTTCGAGGGCCTGTATCAGCAGGCGGGTGGGAGCGTCCGGCGGGTGATGGAACTGATGGGCGCGGGGATCGAGGCACGCGGGCATCGCGATCCGTTTGCGGTTCTCGATTCGCTGATCGGGGTCATCACTCCGCCGTAGCTGCCTTGGCCCCCCGGGCCCGCGCACGGTTCCCCCGCCTCGTTCCATGTTCCTTGTTGGACATTCAATGTTCTGCTCAGTGCCCTCTCAGGCGCTCGGCCTCCGCCACCCGTTGCAGGGCAATCGCGTAGGCGGCTGTCCGCCAGGAGACCTTGCTCTGCTTGCGAAGCTCGCGCACGGTGCGATAGGCGTGTGTGATCTTGCGGTGCAGCTCCTCGTTGACCTCCTCGAACGTCCAGGGATGCTGCTGGAGGTTCTGCACCCACTCGAAGTAACTCACGATCACGCCGCCCGCGTTGACGAGGAAGTCCGGCAGGACGGGGACGCCGCGGGACTCGAGCTCCTTGTCCGCGATCGGGGTGGTGGGCGCGTTGGCCGCCTCCACGACGACCCGGCAATCGATGTCGTCCAGGTTGCGGTCCTTGCTGATGACGCCGCCCAGCGCCGCGGGAATGAGCCAGTCACAGGGAATGCGCCACAGGGCTTCGTTGGTGATCCGGTCGCCGCCCGGAAACTCCGCGACGGGCCGGCGCTTGCGGTATCCGTGATCGAAGAGGTTGGGGATGTCGAGGCCCTTGTCGTTGTGGAGGCCTCCGTCCACGTCGGTCACCGCGATCACCCGGGCGCCGTGCTCGTGGAGGATCCGGGCGGTCTGCGCGCCGACGTTGCCGAATCCCTGGATGACGACGCGGCTGTCCCTGATGAGCAGCCCCTCGTCGGCCGCGTACGCTTCCATCACGTACACGACGCCCTGGGCGGTGGCCTCCTCCCGGCCGAGCGACCCGCCGAGCGCAATGGGCTTCCCCGTCACCACGGCGGGGGTGTACCCGTTCCGCTTGGAGTACTCGTCGAGGAGCCAGGCCATCACTTGCTGGTTGGTGCCCATGTCAGGCGCCGGGACGTCGCGGTAGGGGCCGAGCAGGAGGGAGATTCGGCCCGTGAAGGTGCGGGTGAGGGCCTCCAGCTCGCGCTGCGAGAGGGCCCGTGGGTCCACCTGCACGCCCCCCTTCGCGCCACCGAACGGCACGTCGGCCAGCGCGGTCTTCCAGGTCATGGTGGTGGCGAGGCCGAGGACTTCTTCCTGGTCCGCTTCCGGGTGGAACCGGATCCCGCCCTTGCAGGGTCCCCGGGCGCCGCTGTGCTGGATCCGGTAGCCGCGGAACACCTCGATGCGGCCGTCGTCCATGCGGACGGGGACGTCGACGGTCACCGACCGGAACGGCCCCCCCAGGAGGCGCCGCTGGGCGCTGTCGAGCTGGGCAAGATCGGCGGCGGTGTCGAACTGGGTGCGGACGATGGCCCCCGGGGCCATCGTGGCTCTCGTGACGGACATGCTGGGCTCCTCCCGGCGGACCGGACGAATAGACGCGTCACGACCGACGTCGGCAAGGGCCGGGACGCACGGCTAGATTCTCGGCGTTGGCACGCAACCCTTCAGCAACGCGCACGAGGACGTCCTCCATGTCCGGTTTCGAATCGTTCGTCGCCACGCATCGCGACCGCATGCTCGAGGAGCTGAAAGCGCTCCTTCGCATTCCCAGCATCTCCACGGATCCCGCGCATGACGCCGACTGCCGCCGGGCGGCGGAGTGGGTGGGGAATCACCTGCGAGCCCTTGGCTGTCCCACGGTCGAGTACCTCGCCAGCGCCACGCATCCGGTGGTCTGGGCGGAGGGGCCGGCCGCGCCAGGGAAGCCGACGGTCCTCGTGTACGGCCACTACGACGTGCAGCCGCCGGATCCGCTGGAGGAGTGGACGAGTCCGCCGTTCGAGCCGACGGTGCGGGACGGCAACATCTACGCGCGCGGCGCGACGGATGACAAAGGCCAGACATTCTCCATCATCAAGGCGTTCGAAGCCGTGCTGGCACAGGGCGCGGCGCCCGTGAACCTGCGGTTCCTCATCGAAGGGCAGGAGGAGAGCGGCAGCAAGGTGCTGTCCGACCTGCTGGGCCGCGAGCCGGAACGCGTGCGGGCCGACGCCGTGCTGGTCGCGGACACGCCGTACTTCGCGCCGGGCTGGCCGGCAGTCGAAACCGGGCTGCGCGGGCTGTGCTACGCGGAGATCAAGGTCCGCACCGCGCGCGGCGACCTGCACTCCGGCCTGTTCGGCGGTGCGGTGCCCAACGCCCACGAGACGCTCGCACGCATCCTGGCCGCGCTGAAGGGGCCGGACGGGCGGATTCGGATTCCCGGTCTGTACGAGATGGTCGAGCGTCCGTCCAAGCACGTGCGGGACGCGTGGGCCAAGCTGCCGTTCAACGAGCGCCAGTACACGCGGAAGGAGGCTGGTGTGAAGGCGCTCACGGGCCTCACCAAGTACTCGGTGTTCGAGCGCCTCTGGGCGCTGCCGACGTTCGAGATCCACGGCATCAAGGGCGGGTTCACGGGTGAGGGGGCCAAGACCGTGATTCCGGCCGAGGCCACCGCGAAGATCAGCCTGCGGCTCGTCCCGAAGCAGACCGAGAAGAAGGTGCAGAAGCTGCTCACAAAGGCCGTGAAGGCGGTGACCCCCGCGTATGCCGACGTCACCCTCACGTTCGTCCACGGGGCGGACCCGGTGGTGGTGGACGTGGAGGCGCCGCCGATCGCGATGCTCAGTCGCGCGTTCAAGGAAGTCGAGGGGCGGGGCGTCGTGCCGGTGCGGTCTGGAGGCTCGATCCCGATCGTGCCCGAACTGGGCAAGGCCGGGGCGCCCGTCATTCTCTCCGGGATCGGGCTGCCGGACGACCGGCTGCATGCGCCGGACGAGAAGCTGAATGTGGAGCAGATCTGGAAGGGGGTACGGGTGTTTGGGCGGTTTTTCCAGTTGATGGGTGAAGGGTGATGGTGGGTGGGTTGTAGGTCAGACGGCGAGACGGCGAGGCGGCCAGCGGTACGCAGGCGAAGGGCGCAAGATCCCACTGCCCCCTGTCACCTGTCCGTCCGCCAGCCGTCTTGCCGTCTTGCCGTCTGACCTATGTCCTCCATCTGTATCCTCATCCCGAACACCTCTGAAAACCCCAGAATCACCTGATCGATGGTCCGATTCCATCCATTCGGCGGAAACCGCTCGGCCAGCTCGCGCTGGATGCTGGTCATGGTCACGTTGGGGATCCCGCACGGCACGATCAAGTCGAAATAGGACAGATCCGTCGTGACATTGAGCGCGAATCCGTGCCATGTCACCCACTGGCGGACGTGGATCCCGATGCTCGCGATCTTGCGGCCCCGGGTCCAGACGCCGGTGTAGCCCGCCGCGCGCTCGCCGGGGATGCCGAAGGTGGCGAGCGCCACGATCAGCGCCTCCTCCATCTGCCGCAGGAACCAATGCAGGTCCTGGCGATGTTCCCCGAGATCGAAGATGGGGTAGCCGACGAGCTGGCCCGGCCCGTGGAAGGTGACGTCGCCGCCGCGATCGATGTCGTGCAGCTCGATCCCGCGGGCGCGGAGCGCATCGGGCGTGGTCGGAAGGTGCTGCGGCTGAAAGCCACGGCCGAGGGTGATGACCGGCGGATGCTCCACGAGGAGCAGCACGTCGTGGTCGAGGGTTCCGGCAATCCGACGCGCGGCGACGTCGCGCTGGAGCGCGAGGGCCTCGCCGTAGGCCATGCGCCCGAGGGCGACGATCCCGAGGTCACCCGCCACCGGCTCGGCTCCGGACGCTGTGGTGCGCGGCGAGGGCGGCGACCGCCAGCAGGACCGCGCCGAACGCGAGCAGGCCGGCAACGCCGGCGACCATGTCGGCCGGGGCGGAGAGCGCGGTGAGCATCAGGGCGCCGAACACCGCAAGCGCCGCGGTGAGACCGCGCCGCCACCAGTCGGTGATGGGGGCCGCGCAGCGCCACGCGACCCCGGCCGCCGTCACGATGCCCCCGAACACGAGCAGCGGGAGCAGGTTGTCGAGCCGCGCGCGCAGCGCCACGAGCGCGAACGTGACGGCAGCGGCCCCTGCCGCAGCGCCAGCCACCAGGCCTCCCAGGGCGACGCCGATGAGGTCGGGGTGGCCTGGGGGTCGAGGGATCGGGGGATCGAGGGATCGAGGGATCGATGTCCCTAGGTGTGCAGTACGCGCCCGAGCGAGTCGAGCGCGGCTTCCGCCACCGCCTCGGAGAGCGTCGGGTGGGCGTGCACGGCCAGATCGACTTCTTCCACCGTGTACTCGTTCTCGCGGGCCAGCGCCAGCTCGTGGATCATCTCGCTGGCGTGGGAGGCCACGATGTGGGCGCCGAGGATCTCGCCGTACTTCGTGTCGCGGATGATCTTGACGAAGCCGTCCGTCTCGATCGCGGCGCGCGCGCGGCCGTTGGCGGTGAGCGGGAACTTCCCGACCTGATACGCGAGCTTCCGCTCCTTGCAGGCCTCCTCCGTGAGGCCGATGCTCGCGACCTCGGGGTGGCAGTAGGTCACGGACGGGATGTTGTCGTACCGGATGGGATGCGGGTGCTGACCCGCGATCGTCTCGGCGACCACGACGCCCTCGCGGCTCCCCTTGTGGGCGAGCATGGGGGGGCCGGCGATGTCGCCGATCGCGAACACGCCGTCCGCCGTCGTCTTGAGCTGTGCGTCCACCTGGACGAATCCGCGGTCGGTCAGCTGGACGCCTGCCGTCTCGAGCCCGATCCCCTCGACGTTGAGTCCGCGGCCGGCCGCCATGAGCACCTTCTCGACCGTGAGGGACTCGGTCTTCCCGTTCGCCTCGATCTCGAGCGTGACGCCGGTGGCGGCGACCTTGGCGCCCTTCACCTTGGCGCCGGCCAGGAGCTTGATGCCGCGCTTCTTGTAGACCCGCGCCAGCGTGGCGGACGATTCGGCGTCCTCGATCGGGAGGATGCGCGGCAGGACCTCGATCAGGGTGACCTCGCTCCCGAAGGCGTCGAAGATGTCGGCGAACTCCATGCCGACGGCGCCCGCGCCCACGATCGCGACACTCGTGGGGACCCGCTCGAGGAACAGGGCTTCGTCCGTGGAGATCACGGTGGTCTTGTTGATCTCGAGGCCCAGCTGCGGCAGCCCCTTCACCCGCGATCCAGTGGCGAGGACGACCGCCTTGCCGGCCGTGAACACGTCGTTGCCCACCTTCACGGTGCGGCCCTTCTGGAGCACGCCGGTGCCGGGGATCACCGTCACCTTGTGCTTCTTCATCAGGAACTCGACGCCCTTGGCGTTCTGCTCGCTGACCTGGCGGGAGCGCTTCATGGCGACCCCATAGTCGAGCGTCACCTCGCCCGTGGTGATGCCGAGGGCCGCGGCATCATGTTTGATGACGCTGGCGACGCGCGCGGAGTGGAGCAGCGCCTTGCTCGGGATGCAGCCGATGTTGACGCAGACGCCGCCGAGCTTGTCGCGCTCGACGACCGCGGTCGCGAGGCCGAGCTGGGCACAGCGAATGGCGCACACGTACCCGGCGGGGCCGCCGCCGAGGATGATGACGTCGAAGGTCTTGGACACGGTGTCTCCCGTCGCTCCTACCAGACGATGGCGAGGGGCTGTTCGAGCATCCGGCGCACGGTCTGCAGGAACTGGGCGCCCGTCGCCCCGTCAATGATACGATGATCGCAGCTCATCGTGACCCGCATGCGCCGTCGGACGGCCACGGCGCCGCCGTGCGCCACCGGCGTGGGCGTGATGGCACCCACCGCCAGGATCCCCGCCTCGGGCGGGTTGATCACCGCCGTGAACTCGTCGATGCCGAACATGCCGAGGTTCGAGATCGAGAACGTGCTGCCCGTGTACTCCTCGGGTGCCAGCTTGCGCGCGCGCGCCCGCTCGGCCAGCTCGCGCGTTGCCGTCGCGATGGCCCGCAGCGATTTGCGGTCGGCATGGTGGATGACGGGGGTGATCAGACCCTCGTCGATCGCCACGGCGATCCCGATGTGGACGTCGTGGAAGTAGCGGACCGCGTCACCCTGCCACCACGCGTTGCAGGCGCGGTGCTGGCGGAGCGCCATCGCGACCACCTTCACCACGATGTCGTTGAACGAGATCTTCGTGTCGCCGGCCGCGTTGAGGGCGTCGCGCGCCTCGGCGGCGCGCTCCATGTCGATCTCGGCCGTGAGATAGAAGTGCGGGATCGGTGCGAGCGACTGCGTGAGCCGGCGGGCGATGGCCTTGCGGACCTGGGAGAGCGCGACATCCTCCCAACCCTCCGCCTCGGGAGGAGGGGCAGTGAGGGCAGTGAGGGCAGTGAGGGCAGTGTCTACGTCGCGCTTGATGATGCGGCCGCTGGGGCCCGTGCCCTCGACGCGGTGGAGGTCGACGCCCTTCTCTCCGGCCATGCGCCGGGCGAGGGGGGAGGCCTTGATCCTGCCTCCCGCCTCTGCCTCCCTACCAACCGCGGCAGTGAGGGCAGAGGGGGCAGTGAGGGCAGGTGGTGTTGGTGCCCGGGCCGCCGGCCCTTGCTGCCCTGACTGCCCTTGCTGCCCTGACTGCCCAACGACGCCCGAGATGTCCTCTTCCGCCGCGGCGATGACGGCCACTAGGTTGCCCACCGCGGTCGTCTGGCCGTCACCCACGAGGATCTTGCGGAGGACGCCGTTGCCGCGCGCGGGCAGCTCCATGATGGCCTTGTCGGTCTCGACCTCGGCCAGGACGTCGCCCGTCTTCACGGCGTCGCCCTCCTTCTTGAGCCACTGCGCGATGCGCCCTTCCTCCATCGTGGGCGAGAGCGCCTCCATGACGACCTTGGTGATCATTGCGTTTGCCGTTTGCCGTTGGCCGTTCGCCGAATGCGGTCAGTCGAGGTAGGCGACTCGACGGACCGCTGCGATGACTTGCTCGGGCGTGGGCTTGGCGGCCCGTTCGAGGTGTTTGTTGTACGGCATGGGCACGTCCGCCTGCGTGACCCGGAGGATGGGGGCGTCGAGGTCGTCGAACGCCTCGCGCTGGAGCTCGTCCACGACCTGGGCGCCGATGCCGCAGAACGGCCACCCTTCCTCGACCACCACGCAGCGATTGGTGCGGTGGAGGCTCTCCCGCAGCGTCGGGACGTCGAGCGGGCGGAGCGAGCGGAGATCCACGACGTCGGCCTCGATCCCGTGGTCGCGCGCCAGCTGGTCCGCGGCCTTGAGAGCGACCGCGACGGTCTTGGAGTGGCAGACGACCGTGACGTCGGTGCCCGCCCGCTTCACGTCGGCCGTGCCGAGCGGAATCGTGTACTCGCCCTCCGGCACCTCCCCCTTCAGGTTGTACAGCATCTCCCCTTCGAGGAACACGACGGGGTTGTCATCCCGGATGGCCGACTTGAGCAGGCCCTTGGCATCGTAGGGCGTGGCCGGAGCGACCACCTTAAGGCCGGGGACGTGCGCAAACCAGGAGTCGAACGCCTGGGAGTGCTGGGCCCCGAGCTGCAGGGCCGCGCCACCCGGGCCGCGGAACACGATCGGCACGGGCACCTGCCCGCCGGACATGTAGAGTATCTTCGCGGCCGAGTTGATCACCTGGTCGATGGCGAGGAGCGCGAAGTTCCAGGTCATGAACTCGATGATGGGGCGCATGCCCACCATGGCGGCGCCGACGCCCACACCCGCGAATCCGAGCTCGGCGATGGGCGTGTCGACGATCCGCTGTGGCCCGAACTCCTCGAGCAGGCCGCGGCTCACCTTGTACGCGCCCTGGTACACCCCGACCTCTTCCCCCATGAGGAAGACCGTCGGGTCCCGCTGCATTTCCTCGCGGAGAGCCTGGTTGAGCGCGTCGCGGTACGTGATCGTCGGCATGATCAGTCGCGGTAGACGTCGGTAAAGAGCGCCGCCTCGACGGGGTCCGGGCTCTCCTCCGCAAACCGGACCGCGTCGTCGACCTCCGCCTCGACCTCGTCCCGCATGGCCTTCCGTCCGCCGTCGTCGAGCAGGCCCGCGCCCTCGAGGGCGTGCTCGAGCTGGTGGATGGGATCGAGCGCCTTCTGCCCCTCGAGCTCGTCCTTGGTGCGGTAGTGGCCGTGAATGGGGTCGGCCATCGAATGGCCCATGTAGCGGTACGTGCGGGCCTCGATGAGGGTGGGGAGCTTCTCCTCGCGGCCCCGCGTGACGGCCCGCGTCATCACCTCGTACACGGCGAGGACGTCCATGCCGTCCACGGTCTCGGACGCCATGTCGTAGGAGCAGGCGCGGTGCGACACGTCGTACACGGCTGCGGCGCGCTCCAGCGCGGTCCCCATCCCGTAGCGGTTGTTCTCGCAAATGAAGAGCGTCGGCAGCTCCCACAGCGCCGCCATGTTCAGGGTCTCGTGGAACGCGCCGATGTTCACCGCGGCCTCGCCGAAGTAGCACACGGCCACCTGGTCGGTGCCGCGCGACTTGATGGCGAAGCCCGCCCCCGCCGCGATGGGGATGTGCGATCCGACGATCCCGTGGCCGCCCAGGAAGTTGTGCTCGGCATCGAACAGGTGCATCGAGCCGCCCTTGCCGCCGGAGCAGCCGGTCCGCTTGCCGAACAGCTCGGCCATCACGGCACGCGGCGCGGTGCCGCGGAGGATGGCGTGCGCGTGCTCCCGGTACGCCGCGAACACGTAGTCGTCGGGGCGGAGCGCCGCCAGCGATCCCGTGGCCACGGCCTCTTGGCCGATGTACAGGTGGCAGAAGCCACCGATCCGGCCCTGCGCGTACGCCTCGCCCGCCCGCTCCTCGAACCGGCGGATCAGGAGCATGCGCCGCAGCAGCCCGTGATAGAAGTCGCGACGCGCGGGATCCAGGGCGCGCGTCTGGCTCTGCACCGCGCTCACCGCGCGGCCTCGGCGTGCTGCACCTGTTCCCAGGCGTGATACGACGACCGGACGAGCGGCCCGGCCTCGACGTGGCGGTATCCCATCGCGCGGCCGAGCCGCCGCAGCTCGGTGAACTCGTCCGGGGCATAGAATCGCGCGACCGGCAGATGCCCCCAGGACGGGCGCAGGTACTGGCCGAGGGTCAGGATGTCCACGCCCTGCTCCCGCAGGTCGCGCATGGCCACGAGCAGCTCATCCCACTCCTCGCCGAGACCGCAGATGATCCCCGACTTGGTCCGCAGATCGGGCGCCATCTCCTTGGCGCGGCGCAGGAGCCGCAGCGCGCGGTCGTACCGGCCGCCGGGCCGCGCAATGCGGTACAGGCGGTCGACCGTTTCGAGATTGTGGTTGAGGATGTCCGGGCGGGCGTCCACGACGATGCCGAGCGCGGCGTCGGAGCCCTTGAAGTCCGGGATCAGCAACTCGACCGACGCCTCCGGGAGGCGTTGCCGGATCTCCCGGACGCAGCCGGCAAAGGCCTCGGCGCCACCATTCGGGAGATCGTCGCGGTCCACACTGGTGATCACCACGTGGCGGAGCGCCATCTGCGCCACCGCCTCGGCGAGACGCGCCGGCTCCCCGGCATCGGAGGGGGCGGGCGTGCCGTGGGCGACCGCGCAGTACGCGCAGTTCCGCGTGCACACGTCGCCCAGGATCATGAAGGTGGCGGCCCGATGCTCCCAGCACTCCCCGATGTTGGGGCAGTGGGCTGCTTCGCACACCGTGTTGAGCTTCAGGTCGCGCATCAGCCGCTTCACGTCCGCGTAGCCAACCCCGCCGGGGGCCTTCACCTTGAGCCAAGCGGGCTTGCGGTCGGGAGTGAACGCGGGGGTGAGAACGTCGCCCGAGCGGCCGGAGACCAGGGGCACGAGTTCCATAGACGCAAGAACTTACCTGGCCAGCCATGGGCAGGCCAGCAACGGCTTCGGATTTCAACCCTCCGGTTGATTACCGATCGCTGGAATGGCGGGCTGGCCGGGCCGGCGACCTAGAACCGCCAGAACCGGGACGGGCGCACGGGCGTCAGGTCCATCTCGAGCTGTTCGATCGGATTGCCGCTCACCAGGTGCGCGATGATCTCTCCCGTGACGGCGGCGAGGAGGACCCCGTTCCGGCCGTGGCCCGTCGCGTACCAGAGGTTCGGCCGGTCAGTGTCGGGCCCGATGATGGGTTGGCCGTCCGGCGTGCAGGGGCGGAGTCCGGCCCACGT
>Ga0326597_10008603_pt1 | contig 13751 bp, 12 predicted proteins | sample RVTome_12_FD_203789 | JGI IMG/M metagenome (GOLD analysis project Ga0326597, IMG submission 203789) | Soil microbial communities from uranium-contaminated site in the Upper Colorado River Basin, Wyoming, United States - RVT100D185 | ecosystem: Environmental > Terrestrial > Soil > Contaminated >... | reverse complement strand
CGTGTACATCGCGGCCGGCATCTCGGGAGCGATGCAGCACCTCGTCGGCATGAAGGACTCGAAGACGATCATCGCCATCAACAAGGACCCGGAGGCACCCATCTTCTCGGTGGCCGATCTCGGCATCATCGGTGACGTCAACAAGGTCCTCCCCAAGCTGGCGGAGGCGTTGCAGGGTTCCTGAACGCGCAGTCTCAGTGTCGGCTCTGGCCCGGCCGTAGCCGGACGGACACCTCGCGAATCTTCCGGTCAGGGTCAGAGCGAGAACCGGTGCGGGAGCAGCTCGTCCAGGGTGTGGGTGCGGACCTCGCCCGACGCGGTCGTGACGTGAATCGTCTCCACTCCGAACTCGGACATGATCTGGCGGCAGCGACCGCACGGGTAGGCGTCGTCGACGGTCTCGGCGTCGATGCACGCCACGGCAACGGTCGGCAGGAGTCGATGGCCCTGACTGACCGCGTAGTTCACTGCATTCGCCTCGGCGCACTGACTCACCGGATACGCGCCGTTCTCGACGTTCGCACTCGACACCACCGTCCCGTCCTCGGTCACGACGGCGGCCCCCACCCGGAATCCCGAGTACGGGGAATACGAGCCTTCGGCGGCACGGCGGGCCGACTCGACGAGCTCGGCGAGGTCAGGCATCGGCCAGCAGCACGTCGACGAATGCGTCAGGGTCGAATGCGACGAGATCGGCGACGCCCTCCCCCACTCCGATGAACTTCACCGGAATTCCGAACTCCTGCTCGATGGCGACGACGATCCCACCTCGCGCCGTGCCGTCGAGCTTCGATAGCACGATCCCGGTCACGCCGGCGGTCTCTCTGAAGACCTCCGCCTGGGCCAGCCCGTTCTGACCGGCCGTCGCGTCGAGCACGAGTAGCACCTCGCCGATGGCCCCGGAATCGCGCTCGAGAACACGCCTGATCTTTCCGAGCTCCGCCATGAGGTTCTTCTTGTTCTGGAGCCGTCCGGCGGTGTCGATCACGACCACATCCCGGCCGCGGGCCCTTGCCGCCGCCACCGTGTCGAAGGCGACCGAAGCCGGGTCGGATCCCGGTTGGCCGCCGACGATCTCCACGCCGACCCGCTCCGCCCAGGTCCGAAGCTGAGCGTCCGCCGCTGCTCGGAAGGTGTCCGCTGCCCCGAGGATCGGAGCGTGCCCGCGCTCTCGCAACCGAGCCGCGATCTTGGCGATCGAGGTCGTCTTGCCGGTGCCGTTGACACCGACGACGAGCACGATGGCGGGCGAACCCGTCAAACGGATCTCACGATCGCGGCCGTCGAAGATCCGCCGCACCTCGGTCGACAGGAGCTGTCGCGCCTCGGCGGGATCGGCGGGACCGGCGTCACGCACCCGAGCGACGATCGTCTGGGAGGCATTCACACCTACGTCTGCACCGATCAGAGCCTCCTCCATCCCCTCCCAGAACTCCCGATCGAGCTCGCCTCTGGCGAAGACCGACCGAAGGGACGAACCGAGCGAGTGACGAGTGCGCGCCAACCGGGTCGAGAGTGTCGCTTCGGCCTGGACCACCTCCAGCCGGAGCCGCTGATCGACCACTGTCGCGGCATCGTCGTCGCCGGGGCGACGACGAACGAGGACGAGTCCGACGCCGGCGATCGCGACGATCGCGACCACGAGGACGAGGATGGCAACGGAATCCATGACTGCCGGATGAGGTTACCGGCTGGCAGTCTGCTCCCGATCGGCCGGCGCCTGCGCCATCGACTTGGCCACGACCTTCGACGACCCGCCCGGCTCCATCGTGATGCCGTAGAGCACGTCGCCCGCCTCCATCGTCTGCTGCTGATGCGTGATGATCAGCAGTTGGGCCTTGTGGCGGAAGTCGTCGAGCAGCCGGATGAAGCGATGGAGGTTGGCATCGTCGAGCGCGGCCTCGACTTCGTCGAGCACGTAGAACGGACTCGGTCGGGCATCGAAGATGGCGAACAGGAAGGCGATGGCCGCCAGTGACCGCTCGCCGCCCGACAGAAGCGTCATCGCCGTGACCTTCTTCCCCAGCGGTTGGGCTTCGATCTCCACTCCCGTGTTCAGCAGGTCGTCGGGATCACTCAGTCGGAGACGCCCGCGACCACCGGGGAACAGGACGGCGAAGTGACGTTCATAGGCCTGGGCGATCTCGTCGAAGGCGGCGAGGAACCGCGTCTGGATCTCGTCGTCAAGAGCCGAGATCACCTTGCGCAGCTCGCCACGGGACGCTTCCAGATCGTCGAGCTGGCCGGACAGGAAGGAGTGACGTTCCACGAGTTCCGCATACTCGGCGGCCGCCAAGTGATTGACCGGTCCCATCCGGCGCAGTTCGGCTTCCCGGGACGCCAACTCGTCGCGCAGGTCACCCTCGACGTCGGGCACGGGTGCGAGCAGCGCGGTCTCCTCGTCGGCGTCTGCGTCACGGCGCAGCCGTTCCGCCACCTGTTCGCGGCGGACGCGGAGCTCCGCCCGCTCGACGGCCATCGAGCCGAGCCGCTCCTTCGCCGCAGTGACACGGCCCGCGTGCAGATCGTGTTCCTCCTGGGCCTCGACCAGGCGGGACCCTGCCTCGCCCGCCTGCTCCCGCAGTTCGGCCTGTCGGGCGCGAAGAGCCTCGAGATGCACCCGCAGAGCCTCCGTGGCCTGTCCAGCCGACCGAGCGATCGCCTCGAGCCGGGCGAGGGATGCCCCGTCGGCGATCGGTGCGGCATCTGCCTTCACGAGGCGGGCGATCTCGTCGCGCCTCGTGCGAAGCATCGTCAGCTGTTCCTGTGCCGCCCGATGCGCAGAGGTGTGCTCCTGCCACGTGCTGCGCGCCACTTCCCGATCCCGGGCGACGATGCGCCGACGTTCGACGAGCCCTTCCCACGCCTTCTGCCGTTCTGCCTCCTCGCCCTCGAGGGCGGCCACACGCGCCCTGAGTCCGGCAGCCGATTCGACCCGACCATCGATCGCGGCCTTCAGCGACGATCCCCGTTCGGCGAGGCGCTCGGACTCCTGGGCGCCTGCCTGTATCTCTCGCTCCAATCTGGCGAGAGCCTCGGTCGATCCGGCCAGACGAGCCTCGAGCGATTCGAGCGTCTCCAACGCATCACGCTCTGCCTGCCGGGACTCGTCGAACGCCCGCTTTGCTGTACTCCGGAGGCTCTCCGCCCTGGCGAGTTCGGTCTTGGCGCGCTCCAGCGCCACCTCCGCAGCCTCGATCATCGCTGGTGACGCCCCGTCGGGATGCGCCACCCTCATGCCTACGGAGGTGATGAGATCACCTTCCGGCGTCACCACGCGGATCTCGGGATGTGCGACGGCGATGCGATGACCCGACTGCCACCCTTCCACGAGATACACGTCGCCGATGATCGCTTCCGCCAGCTGCCGATCCATCCCCGGACCGAGTCGATTCAGGAGCCGGTCGGCGCCGACGATGGCGTCCCGGGTTCGACGCCGGGTGCCGGGACCGAGGAGCGGGACACCACCGCGGCCAGCGGCTTTGAGGGCCGCTGCCGCCGCTTCGCGCGACGCCAGATCGAGGAAGACCACGCCATCGGTCCATTCGCCCAGGGCTGCGTCCACCGAGGCGGCCAGTTCCGCCGGGACGTCGAGAGCAGAGGCCACCGAACCTCGCACACCATCCGAGGCTTCGACGAGTGCCCGAGCCTCTTCGTCGGCGAGTCCGTCGGCCGCGGCCACGAGAGCGTCGCGCCTGGCAGCGGCTCCGACCACCGCCACACGGGCGTCCGAATGGAGCGCTTCGGCCTCCTCCCACCGGGCCTGAGCGACTGCCCGCGCCTTCTCGGCGGCGACGTAGCGCTCCTGGGCGGGAGTCGCCACGGCATCGAGATCCCGGATCTCGTCGTTGATCCTGCCCGCAGTGGCCTTCTCGTCGTTGATGCGGACACGCACTGCCGCGAGGCGTGCCTCGACCGATTCCAGCTCCCGCCTGTCCCGATGGTCGGCCATGTCGAGGGATCGGATATCTCCGCGGACGACGGCGATCGCACCCTCTGTGGACATCTCCTCCTGCTCGGTGAGCGACCGTTCCTCGTCTTCCAACTGACGGAAGGCGCGTTCGGCATCGGCTACGAGTCGATCGAGCCGTTGGACGGCCATCTCGGTCTCGTCGATTCGACGTCCCACGTCGTGGGCTTCGAGTTCGAGATCCCGCCGGCGTTCGTCTGCTCCTTCGATCCGAGCCACTCCTGCCCGGTGGCGCTCGTGCGCGACCTGAGCGATGCGGCGGAGACGCTCCAGGACGGTCTCGGCCTTGGCGGCGGCCGCCGAATCCCTGTCGAGGGCATCCCCGAGATCGCCGGCGGCGGCCCGCAACCCGGCAAGGCGTCCGGCAACCTCCATCCTGGCCCGTTCGGAAGCGACCACCGTCCGCTCGTCGTCCGCGGCGACGTCGGCCATCTCGGACGCCCGACGATCGATGGCACGCAGGTCCTCGGCTCCGACCGCGAGCCGGAGGGCTCGAACCGCCCCGGCCACTTCCTCGTGACGCAAGGCAGCCGATGCCTGCCGTTTGAGTGGACGCATGCGCTTCCCGAGCTCGCCCAGGAGGTCCCGCAACCGGACGACATCGGCGTCCGTCCGCTCCAACCGACGTAGCGCCTTGTCCTTCCGAACCCGATGTTTGAGGATCCCCGCCGCCTCCTCGACGACAGCTCGATGCTCATCCGGAGTCGCACTGAGGATCGACGTGATCTGACCCTGTCCGATGATGACGTGCTGGTGACGTCCCACACCGGAGTCGCTCAACAGCTCCTGGATGTCGAGGAGTCGGCAACCCACGCCGTTGATCTCGTAATCGCTGGATCCGTCGCGATACAGCCGGCGGGTGACGCTTACCTCGGGTAGATCGAGAGGAAGCATCCTCGACGAGTTGTCGAAGACCAGCGTCACCTCGGCGCGCCCCAGACCCGGCCGGGTGGCGGTACCGGCGAAGATGACGTCGTCCATCCTCGCGGTGCGGAGAGCCTTGGTGGACTGGGTCCCCATCACCCATGCCACCGCGTCGACCACGTTGGACTTGCCGGAGCCATTGGGACCGACCACCACCGTCACTCCGGGTCGGAACTCGAGGCGCGTCCGATCGGCGAAGGATTTGAACCCGGTCAGCTTGAGCGACTTGAGATACATTCGATCCTCGAGCGTTCTGTCCGCGGACCCCGGCGTCCCCGGCGCGACGACTTACACCTGTGTGATTCGACGGAGGTTAGCCATCGCAGGCGCTCATTCCACCGAACTCCGACCGTACGATTCGAACATGGACGACCAGACAGGAGCGAGTCACCCGGGTCACGCGACGCCTCCCGAAGAGACCAGGACGGACGAATCGCTCGTCACGTCGCTGCTGCGGGACCAGCATCCCGACCTCGCCGACGAGCCGCTCCGGTTCGTGACCCACGGATGGGACAACGTGACGTGGCGTCTCGGCGATGATCTCGCAGTCCGGCTCCCCCGGAGGGAGATGGCGGCCGAGCTCGTCGTGAAGGAACAGGAGTGGCTCCCCTCCATCGGCGCTCGGATTCCGCTGGATGTTCCCTGGCCAGTCAGGGTCGGATTGCCCGGACGAGGTTATCCGTGGCACTGGAGCGTGGTCCGCTGGATCGAGGGAGAGACCCTCGACCTCTCACCCGCCTCTCCCACGGAGGCTCGACGGTGGGGCGAGACGCTCGCCTGTCTGCACACGGTCGCCCCGGCGCGCGCTCCCGTCAACCCGTACCGCGCGCAAGCCCTGCCGGTCGACCGGTTCGAGCAGCGGATCGGACGTGCGGACCCGGACGTCGCCGCGGCAGGCGGTCGACTCGTCGAACTCGTCAGGGCAGCGGCGCTGCTCCCGCGCCCCCAACCCCGATGGGTGCACGGAGATCTGCACCCTCGTAACGTCGTCGGAGATGCCGGCCGGATCATCGGGATCATCGACTGGGGTGACCTGACCGCCGGAGATCCGGCGACGGATCTCGCATCGATGTGGCTCCTGTTCGAACCGGCCCGTCACGAAGACGTGATCGCCGGCTATGGCGGCGCCGACCGTGACACGGTCATCCGCTCAGTAGCGTGGGCAGCCCACTTCGGGGTGCTTCTCGCCACGATCACCGATGATCCCGCGCACGTGGCAGTGGGGAAACAGACGCTGCAACGACTATTCGACGCCGGACTATGAGCTCTCACACGGGCAGTGGTGCCGTTCGGGGGCGACGTGTGACGAGCACGGCGACGAGGACGGCGACGAGGACGACGCCGATGTAGGCCGTCGAGGCGTAACCCGGGCCGGCCAGGAGAACACCGGAACTGGCCGTCGCCGCCGCTCCGACGCCCCAGACCATCGAATCGACACGGCCCTGGACGACGGGCCGTAGCTCGGGCTCCACCGCGATGGTCAGCAACGTGCTCCCGGCAACGAATCCGAAATTCCATCCGAGCCCGAGAAGGAACAACCCCCAGCCGAGGAGAACCGTGGCGTCGGAGGGTGCGAGGGCGGCGATGAAGCCCGATGCGACCAGAACGACCGCGCTGCACCACATCATGGCGATCGGGCCCACACGGTCGGTGACGCGACCCACGATCGGCGCGAACGCGTACATCCCCAACGTGTGGGCGCTGATGATGTTTCCCACGGTGCCGAGGCCGAAACCGCCGTTCTCCACGTGAATGGGCGTTGCGGTCATGATGAGCACCATCACGAAGTGTCCGATCACCATCGTCGCGACGGCCATCTGTACCCGGGGCCGAGAGAACGGAGCGCCGATCTCGTCCAGGCCGGCGACCACCGTCTCGTCGACGATGGCCAGCGTGGAAGGATCGGGTCGGAGAGCAACCAGGCAGAGAATCGTGGCGGCACCCATGAACAAGACGGTGGCCAGATACCCGCCGGCGTATTCCACCGCCCCGAGTCCGACGGCGAGTCGGCCGCTCGGATGGAGTAGTCGAGGACCGACGACCGCGCCGATCGTGCTCGCCCACACGATCATGCTCACCGCACTCCCCCGCCTGTGCGGCTCCACCATCTCCGCTGCGGTGTAGCGGGAGAGGTGGACTGCGGCGTTTCCGAATCCAATGACGCCCATCCCGGCGACGAGCAGGAAAAACCCGCCGGAGAGCACCCCGTAGAAGGCGATCGCGCCCCCGGCCGTGCCAGTCGTCATGCCAACGAGAAGCGCCCGTCGCCGACCGGCGTTGACGACGAGCCGTCCGAGAGAAGCGGTACCGACGGCGGTGGAGAGGGTGCCGACCGCGGCCGGCACACCGGCGAGGAGCGCCGAGCCTGTGATCTGTCGAGCGGCGAGCGTCGAGACGACGACACCTGCCAGATAGCCCGTGGTCATCGCCCCCACGGCCACGAACAGGATCCATCGGAGTCGGTCGGCGGCGGACATCGGACCACGTTATCCGCTCGACGGTCCGCGCTGGCCAGCGGTCCGTTTCGCTCTGCGTTGCGGTTCATCCGTGTCCCGCTGCCCCGCTAAAAACGGTCAGTTGACGACGAGGAAGTCCTGGATGGAGGGGTCGGGGGGTACGTCACGGGATTCGACTCCGGAAACCGACGCCCGCGGCGGGCCCTCCCACAACCAGCCCACGAAGCGTTCCAGATCGGCCTCGTCGCCCTGCGCCCAAACCTCTACCCGACCGTCCCTGAGATTCCGCACCCAACCCCACAGGCCGAACGCCCGTCCCTGTTGGCGGGTCATCTGCCGAAAGTAGACGCCCTGCACTCGGCCCGAGACGAAAGCGTGCACGGCCTTCACCGCTGACACACAGGACAGAAGTGCGAGGAGCGCTGGGCGACCACGACCCTCTCGATCGGTGTCCCGCAGTTGCGGCAGGGCTCCCCGGTCCGTCCGTAGACCGCCAGCCGGTCGACGTACGTTCCCGCCCTCCCATCGGGGAGGAGGTAGGCGAGGTCGTCGAGGCTGGTTCCGCCGTGCCGGAGTCCGTCCTCCAGGATGGGCCGCACGGCCCGCCGCAACGCCGCGATCTCCTTCCCCGACAGCGACCCGGCCGGACGGACAGGGCCGATCCGGGCGCGGTGGAGGATCTCGTCGGCGTAGATGTTGCCGATGCCGGCCACGATGCGCTGGTCGAGCAACGACGCCTTGATCGGCGTGGTGCGGTGGGCGAGGCGATCCTGCAATTCCCGACTGGTCGGCAGCGCGTCGAGGGCGTCCGGCCCGAGATGGCGCATCGACGAGGAGTCCCACTCGTCCGGTGTGAACACCGCCACGAATCCGAAGGTGCGCGGGTCGACGAACCGAAGCTCCAAACCCGACTCGGTGGTCGCCACGAAGTTGGTGTGCACGTCGTCGGGCACGTCCGGGTGGGCCAACTGCAGTCGCCCCGACATGCCGAGGTGCATGATCCAGCGCAGATCGCCTTCGACCTGGGCGATGATGAACTTACCGATCCGTCCAACTCCCCCGACCCGGCGCCCCGTCAGCCGTTCCTTCACATCTCGCGGCCGGTCATTGCGGCGCGCCATTCGGTCCCGTCGGACATCCACGTCGACGAGCCGACGACCCTCGAGGGCGGGCGCGATCCATCGGCGGGTTGTCTCGACTTCGGGAAGCTCCGGCACGCCGGCAAGGATACGAGCGGCCGTCGTCATCATGGCCGGGCTCGCACGTCGAATCATGCGAAGACTCCGGATTCGGCAGAGCATCGGCATCGCCCGCCGAATACTCTCGGATCATGAGCGCAGCCGGCATCTCGGTCGGTCCTGATCGTCCCGTTCAGATCACGCTCCGATGGATCGTCGTGATGTTCCGCGTCGCCGCCTGGATCTGGTCCCTTGGACTGATCGCCGTGATGTTGGGTCGGATGCCGGATGTGAACCGCCCGGTGCTCATCGGCGCGGCGATCGTGGCCACCGCCTGGACTGGGGCGACGGTGTGGTCCTCCGCCGCCCGAAACGGCCGTGTCTGGTTCGCCGTCGCCGACGGTGCGATCGTCTTGGCCCTGTCGGCGGCGGGGTACGTGGCCGGGGGGGATGACTTCATCTCGGGTGGCCTCCCGGCATCGTCGCTGTTCGTGGTGGCATACACCGCGAATCTGCGATGGACGATGGCCGCATCCATCGTGGTTCTGGTCGAACACGTCGTCCTCCACGACCTGCAGAATCTGGGAATCCAGCGAACCGTGGGCACCTACCAGTTCTTGGTGTTCGGCCTGCTCGCCGGCTGGTCGTTCGATGCCCTCCGCAACGAGGAGCGGCGACGTCTCGCCGCCGAGGCCCAGCTCGACGACGAGCGTCGCGCTGCCGTACGCCTCGAGCAGGGTGCGCGCCTCGGACAGATACTGCACGATTCGGTCCTTCAGACTCTGCTCGCCATCAAGAACGCAGCGGAGGATCCGAGACATGTCAGGTACCTGGCCAGGTGGCAGGAACGCGAGTTGCGGAGAACGATCGAAGAGCTGAGGTCCCCACACGACGAGAGCTTCCGAGTGGAGCTGCTCGCGATTCGCGACGGGGTCGAAGACCTGTACACCCACACGCGGGTGGTCGACGTGATCAGGGACGATGCCGCCCTCACCCCGTCGCTGCGCGCTGGTCTGTCCGCCGCCCGGGAGGCTCTCACCAACGCCGCCAAGCATGCCGGTGTGGATCGCGTCGACCTCTACGCCGAGATCACAGACGGATGGGCCGTGATCCACATACGCGATCGCGGTCGCGGCTTCGAGGTCCCCCACGCGTCGGCGCACCAACCTGTCAACTCCATGCGGAGGGGAGTCGACCAGGTGGGTGGATCGGTGGACATCGTGACCGGACCCGGGCAGGGCACCGAGGTCACCATCCGGGTCCCCTCGGCATGAGCGACCGTCCCCGGGTTCTCCTCGTCGAGGATCATCCGGTGACGAGGAGGGGTACGGCTGCCCTCCTCGCGGAGCACTTCGAGATCGTCGGCACCGCCGACGAGGTGGCGCCGGCGGTGGAGATGATCCTGGAACGCGCACCCGACCTCGTCCTCCTGGATGTCAACGTGCCCGGGGGAGGGGGGGCGAGTGTCATCAAGGCGGTCCGCGCCGCCGGCGGAATGGTGCCGTTCATGGCGTTCACGGTGCTCACTCGAAGAGAGGACGTGGTCAGGATGTTCGGGGCGGGCGTCGACGGCTACCTCGTGAAGACCTCTGAGGAACACGAGGTAATCGACGGCGTGAGAGCCGTCCTGGCAGGCCAGCGCCCTGTCTCCGCCGAGGTGGCAGGGCATCTCCTCTCCATCAACGAGCACGTGCCGGACGGATCCGGCGTCGAACGGCTCACGCCCCGGGAGCGGGAGGTGACCGAGCTGATCGCGCGCGGGTACACCTACCGCGAATGCTCGACCCGGCTCGGGATCAGCGTCAAGACTCTCGAGAACCACATGGATCACATCTTCCGCAAGCTCGGCGTCCAGAGCCGACACGACCTCACATCGTGGGCGTATCGGCGCGGGTTCTTCCGACCGGACGACGACACCGCCCCGGCCTGAACCCGCCATCCATGGGGAATCGTCCCCAGGGGACCGAACCCGATGGTCGCCGGCTGACCATTCCGCCACGGTGACGTCATGATCACCGCGACGACCCAAACACCCCGCGGGACACCTGCGGGACGGACCGCCCGAACGGCACGGCGACTGGCGCGCCACGGGATAGTGCTCGCCGCGGTCGGCCTGCTCAGTCGGTTCATCGACGCCGGTTGGGACGACATCGTCGTCAGCTTTCACAGCCTGACGACCAGCAACGCCGAGCTCCTGATCGCCACCCTGGGGCTGGAAGCGGCGTGGTTGTGGAGTCTCGCCCAGGTCTATCGGTCCTCCCTCGTGGCCATGGGCGGATCCGTGACCCGCACACAGGCGGTACGGGTATCGATGGGAGCCTTCACCGGATCGTCCCGGGAGGCGGCGCGGTTGGCAGCGTCTTCGCCGCACGCGAGCTCGTCATCATCGGAAACCCCGCTACCACAACAGTTGCGTCGATGGTCGTTTCCTGGTGGATCTCGATGAGCTCGCTAACCACCCTCGTGCTCGGAGGTATCGGCATCGGCGTCTTGGCGGGCCAGGTGTCTCCCGTCTACCTCATAACCCCTGCGGTGACGCTGGCGGCGCTCGCCGCCGCGGGAACGGCGGTCGCCACCGGGCTCCGGCGTCCCCGACTCCGCGCCTGGCTCGTCGCACTCGCCCAACGAGTGGCCGCCAAGACCGGCACGCTGGACGATCCGGCCCAGGCGGACGACGCCTTCCAGAAAGCCATCCAGCGCGTCCGAGATCCCCGAAGTCTCCTGCACGTCGCTCTCTGGGGAACAGCGAGCTGGTCGTTCGACGCTGCCGCTCTGTGGTTGATGTTCGAGGCATTCGGTCATCGCTTGCCGATCGCTCCTCTTCTCGTCGGCTATGGAGCCGTCAATCTCCTTCAGGCACTACCGGAGCTCACGCCCGGATGGCTCGGTGTCATCGAAGGCACCCTCGCCGTCACCTACGCCGCGTTCGGCATACCGACCGGCGTGGCAGTGATCGCGGTGCTCTCGTATCGCATGGTCTCGCACTGGCTGCCCGTCGCAGTCGGGCTACCGCCCGCCATCGGGATGCTCCGCCGTTCGTCGAATCCCCGGGCGCGGAGAGGGCGTGCCGCATGACCCGACCCGGACCCATCGCCCTGCTCGGTGGCGGAGAGCACCTTCCACCATGTGAGCCGATCGATCGGCGACTGATGGCGCTGACAGGCGTCGGCCGACCCCGCGTGGTCGTCATACCGACCGCCGCATCCGATCGCCAGATGCCGCGGACGGCTGCACTCGCACGGAACCACTGGCAGAGGCTGGGTGCGGCTTCAGTGGCGCTCGTCCTGGCAGGTCAGTCCGAACCTCGAGCCCACGAAGAGGCGATCGGCACCGCCGACGTGATCGTTCTGCCCGGCGGCCACCCGGACCGGCTGATGAGCTATCTGGCCGCCTCGCCCCTGTTCGACGCCATCTACGATCGATGGCTGTGCGGAGCTGCGCTCTCGGGGTCGTCGGCCGGAGCGATGTGCATGTTCCGTTGGCAGCTGCGCCTCTACCCGCCGAACCCGCTGAAGTTGCAGCCGGGACTCGGTCTCCTCGACAACTTCCTCGCTGCACCCCATTTCGACCGGCTCCGCGCACGCCGGTGGGCGTCCTGGGCGGCTCGTTGGCTCGATGGCGTCACCGTGCTCGGGATCGACGAGTCGACGGGGGTCGTCGGTACCATCGACGATCTTCGCGTGCTCGGAGCGGGCAGCGTCGCGGTGGTCGACCGCCAGGTGCGGACCGAATATCGGTCCGGTGAGCGGGTACACATCGAGGTGGCGCACCCGTTCCTCCGCCGCGCCATCGGCACACGCGTCCAGCGACCCTCGATCTGGGCAGACGACGCCTCGGTCGCCCGATCGGCACAGATGTCGGACAGCAGCTCGCTCGTGTCGTCAGGCCTCATGCAGCACGGTCGAATGGCGTGATCGCGGTCTCCTCACGGAGGCGTGGAAACTACACGGCCAGTTCCGCCTCCCGCAGCGCCGCCGCCAGGCGCTTGGCGCTCACCGAGCCCCGCGTGCCCAGAGGCTGGGCGAAATAGGACACCCGCAACTCCTGGAGCATCCATCCGATCTCGACCAATTCCGGCGTCACCCGGATCGACTCCATCAGCCGGATGTGCTCCGACTCGAGACGTCCGACGACGGACATCTGCTCGGCGTCGCGATCCGGCCGCTCCGGGAGACGATCGAGTCTCCACGCCATCCCCCGCAGGTACCGCTCCACGTCGGCGATTCGCCCCGGTCCGATGGCCGCCAGGAACCCCGGATACACGAGGCGGACCACCTGGCTCCTGATGTCGGCGACGGCGGCCTCGAACAGCGGCCCGGTCGCAGCGTTCACTGCGATCTGGAGGTCGCGGAGGGCGGCGAACAGGTCGAGGGATGCCCTCCCCACGTCGACGATGCGCTCACCGAGACGGTCGGCGGCTCGCTCCGTCAGTCGCTCGAACTCGGCTGCCGTCCACACCGGGCCGCCCAACTCCGAGAGAACCGCCTCTGCGGCGGACTCCACGCAGTCCGACACCCATCCGGACTTCGATTCGTAAGGCCCGAGCGTCATGTCGGCCGTCGTCTGGGGCGAGAGCAGGGGGTCCAGCAGACGAGTAGCCCGCTCCGAGCGCATAGTCAGGAGCCTGCGTGTCCCGAACCACATCGCTTCCGCCTGCTCGTCGGGCGTGGCCAGGACCCGGATCGCCACCGAGTCTCCCTGGTCCACCAGCGCCGGGAAGGCCGTCACCGCGTTGAGCGGGCCAGCGACCCGAATCGTGGGGGGAAGATCGCCGAAATCCCAAACGGTGATGCCGGATCGCTCGATCGGATGCGAGCGTCGTGCGACGGTCTCGCGCAGCTCGGAGCGGAGCCGTGTGCGGAGTGAGGCGAGGTCGTCGCCCACCGCCAGCACGCCTCCTTCGTCGTCGACGACCCTGAAAGTGGGTTTCAGATGCGGGGGAAGGCGACCGAGGTCGAAGTCGTCGGCCACGATCGAAAGTCCGCTGATGCGGGACAGCTCGCGCCGCACGTGATCGAGCAGCCCGCCCGACGGCGGACGTTCCAGGACACGACCCGCCGTCTCGGTCATCGGGAGAAAGGCCTTGCGGAGCGACTTGGGAAGCGACCGGATGAGAGAGACGACCAGTTCCTCGCGGTGTCCCGGCACATGCCATTCGAAGACCGAGGGATCGAGTCGATCGAGCCCCGCCGCCGGGACGTCGATGATCACCCCGTCGATGTC
>Ga0326597_10008601_pt1 | contig 13755 bp, 8 predicted proteins | sample RVTome_12_FD_203789 | JGI IMG/M metagenome (GOLD analysis project Ga0326597, IMG submission 203789) | Soil microbial communities from uranium-contaminated site in the Upper Colorado River Basin, Wyoming, United States - RVT100D185 | ecosystem: Environmental > Terrestrial > Soil > Contaminated >... | reverse complement strand
CGCGGCCTTAAGCAGAGGAATAGCAAAGTTGGCCGAAGAATTGTCAAAAAACAGGGAACTACGCCGTGACGTTGAGAAACTCTGTGAAAAGCTTAGGAAGGGCAAAAAGGCAAAAAGGTCAATTAGGCATGCCTGACCCTAAGGCTGACCCTCGGTCTTTGTGTTTTGATTGGCGGTTCGGGATAATGTATCACCCTTTGCGGAAGGACAATCTACTATGATGGGTTTTTGGTTAGCACTCTTATTGCTTGGGCTCAATGTCGCAGCGCCAGCTACGGCAGCAGACGAGATCTTAGCCGAGGTGGATGGCGTTGCCATTACTGCCGAGGAGGTAGAAAAGCCGCTTGCGTCTCAGTTGAGCAAGCTCGAAGAGCAGATCTACAACTTGAAGCTGCAGCGGCTTGAAGCGCTCATCAACGAGAAGTTGTTGGCAAAGCAAGCCGCAAAACGAAAACTTACGGTGCCCGCCCTGCTCGACGCCGAGGTGACGACGAAAGTGGGCCTAGTCACCGAGCAGGAGATCGAAAAGTTCTACCAGGACAATAAAGCGCAGATCAAAGGAGAGCAGGTGCAGGTCCGAGAGCAGATCAGAGCTTTCTTACAAAACCAAAAGCTCGCGGCCAAGCGCGAAGAGTTTTTAGCGTCGCTGCGCGGGCAAGCGAAGGTGGTGGTCAACCTCAAGGCGCCGCCGATCCAGCGCATCGAAGTGTCGGTCCAAGGGGCGCCGTTCAAGGGCGGCGAGAAGGCGGCGGTGACCATCGTCGAATTTTCCGACTTTCACTGTCCTTTCTGCCGCCGGGTTATTCCTACGCTTACACAACTCGAGTCGCGCTACGGCGATAAAATCAAACTGGTCTTCCGTGATTTTCCGATTGAAACTCTGCATCCGGGAGTGAGCAAAGCCCATGAGGCGGCGCGCTGCGCCAATGAACAGGGTAAATTCTGGCCCTATCACGACAAGCTCTTTGCCGGCCCGCCGAGTTCCAGTCCGGAGCACTTCAAAGGATTGGCCAAGGAAGTCGGGCTGGACGCGACCACATTTGAAACCTGCCTGGGCAGCGGTAAGTATCAGGCCGCGATTAAGAAGGACATCGAGGACGGCAATCGCGTCGGCGTCGGCGGCACGCCGGCGTTTTTTATCAACGGCAGGCTGATCACCGGCGCCCAACCATTGGCCGCTTTCACGCGGGTCATCGATGAGGAATTGGCGCGGAAGAAGTAGCCCAATTCCGAAATACGAATATCGAAATCCGCAACAATGTGAGAAACCAAATCCCAAACTCGAAGGAAGCCCCGCGGAGCGAAACCGTTGAAACGGACAAAGGGATCAGGCTGAGCCCGAACTTTACTTGATGCGAGAATTTTCCAGGTAGCCTTACCGGATGAAACCGAGCATGCGCCAGTATGGCACGCTGACGGCGATGCTCAGGAAAGAGACAAAAAACTTGACGATCATGAGTTTTCTTCCCTGGGCGTGCGAGAAAGCCTTCTGATCGGTGCTATAGTAGGCGATCTGATAAGAATCCGTCTGATAAGGCAAAAACCAAGCCTCGATGGCGATAAGAATGGTCAGCAACAATACTCCCGGGTGCATTCCAGCCTGCTGGGCCATGGGCGTTAACGTCACTAGAAATAAAACCACGGTGGCGGGTTTCTTCAGCATAAAACGCATTGCGTAAACCATCAGAGCAACCACGAAAAGAAACAATAAGGGCGAGAACGAAACCGTAGAAAGGACCGGAGCGACAAATCCACTTAGCCAGCGGTCCACGCCCAGCAATCGCATGACATCATCCATGGCGGAAACCACGCCCAGGAATAACAGATAACCCCAATCGATGTTGTTCCTGAGACCTTTCTTATCAAGCAGTCCAGTCACCAGAAAAAGTGCCAGCGCGCTCAAAGCCACCCATGCTTCGCTGATACCATGCAACGGTTTTCCTAGCCAGCCGAAGGCCGCCAACGAGACAACACCGATGCTTATCCATTCACCGGAAGTGAGAGGTCCCAAAATCTCCATCTGGGTGAGCAAAGTATTGCTCGAATGATGCCGGTTTTTTTCGTCGTCGGTTGGAAAACAAAATTGAATCGCGAAATAAAAAAGTAACAGGGTAACCATCGCCGCGGGCAGCGCCGCTTCAAACCATGTGAGCCAACCAAAGCCGGCCCGGGCATCGGTAGGCAATACGCTCCAACCGACCAAACAATAGGTGGCGCCGGTGAGAAAGGTAAAAGTCAATTGGGTAAACCCGATCAAACTTGAAAAAGCCAAACCAGCGCTGCCGTTAGAACGCACACCATAACCCAGCGCTTCCGAAATGGTCTGCGTCAACGGCGCCATGATGCCAATCCGGCCTTTGTTTTCCGGAAAAACCGGCGTAATGAACAAACCCGAAATCAATAGTGAAGAACTGTAAAGCTTATGCTTCGGCGGCAGCACGCGCAAAACCTGCAGGGCCACGCGGTACAACAGGCCAGAGGAGGTTACAGCCGCACCGATCCCCAGGACACCAAGGGCAAAGAACCATGATGATTCGCTGAAACCAGTTAGCGCAATCTTTATCGGAACTATTTTCAAAAGAAGCCAAGAGAGGAGCAGTAGAATCGCGACCACATGTTCTTCAAAAATTTCGAACGCCCAGAGAACCACGATCCCTAGAAAAATCGCCAAAAACTGAACGCCCTTCTCGTCCAAAGGGGCCTGAGGCGGCAAATACCAAACGACTGTCGCGATGATGGTCGCCAGGGTCAGCCCGATCGCTTTTTTATTGAAACCGAATAGCCGTTTTGCTTTTGCAGTGCGTAATTTTTCGGCAACCCGTAATGCCCTGCTGCCCCAACTGACAGCCTCTTGCCCGGCTCCTCGCCTTTGCTGCAGGTTCTCAACCGAACGGAGCGCCTCAACCGCGTCAAAATCTCCATTCCCCCCCTCGACTAAAGTGGCGCCCATCTGCAAACAGCCAAGCGCCTCGCCCAGCTCCCCGTTGCGGCGATACAGCTCCGCCAACTCCTGATAATACTGCGCGACGTCGATGGTCTCCCCCGCCGCCAATTGCTTGTGACCCAAAAAGGCTCGATAGCTATCGATGGCACCTTCCAGATTGCCCAACCGCGCATTGACTTGGCCGCGCAAGCGCGCCAAGTAACCATGCGGGTCAGCCATCGTCGCCGGCAGCGCGTCAAGCACGGCGAGTAGAGTTTGCGGCGCCTCGCTGTCGAGTAACGTTTCGCCATAGGACTCGAGCAGCTTTAAGGCTGCCTGCCACTCTTCCGCTTTACTAAAATGATCGATGGCAAGGAGCCATTGACCCTGCCGTGAAAAGTATGCGGCGAAATCACAGTGGAGCCGCTTGCGGTGTTCCTCGGGCACGGTTTGCTTCAACTTGCCGACTAAGAAATCGCGCAAGTGTTGCCGATATTCATACTGCCCCTGCTGGTTGGTTTGCAAAAATGTCGGGTAACTTGTTGCCAGCGCCGCCAAGAACGACTGCGGATCGGCGACCGACAAGACGGAATGAATCGCGTCGGCATCGAGAATCTTCATTTCGGCGGTCCGGGTGAGAAAGCTTTGCATCTCTGCAGTCTGCGCCGCAAAGAACTCTTCCATAACCAGGGTGAAGGCACCTCGGCCTTGGGAAACATGTTTGTCGGCTTCCGCCAAGCGGGAACTTAGAACCTTGCAGAAATGAAGCGCCAGAGAGGGGTACTTTCGCAGTAGCTCGTCCCAATTTTCCTGGCTAAGTTTGAGGATCGCACTGTCCACGAATGCCCGCACCGTGGCCGATCGCTTCTGACCCGTGAAAAGCGCCATTTCCCCGAAACAATCGCCAGCGCCGAGCATGGCCAAGCTTTCAGGCCGCGCCGTGCCATTTTCCAATGTCACTTCCACCGCGCCCGACTGCACCACGTACAAAGCGTCTCCCTCGTCGCCTTGCTTGACGATGTCCTGACCCGCCGGGTACTGTTGTTCTTCGAGCTTGCCCGCGACCCGCGCGAGGTCTTCCCGAGAAAGGCCGGAAAAAAAAGCAATGCTGCGAATCGTATCGGCAAAATTGTCCACACCGGTGCCCCGTAAGTTTGCCAGAATATTATGAAAACCCTTCGGCGTGAATAGACCAGATAACCAATTCCTCTTACCATAGTCGGACCTTTTCAGGCAAACCAGAAGCGCCAGTTTTTCGATCAAGAATCCTTTTCTGTCCCGCTAGGCGAAGCCTTCACGGGACCAACAGCAAAACTTCTTTTGACGCCAACCGATGACTGTGATATGGGCAATATGCCGATGGATTATTTTCCCTGCCTTGGGAAATTTCGCTGTCAATCGCCGCGAGGCGATGCGTCTTAAAGTCCTTTCGGCGGCGAAGTTATAGCGTCAATCAACCATTGGCGTCAGCGCTAACTTGTCGGCCGTCAAAAAAAGCGGCTTTGATCAAATATGCCCCCCTGCTGGACGGGCACGGATGTCGGGGCCCACGGAGGGCGGGCGGCCTATTTCCCAGGGGGGCCGGTTTAATGCACTGCCCGCGAAATGGTTTGCCTGGTTCAATACGTAAGTGATTCTTTCAGACTCGTATTCTTTGCGATCCGAAAGCGCTGATCGCGCTATTCGCCGTTGCTCCATCCCTAACCGCTTGGCGATATGGCGGATTGCCATCCTATCCGCGTGGATCCTCCTGAATGTGCCGGCCTCGGCGGCGGCCGATCGGCTCGTGCTGCTGTCACCGCATTGGGAGGGCATCAGATATGAGTTCGAACATGCGTTCCAGACGCGTTATCGAAGCGATACCGGGCGCTCCGTCGAGCTAGAGTGGATTGACGTTGGCGGCACATCTGAGGCCCTTCGCTATATTGAGTCAGAATTCAAAAACAAACCAAATGGCATCGGCGTCGATATCTTTTTCGGCGGCGGTTATGATCCCTATCTCGCCTTAAAAAAATCTCAGCTACTCGAAGCGTACAAATTACCGAAGCTGCTTTTGGACAAAATCCCGCCAAAACTGGCTGGGGTTCCCTTATACGATCCAGACCACACCTGGTATGGCGCCACGTTGGCGGGCTTTGGCATCGTTTATAATAAGGTCGTTCTGGGGCTTACGAAATTACCGGTCATCAACACCTGGGAAGATTTGGCATCGCCGCGAGCATTCGGCTGGGTGGGCTCCTCGGATCCTCGTAAGAGCGGCAGTGTGCACATGGTTTACGAAATTATCTTGCAGGCCTATGGCTGGGAGAAGGGCTGGAAGATCATCACCGCCCTGGGGGCCAATGTGCGTAGTTTCACCAATTCGGCGAGTCAAATTCCTAAAGACGTAGCCATCGGCGAGGTCGCGTACGGCTTGGCAATTGATTTTTACGCCTGGGCGCAAGTGAAAGAAGCCGGTGCCGATAAGATTGGCTTTGTCATGCCCGACAATCTCACGATCATTTCGCCCGACGCTATCGGAATCTTGAAGGGCGCGCCAAATCGCGAAGTCGCCCAAGCCTTCGTCCGCTTCGTGATGTCCGAAGAAGGGCAACGGCTCTGGCTGTTAGTTGAGAAAGCCCCAGGCGGCCCGCAGCGTTTTCAGCTCAACCGCTTCAGCGTGCTGCCGTCGTCCTACGAGGTTGCACCGCACCTGACGGCGGTCAAGCTTAATCCCTTTACTTGGCGATCGGATTTTCCATTTGACCCGAAATTGGGCGCCGAGCGCTGGTCCATCGTCAATGACTTAATCGGCGCTTTGGTGATCGACCAAAAGAATCTTCTGACTCAAGCCTGGAAAGAGGCGTTGGACAAGGGCAGCTTGACCGAACAGCATTGGCAAAGGCTGGCGACGATGCCGATCTCTGGGGAGGAGGCCTTGCAGCTGGCGAAGACGAGGTGGCAGGACCCTGAGTTTCGCAATCAGAAGCTTAACGAATGGACCCACTTCGCTCGCAGTAAATACATGTTGGGGGTCAAGTCACCGATCATCCGTTCGGAATGGTATAGCCTGTTGGGCTTCGCGCTTGTCGCATTTGGCCTGGTCGCGTACGGTTGGAAAAAAAAGATTTAGCGCGGGAGCCTTCTCATGACGGTGAGTGTTAAATTTGACTCTGTAACCAAGATCCTCGGCCAGTCCAGGGCGGTCGACCATCTGACTCTGGACATCGGCGCCGGGGAGCTGTTCTTTCTTTTGGGCCCGTCCGGCTGCGGCAAGACCACGGCCCTCCGCACGGTCGCCGGCTTCTACATGCCCGATGAAGGCCGCATTCTTTTCAATGACCGAGATCAAAGCCGGGTGCCGCCACACAAACGAAATACCGGAATGGTTTTTCAAAACTATGCGCTATGGCCCCATATGGACGTCCAAAGTAACGTCGCTTACGGACTCAAGATGCGCCGAGTGTCGGCGACGGAGAAGGAACAACGAGCCCGCCATGCCCTTGAAATCGTCCACATGCAGGCCTTCGCCGCGCGCATGCCGAATCAGCTTTCCGGCGGGCAACAACAACGGGTCGCGCTCGCCCGCGCCTTGGTCATCGAGCCGGACGTTGTCTTGCTGGACGAACCTTTGTCCAACCTCGACGCCAAGCTGCGAGTGGAAATGCGCACGCAGATCAAGGACATCCACCGTAAAATCGGGCGCACCATGATCTATGTCACCCACGATCAAGCCGAAGCGTTGTCCATGGCCGATCGCATCGCGGTGATGCGCCGCGGACGTGTCGTTCAGGCCGGAACACCCCATGAGCTGTACACACGACCGGAATCGGCATTTGTCGCCGAGTTCATCGGTGGAACCAATCTATTGCGCGGCACGCTGGAAGAGGTCGATGACCTTTTCACCGTTAAAACTCAAGCCGGCATTGTCCGCGCGCAAAACGGTGTCAAGGCATTACGGCGAGGCGACCCGGTTTTTTGCTCCGTGCGGCCGGAATCACTGCGATTGAAACCCGCCGGAGAGTCGCATGGTAGAGTACCCTCCTCTGCAACCAATGAGTTGATCGGCGAAGTGCTCAGCCTGATGTACCTCGGCGACAACCAACAGTACTCGCTGCGACTCGCCGATGGCGACGTGGTGCGCGCCGTGGAGTACAACCCGCCAAACAGCAAAACCAAGGCTGGCGACCGTCTCGCTATCGAGTTCGATACCCAGGCTGTGGTCGTGTTGCCCCAGGAGGAGTTGGGTGACTAACTGGCTGCGTCGCTATGACTTGAACCTCGCCAATGGCGCGGTACTGCTCTTTCTTTGGTCGTTCTTCATCGTCTTCATGCTCTATCCCCTGGGTTACGTTTTCTCCAACGCTTTTTTCACGAACGATGGTTTTTCCCTGGTTTTCATGAAACTGCTGTTTTCCAGTCCGAACAATACCATCATCCTGGCTAACAGCGTCAATTTGGGCTTAGCGGTGACGCTACTAACGACCGTGCTCAGTCTGCCCCTGGCCCTTCTGCTGGTGCGATACAATTTTCCTGGCAAGGGCTTACTCAACGGGCTTATTTTGATTCCCATGGTGCTTCCGCCGTTTGTCGGGGCGATCGGCATGCGTCAGTTGCTAGCGCGTTTTGGTTCCGTCAATTTGTTGCTGCTCGAGATCGGCGTGATCGACCAGCCCATCGACTGGCTCGGCGGTGGAAGTTTTTGGGGCGTGGTGATTCTCGAGGCGCTCCATCTCTACCCGATCATGTATTTGAATTTGGCCGCAGCCTTGGCCAACGTCGACCCCAGTCTCGAGGAAGCGGCTAAAAACATGGGCGCCAACAGCTTCAAGCTTTTTACCACGGTGACTTTTCCTCTGATGCTTCCCGGTTATTTTGCCGGGGCGATCATCGTGTTTATTTGGGCGTTCACCGACCTTGGCACGCCGCTGGTTTTTGAATATCGTGAAGTCATCGCCGTGCAGATTTTCAACATGGTCACCGACCTGCATCAAAATCCCATGGGCTACACTTTCGTTGTCGCCGTCATCGTGCTCACACTGTTTTTCTTTTATCTGTCCAAACGCATTCTTGGCGGCGGTAGTTACGAGATGCTCGGGCGCGGCCATGTCGCCGCCGCCGCCCGGCCGGCATCACCGACCATGACCGTCATTGCTTATGGCGTTGTCCTGAGCATCTCGGCGCTGGCTCTCATTCCTCATCTAGGCGTCGCGCTGACGTCAGTGACCCAGCGTTGGTTTTTAAGCGTGCTTCCCAGCGAATACACTTTTAAGTTCTATCAAGATGTCTTTAGCCATGATCTCGCGATCCTCAGTATTAAGAACAGTCTTCTGCTCAGCAGCCTGAGCACGATCATCGACGTGATTCTCGGGGTCACCATCGCTTATCTCTTGGCGCGCAAACGGCTACCCGGTCGAGGTGTGCTCGACGCGCTTGCCATGCTGCCCCTGGCGCTTCCCGGTCTGGTTTTGGCTTTTGGTTACGTCGCAGCGTTCTCGGCAACGCCGCTCGACGCCCGAATTAATCCGGTCCCGCTGCTCGTCATTGCCTATGCCGTGCGCCGATTACCGTACATGGTACGTGCGGCTTACGCCGGCTTCCAACAAACCAGCGTCGTCCTCGAGGAAGCTGCGATCAATCTCGGCGCCAGTCCGATGAAAGCTCTGTATCAAATCACCATGCCGCTGATCTTCGCCAACCTCATCGCCGGGGCGGTACTGTCTTTTTCGTTTGCCATGCTGGAGGTAAGCGACAGCCTGATTCTTGCGTCGAAAGAGCAACATTATCCCATCACCAAGGCCATCTTCGCCCTCCTGCGTCGAATCGCGGATGGCCCTTATATCGCGAGCGCGATGGGGATTCTCGGTCTTCTGCTCTTGGCAGGAAGTCTTTTCATCGCCGGCCGTTTTTTTGGCCGGCGCATGGGCGAACTGTTCAGGGCATAAGCGGTCACCAGCAGGGGTCAAGCCGGCGCCACCCAATGACAAACGCAAAAAGCCTGTCATCAAGGATTGACGCCAGAAGTGCGACGGTCAAGATTGACGTCCGCGCTGACAAGAAATAAGGTCACCGAAAAAGGAGCGCTCCAACATGGACAAAGTCAATTTTCCTTATCGGTCGGACAGCCATCTGCCATTTTTGCACGTCGTCCATGAATCGGGCTCGTGGGCCAAGCATGGTTTGGAAGTGAACTATGATTTCGAGATTACCTCCGGAGACTCGCACAAGAACGTCGCCAACGGCAGCGTCGAGTTCGTCGGTGGTAATCATCTTTCCCCTTATATTCAGCGGCCGACGGGCGATCGGTGGGTTTACCTCGGCCAGACCGTCAGTCTCTTGAACCATCGTCTCGTCGTCCGAGCCGACTCAGCCATCCACAAGGTTTCCGACTTGAAGGGCAAGAAGGTCGTCACCAAAGGCAATCATCCGTCGCTGAATACTTGGCTCTTCATCAAGCAGGCCGGCTTGCGTGATGACTGTCGCCTCGAAAAAGCCAAAGGCGGCAAGTTGCAATGGGAAGCGGTGCGCGACGGCGAAGCCGATGCGGCCTTTGTCACACCGCCGGCGGATCTGTTTGCGCGGCGCGCCGGTCTGAAAGTCATCGATGTGCCGTTCTTGCCGATGGTGTGGTTCACCACGGTTTCCAGCGGCGCGGACTTCGTCGAAAAACATCCCGACATCGTCGACAAGATGCTGCGCGGCATCTGTGAGGGTATCGCCTACTTCAAGACTCACCGCACCGCGTGCGTCAAAATCATCAAGGAGCGCTACAAAGCCGAAGGCGAGCTCGACGACGAGAGCGCGACACACCTGTACGACGATCTAAATTTGATCCTGCAAGCTAAGCCTTACGCGACCATCCCGGCGATCTCGAACGTCTATGAAATCGCCATGGTCCAAAACCAGGCCGCGGAAAAATGCGACCCCATGGCACTGTGGGATTTTCACTTTTTACGACGGATCGACGACAGCGGCTTCATCGATGATCTTTATCGAACCTAGAACTTCCGTCTCGAGCCTAATGCACCTGACCGAGGTGGCGTTGGCAACTCAAGAATACCAATGCGAGTCTCGAGGTGGGCAAATTCGCTATCCATCGGCAAATCCGATGGATAGCGCCTATGAACCCTTGAACCCAGCAACCGTGGCACGCCAGCCAGCTTCGTCTTGACCTGGGACGAGCGGAAAATAGTAGCTTACGCGGTCTAATAGGCCGTCGTATTTGCTCAGCACTTTTCCCGGCAGCTCCGCCCAAGTGCCGCGCAACGCAAAGCTCTCGATCATCTCGTCAGTAATCAGCGCCGGCATCTCCTGCCATTTGCCGTGCGCCGCCAGTGCCTTCAACTGGTCGGCCACATCGCCCCAGCCCTCGACATCGAACACCGGCCGGTATGGCGGGGTGCTGGCGTAAAAAGAAATTTGCTCACGCACATCCGCCTCATACCGCCGAGCTTGAATGGGATCATCCGCTGGTATGACAAAGATACTGCTCGACAACTCAATGGCGCCGCGCATTCTATCGGCATTCGCCAAACCGATTTCAATATTCGGCAAGATTCTTTCACGGAGATAGCGCACAGTGTGCAGCGGGTGGACGTGAAAGCCCTGGCATAATTCCCCGGCGAGCTGGCACATGCGGCGATTCACGCCGGCGACGAAGATCGGTATGCGGTGATAGGCATGGGGCGCCGGACTGAAGAACGGCGTCATTAAGGTCAGTTTGAAAAACTCGCCCCGAAAATTGAGCCGCGTTTGATTCTGCCAACAGTCCCAGATGGCCCGCAGGGCGAGAATCACCTCGCGCATCTTGTCCACCGGCCGCTCCCACTTTACCCCGAAGCGCCGCTCGTTGTGCCCTTTGACCTGGGTGCCGAGACCGAGAATGAATCGTCCCTCGGAAAATCGCGCCAAGTCCCAGGCGGTCTGCGCAAGAATCATCGGACTGCGCGGAAAAGCCACCGCGATGCTCGTGCCTACGCTCAAGCGCTGACTGTGTTCGGCGGCCAAGACCAGCGGCAAGAACGGCTCATGCGCCGTCTCAAAAGTCCAGATGCCATCGAAACCAGTGTCGTCGGCAAAGCGCGCCACCGCCGCCATATCGGTTAAATCATGGGTCAGCAAACTCGCGTCGAATTTCATCGTAGTCACCAGCCTAGTCGCACTCTGCCAATGATGCACATAGTCTCACAGGCAACCATTGATCTTAGAGTGGGGAACGGTCCCTCCATTTTGATTCTCTGTGGGCGAGCGTAAGCCCATAACACCCTTTAGGGTTAATCGACTCAGAACCCCAGCGCGCAGCCGCCTTTGCGCGGGTCGGAGCCGCCGATGAACGCGCCGGACTCGGGGTGGATGAGAATCATGTGCGCGCCGCCGAAACTCTCCGGATTGCCACCGACGACTTGATGGCCGCGGCGCGCAAGCTCGTCCTTGACCGCTTGCGGAATCTCTGGCTCCAAGCCAACTTTTGTCGCTTCGATGTGATTGAAGCGCGGCGCGGCGATCGCCGCCTGCGGCGTCATAGCGAAATCAATCAGATTCGTCATCACCTGCACCTGCACCTGCGGCTGCACATGGCCGCCCTTCAAGCCAAGCGCCGCATAGGGTTTGTCGTCTTTAAAGATCATTCCGGGCATCAGCGTGTGCACGCAGCGCTTGTGCGGGCCGATGCAGTTAGGATGATCCTCTGCCAGCGAGAACAGATGGCCGCGATTCTGCAAAATGATGCCGGTCTCCGGCTCAACAACACCGGACCCGAAACCCATGAAGTTGCTCTGAATGAATGAAACCAAATTGCCGTGACGATCCGCTGCGGCAATATATTCGGTGTCGGTTCCAGTTGGCATATTCGGATACTCATTCGCGGCTTGGTTCATGCGAATCAGTCCGCCCAACCGCTCTGCCCGCCTGGCCGCGAACAGATCACGGACAGCGACTTTCATGAAATCCCGATCGGCGAGATACCGATCGCGGTCGGCAAAGGCCAATTTCTTCGCCTCAATCATCAAATGAAACGCGTCGGCGCTTTGCGCACCCATCGACTTGAGATCGAACCCTTCGACAATCTTGAGCATCTCCAGCGCGACGAACCCTTGACTGGTCGGCGGCATTTCGTAGATATCGTGGCCGCGATAGCGGGTTGTGATCGGCTCGACCCAATCGGAGCGATGATCGGCGAAATCTTTAAGCGTAAATAACCCGCCATGTTTCTCCGAGCAACGCACGAGCTTCAAGGCAGTCTCGCCCTTGTAATAGTCATCCGCACCTGCCGCGGCAAGCCGTTTCAGCGTCGCAGCCATGCGCGGGTTGCGGAAAATCTCCCCGGCCCTCGGCGCGCGCCCGCCGATTAAATAGTTAGTCTCCCCGCCTTCGTCAGCTTTCAGCCGCGCTACGGATTCCTGCCACTGCGCCGCCGTCAGCGCGGCTACCGGGAATCCTTCTTCCGCATGACGGATCGCCGCTTGCAAAACTTCCGGAAGCTTTTTGCTGCCGTGAGAATTTAACAGCGTCGCCCAACCATGCACCGCGCCGGGAACGGTAACCGAATGAATCCCGCGCTGCGGCATTACTTTAAAACCGCTCCGGCGGCAAAAATCCAAGGTCGCCGCCGACGGCGAGCGCCCGCTCGCGTCGAGCGCTTTGATCGCTTTGTCTTTGGCGGAATAGAAAAGACAAAATGCATCACTGCCGATGCCGATCGACGACGGCTCGACAACGCCCAGCACCGCCGCCGTCGCGATCGCCGCGTCAATCGCGTTGCTACCGTTCATGAGCATTTCCACACCGGCCAAAGTCGCCAGCGGCTGGCTCGACGCCACCATGCCGTTTTTCGCCATTACAGAGAATTTTTCCGGCATGGTTCCTCTCTTGCTTGATGAACGGGTAACATGGTTAAATTTTAAGTCGGAACCGAACGATCTTGAAGAAGTGGCAGTATCATTACGCCACTTCGCCGTGCTCTTTGTGCTCTTCAGGACATATAGGACACAAAACCCGATCCATTTCGACATAGTGGCTCAGGGGGAATGAACTCCGAGGCCCTGATGGATATGAGTCTCCGCCGTTTACAGCTATGAATTCCCTGTGCTAAACAGCTGTTGAACCCTGCGCAGGAGGTAACCCATGGCCCAGATCGTTTCGATCATCGGCATCACGCACAATCCCTTTATGCCGCGCCTGTTCAAGCAACCTCAGCAGCCGCCCGGCGCGGCGAAAGTCAAAGCGCGCATCGCGATGTTGCGCCAGAAGCTTGATCAAGCGAAACCCGATGTGCTGATCTGCATCGGCAACGATCACTTGCATCAGTTTTTCATGGACAACATGCCGGCCTTCCTGATCGGCAAAATGGATCAATACGACGGCACGTTCTACGACGAGATCCGGGAGTTCGACTTACCCGCCTGCAAATTGCTGGGCGACGTCGAAATCTCGGACGCGATCATGGAAGGCGCGTTCGATCAGGGAGTCGATTTCGCCTATTCAAACGAAGTGACCATCGACCACTCGATCATCGTGCCGATGATCTTCGTCCGGCCAGAGATGGATATACCCATCGTGCCGATCTTGACCAATTGCATCGCGCCGCCCATGCCGCGGCCGCGCCGCTTCTTCGAAGTCGGCAAGGCGATCCGCGCCGCGATCGAAAGCCTGCCGGCGACCAAGCGGGTCGGGGTCGTAGTCAGCGGCCATCTATCGCTTGAAATCGGCGGTCCTAAAATGTTCGAGCAGCGCCTAACAAACCCGGACTTCGACGCCTCAGCGGTTGGCTGGATCGTCAATGGCGACATCGACAGTGCCGCCCAAGGCTGTACGCCGGAAAAAATGAACGGCGCCGGCAACATGACCAGCGGTTA
>Ga0326597_10008600_pt1 | contig 13758 bp, 10 predicted proteins | sample RVTome_12_FD_203789 | JGI IMG/M metagenome (GOLD analysis project Ga0326597, IMG submission 203789) | Soil microbial communities from uranium-contaminated site in the Upper Colorado River Basin, Wyoming, United States - RVT100D185 | ecosystem: Environmental > Terrestrial > Soil > Contaminated >... | reverse complement strand
AACGGGTCCGAGCAAGCACTTCGCCGATGAGAAGGCCGGCGTCGCACGTCTCTCTCTCGTGACGAGGCTCGCTTGTGAACGGAATCCGAGAAAAACCCGAACTTTCCCGGCCCTGAGCCGAAGCGTTCAACAATGGTGAGGCAGCACGTCTTGCCGAGTTCGCACGGCATCATCGGGTCCAGGCGGGCCGCGCCGAGTCGAGCATGGAAGTGGAACTCGACAGGCTTGATCAGGCCATGGAGCTGTGGGGCCGGCTGGAGCCGTTGCGCTACGCGGTGGTCGGTCCGCGTCAGATCGACCCGCGGAACCAGCTCCCGGCGACGTCCGGGCACCACGTCCGGCCCTCCTGTGCGGTCTCCTGCCGCTGGCGGGATGCGGCAATCAGGAGCCGCACATGGTACACCTCATCTCCCTGGACACTCTGCGCCAGGACCATCTCGGTTGCTACGGATACGGCCGCAATACGTCGCCGGCGGTTGATGTGCTGGTGAGCGAGGACGCCGTCCTGTTCGAGTCGGCCACCCGGTCGCCGGGAGACACGCCGTAGGCGCGGGCGAAGTCGCCCCGGTTGAGAGCCAGGGCCATGGGTGTGCAACGGACCGGCGGCGCGGCAAGCCGGCAAGCTCAGCAGCAGTTCCAGCAGCGGGGCGACTGCTGGGCGAAACGAGATTTCGATGCGGACCATGACGACGCATCGTTTAGCTTGTCGTCCCCGAGGTCAGTTCCTTCGACCGTTCCCCGGCAGCAGTTCGATCCAGTGACGGGCGCTTCGATGTTGGCGTGGCCACGCGACGGATCCGAGAGATGATGGACACGCTGGCCCGCTGGATCGCGCTCATCGTCTTCGCGCTGGTCGTCGCGGGAGGCGCGGCGCTCGAGATCGCGTCCGGCGTCTGGCCCGGGTCCGGCATCTCCGGCAGCGAGGACCGCGTCTCGCCCTACGCGGTGCGGTCCGGACTGCTGGCCAAGGCCGTCGAGCGGGACCTGGAGTCGCGGTCCGCGGTGCGCAAGTGGTCGCTGCCCTATCTCAGCGAGCTGATGTACCGGCTGTTCCGCGAGGTGACCCCCAAGGTCGTGCTGGGGGAGGACGACTGGCTCTTCTTCGCCCAAACGGTGGTCGACTATCCGTCCCAGGAAGAGCTGTCGCAACTGCCGGCAACGGCGCGGGCCCTCGCCGCCGCCATCGCCGCGCTGGAGAAGCGCGGTGCCCGCGTCCACGTGCTGATCGTACCGAACAAGGCCAGCGTCTGTTTCGAGCACCTGGGCCGGTCGGGCCGCCGGTTCCACCCGGTCTACCCCGAGGTCCTCGACGCGTTCGCCAGCGCCGGAGTGGACCTGCTGGACGTGCGGAAGTGCCTGGCGGAGGACGAGCCGCCGTACACCCCCAACGACACCCACTGGACCGCGGCGACCGCGCTCCGGGTCGCCGAGGAGCTGGCGCACCGGATCCGCGACCAGTTCGACGGCGAACCGCCGGGCACTCCGGTCGCCGGCGAGGTACAGGTGCGCGATCCGATGCTCCACCGCGGGGACCTCGCGAAGATGCTCGGCTTCCGGGAGGAAGGGAGCCTGGCGGAGCGGTTCTCGGTGCCGCGCCGGGACATCGTGGGGGTTCGCGCCGGCACGACCGTGCGGTTGGGCGTCGAGCACCCCGAGCCGGTGTTCCTCTCGGGCACCAGCTTCTCCAACAGCGTCTTTCTGGCGTCCCTGCTGTCGGCGTCGCTCGACCGTGAAGTCGAGTATCGGGCCGGCGTCGGGCTTCCCGCGTGGTTCGGCGTCACCGGCGTGCTGCGCGACGTCCTGCTCGGCGTGCGACCACTGCCGCGCGTCATCGTCTGGGAGTTCCCCGAGCGCTACCTGTTCCGCACCTACCTGCCGCTGCAGCAGGCGCTCCTGAACCTGCGCCATGCGCTCGAGTACCGGCGCGAGGGAGAACGGCTGCTCGAGTTCGAGAGCCGCGACTTCATCGGCATCGAGCCTCTTGAGGAAAGCCCTCGGCTCCTGGTCGCCGACGCGTCCTATGGAGGTCGCATCGTCTATCGCCTGGGCGAGCCGCTGCCGGGAGACGGGTCGGTGGCGCTCGTGTACGTGGTCACGACGAAGGGTTTCGGGCGGACCGGCGCGTCGCTGATCCCGGAGGGAGAGACCGCTGCGGTTCCGTGCGGCTGGGCGGAGCTGCAAGGGCGCAACGAACCGACGCTGGTGGTCCTGCCCGTGGTCACGCCGCGGCGGAACCCGGTGCAGCAGGTCATCATCGAACCGACCCGCGACCAGCAGCAGGTCCGGCTGAGTCCGGTCGGGATCTGGCACCGATGATCTTCAGCAGCCAGATCTTCCTGTTCTGGTTCCTGCCGCTGGTGCTGGGGCTGTACTACCTGTCCCCTCGTCGCCTCCGCTCGCTGCTGCTGACGCTGGCGAGCTATGTGTTCTACGGCTGGTGGCGGCTCGACTTCATCCTGCTGATGCTGATCAGCACCGTGATCGATTACTTCTGCGGCCGGGGAATCTCGCGGGCGGCCGAGCGCCTCACGGGAGTGGAGCCGGACGCCGCCGCGGCGGCGGCGCTGCAGCGGCGGCGCAGGCTCCTGCTGATCACGTCGCTGTGCGCGAACCTGGGGCTGCTCGGGTACTTCAAGTACGTGAACTTCGGCGTCGACAGCCTGAACGCCGTCCTCGACGCCGCCGGCCTCGCCGGAGTGGAGTGGCCGAGGGTGATCCTGCCGGTGGGGATCTCATTCTACACCTTCCAGACGATGAGCTACACCATCGACGTGTTCCGCGGCGACGCGCCGCCGGTGCGCCGGTTCATCGACTTCGCCTGCTACGTGGCGCTCTTTCCCCAGCTCGTCGCCGGCCCCATCGTGCGCTACCGGTCGATCGCCGACCAGTTGGAGACGCGGACCCACACGTTCGACAAGTTCTCCAGCGGGGTGTTCCTGTTCCAGGTCGGCTTCATCAAGAAGGTGCTGCTGGCCGACATCTCGGCGCGCGTGGCCGACGCCGCCTTCGGGCTGGCCGTGCCGACGACGCTGGAAGCCTGGTACGGCACCGCGGCCTACGCCTTCCAGATCTACTTCGACTTCTCGGGCTACTCCGATATGGCGATCGGGCTGGGGCTCATGCTGGGCTTCGTCTTCCCTCCCAACTTCGACTCGCCCTACAAGTCGCAGAGCATCACCGAATTCTGGCGCAGGTGGCACATCTCGTTGTCGACGTGGCTCCGGGACTACCTCTACATCCCGCTGGGGGGCAACCGGTACGGGCCGTCCCGGACCTACGTGAACCTGGCGCTGACGATGCTGCTGGGCGGGCTGTGGCACGGCGCGGCGTGGACGTTCATCGCGTGGGGCGCCTACCAGGGCTTCTGGCTGGCGTTCGAGCGGATGCTGGGCAAGCGGCCGCTCTACTCAAAGGCGCCGCGGCCGCTCCGGATCCTGCTCACGTTCATCATCGTCCTCAGCGGCTGGGTGTTCTTTCGCGCCACCTCGTTCGAGCAGGCCTTCCACTTCCTGCGGGCCATGGCCGGCTTCGGCGAAGGGGCTGCGTTCTCGATCCGGTTCGAGGTCGGGCGGCTGGACGTGTTCATCCTGGTGGCCTGCGCGGTCATCGTCTGGCTGCGGCGCAACACGCTGGCGCTGGTGAACGACGCCCGCTGGTGGGAGCGGATCGCGGTGGCGCTGTTGTTCCCGCTCGCGGTCTGCTATCTCGTCTTCGCCAGCTATTCGCCGTTCCTGTACTTCCAGTTCTGACGCGGATCGAGGTGCGATGCAGCACGGCTGCGGCAGCCCGCCGAACGAGCTGTCCTTGCGCACCACGGAGTCGTTCTCGGTGTTGCCGAACACCGCGGCCCGGAACAACAGCAGGTGCTGCTCGCCTCCGTAGTCCGGGTGCTCCTTCAAGCGCTTGCCGTGTGTGTCCTCCGGATGAGCGGAGCCGGAGGCCGTCAACGCGGCACGTATCCCGGGCCGGGTTGGAGCAACAACAAGTCGCCTCGCTTCACCAGGTCGTAATCCTCTTCCAGCACGATTGAAAGGTAGTGATTCACGTTGTAGCCCGGCGGGAGCGAACTGTCCGTGGGCTTGAGGAAGGCATCCAACCAGGTCGGCGAGTCCTTCAGGAAGTAGGACTGCTCGACGGTCTTGTCGTGGCCGGGTGAGCGCGGCGTCTCGAGCGGCTCGCGCATCGCGACCTCGCGCGTGACGAGTCCGTTCTTGTCGTAGATGAACAGGCCTGAGTAGTAGCCGATCGCGCCGACGGCACCGAAGACCAGGCTGTCGTCCGGATGGACGTGCTTCGCCAGAGCCTTGCCGAGGTCGATCCACGCGCGCGCCTGCATGTGCATGCGCCGCCATTGCGCGAGCTCGGAGCGGAAGGAGCTCGTGTTGTGCCGGAAGTGGTGCGCCGCGCGCCACGGCTCGGGGATCGGATGTCGGCCGAAGGCCGGAAGGAGATTCGCCGCGGCCGCGACGAGAGTCGCGGAGAGGGCGAGCGCCGGTCCGACGCGCGGCAATCGCACGAGTTCTCGCGCGCTCCCGGCCCACGCGACCGCGATGAAGGGCAGCGCCGGCACGAGGAAACGGCCGAAGGCCATGAAGTCCCCGCCGACCAGCACCGCGTAGGCGGCGGTGGCGAGCGCGATCGCGATCGACATGCCGACCGCGGGGCGGCGCCAGGCGCGCACGAGCACGAGCGGCGCGGCCAGCGCGACGAGCACGCCCGGAAAGGTCAGGCCGAAGTGGGCCACGTAGTCAAAGCCGCGTTCGAGGGCGCGCTCCGAGAGGCCGAGCTTCACGCGCGCGGTGTTGGGCAGCCAATCCCCGTAGTACGCGAGGCGCCAGGCCATCTGCGAGAAGAAGACCAGCGCTCCCGCGCCCGCGGCGACGAGCCCCGCGACGGCACGGCCGCGCTGGCCGCGCGCGAAGCCGAGCGCGATCGCGGGCGCGGTGACGCAGGCGACCCAGAAGGCGCCGTCCGCGCGCAACAGCACCAGCAGCACGGCGGCCAGGCTCGCTGCCCAGATTCGCGCGCGCCGCGGATCGAGGTGCAGAGCCGAGAAGCAGACGACGAGCGCCAGAGTGAAGGGCATCGTGGCCAGCCCCCCCGACCACCAGACCGCGAGGGGTGGAAGACCGGCCAGGAAGAGTGCGCCCGACAGATAGGCCAGCGGGCGCCCCCCCGACGCGCTCTCGACGAGTCGTAGGCTCAGCGCGACCAGGGCCAGCCCGGCGAGCGCCGACAGCACGCGCGACAGCACGACAGGATCGAGCCCCTCGCGCAGGCCGAGCGCCATCAACAGCACCCAGCCCAGCTCGCTGTAGCCCTCGACCGGTTGATCGACGCCGGGGTTGAAGACCAGGCCGTGGCCCTCCGCGAGATTGCGCGCGTAGCGGAACGAGATGAAGGCGTCGTCGCAGACGAACTGGAACTTCCACGCGAGCAGCGCGAGCGGGAGCGCGGCGAGAACGAAGGCGGCGACGCGCAGCGGGGGCGCGATGCGGCCGATTCCAGCGGCACTCCGCCACCCGAACCGCCCAACGACCCCGCTCGCGACCCGGAACACCTTCGCTCGCGCACAACGCGGCCCGGACCCGGATTCACTCGATTCATCGGAAGGCCGGATGTTGGCTTCCCCGGCGGAAAGGCGCCTTGTTCGCCCGATCATCGGATCATCCGATCCCCTGATGACGGTGATCCAGCTCGAGCAGGTAAGCGTCAGAGCAGCCGGTGTTGTCCTGCCGCACCAGCGACGTGTCCCCGGGTGATTTCATGGTGTCGCTCTTGATCTTCCTGTGCTCCGGCTCGACCACCCGGGATCATTGATGTGACATGGATGCGACATGATACCAGTCCGCTCGACCGTCCCATTCGGTTTCCGCGTCTTTGCAGGACGTTCCCGTCTTCCCTTTGCGGACTCTTCGCGCGGCGGGCCCGCGCTCCCGCGCCGGGCTGCTAGTCCCTCCTTCGCAGCGCGTCCCAGTCGAGGACCCACCGCTTCAGGTCCAGTCTCTCCGCGAGCCCCGGTTCCACGGCCAGGAACTGGTGGAGATCGAACACCTTCCTGAAGAACCTGGGCGTCGGGCGTTCCGAGTCGGACGGCTCCTGCTCGAGCTGTTGCCCCTCGAAGGTCGGACCGATCCAGCCGGCGGCCGTGCCCCTCACCTCGTCGATGATCCGGTACCCGGCTTGCCTGACGGCGGCCGCGCGGGGCCGTCCGAGGTCGAACACCACGTCCGCGGCGAGGCGGGGGAAGCGTCTGCCGAGCGCCAGGAAGTTCTCGATTGGAACGTACAGCCCGAGCCGGTCGACGTAGCCGTCCGCCGCCGCCAGCTCCTCCGCTTCCCACCGCGTCGCGAGACCGTGTCGGTCGATGAACCGGATCTTGCCGTAGTACTTGCGGGCCACGTGGTACATGACCATTCCCGCTTGTCCGCTGGCGATGGTCACGACCTGCTTGCCGCGCGTGAGCTTCTCGATGGTGGGGTCGATCCGGGCCAGGAAGAGGGCGTCGCGCATGTGGACGGGATTGAACCGCTCCGTCCAGCAGAAGTCGAAGCCCCTGGTCGCCTGCTTCAGGAGCGCGTCCTCATGCAGCGCCACGAAGAGGGGGCGGCTGGAGGTCCAGTTGCGGGCGCAGTACAGGCTGCCGGAGAGGTTGAAGAGGACGAGGCCCGCCATGACGGCGTGGAAGACTCGTCTTCCCGCCGCTCCTCCCTGGCGCCAGCCGGAGATCAGCAGGAAGAGGCAGAGGTACATGAGCGGCAGCACGTGCGCCCAGAAGCGCGCCCCATACATCCAGTCCGCCCCCACGGCGACGCTGAAGCAGAACTGGGCGCCGACGAGGAGCACCGGCACCAGGAGGCGCCAGCCGTGTTCGTGGCGGCGCAGGAGGCAGGCCAGGAGCGCCGCGATCCACGCCACCAGCAGGAAGGGCAGGTCGGCGAGGACCGATACGTCGATGTTGCTCGCGAATCCGTCCTGGATGCGATACCAGAGGTCGTCCGCTCCCATCTTCACGGTGACGGACTGGGGGAAGGCGTTCCCGAAGTAATGGAGGCGCCAGCCGGCGAGCAGCGCGAACAGTAGGGCCGCGAGGCCGGTCGCGAGCAGCCCTCGCCGCAGGGCCGGACGGAAGGCCGGACCGCGGAAGACGGTCCCGATCGCGGCCAGAACGGTGACGGCCAGGGTGCCGCAGAGCAGGATCAGCGGCGATTCCGGACGGACCAGGACCACGGCGGCGAACAGGAGGATGGTCCGGGGAGACAGGGCGGAGGCTTCGCCGCCGGCGATCCGCGAAAGTTGCCAGCTCGCCTCGAGCAGCAGCCAGATGTAGACGGTCGTCTCCAGACCTCCCAGGGCCCAGTACAGAAGCAGCGGCGAGCTCGCGATCACGGCGAAGCCAAGGGCGCCGCCGCCGGCGCCACACCGGCGCAGCATCGCGTCGACGCGCAGGACGGCGAGGGCCCAGGCGATCACGCTGAGGTAGACCGCGAGCGCGGGGATCTCGACCCCCGAGAGGCGGTGCAGTCCGGCCAGCAGCAGCGTCTGCAGCAGACTGGAGCTCTGCTCGAGCCGCGCGCCGTTGTAGTTGACGATCTCGCCGAAGTGGGCGAGGGCGTGCGCCGCCCAGTAGGTGATGTGAGAATCGTCGTGGCCGGTCGCGGAGTGCAGGACCAGGGCGACGCAGCCCGCCAACGCCAGGATGAGGAGGCGCAGCGATCCGCCGAGCACCCTGGTCGCGACGCCGCTCATTTGCGGGGTCCCAACCTCCGCGCTCAACGCCCCGTCTCCGCCCGGCTGCGGAGCAGGAGCAACAGGTTGCATCCCGCGACCGGACAGCGCCCGCGCGTCTCCTGCATGACCTGCGGGTGGTCGATGCAGGTCCAGGCCCACTTCGGGTCCGCCTGCGCGTCGGGATCCTCGCCGCCGGCGTAACCGAGCGTTTCGAGCGCCTGGCCCGCCGCCTCACGCGCGCCGGCGTCGAGATCCGACTGGTCCGGGAATCTCCGGGTGCACCAGGGGTTGAGCCGCGCCAGCTCCCGCGTCAGATCCCGGCGGACGTCGAGCTCCTTCGACCAGAGGTTGTTCTCCTCGTCCGGGTCGTCCCGGAGATCGTAGAGCTCCGATTCGTCGAAGCGGCTGGGGCGATAGATCAGCTTCCAGGGATCGCGGGTGATGGAGTAGAGGAAGTCCGCCTGCGGGCGCGTCCGGACCATCCTCGCGTTGAAGTCGTAGCCGTTGATCTGATCGGCGTAGAGGGTCTGCGCCGGCAACGTTCGACCCTCCAGCAGCGGTCGCAGGCTGACGCCGTCGAGCTCCCTCACGTCGTTCGACTCGAGCCCGACGTAGTCGAGCACGGTGGGGGCGATGTTGACCACCCCGACCAGCTGATTCACCTCGAGGCCGGCCTTCCCGCCCGGCACCCGGACGATGAGGGGCACGTGCATCTGCTCCTGGTAGAGGATCCGATGGGAGGCCCATCCGTGTTCGCCGAGACCCTCCCCGTGGTCCGCGGTGACCACCATCATCGAGTGCTCGAAGAAGCCGGTCTGCTCGAGGTCGTCCAGGAGCCGCCCGATCTGCTGGTCCTGGTACTCCACCTCGGCCGTGTACAGGGCCTTGTGCTGCTCCGGCGCCGAGAGCCGGGCGAGCCCGCGCCGGTAGTCGCGGAAGTCCGGGGGCGGCAGCAGCATGGCGTCGTGGGGGTCCCAGTAGTGGATCCAGAGGAAGAAGGGGGTCTTGGCGCCCTTCAGGTAGTCGAGCACCATGTTGGTGGTCTCGTCCGAGCGGCGCTGCAGCTTGCGCACGTTCCAGTCGGCGAGGCCGCCGCCGGTGTCCTCCGCCGAGTCGTCCTTCGGCACCTCCACGTGCATTTCGGCATCGAAGCTCTCGAAGGTGTCGAAGCCGTGGTCGAACCCGAAGAAGGCCGAGACGTTGAAGGAGCTGTGGATCGCAGCCGTGTGGTAGCCGGCCGCCTTCAGCCGCGTCGCCAGGGTCGGGATGTTCTCGGGCAGGCGATACCCGCTGAGGGCGCACACCACCCGCAGGCCGTGGCGGTACTGGTTCAGGCCGGTCAGGATCGAGGCGTGGGAGACGGGGGTGACGGCCGAGGTGGAGTGGACCAGCTCGAACCGCGCCCCCTTGCGGGCGAGGGCGTCGAGGTTCGGCGTGGTCTGGTCCGGGCGGCCGTAGCAGCTCAGGTAGTCCGCCCGCATCGTGTCCATGGTGATCAGGATCACGTTCATGGACGGGCCCGCTTCCTCGCCCGAGCAGCCCGTCACGCAGGAGAGCAGGCAGGTCGCGCCGAGGAGAGCGGACGTGATGCTGTGCGGGACTCGAGAATGCAAGTGAAGCCTCCGGTGAAAGAACGAACCGAATCGTAGCCGATCCCACCTTCCTTTGACATCCCGCGGGATCCTCGCCCGCGCCGCTTCGCGGGCGGGGGCTCGCCGCCCTGGAATCGCGTTGCCTTCGACCCGGGATTCCACTACGTTCCTCGGAATCCATGCACCCAGTCCACACCCCTGCCGGGATGCCGCGGCGTCCTTCGCCCGGATGAGCGCTCCACCCGTTCCTCCTCTTCTCCTGGTTGCGTTCGCCCTGCTGGGCGCGCTCCTCCTCTCCGGATGCGGGCGGGACGGCCCCGGCGCCGGCGGACCTCCGTCCAACTTCCTGTTCATCCTGGTGGACGACATGGCGTGGACCGGCACGTCGGTCCAGATGGACCCCGACCGCGCGGACTCGAGGAGCGACTACTACCGGACGCCGAACCTCGAGCGGCTCGCGGCGCAGAGCATGATCTTCACCGACGCGTACGCGCCCTCGCCGATCTGCTCGCCGTCGAGGGCGAGCCTGCTGACGGGCAAGAGCCCCCAGCGCCTGAAGCTGACCGACGTCACCAACGCCGCCGACCTCAACTCGCCGATCCGGGTGGAGACCAACTTCGGCATGAAGCTGTCCCCGGCCGTGCCTCTCGCCGGCCTGCCGGAGATCCACGTCACCATCGCCGAGGCCCTGAAGGCGGCGAACCCCGACTACGTGACGGCCCACTTCGGCAAGTGGCACCTGGGAAACAAGGGTCCGGAGTCTCACGGCTTCGACGAAAGTGACGGGAACACCGACAACCCCGACGGCTACGTCGGCGATCCCGATCCGAAGAAGATCTTCAGCGTCACCAGCAGATCCGTGGAGTTCCTCGAGCAGCGAAAGAAGGACGGCAGGCCCTTCTATCTTCAGGTCTCCCACTACGCGGTGCACGACCCCTTCGACTCGCTCGATGCGTCGCTCGAGGCCTGGCAGGGCCGAGCCCCGGGCCAGCGGCACGGCCACGCCCTGTTCGCGGCCATGACGGAGGACCTCGACACCGGCGTCGGGCAGCTCCTCGACGCGCTGGAGCGGCTCGGCCTGGCGGAGACCACGTACGTCATCTTCAGCTCGGATAACGGGGGGATCGTGAGCAAACCGGACGAGCCCGGCCGGTACAACAACCTGCCCCTCGCCCGCGGCAAGGCCACCGTCTACGAGGGCGGCATCCGCGTGCCGCTCCTCGTGCGCGGCGCGGGCGTCCAGCCCGCCGTCTACTGCCGGGTGCCGATCATCGGGTGGGACTTCTTCCCGACCGTCCTGGACCTCGCGGGCGTCCGGGCGCCGCTGCCCGACGAGGTCGAGGGCGGCAGCTTCGCCGGCCTGCTCCGCCAAGGAGGACAGGGCCAGGTGACGCGGCCGCACCCCGCGCTGGTCTGGCACTTCCCGCACTACGCCAAGTGGCGCGACGCCACCCCCGCCTCCGCGATCCGCGTCGGACAGATGAAGCTCGTCCATGACTACGAGGAGTCGAAGGTCTACCTCTACGACCTCGATGCGGATCTCGAGGAGCAGACCGATCTCTCGGCAAAGCGACCGCGCCGCGCGGTGGGGCTCAACGCCGGCCTGAGCGAGTCCCTCTCGAGGGTCAACGCCCCCATGCCCTTCACCAACCCGAACTTCCCGAACTTCAAGGAAAAGTGATCGGGCGCCGCGCCGCGTTGCCTCGGGCTCCTGCTCTCCTCCCCGGCCTCCTCGCGGCCCTGTGCTCGGCAACTGAGCGGGACGTCTTCGGGGAGGCCCGGTGGGTCACCCGTCCGAGCCGCGCGCATCCTCTGGAGCACGACCGTGTATTCGAAATATTCCAAGGAGGAGCAACACAGCCAGGGACGGCAAGGGCCGGTCAAAATGCGAAGTGATTCTTGCGCGGGCCCGAAGGTCCAGCACCTGCCCTGAGCCTCGAGGCCGGGCTGTCAGCGTTCGATGACGAGGGCGCTGACGAACGCTTCCCACTCGGCCTGCATCGTCTCCATGTCGATTTTCGGAAAGCACCGCTCGAAGATGTCGGGGGAGTTCTGGACCTCGTGGGTTGCCTCGAGAAGCTCGATGAACGATGCGCGATGCTTGCAGTCGCCGCCTTCGAGCAGGAAGTACGCCACCGTGGCGGCCATGTTGTAGTTGACGTAGTTGACGAAGTCCTTTCGCGGAATCGCGAAGAACTCGCGCAGCTTCGGCAGCGCGCGGAGGTTCTTCGTGCAGTACGCGAACGACCCCTCGAAGTAGCCGGACGGTCCCGAGCTGATCCTGTGGGGGCTGGTGACTCGCCACCGGCCGCCATCCACCACGCAGAACTTGGCGAAGTTGGCGATGCCCTCGACGCACCAGAACTGTTCCTGAACGTCCAGCTCGGGTCCCGCGTCGTGCTTCGAGTAACTCGAACGCCATCTGATGCGTCAGCTCGTGGCGGACCGTGTACAGCAGAACCTCGAAGTCGATCGCCGCCACTTCCCCTTCATCGGTCCTGATCTCGAAGGACAGAATGCAGGGATTGAGCGGTTTCCCGCTCGGGTGATACAGGCCGGCGGCGTTGGGCACCGGTTTGCTCGGATCGTTCTGTGCGATTCGCACCAGCCGCTGGAACTCGTCCTGGGTCTCGGTCACGAGGACGGGCAGTTGTCCCTTCGGGGGTTGAAGATCCCATTCGTCCGCGAACTCGGCCAGGAAGCAGCGACGGAACGCGCCGACGTTGGCCAGTACCTGGCGTGCGACGTGGAAGGAGAGCGCCGTCTCGACACGGTGGCCCTCGTCCTCCAACTTCCAGCGGGTTTCCCACGTCCGGTGCTGAGCGTCGAGCGCCGCGACCTCGTCCGGTTCGCGCCACGCGCCGTCGACGAACTCCGCGCCGGCGCGATACCTCGCCGCGTCATCGGGCGTGATCCAGCAGAGGTATGGATCGTGGAACTCGAGCGGCAGCTGCGGTTGGACGAGCTCATGGGGGAAGTGGTTCATCAGCAGCGTTGCAACTTCCTCGAAGACCGTCTGCGCCCCCTTCTGGCGCGCGAATCGGCAGGCGTCCACGAGCTGATCGACGCACTTCTTCTCGGCGGCGGCGCGGAGTTTCTCGAGCTGCGCCGCGAACGAGGCGCGGGCGGCCGGTGCCTTGCCGGCGATGGCCCGCTGTTCCTTGCGCACCATCGCCACGTCGAGGGCCAGCGCGACGGCGCGGTCCAGCTCGACTCGGGCGGCGTCGTACGCCTTGGAGCTGGAACAGGTCTTCGCCAGTTTCAACAGCTCGCGCTCGACGACCTTCCGGGCGGCGCTCACCTTGGCGGTCACCGCGCGGGGCACGCTCTCGGCGGAGGTCCGCGCGGCGAAGGCCACGAACAGCAGGAAAGCGACGACTCTGGCTCGCGTCATGGGACTCCTCGTTTCCGTGCCGGTCGACTCTCGAAGGTACGGAGTGTGCCGCCGCCTTGCAACCTCGGTGGACGCTGATTCCTCGCGCTCCCGCGGCCGTCAAAGTGTCCGTTGTCCACCGGCTGCCGCCGGCCCGAGTCGTGGCGAGTAGCCGGGCCGGGTCCGCGGCCCCCTCTCGGACGGGCCGCCGCATGTGGCGACCGGACGTGTTCCTCGTGCGTTGGGGCCTGATCCGACGGCCCAGGGGACCCGCGAAGGCCCAACCAGTGCTTGGTCTCGTCGTTCACGCGTCCCCGGTGTGGTTGATGCGGTTCTCAAGCCCGGCGAGGGTGGCGAGAATCTCGTAGAAACTGGGCGGCACGGTGAGGTACATGTCCCGCATCGCGTGATGATCACGATGCAATGCGGACAACCGTTCGCTTGGCGGGATCAGGCGGAACGTGCCAGGCTTTGCTTGGTCGTAGCTTGCCCACGAACTGCCAAAGAACCGGCTCTTCCAGTCCACAACCCGATTGCGAAGGTCATGTTGGTCGACGGCATTGATCGCGGTCGGATGATCTGCAAGCGCCGCCGTATCCGCATAATGGCGGGAGAACCTGTCCGGGGTCGGCCAGTCGGCGGGCCGATGGTATTCCGTGTGAAGGATCGTCGCCTTCTCCCAGAAGCTCCGCTCCACCTCCAGCGCGACGACCGTGCAACGCCAGTCTGGGAATGCATCAGGAAGGACTTCGGCGACCCACGGTCGTACTGGGTGTCGGCCGACTGGTTGTTGGTCGGTGAGGGAGCCGAACTCCAGCTTCACCGAACGTTTGAGGTAGCCGAATCCGGCTGGCTGCGATGATGGGTAGTGGAACAGGAGAACCGGTGAATTGGTGTTGGCATCGGTCAAAAACTCGAACCATGCTTGCTCTCTCTCGCCCAGAACGCTGACAGCCGTCGCTTCCATCGCGGGGCCGATCCGGTCACGGACGGCTGCTCCGCACGCAGCTTCGGCCCTTTTCATCCACTTGTTCGCCTGATTTCGGCTTGTGCCTGCCTCCC